>Ga0180009_10007168_pt1 | contig 11481 bp, 9 predicted proteins | sample OS_PC_MetaG_FD_123537 | JGI IMG/M metagenome (GOLD analysis project Ga0180009, IMG submission 123537) | Groundwater microbial communities from the Aspo Hard Rock Laboratory (HRL) deep subsurface site, Sweden - OS_PC_MetaG | ecosystem: Environmental > Aquatic > Deep subsurface > Groundwater...
CGGAAAGGTTAATAATTAAATTAATTTAAAAATATGATGAACACAATCTTAACAATTTTAGGAATAATCGTCTTTATTATCTTGATTTCTATCAAACAGGTTAATCAGTATCAAAAAGGAGTAAAGTTTATGCTCGGCAAGTATATTGGTTTAATGAATCCTGGATGGAGATTGGTTTTTCCTATTATTCAGTCTTATAGAAAAGTAGATTTAAGAGTAAAAGCAGTAGATGTACCAAGCCAGGAAGCAATAACCAAGGATAATATTTCAGTAAGCGTTAATGCTGTTATCTACTATAAGGTTAGAAGCGCTGATAAAGCAATTTTAGAGGTAGAAAACTTTAATTATGCTATTTCTCAGTTAGCTCAGACAACAATGCGAAATGCTGTAGGTCAGGTGGATTTGGATGAGCTTCTTTCCCAGAGAGAGAGGGTTTCAGAAAATATAAGGACCATTGTAGATAAAGCCAGTGATCCCTGGGGGATTGAAGTTATCAATGTTGAGTTGAAAGATATAACCCTACCAGAAGAGATGAAAAGAGTTATTGGCAAACAGGCAGAGGCAGAAAGAGAAAAAAGAGCAATAATTATTAAAGCTCAAGGAGAGGTGATTGCTGCTGACAATATGGCTAAAGCTGCTCAGACTTTATCACAATCTAAAGGAGCTCTGCATTTAAGAACTCTTCAGTCAATTAATGATATAAGTTCTGACCAGTCAAATACTATTGTTTTTGCAGTACCATTAGAGATTTTAAGGGCTTTTGAAGGATTTGGCAAAAAATTACCAGAAGAATAGTTTTCCACAGGGTAAGGTTATTTGGGTATGGTATAATGTTTTAATAAGAAAGGTCGGCATAACACGTATCAATAAACATAAAATAATATGATACTAACAGATTGGTTTGATACTACTATTATTGCCTTGAAAAATCTTTGGCAAGGATTTATTGACTTTATTCCTAATCTTGTTGGAGCAATTATTGTCTTTCTGATTGGTTGGCTTATTTCCATCGCAATCGGAAAATTAGTAGCTGAGATCTTGAAAAGAATAAAGTTTGACCGAATCTTTGAAAAAGGTGGATGGAAAACCGCTTTGGAAAAAGCTGGAATAAAAGCAGATGTTTCTTCTTTTATCGGAGCTATTTTTAAATGGGTTTTGCTAATTGTTTTCTTGGCAGCCGCAGTTGAGATTTTAGGATTTAGCGAATTAACCATATTTCTGACAGGGGAAGTTTTGCCTTTCTTGCCTAATGTGATTGTTGCCGCTTTCATCTTTGTGGTAGCAGTGATTATTGCTGATATTTTAGAGAAAATTGTTCGAGCAGCAGTAGAAGGAGCAAAAATGGGATCTGGGCAGATTGTTGGAGCAATTGTAAAGTGGTCAATTTGGGTTTTCGCAATCCTGGCTATTTTATACCAGCTTGGAATTGGAAAGGTCTTTATGGCAGATTTATTTCGAGGAATTGTAGCAATGATTGTTCTGGCAGTTGGTCTTTCATTTGGTTTAGGAGGAAAAGATGTGGCATCAGAGATTCTTCAAGATTTAAGAAATAAGCTGAGAGGATAAATAAAATTATTTTTGGAAATTCAAGAAGTTGAGTTCCTGAATAGGAGCTTGGCTTCTTTTATTCATTAACGGGCTTGACAAAGCTTCTTGCTTTGCTACAATTAAAAAAGATATGAGAAACATAAGGACAATTATGGATAAAAATAAAGGAAGCGGTTAGATTCTGGATTTTTGGATACTTTTTGATAGGTCCGCTTCCAAAGCGGTTTTTGTTTTATCGGAGAGTTCATTGAAAACTAAATAGAATTACTAGCATTAATTGTTAGCCAACCATTAATTTAAAAGCAGATGGTGGATGCCTTGGGATATCAAGGCGATGAAGGACGTGGCGTGACTGCGATAAGCCTCGGGAAGGTGTTTAGCAACCTTTGATCCGGGGATTTCCGAATGGGGAAACCCGATTTCGCGATAAGCGAAATTAGTCCGGTCGTATGACTGGACGGCAAACCCGCTGAAGTGAAACATCTCAGTAAGCGGAGGAAAAGAAAAAAATGCTCGCAAAGAGCGAGCGCATTCCTTGAGTAGCGGCGAGCGAAAAAGGAGAAGCCCAAACTCATTCGTGCTTCGCTATTGCTCAGCACTCATTTCAATTTAACAATTTAACAATCTAACAACTTAACAAAATTTAAATAATGTTAAATTGTTAAAGCGAAGCGTTTGTTAAATTGTTAAGTTGAGCGAGTGCCGAACAGTAGTGAGGCACGAGTGGGGGTTGTAAGGAGGTAGTGTCGGGAGCATTCCGGGTGCACTGGAATGCTTTTGAGGAAGAACATTTAGACGAAGGTTAATTAGAAAAATGACCCTGGAAAGGGCAGCCATAGAGGGTAATAGCCCCGTATTTAAAAATTTCTTCGTGCTTCTTACTATCTTACTTGAGTACCACGGGACACGAAAACCCTGTGGGAAGCAGGCCAGACTAATTGGCCAAGGCTAAATACTTGATATCTCCGATAGTGAACCAGTACCGTGAGGGAAAGGTGAAAAGTAGCCCGGTGAGGGCGGTGAAATAGTACCTGAAACCATCTTGCTTACAAGGAGTCAGAGCTCCGCTTCGGCGGGGTAATGGCGTGCCTATTGAAGAATGAGCCAACGAGTTCTTTTACCTTCTTTGTTTAAGTCCTTTCGGGACGGAAGCAAAGCGAAAGCGAGCGTTAATAGCGCATTTATTAAGAAGGTGAAAGAGACCCGAAGCCAAGCGAGCTTGCCATGGCCAGGGTGAAGGCCGTCGAAAGACAGCCGGAGGCCCGAACCCGTGAGCCGTGCAATACTCTGGGATGAGCTGTGGTAAGAAGTGAAAAGCTAATCGAGCTTGGTAATAGCTGGTTCTCCCCGAAATAGCTTTAGGGCTAGCGTCTTATTATTGTTTCCAGGGGTAGAGCACTGGAAGGATTATCTTGGGCTTTGCTCGGATTTTCCTACCAAACTCCGAATACTGGAAATTTAAATAAGGCAGTTAGACTGTGGGGGCTAAGCTCCATAGTCAAAAGGGAAACAGCCCAGATCTTCATCTAAGGTCCCTAAATCAAGCTAAGTGTTTTAAAGGAAGTGAAATTCCTCTGATAGCTAGGAGGTTAGCTTAGAAGCAGCTATCCTTTGAAAAGTGCGTAATAGCTTACTAGCTAAGGAATTTTGCGCCAAAAATTTACGGGGCTAAAGCTTGATACCGAAGATAAGAAGCCGTTGCTTCGCAACGGAAGCACCAAATTACAAGCACCAAATTACAAACAATATCCAATGACCAAAATTCTAATGACCAAAAGTTTTGAATTTAGAATTTGGAATTTAGAATTTGTTTGTTATTTGTAATTTTGAATTTGGGATTTCCGCTGCGTAGCAGCGGTTGGTAGGGGAGCGTCCCTAACGCAACGAAGCCCACGACGTAAGTCGGGGTGGAGTATTAGGGAGTGAGAATGTTGGCATGAGTAACCGCAATCCCGTTGAGAGCACGGGACACCGAAAACCTGAGGTTTCCTTGGCAATGGCGATCATCCAAGGGTTAGGCGGGCCTAATCCGTCTACCGAAAGGTAGATGAGAGATGGACAGCCGGTTAATATTCCGGCCCCTCAGCATCTTTTCGAAAAGGTGACGTAATTTAGGAGACAAGCTGTATTATTGGATTTACAGTTGAGTTCTGCTTTCGGGCAGGACGAACTTGTTGAATAAGTTACCCAGAAAAGCCTATAGAATTAGAGATGTTGGGTCCGTACCGCAAACCAACACAGGTAGGTTGGCATAAGTGTGCTAAGGTGAACGAGTGAAAGCTCCTGAAGGAACTCGGCAAAAAAGCAGGCGTAACTTCGGAATATGCCTTGCCCCGCCTATGGCGGGGCCGCAGCTAAAGTACCCTGGCGACTGTTTATCAAAAACACAAATCCCTGCTAAACTCGTAAGAGGATGTATAGGGGTTGAGGCCTGACCAGTGCTGGAACGTTAACAGCGGCGGTCCTTTTCTATATTTTATAGGATTGGGCTGACTGCTCGAAGCGCCAGTGAACGTCGGCGATAACTATAATCGTCCAAAGGTAGCGTAATCTCTTGCCAGGTAAGAAAATTGCCTGTCTAAGAAGTGATTCTTAGAAAAAATTCGGCTAATAACGATGAAACCCAAATTGTTCTATGGTATAATAGAATAATGGGTAATATCGTGGGAAGTCTTCGTGACCCCGTAACGACTTTTTGCCCAAAAGGCAAAGGATGGTGGTTTTACCCATCATAATATGCCGACGCTTGTTAAAATGAATTTAGAATCGTATATCAGTGGATATGTAGATGGGGAGGGATGTTTTTGTATCTCGATCCATCCACGCAAAAAGAATAAGATTGGCTGGGAAGCAGTAGCAAGTTTTTCAGTTGCTCAGAATGAGAATAGAGCAGAAGTGTTAAGGTTAATTAAAGATTATTTTAATTGTGGATTTATCAGAAGGAATATTGGCGATAAGACATTAAAATACGAAACAAGAAATCTTAATAGTTTACTGACAAAAATTATCCCTCATTTTGAGAAATGTCCCTTGCAATCTGGCAAACAAAAAGATTTCGAAATCTTTAAAAAAGTTTGTCAAAAGATGAGTAGGGGAGAACATTTAACAGAAAAAGGAATGATTAAAATCATGAATTTAGTTTCTAAAATGAATCTTTCTGGAAAACGACGTTACAATAAAGCAATAATTGTAGATTCTTTTAACAAGATGAAGATATAGTCTGTGCCATTAGTAATAATGGAAAAACATGAAGTTCTGGCCCGCATGAAAGGCCTAACGACTGGGGAACTGTCTCCAGGAGCAGCTCGGTGAAAATGCAGTACCGGTAAAGATGCCGGTTACCTGCGGCTAGACGGAAAGACCCCGGGAGCTTTACTGTAGTTAGATATTGGGTTTTGGTTTTGGATGCGTAGCGTAGAAGGTAGACTTTGAAGCTTTGTTTTCGGACGAAGTGGAGTCAACAATGAAACACCTTTCTTTCAAAATCTTAATTCTAACCTCCGCCTTAGGCGGAGATACAGTGTTTAACAGACAGTTTAAGTGGGGCACTTGCCTCCTAAAAGGTAATGGAGGCGTTTAAAGGTCAGCTAGCTCCGGATGGAAATCGGAGTTGTCGGACAAAGCCAAAAGCTGGCTTTACTGCAAGGCGGATATGCTGCGCAGTTAGGAAACTAGAACTTAGTGAACCGACGGATTTTAATAGAAAATCCGAAGATTATCAGCTAAAAGTTACCCCGGGGATAACAGCTTAGTAGGGCCCGCGAGTCCATATCAACGGCCCTGTTCGAGACCTCGATGTCGGCTTAATGTATAAAATTGGGCCGCTTTCCAAGTAATTGGAATGACAAAATGCAGCTAATAACGGTGGACTCCATTAGTTTTAATTGTTAAAATATAATAATGGACAATACCGTGGGAAGTCGAGAAATTTTAAGCTTAAAGCAAAAAGAAGTGCTAATAGGCACTTTATTAGGAGATGCAACGTTAGAATTGAATGGACGATATCCGCGTTTAAGAATTGATCATAGTCTAAAACAAAAAAGCTATGTTGAATGGAAATATAAAATATTTCAGAATCTTACTACTAGAAAAATGAAATACTTATCAAGATTAGACAGCATAAGAATGAAAAGATATCATCATTGTAAATTTGATACAATTAGCATCCCTTTATTAAGTGAATATTACACAAAGTTTTATCCTAATAGACAGAAACAAATACCTAAGGATATTGTCAGGATTCTAAAAAGTCCTTTATCATTAGCAGTATGGTATATGGATGATGGATATAAAAGAAACGATTGTAATGCATTGAGGATAAATACAGATTCTTTTAGTTTTAAAGAGCAGGAATTATTGGTAAGATGCTTAAAACAGAATTTTATGATAGGTTCTAAACTTCATCGAAAAGGAAAGTTTTGGAATATCTATATTCCTAGTTTGAATTCTGAGGCGAAAAAATTCTGTAGAATAGTAAAACCATATATTATTCCTGAAATGGAATATAAAATTTCTTTGACCCCGTAACGACTGAGTCTGTAAAGACAAGATAGTGGGTACCTGATAATCAGGAATTAAACCACTATAAGACGCTGCCTCCTAGTCTAATTTTAGATTAGGAAGATGGTATAGTCTGCACTTCAAGTAATTGAAGATTAATGTGCAACGCATCCTGGGGGTGGAACAGCTCCCAAGGGTTTGGCTGTTCGCCAATTAAAGCGTTACGCGAGCTGGGTAAGTGAATATGAGCCCAGTAAAAACTAGCTAATAACGGTGAAGTCCGAATTATTCTATGATATAATAGAATAATGGATAATACCGTGGGAAGCTGAAATCATTCTTATGAAACTTTCTAATGAACAAAAAGCTTATATAGCAGGATTTCTTGATGGTGATGGGAGCATTCATGTAAGATTGAAACCGAATTCTACTTATAGATTTCGTTTTCAGATCTCACCATCAGTAGTCTTTTATCAATCAAAAAAAGAGAAGTCATATATGCAATGGCTTAAAAATTTGATTGGTAGAGGTTATATAAGAGAGAGAAAAGATGGAATCGTTGAATATATAATAGGAGATTTAGAAAGTATAAAAAGCTTATTAGAAAGCATAAAACCATATCTGAGATTAAAGAAAAGACAAGCAAATTTAATGTTAAAAACATTAAGTATGAAAGAGAAGGTTAAAAGCGCTAAAGATTTTGTAAAATTATCTGAAGAAATTGATAAATTTCAGAAATTAAATTATTCTAAAAAACGAATACAAAATTCTTTAAAGGTTAAAAAGGTTCTTAAAAAAGAAGGATTTTTAGCCCCGTAGAGACTGAGTCCGTAAGGACGAGGTAATAGGTATAAACTATTACAATACGTTAGTCTTTATTGAAATAATCAATAAAGAAAGATATAGTCCATACTTGTAGTAATACGAGAATAGTATGTCAGACCGTCAATTTGGCGGCACTAAATAGCAATGTTTAGTGCAAAAACCGACTAATATCGGTGAAGTCCTTAAAATTTGTTATCAACCTGGTTTTAAGGATAATACCGAGGGAAGTCTTCGTGACCCCGTAGAGACTTTTTCGCAAAAGCGAAAAGATAGAAAATAAAACCTTCTATAATACGTCGGTCTCCTAAATATTTAGGAGAGTGATATAGTCCATACACTTAGTAATAAGTGATTAATATGCGTGAGACAGGTTGGTCCCTATCTACCGCAGGCGTCGAATCTTGAGTGGAGTTGGTCCTAGTAAGAAATTGCTACTTCACGGAGTAATCCGTGATGAAAATCTGACTAATAACGGTGAAACCTTCATTATTTATTTTGTTGCAGTGATCATAAATCTTGATGGTCCAAAGATTATATGATACAATTTACTTGAGGACAATATAAATATTAAGGTAATACCGTGGGAAGACGAATAAAACAAATAAAAATCTCAAAGATTGCAAAAATTGATTTGGCTTACATTTCGGGATTTCTTGATGGTGACGGAAGCGTTATGGTTCAGGTTAAAAGAGTTAAAACTAATTCTAGACCCTGGCGATTAATGTTTACTATATGTTTTTATCAAGATACTCGACATGAAAAACCACTTTTTTGGATTCAAAAGAAGTTAGGTATAGGATATATTTCTCATAGAAATGATGGTATGACAGAATTAAGAATAAATGGATATGAGCAGACAAGAAAGATTTTAGAAGCAATGTATCCTTATGTTAAATTTAAGAAAAAGCAAATAGGATATATTTTGCAGATTCTTAACATCCTAAAATCCAAAAAAAGTTTATTTGATTTAAAGAAAAAAGATCGAATAAGAATAGCTAATGCTATTTTGAAATCTAGACAAGAAACTTATCAATCTGGATTAAAAAAAATGGAAAAGCTAAAATCTGATTTGAAGAAAATTATAGAGATTTAAATTTTATTTGTCCCCGTAACGACTTTTTGCTAAAGAAGCAAAGGATGGTGGTTTTAAACCCATCATAATACGTCAGCCCCCCGTTTAACGGGGGTGAAGATATAGTCTGAGCTTATAGAAATATAAGAGAAACTTGACGAGAGGACTGGACTGAACTAACCTCTGGTGTATCAGCTGTTCTGCCAAGAGCATTGCTGAGTAGCTAAGTTGGGAAGGGATAAGCGCTGAAAGCATCTAAGCGCGAAGCCCACCACAAGATTAAGATTCTTAGATTCCTCGAAGATGACGAGGTTAATAGGCTGCAAGTGTAAGGGCAGTAATGTCTTTAGCTGAGCAGTACTAATAAATCATATTAGGTTGGCTAACAATTAATGCTAGTAATTTATTTATTGTGACTACTATAAGGGAGTTATACTGAGAGTGCTCCACCCGATCCCATTTCGAACTCGGAAGTGAAATCTCTTAAGGCCGATGATAGTCCTTTTGGGCGAAAGTAGGTAGCTCTCTTATAGTGGTCATAATATTTTCAATTAAAAAAGCCCCTTTGATTTCCTCAAGGGGACTTTGTGTTTCCGTAGGTAGTCTTTCTTGCTACCAGGCCGGCGCCGTGGTGACTATGTTGTCGACAATAACTTTATAAGAGATTCGCGGGAGCTTTTCGCAGTCATAGATATCACCTCCTTTCAAATGGCTCATCTAGGGTTATATTATATATAGTCGGGTTATTATTGCAAAATGTGCTATTTCAATACTATCATATATAAAGATCTTTGTCAAGGATTTTTGCTAAAAATCTAAATAAAAGGAGAAATAAATATAGCAACTGCTTTTAGGACAGATGATAAATATCTAAAAAAATATGAGCTTTTGTGGAGCTGGAGGAACGGCGGTTCCTCATCGTAGTGCTTTCGATACTATTGCTAGTCTACTTGCACCCCGCAGTAGAGCCGACTTTCTGCATTTCAACTCCGCAAAAACTCATATTTACTACTTTAAGTATAACAAATTCCAAGAACCCTTGTCAACCCTTGACAAACATGCACAACGGGTGTATAATTTAAGTAGACAATTCCTACCTGTATAGATAGGTGCGTCGATAAGACGAACGGTGTAAAATGGTTGCACCAATTTAACCATTCGCTCTTTTAAAGCGAAAGGAGGTGTTGTATGACACCGCAAAGTGAAACGAAAATTGAAATTGTGAATGGACCCTCGAAATGGAAGCTTATGTTAGCCCTGTTTGAAAAAAAATGGCTGGAATTCGAAATAAAGATACTAAACCGTTTTGATCCGGGTATAATAGCAACAAAGAAGCTAAAAACGACTATCTCAAGAATAGAAAGAAGGGTTTCCCGGGAAAAAGAAGAGTGGATAATCGATGGTTTTCTACCAAAAGAAGTTATATTTTTTAAGGCAACATTCTCAACTAAAACACGAAAAGGTTGGCTTGTTCCTACTATGAAGAATTGGAAAGCAATAAATTAACACCTTCTTTGCGATTTAAACCCTGCAACATCAAGTTGTGGGGTTTTTTCTTGCTCTATTACTTCAAAAAAGGTAAAATAAAGCATAATAATCATGAAACTTTCTTTTAAGAAAAACAAGATTTTGATAATAGTTGTTGTAGTCATTTTGCTTGTTTTTTTATTAAATGTTTTCCAAAAAGAAGTCAGAAGCTTGTTTTATTCTTTTTCTGCGCCTATTCAGAAAGTTCTTTGGGGAGCAGGGGATAGCACATCTGATTTTTTTCAAGGTATTGTACGAGTAAAAACATTAAAACAAGAATCAGACGAACTTAAGCTTGAAAACCAAGAACTGCTTAGTCAGGTTGTTGCTTTAAAAAATCTAAAGAAAGAAAATGAAACTTTAAGACAAGCATTAGACCTGGGGCTTCAAGAAGATTTTAAATTAGCATTAGCACAACTTATTGGAAAAGATATTTCCCAAGATTTTATTTTAATTGATAAAGGAGCAAAAGATGCTGTTACTGAAGATATGCCAGTTATTACTCAGCAAAGAGTTTTGATAGGGAGAATCAGCGAAGTTTATGAAGGTTTTTCAAAGGTAATGCTTATTTCTCATAAAGAAAGTTCTTTTGACGCTAAAGTAGATAATATTTCTGGAGTTATAAGAGGCCAGGGGAATTTTAGAATTTTGTTTGATCTTATCCTTCGTGAAGAAAATCTGTCTCAAGGGGATATTGTTGTAACTAGTGTTCTTGGAAGAATTTTTCCAGAAGGACTTTTGGTTGGCAGAATCAAGCAAATCAAGAGAAGCGATGTTGAACCTTTTCAGCAAGCAGAAATTGAACCATTTTTTGATATTTCGCAAATAGAAACTCTTTTTATTATTTTAGACTTTTAAACCTGTTGTCATTCCGAGCGAAGCGAGGAATCCCGTGAATTTACTACGGGATCCTTCACTGCGTTCAGGATGACATAAGTATGCTAAAAAAGATTTTAATCTCAATAATTGTTTTTTATTTTCTAGTTTTGATTCAAACCAGTTTTTTGGTTCATTTTACTATATTTGATGCAGTTCCAAATATCGTTTTGATTTTAGTGGTTGTTTGGAATATTTTGGAAAAAAGAAAGAATCATCTTGGAGTAATAAATGCTCTTATCGGAGGATTCTTTTTAGATATATTTTCTAATCGCTTTATTGGTTTTTATGTTTTAATCTTAGTAGGATTAGCAATTTTCATAAAATTAATCTTCAAGAGATATGTTCGAATTCCCTTCATCGATAAAATTTAGAAATAAGAAGGTGGACAGGAAATCTGAGAAGGATATTGAACCGCAAGAGATTTTTTTAGACCAGCTTGCGAAGTTAGAAGTCCCTCTTTCTAAAAGAATCCTTAAAGGGATTTTGCTTTTTTTTATTATTTTTCTTTTTGTTCTTTTTGCCAAAACATTTCAGTTTCAGATTTTAGAAAATAAGAAATATTCTGTTTTAGCCAATGAAAATAAATTTATATTCCATTCAATCATAGCAGCGCGTGGAGTAATCTACGACAGCCAGGGCGAGCAATTAGTTTTTAATGAATCCAGTTTTGATTTGATTTTAGACAAAGATAAACTTCCTGAGGATGAGTCAGAAAGAATAAGAGTTTTAGAAGAAGTGGAAGAAATTACTAAAGGTAATTATGATGATCTTGACCACCAGACACTAATTTTACTTGAAACAAAGATTACTCAATTTCCTGGTTTTCAAATTGAGCAAAATTCAATTAGATATTACAAAGAAGGTTCAAGCTTTGCTCATTTGATTGGTTATACTGGAAAAGAAAGTGATGAGGAATATGTTGGCAGAGATGGTCTTGAAAAGTCATATGAAGAGATTTTAAGAAGAAATCCAGGGGAAACCAGAATTGAAAGAGATGTTTACGGAAACTTATTGTCAAAAGAAATAGTTTCTTTGCCAGAGTCTGGAAAGAGTTTAATTCTGTGGCTGGATTCTGAATTAGAGAAGAAAATTGAACAAACTCTTAATAACGTTCTCAAAAATATAGGAGC
>Ga0180009_10007169_pt1 | contig 11481 bp, 13 predicted proteins | sample OS_PC_MetaG_FD_123537 | JGI IMG/M metagenome (GOLD analysis project Ga0180009, IMG submission 123537) | Groundwater microbial communities from the Aspo Hard Rock Laboratory (HRL) deep subsurface site, Sweden - OS_PC_MetaG | ecosystem: Environmental > Aquatic > Deep subsurface > Groundwater...
AAACTTCCAAATAATATTATTGTGGGAAGATTAAATTTTTCTTTTAAGTAATCAATTAACTCAGAATTATTCAACTTTTCTTTATTATCCTGTCTTTTCAAGTCCCTATATCTTTCATTCATTGTATTTGAAGAATAAAAGTAAAATTTCCCAACTTTTCTTAATGATAAAATATCTTTTTTAATTGATTCATCCAATCTTTTTTTTATTGTAACTGGATTTTTTTTGAAAATTCTTGCTATTTCCCTTAAATGGAATTCTCTTTCTGGCTCCTCAAAAAATATTTGAAGGGTGTTTATTTCTTTAAACATATGTTTATTTTAATAAACAATTATTTATAAATCTTTCTAAGCAGGTGCAGAATCAGTATCAGGAGAAATATTACCTGCATTCATCGAGCATAAAACAGTCAGCATATCTTTCCCTTGTGGGGTATAATAGCCCTCAGGAGTATAAAACTCATAACTGCTTGTATTTCTTACAAATCCCAATCCTTGTGTTAATTGTCTTAGGAATATTCTTCTCATCTTGTTTGATTTTAAAAACCATGTTGATGCAGAAATAATCTCATTATTATTGCTTAAATTTTCATTATGATTTCCATAATTATCTTTATCCTCGTCAGTCCAGTAAACAAGATATTTACCTGGTTCTTCAATATTTTCTGCAGTTTCTATTTCCTGTATTATTGGATTATTCCAGTTCATGGCATAAGTGATATCATTTGAGATTATTTCTTTAACTAAATCCACATATGTTCTTTCAGCTCCAGCAACATTAATTTTCCAATCAGGTTTTTTGCCCCATTTTTGTAAACCTTTTCCTGTGCTTCTTGTCCATGAATCAAAAGATGACATGTCAAAACTTTTTGGTGCTATTGTTGCATCAAAATTATTTCCTAGTGAATCAAAATATCTTATAGCATCTACATAATCTTCATGAGTTATATCAACTTTGATAATCCCTGAACTTGCTCTCTTTGCAACTTTCATTGCCTTTTCTTCATCTTCTAAAATTCCATCATATAATTTTTTTACTTTTAAATAGAAAGTAGATTTTACTCCCGTATTTGTAGGATTGTAATTTCCACTACTGTCTGTTGTATATTCAGCAATAAAATCTTTTTCCGGATAACTATAGAGTTTTAAATTTGCTCCTTCAATAGGATTTTTATTTAATTTATCACTAACTTTTCCAACAACACCTTCAAGTCCGAAAGCAGTTGATATTGGATTAAAAACAAGTGATACTATCGCAAGTCCACCCATTTTTAAAAAATTTCTTTTTTCCATGAATATCTCAATAAGCTAGTTTTGTTTTATAAGGATTATTGTGTTGGAAAATCTATCTTTTGTAAATATTCTTTTTAAATTTATAATTTATTTTTGTAATCTTAGATAATCTTTTTAGCCATTTTATAACAATATCTCTTGTTAATATAGGAGTATCAACAATCATATCATATACTTTATCCCTTTTGTTAAATTTTATACCCTCTTTTTTAAGATTTGATAAAGAGTCATTTTTTACATATTTTAATGTATAAATTGTTACATATACTCTTTTACCCTCGTTGATTATATCATCCCACTGACATGGATAAATTCCAGTTGGCCATAATTCCATTGTTCTGCTCATTTTATTTATTAATCATTAAACTAATTAAATTTTTCTATACCTAATTTTACTGATACTTTTATAAAATTCATTTTCTTTTCTAATTGATGCAACTAACAGAAAAGAAAATCTACAATTATGCTATTGATGCTGATGAAGAAACAATGAAACAGTTTTACAATTGTTATTCCCAGAGTTTTGTCACTGCTGCTGCCTTGATGCCAGATGCTCATGTTGGTTATGCTGCTCCAATAGGTTCTGTTTTAATCACAAAAAATTATGTTGTTCCTGCATGGGTTGGATTTGATATTGGATGTGGTTTGATTGCAGTAAAATTAAGTTCAAAAAATATTCTTGAAAAAATAAAAAATCACACAGATGAAATATTCAATCAGATTAACAGGGATGTTCCAATGGGTGTTGGAGAATACAGCAAGGAAAACGACATAACAGAAAAAACAAAAAAAGAATTTCAAGAACTTTTAAGAAAATTTGAATCACACGAGCATGACAAGCAAATTCTGCAATATCTGAAATCAACTGCATTAAAACATCTTGGAACATTGGGAGGAGGAAATCATTTTATAGAGTTAGATTATGATGAAAAAGAGCTCTCTTTAAAAAAGAGATCTCAGAGAGAAAAAATAATAAAAAATAAAAATGAAATGTGGTTAATAATTCATTCTGGAAGCAGAGGAATAGGGCACAGGGTTGCAACAAAATACATGATAAGCGCCTCTGGAAGCAAAACAGACTATGAAAAAACTTTTCCTCTAGATGTAAAATTACAATTAGGAAAAGAATATCTCAATATTCTTGATTTTGGTTTGGAATATGCTCTATTGAATAGAATGGAAATTTCTTACAAAGTTATTTCTGCAATTGAAAAAGTTCTCAAAGAAAAATTAAAAACAGAATTATATGCAAACAAAAATCACAATCATGCTATCCTTGAGAAAGGTAAATATATTCATAGAAAAGGTGCAACTCCTGCAAAAAAAGGGGAAAAAGGAATTATTCCAGGCAACATGAGAGACGGAACTTATTTGATAGAAGGAAAAGGAAATGCAAAATTTCTTTATTCTTCTTCGCACGGAGCAGGAAGAGCATTGAGCAGGCATTCTGCAAAAAAACAAATTACAATGGAACAATTCAGAGAAGCAATGAAAGGAATAAAAGGAAATATTTCAGAATCAATTTTGGATGAATCCCCACATGCTTACAAAGATATTGAAAAAGTAATGAATGCACAAAAATCAAGCGTGAAAATAATAAAAAAAATAAAACCTTTGATTAATTGGAAAGGAAAATAAATCACATAAATCCCTCAACTACTCTTCCCAACTCGCAACCTCACTCGTCACTGGATTACCTATTCTCTCTCGTGAAATTGCTCGCCCACCCTCCTAATTTATTATCATTAATCCAATCTTGTTCAACTGCTTATTAATTTTATTGCTTCTTTGTATTAATTAATCAAAAATATTTGCGACGTGAGGAGCAACTATAATATCTCAACTATACTTCATTATTTTATCCAGCACTCAATTCTCAAGGAAGTATCTGTTTCAACTATAGGAAGAATCTGTGCATAAACATCTTTAATTACTTCTCCTTTATCATTTACAGAAGGGTCTTTCGAAGTATAATCACAATTAGGAAGACTAATATCGCATACAGCCACACCACAATCTAAATATTCTGGAACCCTGCTTTTGGTTATATCTTCACCCCCATATATAAAATTACCAATATCCTCTTCATCAGGAGAATTATTAGGGTCATTAAATTTTATATTTCCGAATTCATCAATAATTTCCTGCAATAATTGAATTTCAATACCATAAATTTTTTCAGAAATATCCCTTCTCTCTATATAACTTTTGTTTACAACAAAAATAGCAACAGACATGATTATGAATACAGCTATAAATGCCTCTACAATTTTTATCCACCCTTTTTTATTCTTTATCATTTTCTATTATAATGCTTTTTTATTTTTTCATTAAATAAATTTAATTCTTTTTTTAAGTCAATATTTAAATTTTCAACAGCTTTATTATTTATTGGCTCCAAATATTTATGCAATTGTTCTGAATTTTTAAATTTTTTTTCAAATGAATTATTATGTAAAAGTTCATGAATTAATAAAACAAGCATCATTTTTTCATTTGGGTAATATTTAATAGTTAATGGGTCTGAAAAACTATAAGGTGCTCCTTTAACAATATAAATAGGAATAAAATCTCTTTTCCATTTTTTAGAATGGTATTTTTCTATTAATTGTAATATTTTTTTAATATGCTTATTATATAACTTTTCAAATTTCTCACTATCTTTTATTAATTTAAAATAATCTTTTTTTGAAAATTTTTTATCAAACAGTCTGTTATAAATTAAACTGCATCTTATTTCTGTTTTTGGTATCATATTAATTACCCCCACATTTTTATAATCAAAAATCCATCTTTTTTCTTTTCTGGATCTTGTTCCACTTTTGAAATATAAGTTATAGAAATTTCGCTTACATACACATTTACATTTTCAGGAATATCAGGACTTTTCCAATCAGTAAATTTTGAAATTAGTTTAATCTCATCCATAAAATCAAACCAGAAATCATATTTTGACGGAATATTTAAATCCACTTTTAACTGTTCATAACTATCCCCAATTCCTTCACCATATTTATTTTTCAAAGTTTCAATTTTGTTTTCAAAAATATAATTTCTTTTTTTGATGAATTTTCTTGTGTAACATTTAGAATCCAATCCTACTGGGCAATCATTTGTTTTTTTCATAACAAAAGAATCTGCATAATATATTATAAATTCATCTTCATCTTTACATCCTCCACCACACCATATAGATGTATAATAATAACTAAAATTATTGTAACAATCTATAGAATTTCCCTTTTCAATTACAGATGCATTTTTATTAACCTGACTGTCAATCTTTATGCAATTTCCAATATTTGCACAATCAGAATCTTCATCCCAGTTTAAAGTCAGATTATAGACAGAAATCTCTTCAGAAACTTGGCTTAAAAAATTTTCTTCCAAATCTTGCAAGACAGTGCTGCTGCTTTGAGATCCTTTTATTGCAGGTTCTATTATCACATAAAAGAAAACCAGAAAGCCAATAAATATGACAAATGATATTATTATTTCAACATGAGATAAAGCTTTTTTGTTTAATATACTAGATTTTCTTTTAATTTCCATATTTTTAAATCCAGTTCGCAATTACATTAGATGCTGCTGAAACAAGGAATGCACTTATCATAAGAGCGAACGAGTGTTTTACTCCTGCTTTTATATTTCCTTCTGATAATAATCCTATTGCAAGTCCGCTGAATAGTCCCTGGATTAAAAGTAGATACAAAAATGCAGTTGAAAAATCAAGTTCTTCTGCACCTCCTGTGCTGGATAGATTAATTACTCCTATTGATTCTATATTTGCTATTCCTGAAACCATAGGAAGAATTTTGAATTGCATCACAAGAACAATTGCCATAAAAATAAAAAATATAATATATCCCTGAACAACCAAAGATGAAATTGTTGCTTGTCTTTCTTTTTTTAATTTGTCAGAAACATTTACAGCTCCAGCAACTGATTCTAATATCCCCCCGATGTTTCCTCCTGCTTTTTCTGCTTCTCCAATTAAAGTTAAAGCTCTCGAAACTGTTTTGTTCCCAACATCTCTTGAAAAAATACTAAGGGCTGTTCCAAGAGGAATTCCCATTGAAATTTGATTTGCAAGTTTTCTTATATGCTTGCTCAAAACTCCATAAGGACGATCTCTTGTATTGACTATGCTTTTGCTTATTGGTGTTCCGCTTTTCACGCTTTCCACCAAATCTCTTGTAAATTCTATAAACATCTGCTCTTTTTCAGAATTAATTTTTCCTTCAAGAATTGTCAAAGCAATATAAGGAGAAACTCCTATTATCATTCCAACACCAATTATTATGTAAAATTCTGCTTTTCCATAAAAGAAAAAAGCAACTGCTATTATGAGCAATCCGACAATCACTCCAATCCATCTTGCTTGTTTTAACTCCATTTTATTTTTTCAATTTCTTTTCAATTTCTTTAATTCCCGTTTCCTGAATAAAAACATCTATTAATCTATTATCTCCTCTTTTTATTTTGTTAATTTTATCATTAGGTAAAGATTTATTTTCTCCCTTCTCTTCATCAATCCAACCACAATTATAAAATAATTTATCAATATCTCTTCTTGATAATTTCCTGATTTTATTTATTATATTCTCTTTTTTAGCTTTTTTAATTTCCATTTTTATCCTTCTGGTTGTTTTAAATATAAAAACGTAATGAAAATAACATTAATAAACGAGACTGATGCAATAATTATTAGTGTAAGCATCTGTGTTGAAAGATCTATCCCCAAGTTTGTTATTTTTATCATCATCAGCAGCAGCATCAAAATCATAGGGGCTGCTATAACAACACTTATGTAAATATCCATAAATGTTTCTGCCATTCTGTTGTATTTTTCCCTTTCTAATCTGTATTCAAAAAGCAGACTCTGTGCTTTTTTTTCAAAAAATTTGTCCAAGCTTCCTCCAGATGTTACACTAGTAGCAATACCATTCAGCAATTCAGAAAGTTTGTAACTAGAAGTATTCAAAGCTGTTTTTCTCATTGCACTTATAAGATTAGAACCATAAATATTTATTTCATTTATTATTTTTGTGAATTCTTTTGATGTATAAGGATATTCTTTTGTTAAGGTTATTATTTGAAAAATTTTGCTCGGTTCAACTTTTGAACCAGCTACTGCAGCCATATGTATTGCAACAAAAGGAAGCTCCTGGTTAATTTTGTTTTTTATGTAATTTTTTTCAGTTGAAGGATACATTAACATTGTAAAAAAAGTCCCCAAAGGAATTAATAGAACTATCCATATAACTTTAACCAGCCTGGAAGACATTGCTCCTTCATAAGGAATTACAAAAGGGAGTTTAAAGCTTAAACTAAAAAACATGAAAAATAAGAAAATCAAAAAAGAAATTATTGAAGCTATTATTGTTGTAAGAAAAATAGTTGATATATAACTTACAGGAAGATAAGGAAGATTTGCTTTTATTAAATCTTCTTTTAAAGAACCGAAGGCATTATTTTTATAAAGAGAAAGGGAAATTTTGGCAAATATTCTGTTTGATAATCTTACATAAGGGCTTACTTTTTCTTCTTTTATAGCCTTCACAGAAATTTTTCCTCTTTTTAATTTTTTTATAATTTCTTGTTCCAGCTCCAAATCTTCCCTGATATCTTTTATTTTCCCCCCTCTTTTTATGTCCTTTTCTGTTGTCTTCATCTCTTCCAGCACATCTGTTTCTTTTGAGATTACTTTTCTTTTTCCATCTATCTCCCCTTTTTCCATTTGAATTTGAAAACAACACTTTTAATAAATGTTGAATATACATTAAATTAAAGAAATTGTGTTATTAAATATTTTGATTTAGGGATAATCATAAATTATATAAGTAAACACCCTTTGTTATAGCTATGGAGGTTATATTTGAGATAATCATAACAGGTTTAAAATGAAAAATCAAATGAACTTATACTATGATGAAGAAGGAGATTTTTTAGAGATATCTATTGGAAATATTTCTAATTGTTATTTTGATAATCTTGGAGATGGAATTTTCAAAATAATTGACAAGTCTAATCAAAAAGTGATGGGTGTTGCAATATTTAATTTCAAAAATAGAACCAAAGATTTACAGGATCTTAAAATATCTCTTCCATTTAAACTGGATATTTTTTAAAATATTTTGCTTAAGGCTTATTTGCTATCTTTAGATTTTCCTATTAAAACAAATTCATTCAAGGCACCTAAATCAAGTATTTTTTCTAAAGGAACATTTTTATTAAATATTTTGTTTTTGAGGATATTTATTCCTTACCTTATCTATTAAATATTCAAAATACAATTTGATAAACTCCATAAAAGAATAATCTGTACCCATTACTCCAAGAGAAGTTGTTTTTGCAGTTGCTTTATCTAATTCAGGATCATATCCACTGCCCATAAGTTTTGTATTCCACATCCTTTCAAGATAATGTCTATCTTCCTCATCAATAACTCTACCCTTCCTATATTTCTTCAATATCTCTCCTTCAACTCCGTCAATTAATCTCATAAATAATTATGGTTTTTTATCTTTAAATAAATTATTGTATCCCAAACTCCTGCATTACTTCTTCTGGTTTTTTGTAATATTCATTAATCCAATCCTGAACTTCCTGGAATTTTACAATATTCCTTGCATACATTGAATAAATCAGCTGCACTCTTATTCTGAATTCATTGTTCAGTTCCTGAATATTTAACCCATATCTCTTTGCTATTTTTTCAAATATTTTGCTGTTTCCTTTGAAATAAAACTGGTCATTCGCAGCATTCCACATAAATGCCTGATTTGTCTGTGCAACTCCGTCTGCATCAACATTTATTATTTCAACAATTTCTCTTAATTTTCTTGTTTCCTGCTTGTTAACAATTGCATGAGTCATAATGCACACACAATCCAAAACATTAAGCAAAGTTGGGGATAATTCTATAGGGGGTGTTTCTAATCTTTTTATAACAGTATCAACAGAATCAGCGTGTATAGTGCTTAATGAAGAATGTCCTGAAGCCATTCCCTGAAATAATACATAAGCTTCTTTACCTCTTACTTCACCCACAATAACATAATCTGGATTTTGCCTGAATGAGCTTTTTAACAAAGTGAATAATCCAATTTCTCCTATTTTTCCAGCTCCAACAGATGTTCTTACAACACTTGGAAGCCAGTTTTCCCTCGGAAGATTTAACTCTCTTGTATTGTGGACAATTATATTATTGCATATAAACTTTTCATGATTTAATATGCTTAAGTCAAAAACTTCTATTTTTTGCTTTTCTAATTTTTTAATTGATTTTACTCTATCCCAAAAAATATCATTATGTGATAAATCATTATATTTAGAGCCAGGAATTGCAATTTTTTGAAGATATTCTCTTCCTATATTTTGCATACCTTGAAGATAAGCCCAGGCTATTTTTTTGTCTTTATTGACTTCATTAATGTTGCTGATAGTTAAAGGAACAACATCAGAACAAGTATGATGTGCTTTTTTATTCATTGAATAGAGCTTATTATTCTTACGAATTTGCAAAAAACCAATTTCCTTGAATTTTTCAATATTTTCAGAACTAGAAATGCTTAAATTTATACATTTGTCTTTTCTGTTAAAATCATTTATTCTGGCAATTATTTCTAATCTCAAGAATAAAGTTTGTAGCTCTTCTAATATTTCATAACTTTGGGAACTGCAGGATATTTCATTTTTCTTTGCTGTTCCATCAGCACTGAAATAACCTCTAATAAAATGTTTTATTTGCTCATTGCTTAAATCGAATATAAATTCCGGAATTTTTTTTGTGTCAGAATAACCATCAAATTTTAAAACATTCTTCATAAATTTGTAAAAAATTGTGCTATGTATTCTCATTGAAACATTTCCATCGTTCATTATGGAATAATTTGCTTTTAAATAATCAGATATTCTCATAAAAATTTCCCTGCACTCTGTATCCTGATTTGATATAATAACCGAATTTTTGTTGTAATTATCATAGCTCCCATCTCCAAGCCATAATCCGCAAAATTCAAGAAAATTTTTGCTAATTTCAAAGATTATAGGAATTGTTGATTTGTTTTTGCTTTTAATTTTTAATTCCTTCAATTCTTCATAGGAAAAATTTATCTTTTTATAAACTTCCAGCTTAAGATAATCTTCTATTTTAATTAAATTTTTCTTTTTCCACCATCTATATCTTTCTTTTGGTATGTTAAAATTATCTTTTGTGTAAATTTCAAATATCTTCTGGATTGGTTTTCCACACAGGAAATCTTCCTTAAAAAATTCAAGAGATTCCATTAGATTTATCTCTTTTACATCTCTTCCTGATATAGGCAAGAGTCTGGGAACCGCTAAAAATGATTTATTCTCAACTAATTCAGTAGGTTTGATTTCTCTTAATCCACACTCTCCCAAAGAAAATAAAGAATGGTCCTGGGTAATTTTAATTTTTCTTCCTGTAGATGTCAAAATCTCATAAATATCTTTTTCAGTAATATGCTTAATATAAGAATCTGGCTTTGTGAATATTATTTTTCCTTTTTCATCCAGAGTCATAACTTCTGCATCTATTTTATTGTCAACAAACTCTTTTATTGTTATATTTTTTATTTTTTCGTTTTGTTTTATTATTATCTTTGAATCTCCTGTTACGCTGTCTTCAATAGAAACTACTCTTGCTTCAGGAGGGATAAAAAATGACAGAGCATTCAGCAGAGTTGTTTTACCAGAAGATGTTCCTCCTGTTATTAGTATGTTCATTTTATACTGGACAAGTATCCAAAGGTATGCAATCATTTCTGGGCTGAGTGTTCTGAATCCGATTAATTGCGGGGGGGTCCATGGTGTTTTTGTAAATTTTCTTATTGTAAATGTAGGTCCTCTGCTTGTAATATCTTTGGTGTATGTTGCATTAACTCTGCTTCCGTCAGGCAAGCTTCCGTCGAGTATCGGTTCTGCATATGAAATATATTTTCCTGTTCTCTGGGCAAGTTTTTCAACAAAGCCAGTAAGTTCATCACTATGCTTAAACAAGACATTTGTTTTCATATTTCTGTAAACTCTGTGGATAATGTATATTGGGGCGTTTACTCCATTGCATTCAATATCCTCCACATAATAATCCCTGAAAATAGGTTCAATTTCATTAATGCCTACAAAATCTCTAACAAGATAATAATATATTTTTTGATAACTTTCATAGGATAATTTTATCCCCAATTCAGTTATTAATATTTTCAATCTTTTGTCAATATATTCCATCAATGGCTCTTCGCCTTTTTCTATAATCACATTAAAATTAATCAAATCTCTCATCGCTGTTTTTATCTGGTCAAGATAAACAATTTCCTCGTCGGTTAATATTGGCTCTTCAACTTCATAAACTACTTCTGATATTTCTGGATTCCAGTAAATATGGGCAAAAGCAAATGGAGAAATCAAGCTATATCTTACATTAATTTTTGTCTTGCTGTCTTGTTTTTTTAAAGGAGGAATTTTTGGAGAAAAGCTAATAGCTGGTCTTTCATAAGCATTCACCCCTTTAACCTCTTTTTTTCCGAAAAACATATTATTGTATGATTAATTTGTTATTTAAATTTTGGTATTTTAAATTTAACTTATTAGTTCTATATCTATTGTTCCTCCCAAATTTGTTATTGATAATTTGTAAGCTGAAGAGGATTTTATTAATTGGGTTCCTACATAATTAAGTGTATTTGAAGATTCAATTTTTAATTTTACCTTATAAACATCTCCTTTTTTGACTGTATTGACAGACACTTTTCCATAGGGGGTAAATACATCTTCTGCAACAGGCTCGCTGTATGCAACATTGCTTTCTTCTAATGTATAAATTATTTCATTCTGACTTTGACCTGTCCCTATCACAAGCTCTCCTCTTTTTATTTCTATATCTACTACTCTTTTATTTCCTACTCCTGCGCTGACTTCTGTAATTTTGGAATCTAATCCTTCAAGTAATTCAACTGTTTTGTCAAGAGTTAATTTATCTTGGATTTCCTTTATCTTTGGATTTATAAATGCAAGAACAGCACCTATCATTATTAATGCAATTAAGATGTAAATTACTGTTTCAACCCAAATCTGCCCTCTTTTACTTTGCATTTTTAAATTTCCTCAAAACCATAACTCTTTTTATATATTAAAATAGAAATCTGCATTATTAAATATTTTG
>Ga0180009_10007170_pt1 | contig 11480 bp, 11 predicted proteins | sample OS_PC_MetaG_FD_123537 | JGI IMG/M metagenome (GOLD analysis project Ga0180009, IMG submission 123537) | Groundwater microbial communities from the Aspo Hard Rock Laboratory (HRL) deep subsurface site, Sweden - OS_PC_MetaG | ecosystem: Environmental > Aquatic > Deep subsurface > Groundwater...
AGAAGTATTTCAGAAGGATTCCAGAAGGATTGTCAGTTAAGAATTAAAAGTGAACCGTTTTTCAGAACCGTTTTTCTGCCTTGAATTACTGCTCTGTTTATTGTATAAATAACACACCAGGAAAAGAATTTCTGGGCTATTGCTGTTTTTTATTGCGTTTAATGCGTATTGCGCGAATAAATTACCTGAGTTAAAAAACAGCTGGCTATGTGAATATTAAAAGGCTGGATTGTAGATAAAAGCGCTAATGCAAAATTCAGGATAATGTTTTTTTGGCCCTTCAGCGGAGAATACGATATAATAGACAAAGGAGACTAAATTATGCCGGCAAGAAATTCTCAAAACCCTACCAGAAAAGAAAACAGTTTCGACAAAAGTTATCACAGCGGAAACAAAACCGAAACGCGCAATTCAGGTACCAGCGGTATAGCAGGTATTTGCAGTTCGTGCCAAACCCCGGTTCCGTCAAAGCCCGGGTTCAGGCCTTCTTCGTTAAAATGCCCGAAATGCGGTAAGCCAATCTCAAAATAGACATATGTCGGGAGATTCAATGAAAAACAAATTTACCAAAAATCTATTTGTAATAGCTATATTTTTTTAAGCGCATTAAAACCGGTATTTTCCATGGATTCGCCAGTTACGCTTGAAGCCGTTGCCTAAAAATCAAATTGAATTGGACGGGTTAATGAGAGACTTTACTGAAGGAAGTATATTAAAACAACTTGTTTATTTCACTGTACCAATGCTATTGGCAAATTTATTGCAGGCCATGTACAGCGTGGTTGACGCTATCTGGGTTGGCAGGCTGATAGGACACCAGGCGTTTGCCGCGGTTTCCACGACCGTCCCTATGATATTTTTGCTTGTATCTGCGATAATAGGCCTTGCTATGGCTACAAATATTCTTGTAGGCCATGCTTTTGGGTCTAAGAATATGAAATATTTGTCGAAAGTACTTACAAATTCGTTCATCAGCACGGGCTTTCTTTGCATTTTTATTTCTGCACTTGGAATAATTTTCAGTAAACCATTATTAAGCCTGCTTAACACGCCGGATGAAATCAAACCCATGTCCAATATATTTTTAACGGTTACTCTGTCCGGTTTGATTTTTACTTTCATGTATAACTGGTTCAGCGGAGTTTTAAGAGGCTTGGGGGATGCAAAAACGCCGCTTTACCTTTTAATAGTGTCTACCACTTTGAATATAATTATCGTTCCCATTCTTATTATCGGCCCCGGGCCCATTCCGAAAATGGGCGTTGCCGGTTCCGCTTTAGGCACGATAATTTCCAACGCAATAATGATAGTTGTCTCTTATTTCCTTGTTTTAAGGAAGCACGCTTTGCTCAATGTCAGGCAGTGGGATTTTGCAATTGATTGGGATATAATTAAAAAAATATTTACTATTGGTATTCCTATTTCACTTCAGATGATTGTAATAAGTTTGGCAGGTGTGCTCATGGTATCGCTGGTTAACGGGTTTGGCACGCTGGTTACCGCCGCTTACGGCATAGGAATGCAGCTGGATAATCTTGCCTTTATGCCGGTAATGGCAATAGGTATCAGCGTTTCTTCCATGGTAGCCCAAAACCTGGGCGCCTTGAAATTTGACAGGGTAAAAAGCATAATGAAATTATCTTTTGTTTTATCGTTTTTTTGTGCTGTTTTTTTCTTTACGTTAATTTATGGGTTTCCGCGTTTCATCGCGTCTATTTTTACAAAAGAGCCTGCTGTAATTATGCTTACAGTGCAATACACAAGAATTGTCAGTTTTTCCTATTTTCTTTTTTCGGGCATCGTGATTCTCCAGGGGGTTGTGAGAGGATCCGGAGACACGACAATAATGCTTATTTTTTCTATCATAACTATGATATTTGTGCGCTTTTTCCTTGCATATGCCCTTTCGAAATATACTTCTCTTAATGAAATCGGCCTCTGGCTGGCAATTCCCAGCAGCGCCTTTATAGGCTTGCTCCTGCATTACTGGTATTACAGAAGCGGCCGCTGGAAAAAAAGAATCGGCCCGCGCCACTAATATTTTTTTATGTTAGATGTGTTGACTGTGCTGGCAGTTTTTGTTATCATTAAATATCGAATTTAAGAAAAAAGGATGTAAATTATGAAAGTTGGAATTATCGGATTGGAATATGCAGGCAAAAAAAGCTTGTTTTCGCTTTTGACAGGCATAAAGAGGGACGGCTACCAGCAGTCCAAGGAAGAAATCGGCGTTGTTAATGTGCCCGACGAGCGCATAGAATACCTGGCAAAATTTTATAATACGGAAAAAAAGACTTATTCAAAAATAGAATTTTATTTACTTCCTTCGATCGAAAAAGGTTCCCAGGAAAAGTCTAAGGCGCTCCTGGAAGCAAAAGAAGTGGATATGTTCGCTATTGTTGTCAGGCAATTTACCGATGACAATGTTTTCCACCCGCTGGACAAAATCGACATAGTGCATGATTACAATGTTATTAAGGATGAAATGGTTTTTGCTGACCTTTTTCTTGTAGAGACGCGTATTGAGCGCATTGAAAAGCAGTCAAAAACAAAAAATGCAGCCCAGATTGAAAAAGAAAAAGGTTTAATGGTTAAACTCAAGGAAAATCTTGAAAAGGGCGTATTTTTAAACAAGGTGAATTTAACTCAGGATGAATTAAAAGAAATAAAGAGCCTTTCTTTTCTTACCTTGAGGCCGATTTTCGTTATAGTAAACTGTGATGAAGACAAACTGCAGACGAATTTTGATTTTTCAGATAACGCTAATGATATAAAAAGCATAAATATATCAATAAAAATTGAAAGCGAAGTCCAGCAACTGGATGAAAAATCAAAAGCGGAGTTTCTTGAAACACTTTCATTGACAGAAACTTCTTTAAACAGGCTTATAAAATTTTCCTATAATTTCGGCAACCTTATATCCTTTCTTACCGCAGGTCCACAGGAAGTACATTCCTGGACCATAAGAAATGGCGATCCCGCGCTTAAAGCCGCAGGCGCCATACATACAGACATCGAAAGAGGTTTCATTCGCGCCGAAATGATAAGTTTTGAAGATTTAAAAAAAGCTGGTTCGGAAGCCGAAGCCAGAAAACTTGCCTTATACAGGCTTGAAGGAAAAGAATATATTGTCAAAGACGGAGATATTGCGGATTTTCGGTTTAATGTTTCAAAATAGATAAGGAGGGGCCTCCAATAAACCCTGATGCAACAATAAAAATTGATAACCTGGAAGAACTCCTCAAAAAAGACAAACCCGCAGATAAATAACCGGAGGAAGCAGTGAAAAATCCCAGAAAGCCTTTGAAATCAACAATTGAATGGAAAGCGCTTGAAAAACATTCCAAAGAAATAAAAAAGACATATTTAAAAAAACTCTTCGAAGATAAAAAAAGATTTGATAATTTCTCCCTGCTGGAACCCAAACTTTCAATACTGCTGGATTATTCTAAAAATCTGGTTACCGGCAAGACGATGAAGCTTCTTGTCAATCTTGCTAAAGCAGCTGGAGTAAAAGAATATGCCAAAAAAATGTTTTCAGGAGAAAAAATAAACTGGACAGAAAAACGCGCTGTTCTTCATATTGCGCTGAGAAATCGCTCAAATAAACCCATTTATGTTGACGGCAAAGATGTGATGCCTGAAATAAACACGGTTTTAGAGAAAATGAAAATATTTTCTTTAAAATTACGTTCAGGCGGCTGGAAAGGCGCAACCGGCCAAAAAATAGAAAGTGTTGTAAATATAGGGATAGGCGGTTCAGATCTGGGCCCTAAAATGGCCTGCGAAGCGCTGAAATATTATTCCGACGGCCCGGCTGTGTATTTCGTCAGCAATATTGACGGCGCCGATATGTACGAAACACTAAAACTTGTCGAGCCCGAAACAACGCTTTTTATTGTAGCATCAAAAACTTTTACTACGCAGGAAACAATAACGAATGCCAATACTGCAAAAGACTGGCTTATAGCTAAATTAGGCAAAGAAGCAGTTAGTAAACACTTTGTTGCCCTTTCCACAAATGAAAAAAAGGCAAGAGAATTCGGCATAGACCCGGCAAACATGTTTGAGTTCTGGGATTTTGTGGGAGGCAGGTATTCTCTTTGGTCGGCAATTGGGTTATCAATAGCCTGCAGTGTAGGTTTTGAAAGGTTTGAGCAGTTACTGCAGGGTGCTCATGAAATGGACAATCATTTCTTAAATGCGCCTTATGAAGAAAATATTCCTGTACTGCTGGCGCTTCTTGGAGTATGGTACAACAATTTTTTTGATGCGCAAAGTTATGCAATTTTGCCTTATAGCCAGTACTTAAGCAAATTCCCTTCCTATTTACAGCAGGGAGATATGGAAAGCAACGGAAAAACCGTTGACATTGAAGGCAAAAGGGTAAATTATCAGACAGGCCCTATAATCTGGGGCGAACCGGGCACAAACGGACAGCATTCATTTTACCAGCTGATACATCAGGGTACAAAATTTGTCCCGTCGGATTTCATCGGAATCATAAAACCGCCTGAAAGTATCGGCGACCATCATGAAAAATTGATGTCTAATTTTTTTGCCCAGACAGAAGCGCTTGCATTCGGACTGGACAAAGAGAAAGTTATTGAAGAACTGAAAAAACAGGGCCTAAACGATGAAGAAATTAAGTTGTTAGCGCCGTATAAAGTTTTTGAGGGTAACAAACCCACTAATAGTATTTTATTGGATGAACTTACTCCGAAAACTCTCGGGGCTCTGATTGCTATGTACGAACATAAAGTTTTTACCCAGGGCGTTATCTGGAGAATAAACAGTTTTGACCAGATGGGCGTGGAACTGGGGAAAAAACTTGCGAATGTTATTCTGCCTGAATTGAAAGAAAAAACACCGGGCGAGCATGACGGTTCAACAAATGGTTTAATCGGGAAATTTATACTTTGCAGCGTATTTCTGGTTTTTCTTTTAGGGTTTACGGGCTGTATTACTATCGGCAGGGATTTTCAAACTAAAAGCATCCCGAATATTGTTATCGGGAAAACAAGCATGAATGATATTATGAATGTATACGGAAACCCTTACCGCAAAGGAATTGACGATGAAGACCTGACCTGGACCTATCTAAATTATAAAGTGAGCGTATTTAGCGGCAGTTGTACCAGGGACCTCTACATAAAATTTGATAAAAAAGGCCTGGTCAAAAACTATACTTACAACACAAATTTCCCCAATGAGGAAGTTGTACCCAAGCCTTAATAGACAGCGGGTTCCTACTTTACTATCATTTCTATGTTCTGGCTGTAGCCGAGGTTTCCCCACACATCTTCAGCGGCAACTCTGACGAAAATTTTTTCTTCAGGGAGTTTTTCAGGATTGAGAGTAAAAGTCCAGGGAAGGTTATAAAGAAGTTTGCCCGTTCTTTGGTAAGCGCTTGTCAATGTTGCATATTCAAGCCAGGTTTTTTCAATCTGGTCTCCCGCAATTGACGCAACAATAGTTTTGTTCGGAGTGCCTTTTTTACCGTCTTTAACTTCAAATATTTGTATTTTTATTTCCTGTTCAGTTTTTGCCGGTATTAATTTCATTGCGATTGCAGGTTCAAATACTGAAATGGGCGTTTTAAGAGAATCTGCAGGGTCAATCGGAGGGGCTCCCTCAATTTCGTTATTGAGCCAAGTATTTGTTTCAGCTCCTTTAGCGCCCCGGCCTCCGCAAAGTATAGGAGCAGTATCGCGGGCCGTAAAATAATCCGTAGGCGACCACAAAGCTATATAATTAGGCCCTTTCAGGTTTATTTGTTCAATTGGGACTTCAGCCCAAAACCATCTCGCTTCGCCAGTCCCGGATTGTGCATTCATTAAATCTCCCTCAACAGGCAGGTCCAGGCTTGAAGCAAGAAAATATCTTGAGTTAGATTTCCAGGCAGAGGTGGAAGAAATCCCTATATAAATATCTCCGGGTATGGGCTCATTTTCCCAACTTGACTTTCCTTCAACAGGGCGTACCTTTGCCCGCCCCAGTTTTGCGCCAATATAAGCCTTTCTATAAAATTCTGTAGGGCTTTCAGGAATATTAGAAATTTTTTCTAGCCAGCAGACATTATAGCCCACATACCAGTTGCCGTCCCAGCCGGAATTTGCAAGAATATCGTATTCGTTAATATTTGGAAGCTCGCATAGGTAAACCGGCGGAACAAGAGGAGCTGCTTTTACCGGAGCATAAGGTACAAACAGTAAAAATAATAGGCTTAATAATTTTTTCATTTTAAAATTCCGTCTATAACGACGCTTCTTTGTAAAACTTATTATCCAGCCTGGTTTTATAAGGCCCGGTGCAATTACGCCAGTGCTGGGCGTAGCCGCAATTGATCCAATCAAGCGCCGCTTTTTGCGCTCCTACGTCATAGCCTAGCTTTTCAGACAGATACCACTTATGTATGATAATTTCTTTCTTTTGCGCAGCTACTTCATTTTTTATTTTCAGTTCGCGCCATTTTTTTGAATGGTTCATAAAAAAGTCATTTTTAGCGAATTCCATTCCGACATCGTACCGGGCTTTTTCACTTATAAACCATTTATGGGTTAATACGGCGTTTATTTCTTCGAAGTCAAGTTCTTTCAGCGTAGGAATCTTTTCTTCAAACATAAGCATTGTAAGTATTTTCTATTTGCCCTGATTTGTTTTTTTTAATGCCTTCCGCAACAAGCGCGCCTTCGCCTTTAAGGAGGACAAAAACTTCATCAGATTTCATGTGCCTTTCAAGTCTTGTTATTTTATTTAAAGTAAGCTCTTGGAGAGTATTTAAAAAAGCCACGCGCCATTTTTCAAAATCTATCTTAGGTTTATAGCCGTGCCCGTTGTGTTGTTTTACCTGTAAATAATTGTTTGCCATGATCGTTTTTATTGACTGTAACATTTTACATTAATTTCCAAAGTTATGCAAGGAAATTTTTACTAACCGGCCAAAATTTAGTATAATGAAAAAATAGTGTATTAAATCTTTTAAATATTTACAAATGCTATGTACTTTATCTACGATTTAATTTCATTCTGCGCTTTTGTTTTGCTTTTACCTTACGTACTGTTTAAACTGCAGTCGAAAAACACCGGCCTGCAGTGGAGGCACCGGCTGGGGCTGATAGGCAATTTACCGGAGGGCAGATACATATGGGTTCATTGCGCGTCAGTAGGCGAAGTAAAAGTGGCTTCTCTTTTGATTGAAGAACTGCATAAAAAAATGCCCGATCATAAAATCGTTCTTTCTGTAATTACCAGGTCAGGCTATCGGGTCGCAAATGATACTGTGTCGTCGGTAAAAAAGGTATTTTATGCCCCTATAGACATATCCCTTTTTGTTGAAAGAACTGTAATGATAATAAAACCTGAATTGTTCGTGCTGGTTGAAACAGAACTCTGGCCCAACCTTATCAGGCTGGTTGACAAATCAGGGGCAAAGATAGTAACGATAAACGGAAGAATTTCAGATAAAAGTTACGGCGCTTATAAATTTTTAAGGTTTTTTATAAAAAAAATTGTTAGAAAGGTTGACCTGTTTTTAATGAGAGAACAGTTTGACTATGACCGGATAATCGAGCTTGGGGCGGAAAAAGAAAAGGTCAGTATTACCGGCAATATCAAATATGACATCATTATTTCCGACAACATCAAAAAGTATGTTGTTGAGAAAGAGTATTTTGGTTTCAACGGCGGCAACAAAATATTTGTTGCGGGAAGCATAAGAGAAGGCGAAGAAGAACTCATAATAAAGGCCTATGATGATTTACTGAACAACTTTCCTCAATTAAAAATGATATTTTCTCCCAGGCATCTTGAAAGAGTGCCCTTAGTTGAAGAAATGCTTGAGAAAAGGAACATTTCGTATGTAAAAAAATCAAACTTTCTTGAACTTAAAGACTTTCAATGCCTCATCCTTGATGTTTATGGGGAGCTTATGAAGGCCTACTACGTTGCGGATATAGTTTTTGTCGGCGGCAGTTTACTGCCATTCGGCGGGCAGAATATTATTGAGCCCGCAAGTTTGGGTAAAGTTGTAATGTTCGGCCCTTACACGGAAAGTTTTAAGGAACCGGCTGATTTGCTGGTAAAAAATAACGCCGGAATCAGAGTAAAAGATACCGAAGAAATGAAAGGAGTGATAACGGATTACCTCGAAGATCCCGTCCAATTCAAACAATATTCAATAAATGCAAAAAAAGTTATAAATAAACTTGAAGGTGTAACAAAAAGAACGGTGGAATTAATAAAGAAGTTTTTTGATGAATAATTAAATGAATAAAATACTCATTATCAAACCTTCTGGTATCGGCGATATAGTGCATTCTTTGCCGGTTATTTACGGCCTGAAAAAATTATATCCTGATGTTAAAATAGACTGGCTGGTGTTCAGCAAATTTGCAAAAATCCTGCATAATATCCCTCAGGTTGACGAGCTCATTCAATGGGACAGGCAGGGGGGGCTCAAGGAATACAGAGAAGTTATTAAACTAGTCCGGTCAGAAAAGTATGATTTGCTGATTGATTTACAGGGCCTTATGAGGACAGCTATCGTAAGTTATTTTTCCGGGGCAAAAAAGCGAATAGCTGTAAGTTTGTTAAGAGAATTTGCTTGGCTGCTTGAAAAACCTGTTGAAAGGTTCGACGCGCGCCAGAATGCCGTTGACCGTAATTACGGCGTAGTGAAATGTCTTGCTGAAGGGAAAGAGCTTCCCAAACCGTCGGAATATCTACCCTGGATGCGTTTTACCGAAAAAGAAAAGAGTACGGCGGAAGAATTGTTGGGCCCCGGCAAAACGTTTGTGTTGTTTGTAACTACCAGCCGCGGCCTGCATAAGGTTTGGCCTTACAGGAATTTTACCAACCTGATCAAGCTTGCGTTGTCTGAATATGATTTTATCCCGGTTTTTTTGGGAATGAAAGGCGAAGAGGATTACGTGCATAAAATTTCCGGAAGCCTTAATACCGAATACATTGATCTTACGGGAAAAACGGATTTGCGGACTGCCTGCGCTGTAATTTCACGCTGCAAACTTGTTGTAGGAAATGATACCGCGCTGATACATATAGCCGCCGCTCTCGGGGTGCCGGTAATTGGTTTATATGGTGCAACAGATCCGGCTCAGGTGGGGCCTTACGGCGAAAAAAATACCGTTATTATTAATAAATTATCTTGCTGGCCCTGTGGTATCAAATCAAATTGTAAAGTAAACCGGTGTATGATGGGAATTTTGCCGGAAGATGTTTTTACTGCAATGAAGAAATATTTATGAAAACTATAGAAAAAAGCGAAATCAAAAAAATATTAGTGAGAGGTCCGGACTGGGTCGGGGATTTTCTGACAGCCACGCCTGTTTACAGGGAACTGAGAAAAAATTTCCCTAGCGCCAAGATTACAGCCATTGTCCGCAATTGGACCAAGGGAATGCTGGAACATTGTCCCTATGTGGATGAGATAATTGAATATGATTCGCGCAATAAATCAATTAAATACTCCTGGGAACTTGTAAAAAAACTAAAGAAAGAAAAATACGGCCTGGCAATACTGCTTTCAGGAAATTATAACGCCGCTTTAATTGCTTGGCTTGCCGGCATAAAGTACCGGGCAGGTTTCAATTATGACAAACGCGGCCACCTGTTGACGCACAGCCTTAAAGAAACGGGCAGAGAATACCGGTTGGACAGAGCAGTAAGAATACTTGAAGCTTTGGGGTTGAATATTGAAAATAGAAACCCGGAGCTTTGGGTGGGTCCTGAAGACGAAAAATTTGCAAAGGAAACTCTGGGTGGATTTAAAGCCAAATTTCATAAATTGATAGGAATCGGCCCGGGAACCCAGGAAAAAGAAAAATGCCTGCTTGAAAATGAATTCATACAGTTAATAGATTCACTTGTCTCCACAGAGGGAAATAATTTTGGAATAGTTTTATTCGGTTCAAAAAATGATATTGCCCGCGGAGAGAAAATAATAGCAGGGGTAAAAGACAAAGAAAAAGTCATTAATCTCATAAATAAAACAATTCTAAATCAGCTTGCGGCTTGTTTAAAACTGGTTGACGTTTATATTACCGGTGATACCGGCGGCATGCATATTGCGTACACGGTGGGAGTACCGGTAGTAGCGTTTTTTGGGCCCACGGATCCGGGGGAAGCTCTGCCGCAAAAAAACAATATAAAAACAATCTGGAAAAATCCGGGGTGCTCTCCCTGTACTTTAAAAAAATCGCATCAATGCAAGACATTGGAATGTATTAATAGAATAACCGTTGAAGAAATAGAAAAATTGGTTACAGAGTTATTATGAAAAAGTTGTCCTCAAATTTAATTTACATAGGGTTTCTTTTATTCGCTGCTACGGTAAGCTGGACTATGTCTGGCCAGGCTGCTGGCATAGTTATAGCATTGCTTGGGTGGATTATCGGGATATTTGCTTATAGAAGATTTACTCTGGAAAAAGAAAAAACTTCCTGGTTTAAAATTATTCTTGCAGGTTTCATTATTATTTTTATTCTTTCAAGCATATTTTCAGTAAATGTTTACAAGAGCTTTACCAGAACATTTTATCTTTTGGGTGAAATCGGTGTATTTTTTGCGGTTTTGAGTTATGATTGGAAAAAAAGAAATATATCCGTACTTTTTAAAATACTTACAGTTTTTGCCGTTGTTGAATCGTTGTACGGTATAATTCAGTATCTAACCGGTACCACCATTCTTAATTACGGTGATACAACAAAACATATTTTAGGTATGTTTAGCAACCATGATGTTATACGCAGGGCGTTTGGTACCTGGGATCATCCGAATTCATTAGGCGGTATTTTAGCAATGCTTATTCCTATAACCTTTTTTATAGGAATAATTTCAAAGGGAAAGAAAGAAAAACTGTTTTATTTAGTTTCAACATCAGTTATGGCATTGGGTCTTATGTTTACCCAAACTCGCGGAGGTTGGATAGGATTGATAGTAAGCTTGCTTGTCCTGATTATTTATAAAAGAAAGAACCTTATTTTTATTCCTCTTGCCGCTGTTATCATTATACTGGTGGTGCCTTCTACCAGGTCAAGAATTATGAATACTTTTAATTTTGGCCTGGAGACAGAACGAATAAGCATGTGGAGGGTAGCTGTTGATGAAATAAGACAAAACCCGGTTTTAGGCACAGGCCCGGAAACTTTTTCTGATGTTTTTTATAATGAATTATTGCAAAAAAAAATGGATACTGGTCTTTTTCAAAAAAGAATGCATTTTCATTATCACAATACTTACCTGGGGTTGAGCGCGGAATCAGGCATATTTTCGTTAATTATATTTTTAATTTTTGTCGGGAGTATTCTTGTTTTTGGATTTAAGGGTTTGCATTCGGTAGAAAATAAATTTATGCAGTCAGTGCTGCTGGGTTGCATTGGCACAGTAATAGATTTTATGGTGCATGGTTTTGTTGATTACAACCTTCGGGGCAACACAGTATATTTTTTCTAATTCACCTA
>Ga0180009_10007172_pt1 | contig 11478 bp, 1 predicted proteins | sample OS_PC_MetaG_FD_123537 | JGI IMG/M metagenome (GOLD analysis project Ga0180009, IMG submission 123537) | Groundwater microbial communities from the Aspo Hard Rock Laboratory (HRL) deep subsurface site, Sweden - OS_PC_MetaG | ecosystem: Environmental > Aquatic > Deep subsurface > Groundwater...
GTTACAGATGCATCTACATTCATCAGTCCTAACTCATTCCATAAGTTCTGGAATAGAATTCCGGGCACGGGCAAAATTGTCGGTATGTCTGGAGAGCCTGCAAGTACAACCCCTAGAAGAACATGGTAAAAGTCATTGCCTGTGAGATTTATCTCGCCTGCACTGACTACAATCCCGGATATATATTCACATACGTAATTATTTGTAAACGTAACAGGTGCACCTATGGAGATTACACCGTAACTTATTCTCGGGGTGGATATAAAGCCCATTGTAGTATGCCATCCATCGCCAGTTATCCTGCAATTATCTATAACCAGGTAAGGCGAGAGCACACAGAGTATTCCTTCAAGATTATACTCAAATATATTATTTCTAAATTCCAGTGTAGAAGACTGCACATAAACTGTTGCTAAATGATACAGGAGTGTAGCTGAAGTGTCTTGATCGTAGAATATAGCAGGTTGGTTTTCCATGACCTCCTCTTCTTCAACAGTACCGTTTGGAGCGACTGCTCTGATAATGTAAATTGAACTCTCAGAATAAAAAGGCTTTCCGTTGCTCTTCATTGTTGTATTTGTAATTGAAACTAGCGAATTCTTATGGTAAATTGTAGTAGATATTGTATCTGTTGAAAACGCGGATGTTGTTGTCTTGGTATCTATGATGGTCGTGCCTTTATAAAACGCGCCGTTATTATTAGAGATATCTGCGTTCGTTATATTAAGCGCTGAATTCTCACAGTAGAGCGTTACTATAGATGTGTCAGAGACTGTAGAACTATTCCAATAAGCATACGCGTTATTCAGAATATTTGCATTTGTAATGTTCATAGGCGTGTTTTTACAGTAAATCGCATAATAGAGGTGGTCTGAGACACTCTCTGCATCTAGATGAATCTGGGTATTATTCAAAAAGTCTGTATGAGTTAATTCTAAAGAAGAGTTTGTGGCTGTGAGCGCGTAAGTGTTGCCTTCAAATAGACAATGATAAATTCTGCCTGAAACATTATAAGTATCATCGTAAGGCCAATCTGATGGCATGTTGTTGTAAATAGCGCCATACTTATTTCCTATAAACCAACAACTATCCAAACCGACTCTTGCACCATCTACATCCAAACCTGCCTCCATACTATTATAAATTTTATTCCCTATAAGATTAATAGGCAACTGCTCTGCAATTCCTATACTCGGCTTTATCACAATACCATATACATTATACCAAAATTCACTGTTTACGATTTTCGGAGAGCCCTGCCTCGGCAAAGAGTCTGTAACGAATATCCCTTGCGAGTAGGTAATTATTGATTTATCCACCCATACATCGCCCGAGTCTATTTCTATGCCTCTTCCAATTCCCGGGACGGTGCCATTGCAATAATTTATACTACTATTAGACATCCAAAATATCGAGTTTGGCCACGCCTTTATAATGTAAGGGTAGTTCGGATACTTTGCTGTAATATTTGAGTAACTAATATCAAATACTCCACCTGTTCGCCACGTTGATCCAGGTAATATTTGAATAGTATATGGCTCACCTCCACCTGTCCACGCCATATTAAACAAAACCTTATCAAAAGTGAGTGAACGGTGTGCTATAACTAGTAGAGAGCCGCGCATCTCAACCTCTGTATACTCAACTATCTTATCCTCCGTAAAGTATAAAGTCTTGTTTATAGGATCCCAGCTAACTCCTGGGGCGCCCTGTATTGTGTCCGGCCATATTTCGGATTTCAATGTTGTAATATTAATACAATTCGAGATCTCAGAAACAAAGCCGATGTTATCGTAAGCTTTAAGTGCAAACCAATAATTAGTATTCGGCTGTAAGTTTGCAATCACATACTCTTCCCAGCAATTACCGTAAGCTATTGCAGTGTAATTAATAAACGAAGTTATATTCGCCCAATTGCTTTCAATTATAGGCTGAGTAGAATATTTAATATGATAATATTTTGGCTTTCCTATGAAATCATCGTCGCCTGAAGCGAGCCATTTTATTTTTACCGCATTCGCTCTCGGATAACCTTCCTTTGCAATACTATCATGCTCAGGCTCTACATTAAAATCTTTAAGTTGCGGCTTTCCCGGCGGTGTAGAATCTATTTCAAAAATACCATCGCTAAAAGCGGTTCTCTGCTGTTTCGGCGTCGTATTATCCATAACGTTTACTCTTATTTTTAAAGTATTATTAGTTATCGAAGGAAGCCACGCATAGCTGTAAGTGCCTGCTACGCTATGTTCTTCATATCCTATACATCCTTCCGATTTATCAGTCTCATTTACCCAATAAAGAGTTACGTCGTAAGGTCCTTTGCCACCAGAAAGTTCATAAAATATATTGTTGTATCTTGTTCCATTCCACTCTTCGCCACCTGCTGGATAAATCACTGTGGCCTCCAAAGGATCTACTGCTGAGAAGGAGAATGTGTAATTTGCACTTATACTATTACCAGGGTCTGAAATGTCTTTGGCTGCTGTATTCACTGCACAGTTATAAGTTCCTGTTATAAAATTATCGTGTGAAATTGTAGCAATAGTGAAATTATCGTTCCAGCTCCAAGCGATATCGATAAAGCTTGGAGTACTGCTAAAGGCGCTTTCTACACTGCTACTGTTCATAGGCTCTGAAAATTCAAGAACTATTTTTTCGTTTGAAAGTATAGAAACGTTTGAGGTTGCATTAACCACATAAGGAGGGGTGAAATCTATTGTAAAATTAAAGTCGCTATCATCCTCGCCGTAACTCCACAAAGCTACGGTAACATTTACTCTAATTTTTACTTCAGTTGAATCTATTTTAGGAAGTTCCCAACCAATTTCATAGCTACCGGCATACTCTTTCCACGTATCAGTAATAAATGTAATGTTACTATCTACAATGTAGTAGAAATGGATATCATAGACCCCCGTCGGCTTATAACCTGAGAATTGATATTTGATCTTATGAGTGGTATTACCAGTCCAGCACTCATTGCCATTAGGAGCGATAACCTCAACATAGAGTAGGGTAGTTGCATTTACAACATTGGATAGGTTTGAATACCACCCCGCATTATCGGTGCTTTTCAACCCGAAATAGTATTTCATTCCTGGGGAAAGACTTGAGACTATAAAACTTTCTATACTTCCTGGCTTTGAGGGCACTGGTAGATTTAGATAGGGAGTTGAATTTTGCCAGTTTGCCTCCGTAACTTCATTTGTAGTATTATATCTAAGTTCGTAGGCAACAACTTTATTACTCCTAATCTCGATTTTCCAGTAATCTATAGCGCCAGTTTGTCCGCCAACATAATTATCCTCTGGTACCAAAACCACAAGTTTCCAAACACCCTTAGAGCCTTTATTTTTAAATACAGAAATATCATCTGCGGGAATAACGCTGGTACTGCTACCTGCTTCGGAAGTGAAAATTTTATTTTCATACCAGCCCCAAATATTATCTTCGCTACCTCCGCTTTGATTAAATAAAGTTAATGTAGTATCATCTGGATGCACTATCTTTACTATTAAATTCGTTACGTAAGTGTGATTTATTCGTAAATAAACTCTAATATCCCCTATCATTAAATTCTCTGCAAAGTCAAGTTCACTCGTAACATTTCCCGGATTTGGAATTGTTAAGTTATCTTCGTCTTTAATATGAGTTACATTACAAACTTCGCCGTCTTCGCCAGGCGCTGTCCAAGTAAGAGTTATAGAATTATATGTTACCGAGCTAACTGCTAAATCCGTAACTCTACCCGGGGGTGTAGAATCTATTTCAAAGGGCTCACTTAGATTAGTTGCTGTATCCCCATTCTGATCTGTAACGTTTATTCTTATTCTTACTGTATTGCTTGTAATGTTCGGGGTAGCCCAGTCATATTCACCCTCGGTTACATTCATTTCAATCTCATTAATAGGATGAAAGTCTACACAGTCTGTTGTATAAGTAAGTTGGACCGTATAGTTTGGTACGCCGCCTGTTATGCTATATTTTATATTACAGGTATCGCTTCCATTAAAAGCATCCCCACCGGCTGGTGAAACAATTGTCACAGAAAAACTGCTTTTATTTTCAGAATGTGAGAGTAATGATGCGCTGACTATTATCCCTGCAAACAACATAAGAAGTATCAACGCCCATAGCGCATTATAATCTGCTTTTGATTTTTTCATCTACCAAGAATTGTCTTCATGATATAAATATATAGTGATTAGATTATGTTATATGATTGAACAAGGGTTGTGACGCTGTCATTATGCGTGGAATGAATATTTTGCGTTAATTTCTTTTTTTATTCCTCACCCTTTTTCTTCCTCTTCCTCGCTTTCCTCTTCTTCCCTTTCCTCTTCTTCTTTTTCCTCTTTTGTTTTTTCCTTAAGTGTTAACTCGCCTTTCTTTTTAAGACTCAGAAGAATCAGTGCGGCGACGATAATCACTATGACAACCATGAGAGCAATCAATGTGTAGGGACCTGCTCCTATTTCCTCAGATGGTTTTAGGATATTGCATGATGCAGATGCCCTGCCTGTTTTTTCTCCGCCTGGGAATGTGTCTGTCGGGTTGTTTGATGTTACCTCTACCAAGAAATAGTATTTTCCATAGTCATCAAATGTGAAGGTTGTTGATGCAGGACTGCTGTTACCCACCCATATATTTTGTATATATTTTGTAGCAATCGGTGTCCATGTTTCACCATCCGGACTTTCATAGAATTTTACAGTCAAAAACCCGCTGAGGTTCTCTGCCCCAGGACCTGTGTTTGATACACTCACTGTTACTGTGGAGGTCTTGCCTTTTTCAGGTGAAGGAGAAATGCTTAAACTTATGATAAGGTCACCCCTGCCCTGAACTGCTGTGAAACTCCATGAATATGTTTGAGTTAAGCTGTTACCAGGGTCTGATTTGTCTTTCGCTGTTATGTTGATTGTCGCAGTGTAATCTGCGCCTGAGGCAAGCCCTGCATCCGGTGTAAAGTTCATCACATTTTCATCCCATGAGAATGTGCCGTTCACTAGATTACCATCGGAATCCTCAAGAATGGATGCTGACTCAGTTGATGCAGTGTTCATTTCCTCACTGAACACAATCATTACGGACTCCGTTGTGAGCATAACACCTGCACTCCCTGAGTAATCAACAATGGTTGGTGCTGTTGAATCTATTTCAAAGTTCCCGCTGATATCGTTACTTTCTGTATCGTTACCATCTACAACAACTATTTTCACGTTAACTGTTTTTGAGTCTATGGAAGGAGATGCCCATGGGTATTCATAAGTTCCCTCTTCAGTTCTGTTGTCAAATGCAATGAGACTCCAGTTTCCGCCATTGGAGTAGTATATCTTCACCTCATAGCTTGGCGTTCCTCCGGATATTGTGTAGTTAATTCCATGCTCTACTCCGCCTGTCCACACATCACCATAATTTGGTGAGTTAATGCTTACACTCATATTGGCTGTGAAATTCCAGAAATAATCCACAACAAGGTAGTTGCCTGCTAAATCCTTTGCTGCTGTACTTATAGTTGCTGTATAAGTTGTGCCGAACACAAAATCGTTATGTGTGCCTCTCATTGTGTCTCCCGCATCATTCCATGTCCATGCCCATCCGCCAGGATTGGGTGAAATTGAAAACGCTGATACTGTTGCTGTCTGATTCATTTTCTCACTGAAAACTATTGTGATAGGCTTGCTTATGCTTACACTGCCATCAGCAGGTGGTATTGTGCTTTCTATTATTGGTGCTGTTGAATCTATCGTAAATGTATCGCTTATCTTTGAATTGGTTGAAAGTGCATAATCTGTTACATTCACCCTTACTCGCATCATTGAGCAGTTAATCTTAGGTACTGACCATTCATAAGTATATGTGACTTCTTCATTATGTATTATTTCATCAATTGTTGTGTATCCCAAACCTGTTGAGTAACTCATTACAACATTGTATGGTGGTGAACCACCAGTGATTGTATAACTTATGTCATGAGTGCTACCGCCAGCCCAGACCTCATTACCTGTTATTGGTGAATTCAGTGTAACAGATAATTCCTCAGAACTTGCCAGCAAAGATTTACCGTAGGGGGTATAGTTTCCTTTGGCAATAGGTGCAACTGAATAATGATAGACCACACCGGATGATACTGTGTCGTTGTAGAAGTAATGTGTCTCATTATAACAGGAGGTATTCCCTATATATTCTGTTCCGTTTCTGTAAACAGCAAAACCTGTTGTGTTGTTCATGTTGGGTGTTCCTGAGCTGCCATATGATACAAGGACTGGATTTGTGAACTTTGGTATTGATATGTTTATCCATCCATCACCTTTTGCATAAACTATCGGTGTGGGTATGGGTTCCCATTCTGTCCACTCACAAAGCCCCCTTCTATTTCCATCTATAGTTTTGTATATAAAAGTTGTGATAAAAACATAGTCCTTTCCATCAACTGTTGTTTCTCCCACAGCAATGTGCTCTTGATTCAAACTATAATTATTCCATCCTTTCTCATACGGGTTAAACCTAAAATAGTCATAGCCATTAGAAACATGACTCTCACCAAGGTCATTGGTTTCATTACCTATCGCAAGGTCAACAGTCCCATTTTCATACTCATCTATACAATAAGCGGTTATGTTCTTACACACCCACGTCTCATTCTCAAATATTTTTGCTAAACCGTCAGCAGAGTAATATACATTGCCATACACAAGGTCTTTCTTTTCATCCTTTATATCATTTAAACCGTTGCCTGGACAAACACTTGTTGCCAAGAACATTGTAAATACCAGTCCGAATACCAAAACCGCACTAAACATTTTCCTCATCATATTTTTCACCAAAATAGAATAGATATTATTAGTATTTAACTTTTCTGTCAAATTTACCCCAATTTTCAGAACAACGTCTCACACGAAAACTTTATTAAAACGCAACATTATGACATAATCATGAAAAATCTTCGGAATCAAAGATTCCTCGCTCTTTCATCGCACAACCGGCATATAATTCCTTGTGCGATGAAAAAGGCATTACTGATTGTGCTCATCCTGCTCTGCTCCAGTTTTGTAGGAATAAATCCTGATGCTTCTGCCTCATCAAACAAAACAACATGGGTTGAAGTTGATAGAATTTCAACAACTATAGAGATTGACCCTATGAGCAGTTATTATTTTCAGATTGAAAATAGCGAAACAAAATATATAACGCAGGAGAAAATCCCTGTTATGGATGCTTTAAAAAGGGTTCCTAACTGGCTTAGAGGGGATTTAGAGAAAAACTTTGAGAAAATGGCTTATGTTGATATAGATGTTGGCGAACATGCTGCACCGACAGCATTTGACATTGACAATGATACAGACCTTGACCTTTTGGTTGGCACTTCTGATGGAAGAATATGCGTTTATGAGAACAGCAATAACGTCTGGGTAAAAAAAGGCTTTCTTAATGATAGTAATGGTAATGCTATTGATGTTGGCGATTACGCTGTGCCAACATTTTTTGACTTATATAACGATGGAAATTCTGATTTAATAGTCGGTGCATGGGATGGAAGAATAAGATACTATGAAAACACAACCGATGGTTTTGTGTACAAAGGATACCTGAAGGATAACAATAAGAATACTATAGATGTGGGTTCTTATTCCGCGCCAGTGTTTGCAGATTTAACATCTGTGGCAAACCAGTACTCTGGTTCTAAGCATGTTGATTTAACAATAGGCTCTTATGACGGCACAATTTACTACTATGAAAACACTGGTTATTATGCATATGAATCAAACTGGTCCTCTAAAGATATATACAATGATGTAAATATTTACCTGCAAGCTCTGGACCATCCAGCAAGATATTCAAAGCCTGCAGTTGTGGATTTGGATGGTGATGGGGATTTTGATTTAACAGTTGGAACAGACAGTGGTAAACTGTATTATTTCAGAAATGATGGGACTTCAACAAATCCTTCCTGGACGTATGTATCTGGTATGTATGACAACATGGAAACCTACGCTTATGCCACACCAGTGCTTGCGGATATGGATAAAAATAAACTGATGAACGAGGATTGCTTGTTTGATGTTGTTGTGGGAAGGGGCGATGGGCATATCCATTTGTACAAAAATGTTGGAACAAGCGGCAATCCAAGATGGGATGTTTTCCCATATGCTTCTGAGAGTGTGAGCCATCATCTGCAGGAGAGGAATCTGAGTTATCTTGAGGAATACGTGAATCTGATTCTGGATGTTGAAAACGAGTATGTTGATGAAATAGCTTTCTGCATAGCGCACACCTCTGTAGATGTCTTGACAGATGATGATGTTTACTTGGATGTTTTCAGAAAGAATGCTGAGCTCCTCTATGAGATTGACCCCTACATTAAATATGCAAACCTTGTTGAAGAAGGAAATTATTCTACCGGTGACTACTGGACAACAATAAGATACAATTATTCAGAGGATGGTGTCTTAAAAAATACAACATTGCCCCCCGATATTTATTACTGGTTTGTTGTTCACCCAAAAATCACAGATGAAATACCAACATTCATCAACCCTGAAACAGGCAGGCCTGATGAAAGCGGTGTTTTCTGGAGGGAGTATTTGTTTTATCATGCAGATGAAAACTATCCATCTGACCCTAGTTTAGATTACAGGTATCCAAAGGATGAGAGTCCCCCACTGCTTAAGGATAAAATATCTAATGTTACAGTGATGTATGACAGTGTTCCATATACAGCACCTGCTGGTTACGACAACCATGGGCATTATTTTGAAGACAATCCAAGGAACTGGAATTGGAGCTATGATAAAGACCATGCTGTTGAGGTTGTGAGCAACTGGGTTGAGAAAACACTGCCCTTGAATGAGCAGGAATCAGATGATGGTGAAAGACCAATCCAGCCTGTTAGAATTGCGCATCATCACAATGGGAACTGTGGTGAACTGCAGGATTTAACTGTTGCAGCAGCAAGAACCTGCATGATACCAGCTGCTGGTGTATCTCTTATCGGTGAGGACCATGTTTGGTCTGAGTTCTACTGTGTAAATGAATTAAGTGATTATTATTGGCATCAATGGGATAATTACTGGAGCGATGGAGGTTCTGTAATAGATGATTTTACCCTATACTGGAGAACGGGGGATGGAGGATGGGATAGACGTGGAGGCTCAGGTATATTCAAATGGTGGGGTGATGACAGCATAACAGATGTGACAGAAAACTATGTGCCAAGTGCTGCGGTTATAGAGGTTGTTGTGAAGGATGCAGATGGATGGACTGTTGATGGGGCAAAGGTTGTGGTCTCAAGTTACTGGTTAGCAGAGAATGCTGTTGAAGGAATTACAGGGACGACATTTGAGGTAGGTTACATTCCAGGAGCGGCTATACCCAGCATCTGGGGATACACAAACTCTGATGGCATCTGCGAGTTTAGGTTGGTGGGAACAGATTTTAATTTTGATATAGAGGTTACAAGCAAACTTGGGAGTGATAGTAAGAGCAACGTGGAAATTAAGGAGGGAGAGGATTACACTGGGGAGAATGCTTTTGTTTTTGAGCTCCAGGATACAAAACCAAGGCCAGAACCGAGCATAGATACATCATGGCCTACTGGTGAGAATTACAAAATAGACATAGAGTTTGATGTAATGTACGGTGAAGTAAACGGCAGGAATTATCTTGTTGACAACGAGCATCCTGAATATGTAAGTGCAAACATTGATTTTTTCACATGCACCAAGAAGAACATGGAAAAATACCTTAAGAATGAAGCATTCAAATATGATCAGATAGGCATAAACCAAACTTCATCAATGCGCTACTCAGTAAACATAGGGGAAGACACATATATAGTGTTCTCAAATGATGATTCCATAGAAACAAAAAAGAGTGTAAATGTTACAATCACATTGAAAAAGGAGCAGCCTATGATAACAGTAAGTATAGATCCTGTTGACACATTATCCGGCATAAATGCAACAGTTTCTGGAACAACATCATCAGGCGTTAAAAATGTCTGGATAAAGGTTGACGATAATACATGGCAGGAGGCAAACGGAACCACTACTTGGAGTTGTGAAATAAACACAACAGAATACTATCCTGGTTGGCATACTGTGTATGCGCGTGCCTGGGATGGATGGGATTATGCTGTTACTTATACACAGGTAATTTTCCTTAATGACCTGCCTGTAATTAACATACTATCTGTTTATCCGATATCTGATAATATGGTTCAGGGTTTTGTATCTGTCAATGGTACAGTTTCAAGTGTAAGGTCTGTTCAGGAGATGAAGATAAGAATTGGTGACACAAAATGGGATGATGCATCTAATGCATTATTAAAAACTACTGAAGAAAAAGGGAAATGGAACTGGAGTTATGACAAATTAGACACAGCCAATGTAAGCGATGGGAAACAAAAAATCTATGTAAGGGCGTTCAACGGGATAATGTACACTATTGCATCTGTTGAGGTTATAGTTGACAACAACCCGCCGGATGTGAATATTCTTTCGTTATCAGAGAACCATGTTGTTTCCGGGAATATAATAATCAATGGGAATGCAACTGATGTGAACGGGATAAAAAAAGTTGATATAAAAATTGATGAAGAGAATTGGAATACTGTTGGAATTGCATCGCTCCCAGCCTGGGATTATCCTTTGGACACAACAAACCTTTCGGAAGGAAAACACACAATTTATGCAAGCGCATTCGACGGTTTACACTACCATAACATAACGGTTAACATAACAGTTGATAACAACAGGCCACCGGAGATTCTTTACTCACCAGCAAATGATAACATTGCAATCAAGGAAAACTCAACACAGACCTTTGAGGTTGTGAATAAGGTTGACCCCGATGGCAATGTCTCAGCAATAAAGTGGTATCTGGATGGTGAGGAAATTACTGCCTGCGCTAATCAAACTTCTTATAAGTTTGTAGCAGACTATGATTCCTCAGGCAGTTATCAGATCAAGGTTGAAGTCTGGGACGATTTCTGGGACAAGGAAGCAAAAACCAGGATATGGAATTTAACCGTTGAAAATGTGAATAGGGCGCCGGTAATAAGCAATTTCACACCAACTGACAGCGCGATAACAATGAATGAAGGGGAAAATAAAACATTCTCTATAATAAACGCCTCAGATCCTGATGGTACACCAATAACAGGAGGGATAAAATGGTATTTGGATGGGGTTAATGTGTTGAATAAAACAAACTCATACACTTATGAAGCAAAATATTATTCCTCTGGCAATCATGTTATAAAGGCTGTTGTTTCGGATGGTGAAAAAAGTATTAGCAGGGTATGGATTTTAACAGTAAAGGATGTGAACAGGGCGTTTACTTTTGATGGTTTTTCCCCAAACCAGACTGAGATTGAAATGAAGAAAATGAGCATGGATTTTTCTGTTAGTGCATCAGACCCAGATGGTGATAATACATTAACAATTAAATGGTATGTAAACGGGGAGTTTGTGTATA
>Ga0180009_10007174_pt1 | contig 11476 bp, 22 predicted proteins | sample OS_PC_MetaG_FD_123537 | JGI IMG/M metagenome (GOLD analysis project Ga0180009, IMG submission 123537) | Groundwater microbial communities from the Aspo Hard Rock Laboratory (HRL) deep subsurface site, Sweden - OS_PC_MetaG | ecosystem: Environmental > Aquatic > Deep subsurface > Groundwater...
ACGACATGGAGCTTCACGCTCTCGAAGAAGAAGTACGACGGCTTCCGCCCCTTCTCTGGCTTGTAGCGTTCGATCGCGTAGACGACGCCGATACGGGCGGCCTGCTCGAAGTCGTCGCGCAGGTCGTATGTTGGAGCGAAGCGGCGCGCGTTGCTCGTGAGCGGCTCGTAGCGCTTGAGCAGCGCTGTCGTCGCCCTGCGGTCGCCGTTCTGCGCGCGTCGGATGAGTAGTCTGTCGTCCATGTCAGTTTACCAGCAGCCCGCGGTTACGTTCTCGGTAGTGCAGGTACTCTACCGCTTCCGGAGGAAGCATAGCTGGATTCACCCTTCCAGCCAAGATGTCGTTGAGCACCTCGTCGTCGCGCATGATCGCGACTCGGTCGCCGGAGTAGAAGCCACCGTGGATGGACACGAGACAGTGCGGGAGGAAGTACCTGGGTTCTTGGTGGATGGCGACGATCACGTTCGGGATCTCGCCGGTGAAGTTCATGTACGCCATCACGAGTTCGACGTGGTGGCCTGCGATTTCCATCAGGTGCGGACGCATCTCCTCGACGGAGCGGCGCCCGTTCCCGGCGATCTGTTCTCTTGCAAGGTCAGACAGCCACAGGATCGGGGGCACGGCGTCGACGAGTCGCGGGTCCAGGCCGGCCTTGAGCCTCCAGTCATCCATATAGCCACCTCTACATGCTGTTGGCGCTGTGTCTCACGACCCATGCGCAGTCGTCCGGGCAGTCGATAGGAAGCCCTTTTCCAGAGTTCAGTGCAAGCAGAAACGTCTTCGCCGCGGCGAGCACAACGCGTACGTCTTCGCGCATTGGGTAGTCGTCCTTCGCCTTGTAGAAGCCTGCACGGCGGCACGCCATCTGCGCGAGACACGCCGCAGCGAGCGGGCCACGGTACGGGAACAGCTCGAACGCACGGAACGAGATCATCGCCTCCCCGCCACTTGGCAGATAGGCGACGACCCCGATGACGTTGGTGCTCACGTGTCGAGCTTTTTGAAGTACCCGTCGTTGCTCATCTCGCTCTGGAAGGCGTCCTGTACGTCGTCGCAGTCAATGTAGCAGAGCAGCGTGTTGAGTATCTCACCGTCGCTCAGTTCTCCGGTCTGACGCTTCCAACTCAGCCAATCGTGCGGGTTGTCCCACTTGTACTGTGCCATGTTGCCGCCTAGTGGTGCGCGCTGACGCCGGTAGAGTCGACGAGGATGCCGCCGTTGTAGAGGAGCTTGTTCGTGCCATCGGCGCAGTGTTCGACCACGCTGAAGTCGAAGATGTGCTGCTCGCCGGAGACATACGGAGTTTCGACCATGTAGACGTGCGCTTTCGGCACCCGCGAGGCGTACGAGCACATGGTGGCGATCTCCTTCGCTACGAGGAAGAAGAACGCCTCGCGCTCGTCGTAGAACTTGACGTCGTTATGGAGCGCGAGGTAGTCGACGTCGTAGGTCTTGAACTCGTCGTTCCACGTTGCGTGCTCGTCGAGGCGTACGTCGCGGAAGGTGTGGACGCCGCGCAGGGGCCGTCCGGCTTCGCGCAGCGCCTTCTCCATCTTCGCAGGGTCGGGCAGTCGGAAGTTGCCGTGGCAGGTCTCCATCAGCTCAACCCAGCGAATTCGTTGTTCAGATTGCGCAGATCGCGCATTGCGCTCAGGATCGTCTCAAACACGCGGTTCTGCGGCACCATCTTCCCTGTCCTCTTTTTGGCTTCGTAGATATCGTCGGCCAGAGTCTCCAGCGTGTCTGCGATGCTGTCCGTGAGGGCCGTGTTGACTGGGCTGATGTCGGCGTTGCGTTTCTTGGCGTCCTCGAACTCGGCGACGATAGCGTTGCGTCTCTTGATGACGATGTCGAGTTCTCTCGCCAAGTTCTTGATGCTCTCGTCTCTCGCCTTGAGCTTCTCGCGCAGATCCATCACCGCTCTGGCCGATTCGATGTTGTCTTCACGCAGCTGCTGGTTGAGTCCGAGGAGCTCGTTGACCCTGGTCTGCTTCGCAGCGTCTTCCAGGGTGAGCTCGGTGATCTCGGCGGACTGTCGCTTGACGACCTCTTCGATCTCCAGGTACATCTTGCAGCGACGCGTGTCGTCGCAGTGCTCGACGAGGTTCCCCGGCTGTACCGGTGTGTCCAGGCGGGGCCGAGGCGTACCAGCGCCGGTGCGGAGCTCGATGACGCTGCGCTTTGCGAAGCGCTGCGTCCAGCATTCGAAGTCAGATGTCCAGGTGTCGGCGGGCTTGTCGTAGAAGAACTTGGATCCGCAGCAGCCGCAGCGGTACTTCTTGCTGGTGGAGAACAGCGTCGTGGTTTTGCTGCAGCGTCCACAGACGAAGGTGTAGGAGCCGTCGGGGAGCTTTTCGGCTTTCACGGACGGGTCGCCATCGAGGCACGCCTTGTGCCAGTCGCACAGGCTCTTCAAGGAGTGCCCGTTCAGCAGCATGCGATTCTTCTTGCCCTGGCCGAGATAGACCAGCAGCACCATCGAGATCCATCGCGCGGCCTTGTGCTCGTCGTTGAACGCACCAAGCGTGAAGGTCGGCGCGTACTCGTTGCCGGTGCCGCCGCTCGTCGACTTCAGCGAGAGCGACGCGTTCCACTTGCTCGGGGCCTTGGCCTTGATGACCCCGTAGTACTTCGACTTCCCAGTCTTCGGTGCGCGACGACGGCGCATCTCCGGGATCATGACATCCAGGATGTCTTTCGCGATCTTGGTCATTGAATTTCCTCATAGAGCTTGAAGCGATCGCTCGTGTGAGCGTCGCTGTCGAAGTTGATGATCATGGCGCCGATGGCGTGTGCGTATTCCATGATGGGACGCAGCCATTCCGAGCACTCGTCGAAGTAGCTGGACACGAACACGGTCCATCCGTACTCGTGGTCCAGGTACCGCACTCCGCCGAAGTCCACTTTGGGCGCGTCGTCCTCGTCGCGCAGCACGTGCGCTGTGGAGAGATCGAGAATCCAGCGGATGGTTGCGTCTTCGGGCTTGTCGACGCGTTTGAGCGTCTCCTGCGCGCACGTAATGGCGACTTGGATGTCTACCGGGTACCCGTGTCCGTCGTCCATGTTGCGCAGGAGCGCACGGACGGTTTCGATGAGCACCGGGATGGTGCTCGGATCTTCGACGCCGGCGAGTGCGTTCACGCACGCGACGATGCGGTCGGCGTTTCGGTCTCGTTCTGTTGGAACGATACCTTTCGCTTTGTCGAGGTCGCGCTCCATGTTTGCGATCGGCCTGTCTTTGGCGTCGTACACGGCGCCGCAGTCAACGTGCCAGGGCTCAGGGGTATGTTTCAAACTGGTCTCCAGTCGGTTCGCAGGTGTTTCTCTTCGAGCTTGTCCCAGCAGATCTCTTCTACACGCCATGTCAGGTCGTCGCAGTCCGCCTCGTTATAGACGAGGGAGAAGCTCAGCCACCAGAGATGACCAGGGCGTGAGGAAGTCGGGATGGTGGCTTCGAACGCACCCGTGTCAAGCGCGAAGCTGTCTGTCACTTCGTAGTGGTCGAGCGCCATCTTCGCATCGTTGTTGTCGGGCACGTATGCCAGCGGTAGGATCGGTGGTTCGATGTTCTGGTGCAGAACGAGTACGATGAAGCGTGCGTGTCGCATTAGGAAGTCTCCTTCTTGGCCTTCTTCAGCTTCATGCGTCGGGTGATCTTGTGGTTCTTGGGGCTTGGTGCTCTGCGCTCGTGTATGCGCTTCAGGCGCAGGTGCTCGGCAGCCAGGGCGTCGACGTCGTCGACGTGCAGGTACTGGACGCTGTTCAGCACCGGGTAGGGTCCGTCCATGCGGCCGCTCGTGGGCAGGTACTCGAAGAACGCGCCGCACTGGACGCCGAGGATCTTCATGTCCTCTTCCGCGGCGAACTTCAGCGGTAGGAATACCTCCGCGAGCGCCTCCGGCGAGATTTGAAAACTGATGATCGCTCGCCCTTCGAAGATGTCGCGCGCGAGTGTGTTCAGCTCGTCTTCCGTGCGGAATCGCACGGATACGTTCAGTGTCAGGGCAGCCTTCCTTCCGCTCCGTACAAGCGGAGTGATTCGTAGTCTTTCGTGAACTTCGGGCACTCGCCGCTCGGGTTGCGAAGAAGAGCGTCGGTCAGCTCGTTCTTCTTTCCCGTGAGCGGGCTGTAGTCCCCATCCTGCTTGTACCCGCACCATAGTCGAGCGCAGGGCGGCATACTGATGTGCCACTCCAGCTTTACGTTGGTGCAGATCAAACAGATTGCGGCGCTTGTTTGGGTGTGCGTCTTCGCCGCTCTACGCACGTATTTCTCCAGGATCGTCGTCTGCCAGCGCTTCCAGTAGTGTGCGGTCGCTATGGAAGCGAGCACTACGATGAGCGCGAAGACGGCGATGCCCTGGATGATCGTCAGGATCATCGTGCACCTCCGGGTGAATGTTACTGCAGCGTGCTGACGGGTGTCTGCGTGAATTTTGAGACGAGGGCTTTGAGAGTAAACGAATCGGGTCGTACGGTGAGTCGCACCTGCTCGTCCCCGAGGCCCAGGAAGTCCTGGAGCGCCTTGAACTCGCGTGCGACGATGTTACGGTCTGTAGGTGTGGACGTACTCAGGAGCGCTGCCATGGTAAGCGCGCCCGTAAGGAAGAGCTCTTTCTCGCGTATGTTCTGGAACTGCACGCTGGCCTCCTGCGGGGTATTCTATCAGCAGAAGAGCGGTCGCAGCAAGCTCTCAGGCGCGGACGGGCATGTGCTTTACGACTTCTGCTTCTTCGGTGATGAACCGCTTCTCGAGCCACCGGAAGATGTAGTCGAAGATCGATCCTGCGCGCTCGAAGCCTTTGTCGCTGTTGTTCGTCAGCCCAGCTGGCCTGAACTTCTGGTGCTTCATGCGATTGGCGAAGACCTCGAGAGGCACGCCATGCTGCAGCCCCAGAGATACGGACGTGGCAACTCCGTGCAGGAACCCCTGGATCATGTCCTTGTCGTCAGGACCATCTGTGACCTGCAGAAAGATCTCTCCTGGGCTGCCGTCGTCGTAGAGCCCGACGGTCATGGTGACCCAGTAGTAGTCTATGCAGAAGTCGTGCACGATGGATTCACGGTCATTGTCAAGACGGATTCGGTCAGTGCGCGGCGGCAGTTCGGCCATGAAGTCCTCTCCAGTGTTTTATCGAGTTGTTCGGATGGCCTGTTAGGGAGAAGGCCACGAACCCAATATGCCGCACTTGTAGAGGAGGTGTCCAGGAGTTTTCTGCTAAGATAAAAAGTTTTTTTGCTAGGGGGTCTCAGCGGCCGGATATGGCAGTCCGACGACGTTGAAGTAATCGTTGTCGCCGCCGACGTAAGCCTGCATGTTGAAGTCCACGATGGGCACGGTGAAACGTCGGTTCAGGCTGGTGCCTTCGATGGTGACTTCGATCTCCGCGCCAGGGACGAGGTCGATGTGCGCCTGTCCGGTGGTGTCTGTCTTGGTGAGGATGGTGCCCTCGGCGACGATGAAGTCTGTACCCCCGAGCGGTGTGTACGCTGTGGGCCGACGACTGATCACCGAGATGTTCCGGTACCGCAGCGGCTGTCCGCTTGGGCCGATGAGGTAGACGCTCATGGACACGAGGTTCGTGGGCGACTGCGCAGGCAGCGCCGGGACGGTGATATACCTTGCCTCGATGGAGAGGGGCTTTACGATCTGCGTCGGGTCGATCGTGAAGAAGAAGTTGTTCGTTGAGAACGAGATGTCGTCCTGCTGCAGGAACAGTACGTACTCACCGGCGTCCAGAGCTGTGCTTCCGTACCCTCCGCTGTCGGTGACGAGGTCTTCGATGACCTCGAAGTCTCCGGAGCTCTTGTCGTATTCCATGACAACGGCGCGTACGCCCTCCATGGGGAGGCGCGTCTCTGCGTCAGTGACCTTGAAGTTCAAGGTCGGCTCGTTGGTGAGGTGCTCGACGACGATGAGGTTCTGTTCGGCGGTCTTCGACTCAGCGGCCCCGCTCCACTTGAGAACGTAGGTGCCGGGCTCGGTGATGAGTGCCTCGAACAGGTACACGCCGGGTATCGTCGAGTGTTCAGCGCAAGCGAACGGGCTGCCGGCGATCTCGGCTGCGGGATCGTTCGGTCCGAAGACACTGACTTTGACGTCGGCGAGTGCGGGAGTTCCGAGGTCCCATTCGATGGACGTGCCGGCGTTGACGACTGCGATGGTGCTCGGAAGCATTTCCTACTCCGCTGCTGCGGCGATGACCTCGGCGGAGATGTCTCCTCCGGTGATCATCACTCCGATTCGTTCGTCGACGTCGCCGGCTACGCTGACCCAGCGCAGGATCACGCGCTGTCCGATCATACGCACGTAGTTGGTCGCACCCACGGCGAGGTCGAGGACTGGTGCTGCGGTCCCACCCAGCACCATCACCTCGGACGCCGACTCGATGATGAGGTTGTAGGCTCCGTCTCCTGTCGGCGGTACCTGCGCGGTGAGCGACGACATCGCAGCGATCTGCTGGATCAGCCCACCCTGCGCTTCTTCGGAGTCCAGGGGCAGTTCACCGTCTTCGTGACCGAAGGCGATCGTGATCGGGCGTGCGCCGATGAAGAGGTTCAGCTCGAGGCCGTCGACTGCGACGGGGTCTTCGAGCGGTCCGCCGATGATCGGTCTTCGAAGCACTTGTCCGAACAGGACGTACGCAGAGTAGCGTTCAGGGGCTTCCTCGCGCGCCTTGTGGTCGAGGATGCACGAGCCGTCGGGTAGGTACACCTTCAGCGTCAGGTCCGTGAGCCCCGCCGCCTGTGAAGTCCGTTCTGTCCATTCGAGCGGCCTGATCATCGTTTCCTCCGCAGCACAGAGTATAGTCGTCGCCGTCGAGCAGGTCGAGCGCAAATTCTGGTTGCACTCTTCGGATGGCGTAGTATGTTATACAGGAATCTTGGCCCAACAACAGGAGGAGCCGATGTCATTCGCGAAGACACAGTACATGGAGAAGGCGGCGAAGCTCGCCAAGACGGAGAAGGCGATCGAGTCGGTCACTGGAAAGCTTCGGGCGGCTGAGGCCGTGCAGAACGCGAAGCTCCAGGAGGCCATGAGGCCCATCCGCGAGCAGGCGGAGGAGCTCCAGAAGAAGTTCCAGCAGACGTTCTCGAAGGAGAACGCAGTGCCCATCGGCAAGCTGCATCAGCTGGAGTCCAGGAAGGAGCGTCTCGAAGCGCAGCTGAAGAAGTTCGCCGACGCCGAGATTCTGGGCGACGAGCTCCCCGAGGACGACGCGAGCCTGAAGGACATCCCGTCCGACGTGAAGCTCGACGAGGAGATCGAAGGGCTGGCCGCTGAGGCCGACGCCCCCGTGCTCGCCGAAGTGAACTAGGGCTACTTCCAGGCCATCGCGCCGATTCCGACTCCGAGCCCGATACCAACGACACCACAGACGACACCGAGCACGACGGGCCACGTCCTGTCGGGCTTGTTCAGGTTCGTGAGCGTGGTGACCTTCTTTGAGTAGCTCTCGGACATCGTGGTCATCACGGTATCGACCTGCTTTGTCACTGCACCGAGCTGATCGTTGCAGGTCTCCTGCGCCGTCGCGAGCTGCGCGCGGTACATGGCTTCCATGGCTTCGAGACGCAGCTTGCACGCGTCGCGCTCGGCGTCGAGTTCCTTGCCGCCGCGGTCGTGCGCGAGGTCTACGCGCGTCTCGCACTCCTTGAACATGTACGACGCCCGGAGCAGCGTCTTCGGATCCATGCAGAGCTTCCCGCTCTTCTGGTCGAAGACGGCGGTCTCGGCGATGTCAGGGGTGGGGTTGTCCTGCGCCCGGGCCGAAGAGGTCCATGAACAGCTTGCCCACATCAACAGGGTTGTCAGCAACAGCGTCGATTTCATCACGAATCTCCTCTTGTCGTCGGACGAGCTCTGCGTCGTACCAGTCCTGGATGGCGGCGAAGCGCTCGTTCAGCTTGTCGTCGATGGCTTGGATGGTTGCCTTGTGCCGATCTTCGGCGAGGCGGTCGCGTGCGTCCTGCGCCTGCGCCGCCGCCGTGATCGTCTGCTGCGTGACGTTGAAACTGTCTGTCACCTTGAGCAGTGTCTTCGAGCTCTCTGCCTCGAGGCTCTGGAGCGCTTCCCGGTACTGCTCGACGTCCTTCTCGGCCTGACACGAGCGCAGGCCCCAGCCGGCTGCGCCTGTGGCCACGATGAACGCGAGTATGCTGACACCGACGAGGACGCTGTTCAGGTTCAAGCTCTTCAGGAAATTCATGGGCCACCTCTGGGGTAAATAGTAGCGCACCTGTTCAGGCTAAAGCAACGGCCACCCGGTGAGGGGTGGGCGACGTTGCCGTACCGGAACGACTGTGCTCAGCTCGCGTACGGGTCGAGCCGACGGCCCTGGTACAGGGCGTACGAGCCGTCCTCGCTGACCTCGAAGGTCACGGGGGCGGGGATCCGCACGTTCCGGTTGGCCATTGTATTGCGCATGGCCTGAGCGGCGCGAGACGCCGCTCTCGGGCAATCCGGCGGGTAGTTGAGAACCAACTGCCCCCGAACTGTTTTCAGCCGGAATTCCCAGAGTGTCTGGGTTTCCGGCTGCCTTCCGCCGATACAATCGGCGGGCTGCTGCGGCTGGGGACGGATGCGCGCGACGAGCGCGTCGAGCACCATCCCCAACCTGTCCACGACCGCACGGTCGAGTTCTCCAGGGCGTTGCCCAGGAGCCTCGTTCCGGTCCCCGCGTGGTGGCGGGGGGTCAACGCCACGTTCCACTAGGATCCGTTCGAGCTCGGAGCCCGGTCGGATCCCTTCCCAACCCCCTCCTTGGCGGAGAAGAGAGCCGGCCCGGTGCCGGAATGCTCGGCCTTCGTCGAGTTCACGCCGACCCCAGGCACCCAGGGCGACGAGCCCGCCGATGACGGCGAGCACACCCACGATTGACAAGAATGCCCACATGAAACACCTCCTTTCAAGGTTATATGGTGCAATGTTCTTATAGCTCGAAATCGCTGAGTTTTTGGGGTGCGCGGCTACAGAAGACAGCGTTCGATGGTGCTGTCGACCCAGTCGGCTGGACGCCATACGTAGACTTCGGCGGCGGTCGCCTTCAGCGCCTCGTTCCACTCCACCTGCGCCGGAGTCAGCTTGCCCTTCTCGGACTTGAGCTCGGCGAACACGAGGCGCTCACGTCGTACGAGGACGAGATCGGGGAAGCCGGGCTGGCTCTTGCGGCTATCCCAGGTGTGGTAGCTCAACCATCCTGTCATGCGCGCGAGCTTCAGGATCTTGTTCTGCAGCTGCGTCTCGTTCGACTTCGACGGGTCGGTCGCTACTCGGTGGTATTGCATAAAAGAAATCCTCCTCGGCAGCCCACTCCCCTATCGGGGAGGGGGCGCCGGTGTCGTCAGCTACCCGGACTCGAGAGCGCGATGCGCAGCTCATCGGGGAGCTCGGCGCAGTTGAACCCGCACGCGCCGGCGTGCCCGCTGCCACCGTACGTCACGGCGATGACGGAGAGGTCGACGTCCTTGTCCTTCGTGTACATCGAGACCTTCCACGCTCCAGACTTGTGCTGGTAGTACAGCAGGAAGAGCGTGGCTGGAACCGGGTAGACGGGCTCGAGGATAGCGCTGTTGCCGAGGGGAATGTTCGCTGCGACGAAGCGGTGTCCAGCCCAGACGATCTCACGAGCGAGCGCCTTCGTCTGGCGCTTCCACTGCTCCTGGAGGTAGTCGTAGATGACGGCGCCGTCGTGCAAGATGTTGCTGAACATCTCGGGCACGCTGGCTCCGATCTCGCCGGAGTTCGGCCGCGGTAGGATGCCATCCCAGACAGAGCAATCCGGACCGTAGTTGGCTTGTCGCATGCCGTACTGGAACGGCATGATCCTGCCGTCGGCGCTGTGGTCCCAGACGTCGTAGCGCCCGAGCAGATGCACGGCGGTCGGGAGCGGGATAGATGTGCGGATACCCAACGGGTTGAACCACCTCCACGTCAGTTCGCACCCGGCGAACTCGCTGGTGCGCACGCCGCTGATGTCAGCGTAGTTGTGCTCATCGGCGTTGCGGAGCGCCGAGATGTGGTGGTCGCACCAGATGAACCCGACAGGTCCGTAGATCTCGCGCAGCTGGAGCATCATCGCCGGCGGCAGCGAGAAGTCGACCATGTAGAGCTTGTCGAAGAGCACGAGCGTTTCGATGTCGAACTTCTCGTCGATGTCTGCGTGGTCGAGCCCGATGAACTCGACCGTGTTCCCGGCGTGCTCCTCGAAGATGCGCACGATCGCTCCGGAGCACTTGCCGTCCAGGTCGGTGCGGTGGTAGACGCACCCGATTTTCTTTTTTATCAGCACCTCGTGTCGATGTCCCCGACGACGACTTTGATCTCGCGATCGTAGTCGAAGGGGATGTCTGCGATGACCTCGACGAACGGACCGTACTCGCCGGTCAGCTGTCTCATGTCGCCGTGGTTGATGCTGCGCCCGCGCGGGGTGATGCGCAGCGTGGGGTTCGTGCAGCGCGTGTGCCCGCTCAGCGTTAGGCGAATGATCAGCTTCACGCTGACTACGCTTTCTCCGCTGGTCACCAGCGTCGTGTGCTGCGCGACCGCGTCGATCGGGTAGACCTTACCGTCGGTCCCGAGCAGCTGTACGTCCAGGCCGGTGCGCGCCGCTGTTACCGTCGCGCTCGCCAGGAACAGTGAGCGCACGTGCATGCGCTCGATGCGCTCGACGACACCCTGGTTCAGCTCGTTCAGCATGGTAGGCCCCCTTTTCAATGGAGCCTACCACGCGGATACAGAGGACCGCTAGCGCTCCAGGGCGCTTCGAGCTCAGGAGGCATCGTCATCGACGAAGACGTGGTAGGTCGGCAGGCAGCGCTCCAGGATATTGCGGATGTCCAGGTACCGCTCGCTGAGCTCCATCTTTCCGCAGATAGCGCGCACGAACTCGCGCGTCTTCTCGACGGGAACAAGCTTGAACGCCTTGCCGCTCATGTTGCGCTCGAAGAACGTGAGCGCCGGACCGTCGCGACCGCCGTCGCAGATCCATACGAGCACGCTGATTCCGGAGTCGTCTGGCGACGTGCCGATGCACCCGCACTCGAACTTTACGAGATTCAGCATCAGTCCTCCAGGCCGGCGCGCTGCCGGCAGATCTTGTAGGCGTCGTGAAACGCGTTGTCTTCGCTCAGACTCTGCACTCCCGTCAGCGACGCGATCTTGTCCGCGTACATGACGGAGATCGGGTGCCGGTTCACCCAGTCGGTGCCGACATGCTCGGCGTGTGCTTCGTTCCAGAGCTTTCCGAGTACGTCGACCATGGAGCGCACGACGCCGGACAGGTTGCAGGCGTCCTGGATGTCGATGGCGTCCTTGTAGTCGTCGGGTCCGACGATGTCTGTCATCAGTTCCTCCGCAGGAGACTGTCGCCTTCAGGCGACAGAGGAATGCGTTTCTTTTCTCTTGACATGGTATCTCCGGTGGTTAGTATATGCGTTATGGCTACTCGGCGCGGCTATAGGCGGCGCCGACGGGC
>Ga0180009_10007175_pt1 | contig 11476 bp, 7 predicted proteins | sample OS_PC_MetaG_FD_123537 | JGI IMG/M metagenome (GOLD analysis project Ga0180009, IMG submission 123537) | Groundwater microbial communities from the Aspo Hard Rock Laboratory (HRL) deep subsurface site, Sweden - OS_PC_MetaG | ecosystem: Environmental > Aquatic > Deep subsurface > Groundwater...
CCTGCTGCTCACCTCGACGCTGGACCGTGACTGGAACGACATGCCGATCCGCCCGGGCTACCTGCCGCTGGTGCTGCAGATGGTGCGTTACCTCAGCCGCGTGCCGGCACACGCTCCGCACCGTTCCGTCGAGGTAGGCAAGAGCTTCCTGTTCCGGTTGCCGTCGAAGACGCAGCAGCTGCGACTCACCGGACCGGACAGCCTGGAGCAGCAGTGGACCGGCCCGAAGCTCGAGGGTCGGCGATCGGTCGAGATACCGGTGCCGGTGGCCGGCTTCTACAAGCTGAGCGTGGCCGGACCGGACGGTCTGCTGCGGACCCTGGACCGCGAGAGCTTCATGGCCAACATCAACCCCGCCGAGTCGAACCTGAGCCGGGTCAAGCTGCTGGCCAGGCCGCCGCGGGCCGGGCAGAACGGCGCCCGTCGGGCGACGCGCAAGGTCGAGCTGTGGCACGCGCTGGGGGCGCTGCTGCTGCTGCTGCTGCTGGCGGAGGGGTTCATCACTCGCCGGGGGTAGAGTCCTTCGGCGACATGCTCGTTGGCGGTGTCAAAGCGGTGGAGGCTGGCGTAGGACTTCCATTCCTTGAAGCCCCCGGTGTCAGGATAGTTGCCGCCTCGGCGTCTGGCAGAAGGGCAGCTTGCGGATAGCGACGCTTTGCCCGCGAAAGTAGTCATCCACCGCCTGCGTTTCTCCCGGGAAGACACGGTGGGCCGGTCCGGCGCCATACGGTCAGGAAGTCCGGCTCGGCGGATCCCGCGAAGTAAGGAGATGATCCACTTGCCACAAGAAAGGCGCGTGATTTCAGGGAGGTATGAGCGCGGGTCAACTCCTGTGATCGATAAAATACCTGGTAGCCGGAGGTCCTGACGGTATGCGGAACACGGGGCCGGTGGGATTGTCGAGGGTTGCACCCAATCAGAAAGTGCGGCGGAGTTAGTGTGGCCTTTTGCTCACTAACTCCCTTGCATCTTTTCGCCGATGCCGTTCCTGTTCCAGGTCTCCTGGGCGACCCTGTCTTCCGGCGACAACCGCACACGGGTGGCCTGAACCGCGGCACGTTCCACTTGCTCGTTCCAGGCGGGAGGTGGCAGAAATCGGAATGCCCAACTCGTCGGCGAGTTTCTGCAGCTCCAGCTTCCAGAGTCGAACTCGGTAACCGTTGCTGCCTCCAGCGTCAGCTGTGATCAGCAAGGAGGAAGCGTTGGGATACAGGGGGTGTTCCATCTCTTCCCACCAGCTGCGAATCGTCTGCACGGCGAGCTCACGACGCGCCTGGTACAAATGGCTGCGGAGACGTAGTCAGCGTACGCGCCTCAACTGGAAGAGGTTCAATGACCTCTTGCGGGATTTCCCGCTCTCGGTGCCCCCGGCGACGCAATCGCTGTGGGCAACTCCGTGAGCCGTGCCAGCGGAAGAGCCCAGTGGTGGAAATCTCCTTGCTGGGTTCCGGCTACTCTACAGCCATGTTTAGCCACGCGTGAGCTTGCGGTACTTGATTCTGCGCGGGAAGAGCTCGTCCGTGCCCAGCCGTTTCTTGCGGTCCTCCTCGTACTGCTGGTAATTGCCCTCGAACCACACCACCTGGGACTCGCCCTCGAAGGCCAGGATGTGGTTGGCGATGCGGTCGAGGAACCAGCGATCGTGGCTGATCACCATCACGCAGCCCGAGTAGTCCAGCAGGGCATCCTCCAGCGCGCGCAGCGTGTCAACGTCCAGGTCGTTGGTCGGCTCGTCGAGCAGCAACACGTTGCCCCCGCTCTTGAGCAGCTTGGCCAGGTGGACGCGGTTGCGCTCGCCGCCCGACAGCCCGCCCACCAGCTTCTGCTGGTCCGCGCCGCGGAAGCCGAAGGCGCCGACGTAGGCCCGCGACTTCAGCTTCGCGTTGCCCAGGTCGATCTCGTCGGAGCCCTGCGAGATCTCCTCCCAGACCGTGTTGTCGGCCTCGAGGTTCTCGCGGGTCTGGTCCACGTAGGCCAGCTCGACCGTCGGTCCGGTGCGGATCGTGCCGCTGTCCGGCTCCTCCTGCTTGACCAGCATGCGGAACAGCGTGGTCTTGCCCGCGCTGTTGGGGCCGATGATGCCGACGATGGCTCCCGGCGGCACCTTGAAGTCGAGCAGCTCGATCAGCAGCCGGTCGCCGAACCCCTTGGACAGCTGCTCGACCTCGAACACCAGGTCGCCCAGACGCGCCGGCACCGGGATGCGGATCTCGGCGCGCCGGTCCCTCCGCTCGCGGTCCTGGTTGACCAGGTCTTCGTAGGCCCGGACGCGGGCCTTGCTCTTGGCCTGTCTGGCCCGGGGCGAGGCGCGGATCCAGTCCAGCTCCTGCTTCAGCGCGCGCTGCCGCGCGCTCTCCGACTTCTCCTCCAGCGCGAGACGCTCCTGCCGCTGCTCGAGCCAGCTGGAGTAGTTGCCCTTGAACGGGACTCCATGCCCGCGGTCCAGCTCGAGGATCCACGCCGTGACGTTGTCCAGGAAGTACCGGTCGTGGGTCACCAGCATGATCGTGCCGTGGTACTGCTGCAGGTGGTGCTCGAGCCAGGCCACCGACTCGGCGTCCAGGTGGTTGGTCGGCTCGTCAAGCAGCAGCAGGTCGGGGCGGTCGAGCAGCAGGCGACAGAGCGCGACGCGACGCTTCTCGCCGCCGCTCAGGTGGGTCGCGTCGGCCTCGGATGGCGGCAGCCGCAGGGCGTCCATCGCCTGCTCGAGCTGGCTGTCGAGCTCCCAGCCGCCGGCGGCGTCGATCCGGTCCTGGAGCTGGCCCTGCCGCTCCAGCAGGCGGTTGAGCTCGTCGTCCTCCATCGGCTCCGCCATCTTCATGCTGATCGACTCGAACTCGTCGAGCAGCTGCTGGGTCGCGGCCAGCCCCAGACGCACGTTGCCCATCACGTCGAGCTCCGGCTCCAGCTCCGGTTCCTGCGGCAGGTACCCGACGGTGAAGCCCTCGGCGAGCCAGGCCTCCCCCCCGAACTCCGCGTCCTGCCCCGCCATGATCCGCAACAGCGTGGACTTACCGGCGCCGTTGCCGCCGATCACGCCGATCTTGGCGCCGGGGTAGAACGACAGGTTGACCCCCTTGAGGATCTCGTTGCCGTTGGGTGCGACCCTACGCAGGTCGCGCATGTGATAGATGAACTGCTGTGCCATTGCCGACTCCCTTGAACGCGACGGGCGATAGTAGTGTGGGGCGGGGGTGTTGTGAAGTGCTCCGGGCGGCGTTGGCGGCGTTGTCGAAGGTCTTTGGTGCCCGCATCTCCGCTTCGGAGGGGGAGTGCTATAATCGATGGTGGTGGCCCTCTCCTCATTACACATGCCGGGCGTCCTGCTCCTCGCGGGGCTGGTCTGCGCCTGCCAGGTCGAGGAGATCGACGACGATCGCTACCCCAACATCCCCGACGACGTGGGGTCTGTGTGCCAGGCCGCGACGCCCTGCCCGAACGGCGGCAACGTGGAGCCGGTCGTGTCCGCCTTCGGCCCCGCGATCGACGCCTACGCGGCCTACGACGGGCAGAAGACCTGCGACCCGACGCCGAAGCCGGGGACCGTGGGGTTCCGCGATCTAGTGCTGGCGACCTACCCCTGCACCGGCAGCTCCGGGATCAGCCGGGACTGCAGCGTGGGCGGCACCAGCGAGCACAAGGAGGGCAGGGCCTGGGACTGGACCATCGCCTATCCTCACCCGGCGGCCGACGCTCTGCTCGCCTGGCTGCTCTCGACCGACAAGCACGGCAATCCCAACGCCATGGTGCGCCGCTTCGGGTTGATGTACATGATCTGGAACAGTCAGATCTGGAAGTCGTACCAGGCTGGCAGCGGCTGGCAGACCTACACCGGCGCGAACCCGCACACCGATCACGTGCACTTCAGCTTCAGCTGGGCCGGGGCCCTCAAGCAGGCCAGCTACTGGACCTCGCCGCTGCCGGCCGACACCGGGCCGCCTCCGCTGCCGGACAAGGGAGCGTTCCCGCCCGACGAGGGCGTGCCGCCGCCGCCCGTTGGTGATGCGGAATCGCCGAAGCTCGACGGATCTTCGCCGCCTCCTCCCCCGGCTGGCGATGGGGTGACGCTGCCACCGCCGACTCCTCCGGGCGGCGCCACGCCGGGCGGTGTGCTGCGCGGCGGGTGTCAGCTGGCGAGCGACGGGGCGGGGCGGGGGACGCTGCCGTGGCTGGCCCTGCTGCTCGCGGGGCTCACCGCAGCTTCGCGCAGAGCGAGGCGTGGAGGCGGGCCGCGTCGGCCGTCCGCCCCTTGAGCGCATCGGCCAGCCCGCAGTGCAGCTCGGGGTCGAAGGGGTTGATGCGCAGCGCGGCCCTGAGGTGGCGCTCCGCCGCTGCCGGCTCGCGGTTGCGCAGGTAGGCGATCCCCATCGTGACCTGCGGCCCGGGCAGCTCCGGGTAGTATTCGAGGACCGGCATCAGCGCGCTGATCGCCTGGGCCGGGCTGGAGATCTCCAGGTAGGCGCGAGCCAGGTGGTTGGCCACCAGGTCGTTGCGCGGGCCGAGGATCTTGCGCGCCTTGTCGTACTCGATGATCGCGGCGCGGGTCAGCCGCCGCGAGCGCAGCAGCCCCGCCAGGTGGAGGAACCGCCGCGCGCGGCCCTCGCGCATGGCGGCGACGCGCCGCTCGTGGCTCGGGCGCTTGCCGAACCGCAGCCTCGGCGGGACCAGGTCCGGCAGCAGGCGCAGGTTGCGCGTGCCGAGCTGCTGCTTCCAGCGACGCGAGAACTCCCTGGCGTTCAGGCCGCTCACCTGTCGGATCGCCTCCCAGCTGGTTCGACCGGAGCGGATCATGTCCAGCAGGCGCCGCAGGCCGGCGATGTGCACCTGGTCCACCAGGAACTGGACGGCGGTCTGCACCTGGGCGAAGGCGAGGGCGGTGGCCTCCTGGCTGGGGAGCTTGGCCATCGAGGGGTGCATCTGTTCCCAGCGGATCAGCTTGCGCTGTCGCAGCGCCGAGGCGAGGAGGTGCTCCTGGGCCGGCGACAGCGGCGCCACGTCGCCCAGCGGCTGGCGCCAGCGTGCCTCGAAGAACTTGGCCAGCCCCTCGTGCAGCCAGATCGGCACCGTGTTGTGCCACCGCCGCGTGATGACCAGGTGGACGTACTCGTGGGCCAGGGTGTCGCGCCAGGAGTAGCCGCGAAGCAGGGCACGCGGGCTGACCACCATCAGCCGGTTGAACTTGCAGAGCGCGATGGTGCCCGACCGGCGGATCTCGGTGATCGTGAGCGGCGAGACGCGGGCCAGATCCTCGGGAGAGGGGTAGATCTCCACCCGCACCGGCTCCCTGGGCGCATAGCCCAGGTCGCGCTCGAGCGCGACGCGTGTCGCCTCCAGCGTCTCGGCGGCGAAGGGCACGAGCAGCTCGTCCTTGCCCTTGCCGGTCCAGATCTCGAAGTGCCCCCCGGGCGAGCGGTGGCTGGTGTAGCCCTTGACCATGTCCGCCGTCGAGCCCGCGAGATCTCGCAGCGCCTTGAGCGGCAGCGAGGTGCGGCTGCCCCGGATCGCCCCCTTGAGCAGATCGTGCGCCTGGCGGTACTTGCCCTGGTTGATCAGGATCTCGCCCCTGAGCTGCAGGACCTTGGGGTGCCTGGGAGACGAGCGGAGCAGCGGGGCCAGCATCGCCGCCGCCTCTTCGATTCGCCACTGATCGATCAGATGCTCCACCTGGCCCAGCGTGCTCCTGAACGGAGTGGCCGACGCCGCGGAGCCGGGGGACAGGAGGGTCAACAGCAGCGGCAGGCACGGCCAGCGGGTCATCGCACCAGCTCCTCGTAGTAGCGCTGAACTTGCCCCTCGAAGGTCTGCGGGGCCTTCTCCTTCATCGCGTCCAGGATGTCCTGGCGAAACTCCTTGGGCGGACGGAAGGCGTCGGCGCCCGGGATGTGGATCCGCTCCCGCAGCACGGAGGGGCCTGCCTGGCTCCACTGGTGCGGCTGCCGGGCCTGCTCCATCTGCCGCCGCAGTTGGGCCAGGCGGTCGGCGGCGGCCTCCTGCGAGCTGTGGGCCTCCTGAGGCTGTAGCCCGCGGAGCTTGTCGCCCGCCTGGCCCATAAGCCCCGCAGCCTCCTTGATCACCATCGGCGGCTCGGAGCCGAACAGCGAGCGCGGCTGCTTCTCCAGCTGGGAGCCGAGCTGCTGGGATTTCCTGCGCAGGTTCCGTTGACGACGAAGCTGCCGATTGAGCTCGCCGCGATCGTTGGCGTCGAGCAGCGAGCGTGGGTGGGGGAAGATGCCGCGCAGGTCTGCCACGAGCTCGTCGGCCAGCTTGCGGGCGGCCCGGGCCTTGCGCAGCGAACGCCCCATGCGGGCCCTGCGTCGCGGCGGCTGGCCCTCCATCTCCTCGGACAGGTCGTCCTGCAGCACCTGCAGGCCGTTGCGCGTCCGCAGGGCCATGCGCAGCGCCTCGTCCAGGTCGCCCTGGTCGAGCATCCCCTCCAGGTCTCGCACCCGCTGCCTGATCCGCTCGAGCTGCTCCTGGTCGTAGGGGGCGAGCATCGCCCCCTCGATCTCGTTGACCCTCTTCTTGAGCCGGTTCAGCTTGGACAGCTCGCGGCGGACAAAGGGGTTGATCTTGTTCTTCATCAGCTTGGCGGCTCGCTGGTGGTAGCGCCGTATGACCCGCTTCGTGCGCTCGGCGATCTGGCGCTGCTCGCTCTCCAGGCCCCTGAGCCGGTCGAGCATGGCGGCGTAGGCTCGCTCGCGCGCGCTCATGCGACCCTGACGAAACCGGCTCAGGTCGTCGGCGAGCATCCCGTCGAGCTGGGCCAGCTTCTGCTCCAGCGCCCGCAGCGCCTCGTCGAGGCGGTCCAGCTTGCCGCTCTGGATCTGCTGCGACAGCTTGCGCAGCTCGCTGGCCAGATCGAGGTCGCGGAGCGCCTCGGAGTTGAGGTACTCGTCCGGCAGGGACCTGCCGAGCTTGGCCATGCGCGACATCAGCTCCGCAACCTGCTGCTGCATGCGCGCGATCTGGCGCAGCAGCTGCCTGCGGAGCTCCTCGCTGCGCGTCTTGCGATAGCGGCGGAGCAGGTCGGCGAGCCGCTTGCGGGCCAGGTCCATCTCCTTGCTCAGCGACATCAGGTTCTGCAGCCGCTGCTCGTCGAGCAGATTGGCCAGCAGCAGCACGTCGCGCTCCATCTCCGCCACCAGCTTGCCGTTCTGCTCCCTGAGCGGCTCGAGGTTCACCGGCCGGCCGGGGTGGCGGCGCCTGATCGCGTCGGCGTGCCGCAGCAGCGTGCTCTCGGCGCGGAACAGCAGGTCCATGCGCTGGTGCATCCGGCTGATGCTGCGCAGCAGCGCGCGCGGGACCAGGTTGTCCTGCCGCATCCGGTTGCGCAGCTCGCGCAGCCCGTCCACCAGGGCGCCGTGCGAGCGGCCGATCTCCAGGTTCTTCGTCAGGCGGAGGCTTGCGCTGGTGGCCGGCTCCTGCTCGTAGAGCAGCAGGCGGTCCGCCAGCACGCGGATCGCCTGCTCCACCAGGGCCTGCTGCTGGCGAATGGTCTCCTGGTGCTTCTCATCCGCGCTGTAGACCTTGAAGTAGAGCGTCGAGGAGCGCCCGACCTTGGGCCCCGAGACCGTGTCGTTGTCGACCGCCTCGAGCCAGTAGGCCACGCGGGCGCCGGGGAACAGGTCGATCCCCGCCAGGTCCCAGTCGTGCCTTCCCATCGCGGATCGCTTGCGGCCTGCCTTGCCTTCGCGCCACAGCACCTGCCGCCGGGGTGGAGTCGAGCCCAGCTGGTGCACCAGATCGATCCGGGTCAGCCCGTAGTCGTCCTCGGCCGTGTAGCCGACCTCCAGGTGGTGACGCGTGGTGACCGACAGGTCGCTCAGGGGTCCATAGAGCGTGACGCGGGGCAGGGCATCGGGCTCGACGTGGATCCGGCGGACTATCGGGTCCTGCATCAGCCGGCCGTCGGGCGTGTGGACCTGGAAGCGATAAGATCCGTCGCCCGCGACCGTCAGCCGTCCCCGGAGGCGGTGGTCGCTCAGGCTCAGGGCCAGGCGTTCGGTCTTTTCGCCCCGGCGGCGCACGACCAGGGCGGCCGGCTCGGTCACCGGAGCAAGCGCCGTGGCCTCGATGGCAACCCGGGTTCCTCTCGGCGCGGTGATGTGCCCCGTCGAGCTCTGCACCACCCGCCCCGGCCGGCCCATGTGAGGTGGATAGACGAACGTCAGGCTCAGGTCGCCAACGAGCAGGGCCGGCGCGATCTCTCCGTCGGCCACAAACCCGGAGGAGAGCAACCTGCCCGCGCCCCTCCGAATGTGGTGGGGGACGGTGGCAGCCGTGGTGGCCCAGGCCAGGACACAGAGGGTGAGCAGGACCGCGCTGGGCTTGAGCAGCGCCGGCGGCACCAGCGCCCGAACGGTGAGGCGGCCGAGACGGCGCCAGGTCTGACTCGCCAGCGCGTTGTACAGTTCTCTGGAAAACCGAGTACTTTCATCGCATATCTGCTGACCGAGCTCCACCGTGGAGAGCAGATCGCTGTGCAGGGAGGGAAACCGCAGCCCCACCAGGCGGGCGAGCGCCCGGTCGTCTCGGACGCGCCGTATGGCCAGCACCAGGTGGATCCCGAAGCCGACGATCACCGGCAGGGCGAGCAGCAGGGCCAGTGTCCGTAGGGGCGTGCGGTAGTCGAGCAGGGAGGTGACAATGGCCAGCAGCAGCAGCAGCAGGCCGACCACCGCGACGAACACCCCCGTGTCGCGCACCACCACCAGGACGCGGAGTCGACGGCGTAACTGGGCGAGGAAGCTACGGATGTTCGTGAGGGCCTGCATCGGGTCCGCCGCAAAGCTTATCACCTTTTAGTACGTGCACAGAGGGCCGGCGGCTGCTACGCTGAACGCCGTCGTAACTAAAGGACTAATGAATAGAACCGAGGCTGTGGCGTCTATCTCTCGAGATGGTGAGAGGCCGATCGGCACAGTTGTGGAAGCTCGGGTGCTGCTGCGTCGCAGCAACTTGGTGTTTCCTAGGGGAAGACGTGTCCTCTGCCGATGACCGCACCCTCGTGGCCCAGGCCACGGCCGGCGACCAGGCGGCCTTCGGCGAGCTGGTCACCCGCTACCAGCGCAAGGTCTACGGGGTGGCGTTCGGCATGCTCCGCAGCTCGGAGGACGCGATGGATGTGACCCAGGAGACGTTCATCCGGGTCCATCGCTACCTCGGACGGTTCAAGGGCAGCTCCAGCTTCTTCACCTGGCTCTACCGCATCACGGTCAACCTGTGCATCGACCACCTCCGCCGGGAGGGAAAGGCGCAGACCGTGGACTACGATGATGCGATGGACCACTCGGAGCAGGAGGCCGGCCAGTTCCTGCCCTGGTCGGTGGACACCGACCCTGCCCGGGCGGTGGACCGCAAGGAGCTGCGCGCCATGATCGCCAGCGCGCTGGAGACCTTGTCTGCGAACCATCGTGCCGTCATCCTGATGCGTGAGGTGGAGGGGCTGAGCTACAGCGAGATGGCCGAGGTGATGCAGTGCTCGAAGGGGACCATCATGTCCAGGCTGTTCCACGCGCGCCGCCGAATGCAGACCGCGCTGCTGGATTGTGATGAATCGCAAGAAGAAGACCGCGGCGTGACCCGGGGTTTGCCGACATGAGTCGCTCGACAGACGACACAGACCTGCAGCGCTACTGCGACGGCGAGCTCGGTGCGCGCCGTGCCCGCCAGGTCCGCGAGCGGCTACAGACCGATCCCGAGGCGCGCGGCCGCGTGGAGGCGCTCGAGTCGATGCGCGGTATGCTGCAGCAGGCCGCCTCCGCATCGGCGGACGAGGCCGACTTCAGCAAGCTGTGGGGCAGGGTGCGGTCCGGCATCGAGCGCGAGCAGCCGCCGAGCCTGTCGGAGCGCATATCCGGGTGGTTCAGACGCTGGGGGATCGTGGCGGCCACGGCGACCGCGGCGGTGGTGGTCGCTCTCGCCGTGCTGCTCTGGCCGGCCGGCGTGACGCCACCGGCGAACAACGACGCCGTGATCGAGAGCCTTGACGTGGGTCCCGAAGCTGTCGGTACCATATTCACCATCACGGGACCGAAGGAGACAGGAGACACCACGGTGATCTGGGTCACGGAAACCTCCGCTGAAGGAGACAAGTGATGGCACGGGCGAGGTGGTTCGCGCTCGGCTGCGCCCTGCTGTTCACGCCCGGTGCCGCCAGGGGCGACGAGGTCAGATGCACGATCCGCATCATGCACGGCCTCGAGAAAGCCGGCGTTATCGACAAGCGGCTGGCCTTCCTGCGCAAGCAGCTGTCCAGGCCGCCGTTCTCGGCCTACAAGACCATTCGCCTGCTGGAATCGAGAGATCTGGTCGTCCCCCAGAACGCAACCCGGCAGGTGAAGCTGCCGACCAAGAAGATCCTCAAGCTCACCTTCAAGGAGAAGCTGCTGCAGCGCAAGGACCAGCTGCGCCTCCGGCTGCACCTCTCCATCACTCCGCCCAAGCAGACCAAGTTCCTGCCCGGAACGCTCTACACCATCGCCGACCGCGGCACCCTGCTGGTGGCGGGAGCCCGTTTCGAGCAGGGAACCCTGGTGGTGGGGATCACCTGCCAGCACAAGTAGGCCGCGGCGATGGCCCGCCGTGCCGTCATCTCCCTCGCGATAGTCTGCCTGATCGGGGTCGTGGTGATCGCCGTGGCTCCGGCCGTCGGTCGCTGGTACATCGAGAACAGGCTGCTCCCCTCGCTTGGGCGCTCGATCGGGCGGACCGTCAGCGTGAGCGAGGTCTCGGTCCGTCTGGGCCAGCTGACGCTGCGGGGCCTGGACATCCGCGGTCCCGCCGACGGCGAGAGACCCGCGATTGCGATCCCCGAGGTCCAGGCGCGTTTTGCGACCATGTCGCTCTTGTCAGGCCCGGTGCGGGTGGCGCGGCTGTTGCTGCTGCGTCCCCGCATCAACCTGCTGCGCCTCGAGGACGGCAAGAGCAACTTCGTCGACCTGGTCCGCCGTGGCGGAGGCAAGGGGAGCGGCTCGGGAGGTCGGATCACCGTGGACGCTGTCGACCTCCGCTCCGGATCGCTGGTGGTCGACGACCGGATGGAGTCGGCGAAGGTGGAGGTGAAGAGCGTCGACGGGACGCTGGTCAGAGGGGGGCGCTCGTCGGTTCGATTGGGGGGGGTGCGGATCACCTCACCCCGGGTGCCCAGCGCCCTGCTGTTCACCGAGGTCGCGGTGACGGGGAGGCTGAGACGGGGCTCGCGTGAGCTGCCCCGTGTGCGCGTCGCCGGGGGTGAGGTCCAGCTGCTGCCACGCCTGCGGCTCACGGGCATCCGCGGCACGGTCACGCCCGCCAGCGGCGGCGGCCGCATCGACATCGACCTTCAGGGCAGCTACGGCGGGGCCGAGACCAGGCTGTGGAGCGCGACCGGCTGGGTCTCCCGCACGGCGCAGAGCGGGAGCCTGCGGGTCCGCGCCGCGCGCTTCAGCCTCGGCCGTATCGCGTCGATCCTCGGCCGCACACCGGTCATCCTGCC
>Ga0180009_10007176_pt1 | contig 11475 bp, 7 predicted proteins | sample OS_PC_MetaG_FD_123537 | JGI IMG/M metagenome (GOLD analysis project Ga0180009, IMG submission 123537) | Groundwater microbial communities from the Aspo Hard Rock Laboratory (HRL) deep subsurface site, Sweden - OS_PC_MetaG | ecosystem: Environmental > Aquatic > Deep subsurface > Groundwater...
CGCCCACCCGGACAGCGGTGGGGGCGATCATCCGCAGCCCCGGCTCGGGCAGCACGCGTGGGGGCTGCTCCGGCGGCAGGGTGTCGGAGGGGTCACCAACACCACATCCTGCCAGCAACACCAAGCTCACGATGGCGGATCGGACCTTCATGGCATCATCTCCAGATTTTTGGGGCTCACTCGCTTGACCTTCAAGTATCGTACCAAGACAGGGCCGGTTTCTGGCTTTTTGGGTGTTTGAAATCAACATGTTATATGTAGCACGCCGCTCAACTCCGGTTGCCACTGGCTACAGGATCCGCCACCTGTCCTGCTACCCCGTACAATCCAATCGGGTGGCACCCCCGTACAATCTACCCCGTACAATCCAATCGGGTGGCACCCTGGCACCCCGCACCCTGGCACCCCGGCACCCCCGTACAATCCGGGTGGCACCCCCGTACAGCACCTGGACTGGCAGCACCGCGGAATATCTGGGGGAGGGGTTGCCATTGTACCTGATGGCGGCTCCAGCCGTGGTGACTGCTGTCGTGGTGACTGCTTGACACGCCACCTGTACTGCTGCTACGGTAGTATCTACAAGTACTTGAATATCATTAATAAATTGGCACCGCACGTTATTACGAGCCTGCTGCTGGCAGGTCTGCTGTGTGGGTGCCACGCTGAGGATCCGCCGATCGGCCAGTTCGACCACGGCGGGACCGTGGACAGCTGGAGGCCACCGGACCAGCCGCCGACCTGCGAGGGAGCGCCCAAGCTGGCAGCACCCAAGCTCGACGCCTACCCCAACCCCACGGCACACCCGGTGCAGCCCTTTCGCGGCGTCGCTCCCGGCGCCGCCACGATCACCGCCCGGGTCGGCTCGGTCACCTTCAAGCCGGTCAGCGTCGGCAGCGATGGGCATTTCTGCATCGAGGCCCAGCTGATCCCCGACGCGGTGAACACCGTGACCTTCACGCCCTGGGACGCCAACACCTGTCCCGGCATCGACACGACGATCACCCTGACGCACCGGACGACGCCCGGCGTGGACGCAGGGATCACCACGCTGCAGAACGTGGCCAAGAGCCAGCCGGTCTCGGCGGCCGAGGCGCCGGACAGCGGCGACCTGAGCTACATCGTCGACGGAGACGCCAAGTCCACCGCCACCTTCTCCTTCTGGGACTGGGACTGGGGCGGCGCCTGCGACAAGTACGTCTGGGTCCGCGTGGACCTGGGCAAGGTCTACAACGTGACCAAGGTCAAGATCCTCTGGCCGCCGCAGGTGGGCTCGGACTACGCTCGCTGCTACGGCGTGCTGCTCAGCTCGAGCACGGCTCCCGTGGATCCCGATCCGCAGCAGATCCAGGACTGGGAGACGGTGAAGGAGGAGTCCAACGGCCTGCCGCAGGACCAGGTGATCCTGACCGCGCCGACGGCGGCCAGGTGGGCGGCCCTGCTGATGTACGAGAACGCCTCGAGCGGCCTGACCGAGACCTTCGTCCTCGGCGACCTCGAGGTCTGGGGCCAGGACCCGAACGCCGTGCCGCCGCCGCCGCCCGACAAGTGCGAGTAGGCGCGCCGCTGCTGCATCCCGGAGCGCATGCCGCCCTGCGGGCTTGCGTCTAGCTCCGCCCGCCCTTGTCCTTCGAACGCGTCGACTTGCGCATCGAGTTGCTCATGTAGTTGCCGGTCATCGCGTCCAGCAGACCGGTCAGCTCCTCGATGCGCAGGCGCTGGCTGATCTTCGTGGCGAGGTCCTCGGGCGGGCGCAGGATCATGTCGATCTGCAGGCGGCGCCGGATGTAGTACACGGTCGTTACCTCGCGGACCAGACCGTCGAGGATGCCGATCAACGACTGGACGTCCAGCACCTCGGCGTTGAACACCAGGCGGTCGAGGCTCCAGCTGGCCTCGATGGAGTAGCCGAGGCTGTCGCCGTTGATGTTCTCGTTCTCCTTGAACGGCAGCTTCGCCCCGATGTACAGCCCGTCGTCCATTCGGCGCTTGGTAGAGTACAGCGAGTTGCTGAACTTGCCGGTGATGGTCGGCACCAGCGCCTTGAGGCGGGCGTTGCGCAGCAGCGAGTGAATGCGGTTCGGGTGCACCTGGTAGTAACTCACCGCCGCCTCCTGGATGTTCTGGACGGTCGGCTCGCGCGCGAAGCGCTGGAGCAGCGCCTGCTCGGTCAGCTTCTCCTTGGCGCTCGCTGGCGGTGCCGCCAGCACCAGCGCCAGCGCTGTCGCGAGTTGCCACGGTCGGATTCTGGTTGCTTCCATTGTCGTCTCCCTTCGGATCCGAGCTCGCGCTCGGCTTGTCATGGGTCTCATTCGTCTTCGTTCCACCACGGCCGCTTCCTGACCCAGGGATCCCACCACTTGGCGTCGATGCCCCGGGGCCTGCCCCCCTGGCGCCAGCGGGTCAGGTATCCGCCGGTCATGAAGTCGATCAGCGCGGTCAGCTCCTCGATCCGGAGCTTGTAGAACACCCGTACGCGCAGGTTGTCGGGCGGCCGGGTGGCCATCAGCGCCCGCAGCCGGCGCAGCTCGCCGTAGAGCTGGTGCGACTCGTGGGTCAGCCAGCTGCGCATCGAGTAGCTGATGCGGTCGATGCGGCCGAACATGCTGGCGTCCAGGTTGAAGACCAGCGGGGCCAGGTCCCACCTGACCATCACCCGGAACTCGCCAAAGCTGGTGTTCCAGCTGTGGTCGCGGCGGTAGGGCAGCTCGGGGTACAGCCCGTCCTGGCCGACCTTCAGGTCTCGGTACAGGATGCGCGCGTAGCTGGCGTAGAGGCTGGGGACCAGGGCCTTGAGCCGCGAGCGGTGGCGATAGGCCAGCTGCTGGCTCGGCTCCACCCCGTTGTAGCGCATGGCGGCCATGATCACCTCCCCGATCGGGGGGTCGTCGGGGATCACCACCTTCGTGAGCCGGTGCAGGTCCTCGTTCGGGTCGCGCCGCTTCAGCCGGACCAACGAGCGGCTCCAGGCGATCCAGAGCAGGTCCGGGTCGCTGTCGCTGGTGTCGAACCACTGGATCGAGCCGAGGGTCTCGCCGCTGTGGATCGGCCTCCAGGTCGTGCCGCCGTCGATGCTCTCCCACAAGAACGCCCCACCCGAGTCGAACAGCCCCGGGGTGGTGACCATCGGCAGCTTGATGTTGGTCAGGGTCCACATGTGCCCCTTGTGCCTGGGGCAGAGCATGATCCGCTGGGTCTCGACGCCGGTGAACGTCAGCCCGCCCAGGCGCTTCCAGGATTCGACGCTGCCGGTCAGCAGATTGGTGGTCCAGTACAGCCCGTCGTGGGTCGCGATGTAGCCGGCCTTCTTGTCGAAGGGGTCGACCACCACGGAGCGGACCACCCGGCCCGTGGGGAAGGTGGTGAAGTAGATCCACTGCCAGTTCTCGCCGCCGTCGCTCGAGCGCAGCAGGCCGTAGTCGGTGCAGGCGAAGACGTAGCGCGGGTCGTAGGGGTTGAAGTAGAGCCAGTTGACGGTCGAGTCGCCGAGGCCCTGCGCGGTTAACTTGCTGAAGGTCTCGCCGCCGTCCTTGGAGATGAAGACCCCCTCGCCGGTGGCGACGAAGATGCGCTTGCCGTCCAGGGGGTCCACCGCCAGGTGCCAGTTGTTGCGGCCGACGGCCGCGTTGTTGAAAAACCGCGTGCCGGTGAACACGCGCACCCAGTTGAGGCCGCCGTCGGTGGACTTGTAGAGCCCGAAGGCGGTGCAGGCGAACACGATCTTCGGGTTCTTGGGGTGGACCACCACGATCCGCACCTCGGTGCCCCGGGTGCCCTGCAGCAGCAGGGTCTGCTTGAAGTTCAGCCCGGCGGTCGGCTTGAACCAGCGGCGGACGAAGAGCTGCAGCCGCGGCGCCCCGCCGGGCAGGCCGATGCCGAAGGTCAGGTTGGCCGCCTGGCCTCGCCCCGCGCCGCCCCCGCTGCCGCCGCCGCCCTCCTCCGTGGCGCCGGGAGCCGCGGTGCCGCCACCCACCTCCGCGCTCCGGGCCTTCTCGGCCCTGCGATCCCCCTCCTCATTGAAGCCCACTTGGTCCGGGCTGTTGATCCGCTGCATGCCAAAGTAGAGGTACTGGCTCGCGTCGCCGAAGAACCCGCGCGGCTCGACCACCAGCCGCGACTCGTCCCAGGTCTTGCCGCCGTCCTCGGTCTTGAACACGTAGCCGGCGTAGGAGCCGACATACGCCACCTCGGGGTCGTGGGGCGAGACGGCTACCGAACGGAACCAGCCCAGGCGCAGGGTGTTGGTGATGTCCTCGCGGTAGACGCCGGGACCCATGCTGCCGGTGGTGGTGACCGGGTACTTTTTGGCGGGCGCCGGCGGTCCCATCGGATCCGGCTGGGCCGCGGCCGGCGAGGCCAGGGCCAGCATGGCGGCCGCCAGCAGTGCGCGGCTCGGGCTCACTGGTCGATCGCCTTGAAGCTCAGCGCCGTCACGGCGTCGATCGTCGGCCCGGCCGAGGAGCCCTGCTCGAGGGTCAGCCGCAGCACGTTGAAGTCCGGCATGGCGTAGTTGCAGCGGTCGACGTACAGCTGCAGGTCGTTGCCGACCGCCTCGGGCACGCAGCTCGACGGTCGGGGGCAGCCAGGGCTACACAGGAACCCGATGGCCTCGAAGCTCCCGAGCTTGCTCGCGTCGACGCGGACCACGCCGTTGACTGTCCCGACCCGGAAGGAGAGATCCGCGACGCCCAAGGAGAGATCCGCGACATCCACTACCGGCATGACCGTCCCGGTGGTGAACGTCAGCTCGAGGACCTTGCAGGTCGACATGTCCACCATCCGGCCGTCGGGCGGACCCACGGCGTTGGTCGCGCAGGCCGGGCCAGGGCAGGCCGTGGGAGGAGTACAGACGGCGACGCTCGGATAGGGGCCCTGGACGGGTGGGAATCCGGTCCCGTCCCCTCCCCCGGGCGCCTCGGCCCGACAGCCGGCGAGCAACCCGAGGCAGAGGCCGATTGTCGTGATCGAGGGGTGACCCACGGCGGAGACGTTAGCGGCAAGCGTGGAGGATGACAAGCCGCGATGGCTGGTCTCAGCGGGCGTCAGTCAACGAGGGCAAGGTCTTGCGTGGTGGCGTCAACGGCTGTGTCAGAAACAAGCCCGTCGGGGCCCGCCTCGGACGGGGATCCGTCGGCGGGAAGACCATCCAGAGCGCCTGCATCCGGCGCGGCGCTGTCGGACGGCGAGCTGTCGGACGGCGAGCTGTCGAATCCCGCGGACATCGGTCCATCCAGCTCTTGTTTCGTGCTGTCCGTGATTCCGCTGTCTCCCGGACCGCCGTGACCACTGTCCTCGGCAAAGTGCTCGGCATCGGACTGGGCGTTAGGGTTCGGGACGGTGATGGGGATGGCGTTGCAGGCCGCCACGAGCAGGGCCACCAGAGCCACGGCCAGCAGTCTCGGCAGCCTTCCCATCAGTCCACCGTCGCGGCGTCGCCGGTGGCGTCGCTGTCATCGGCGTCTGGAACGAGCCAGTCCAGGGGGAAGGCGTCCAGACCCCCCTCGCCAACCGGCCCGTCGCCCAGGCCGTCCGACTGTCCGTCGCCCACCAGGGGCAGGCCGTCGGTCATCGCATCTGGAGCAGGAGGGTTGTGCCAGACGTCGGGAACGCCGGCCATGTCGGGGCCGGGAGGGCCGGCGTCCGTCCCCCTCATGTCAGGGTAGTTGACCGGGGCCGTGTCGGCCACACTGCCGTCGTCCTTGGGGACCGTGATGGGGATGGCGTTACACCCCTGCGCGACCCACAGCACCCCGACTGCCAGCAGCCATTTCCATCCAGATCGCATCATCGAACCCTGTTGACCTGATTGATCCTAGCAGCAAGCCCCATGCCAGGCGACAACCGTCTCATGATACTGCAACTCATTGAAATGTAGAACCCGAATGTTGGAGCGTGTGCTCGGGATGGCACACTTTGGCACGAAGCCGTGACAACCCGATCCCTGCTGCTAGACCGCGTGCTACTGAACTCCGTGGTCCTTGAGGCGCCGGTAGAAGGTACGGCGCGGGATGCCGAGCACCTGCGCGGCCCGGGTCTTGTTCCAGTTGCTGGCCTCCAGCGCCTCCAGGATCTGCTGGCGCTCCCGCGTCCGGCGATCCGTCGCCACGGCCGCGGCGGCCACCGGCCGCGGCTCGACGTGCAGGGCGGGCGGGGAGACCGGCGCCTCCAGCGTGAAGTCCTCGACGTCGAGCACGGTGCCGTCGGCCAGCACCGAGGCGTTCATCAGCGCATGCTCCAGTTGCCGCACGTTGCCCGGCCAGGCGTACTCCATCAGCGCCCGCAACGCGGCCCGGGTCAGCCGCTTCTTCTCGGTCTTCATCTGCGTCGAGAACACCGTCAGGAAGTGGTCGCACAGCAAAGGGATGTCCTCGCCGCGCTCGCGCAGCCCAGGCAGCTTGAGCGTCACCACGTTGAGCCGGTAGTACAGATCCTCCCGGAAGCGCTTGGCGCGGATCAGCTCGGCCAGCGGCTTGTTCGAGGCGGCGATCACCCGCACGTCGACCTTGATGTCCTGCTGGGCGCCGATCGGGCGGATCGTCTTCTCCTGCAACGCGCGCAGCAGATCGACCTGCATGCGCGCCGGCATGTCGCCGATCTCGTCGAGGAACAAGGTGCCGCCGTGCGCTGCGGTGAACAGGCCCTTGCGCTCGCGATCCGCGCCGGTGAAGGCGCCGCGGACGTGGCCAAACAGCTCGCTCTCCAGCAGGTTCTCGGGGATCGCGGCGCAGTTCACCGACACCAGCCGCCCTTTCTTCCGCTCGCTCGTCTGATGGATCGCCTGCGCCACCATCTCCTTGCCCGTGCCGCTCTCGCCCTCGATCAGCACCGGAACATCGGTGGCCGCCACGCGCTCGATCAGCTCGAACAGCTTCATCATCGCCGAGCTGCGGCCCACCATGCCGTACATGCCCACCCGGGTCTCGAGCCGCCGTCGCGTCTCGGCCAGATCCCTGCGCGCCTCCTCGAGCTGGAGCGTGCGCTGGTTGAGCAGGCGTCCCCGCTCCTCGGCCAGAGCCTCGATCTCGAGCTTCGCGCGCCCCAGCTCCTTCGCCTTGCGGATGTTGTCGGCCAGCAGCTGGGCGTTGGTCAGCGCGATGGCGACCTGGTCGCCGAACGCCATCAGCAGACGCTGGTCCGCCGGAGTGAACCGACCGGACTGGAACCGGCTCTCCATGTACAGCACGCCGGCGGTCCTGCCGCCGGCGTGGATCGGGATGCACAGCACCGACTCCAGCTGGAGCTGGTGCACGCTCATGTACTCCTTGAACCGCGGATCGTTGTGGGCCGACACGGTGATCACCGGCTCGCCGCTGGAGACGACCTGCTCGGCGATCGAGCGGCTGTAGGCGCCTTTCTGGACCTGGGGATCGATGTTGCGCGAGACCTCGACCCTGAGGTTGTCGGGATGCGATCCGAGCAGCAGGAACCCCCGCTCGGCCCCGGTCAGCTCCACCGCCGTGTCCATCACGAGCCCGAGCAACCGGTCGTGGTCCAGCTCCGAGTTCACCTGGCGGTAGATCTCGAGCAGGCGATAGAACCGCTCCTCGACCAGCGTCACACCCGAAAGCGGCGGCTGTGTTTCGCCGCTGACCACCGGACCGCTCGAGATCGCGGGGAGGGTCCTGTCGCTGGTATGTTCGGCGCCCGGACCGGTGCGCATCATGTTCCTCTCCTCCTCCGACGGAGTCGCTCGTCGGGCACGATCGCGCACCGTGCGCCGCCTCGGGTCCTGCCAGAACGCAGTGCGGGCCTCCGCCGGGAGGCCCGCGGCCATCTGCTGCAGGATCCGGGCTGCCGCCGCTGCGTGCTCGGTGGCTCTGCCCGGTCGAGCGCCGGCGTCGGCCAGCTCCATGCCGGCGGCGTGGCAGTCCCAGAGCAGGTCCGGGGCCTCGAGCTTCTGGGCCAGGGCGAGCGCCTCGTCGAGAGCCGTGACCGCCGCCCCTCGCCGTGCAGCGTCACCGCTGATCGACATCCCGCGGGCACGAAGCGTGGCCGCCCGTACCTTGATGTTGGGCGCCTGCTCCAGCTCGACCGCGCCGACCGCGCGATCGATCGCCTCGATCGCCCGGTCCAGGTTGCCGGACGCCATCTCCACCTCGGCCAGGTCGAGCAGGGCGTCTGCGGCGTCGAGGGACTGGCCCAGCTCGAGGTACAGGGTGTGGGCCTCGGCGATCATCTGGCGGGCCGTGTCGAAGCGGTGCCTGTGTGCCTCCACCAGCGCCAGCAGCAACGTCGCCAGCGCCTCGCCCGACCGCCGGCCCACCTGGCGGGTCTCCTCCAGCGCGAGCCGCAGCGTGACGCGCGCCTGCTCGTGCAGGCCGACCTTGAGCTGGATGTAGCCCATGTTGCAGCGGGCCGCGGCCAGGGTCTTCAGCGCTCCCATCGCCTCCAGCAGGCGGACGCTCTGCGGCAGGTGCTCCAGGCAGGCGCCGTACTCCCCGCGCTGCATGTGATAGGCGGCGAGGTTCTGGCGGATGGTGGTCGCCTGCTCGATGTCGCCGGTCTCTCGCGCGCAGGCCATGGCCGCGGCGTAGCGCTCCGGAACGGCGGCGAAGTCGGCCTGCAGGTAGGCCAGGATGGCCCATCGGTTGAGGATGCCCGCCTCCACCCGCCGGTCGCCGCCCTCGTGGGCATCACGCATCGCCTGCTCGAACTCGCGTGAGGCCTCCTCGTGCCGCTGCAGGTACCCCAGCGCAGCGGCCTTGTGTCCGCGCAGCTCGGCGCGGGTGACCAGATGCAGTCCGGTGGGAGCGGACATGTCCGCCCGCTGCTGCTCAAGGACCTCTAGCGCCTGGTCCACCCGCTGCAGCACCTGCTCCAGTGCGTCGAGGGCGAGGTGCGCGGCGGCCTCCTCGGTCAGGGCGGCGACGAGGTGCTCCGGGCGGGGCCTGGACTCCCGCACCAGCTGCGCCAGCTCCAGCGCCTGCTCTGCCCGACCGGCCGAGCGGTGCACTCGCGCCAGGGCGATCCTGGCGGCGGAGATCTCTCCCTCGCCCGCGCCCTCGCAGCAGGCCAGCTCCAGCTCGCGCACCGCGGCGTCGTAGTCTCCGATGGTGTGATACAGCTCGCCGAGGTCGCGGTGGACCCGTCGCGTACGCTGATGGTCGTCGGCGAGCAGGGGCAGCACGTCGACATAGAGCTGGATCGCGCTACGTAGGGCGCCGAGACCCTTGAGCGTGCCGATCGCCCGGTCCAGGCTCTGCAGGGCCAGATCGCTGCGACCCGCGCCGATCGCGTGGCGGGTCCACTCGACGGGGTCCAGCCTGTCTGCTCCACCCGCCCGCCCCACCGGACTGCCCTTGCTGTCGCGCTCCAGCGCCCGGGCGATGGCGAGGTGGATCCTGCGCCGCAGGGCAGGGTCGGACTGGTCGTAGACGCAGCGCGCCGCAGGCCCGCGGCGGAAGAGGAAGGAGCCGTCGGGCGCGCGGTCGAGCCACTCCAGCGACTCCAGGCGCTCCAGCGGTAGCCCGACCTGGGACGGCTGCTGCTCCTCGCGTGTCGCCTCCACGATCTCCAGCAGCAGCTGGCCGCTGGCCGCGCGGCCCAGGGCGGCGAGGGTCAGCAGCACGCGCTGCTCCGTCGGATCCAGCTCACGCCAGCGCTGGGCATGCATCTGCTCCAGCCCGCGCGGCGGGGCCAGCTGCTGCAGGTCGGGGCTTGCGGGCCAGCCAGCCTGACCGAGGCGGCGCAGCACCTCCATCACGAACTGCGGGTTGCCTCCGGTGTGCTCGTGGATCTGTGAGGCCAGGTCGTCGACGGGACGCTCCGCCGCGTCGCTGGCCATACGGCGCACGTCCCCGGCAGACAGCGGGACCAGCAGCTTGCGGGGCGGAGACCCGAGCTGCCTGTGGAGCTCATCGTTGCGGCGGTAGGAGACCACCAGCATCAACGAGACCTCCGGCGGCAGCGTGTGCGCGACAAAGCGCAGGATGGCGCGGCTCTCCTCGTCGGCCTGCTCCACGCCGTCGAGCAGCAGCAGCAGCGGGGTCTGCATCGCCGAGTCCGACAGGTAGTCGCTGATCTGCTGGTACAGGGCGTAGCGGTCGGCCTGCGCCGGCCGCGGGCTCTCGAGGGGGTGGGGCGTGCCGACGACGCCCGCCACCTGCGTCAGCAGGTCGGACCAGAGCCCGTAGGCCCTGGGGTCGCCCTCGCGGAACTCCCGGCGCACGACCTCGATGCCCGCCAGCTGGCAGCGCCAGCCCAGCTCCTGTAGCAGGGTGGACTTGCCCGCCCCCGGATCCCCCTCCACGGCGATCACGTGCGGGGACTGCGATCGCCGCAGGGTCCGCTCGTGAGCCGCGGCCTCCAGCTCGACCAGCGGCGCGACCAGGTTGTCACCAGGTGCCGGCGGGACGAAGACCCGCACCGGCGCTGGACCGGCATCGGCGCCCGCCTTGACGGCGGCCTCTGCCAGCGCGAGCGCCGTCTCGGCGGCGGAGGGGTAGCGGCGGTCAGGGTCGCGGTCGGTGAGTCGCAGCACGACCTCGTCCAGCTCCTCGGGCACCTGTGTCCCGGGGCTGATGCGCAGAGGTTCCCCTTCGAGGTGCCAGGAGATCAGCTCGCCGAGGCTGGCGTGCGGCCTGGGCAGAGCTCCAGTGACCAGCTGGTAGATCGAGATGCCGAGCGCATAGAGGTCGGCCCGGCGGTCGACGGCGGTGCCGCGCAGGATCTCCGGCGCGAGGTAGGCCGCGGTGCCGCTGGCCGAGGTGGTCTGCCCCTCGGAGCGCACCAGCCCGAAGTCGATCAGGTGCGGCCTTCCGTCATCGGTGCCGACGATGACGTTGGCCGGCTTGAAGTCGCCGTGGATCATGCCCGCCCGGTGCAGCACGTCCAGGACCTCGGCGGTGCGCTGGACGGTCAGGCAGATCTGCGCCAGCGACAGCCCGCGACAGTGCGTGTCGAGATCGTTGCCGTCGATCAGGTCGCGGGTGAAGAAGTAGCCCGGGCGTCCCCGCGAGCCGTCGAGGTCGCTGTCGGGGGAAAGGCTGCCGAAGTCATAGACCCGGGCGATGAGCGGGTGCCTGAGGGTGGCCAGCACCCGGAACTCCTGGCGCAGGGAGGCGAGCAGCACCTCCTGGCCCTTCTCGGTGAAGAGGGCCTTGAGCGCCAGCCGCGGTCGGTCACCGGAGCCATGGAGCTCCTCCACCATGTAGACCGAGCCGCCGCCGCCGGCTCCGAGGCGGCGCAGCACCCGGTATCGGTTGCGGAGTACGGTGACGCTCATGACCGCCGGCATCTTAGACCGGTTTGGAGCTCGGTGACAATTGTGCGCTCCGCCCACCCGCCCCACCGGACTGCAATTGTGCGCTCCGCCCACCCGCCCCACCGGACTGCAATTGTGCGCTCCGCCCGCCCGGTGCCGCGGCCGTCGCCGGCCAAGCAACGATCCAAGGTCGCGGGGTCATGGGGTGGCGCAGCTCCTCTTGCCTGGCTGCCCGCCGAGGGGCGCTGCGAGGTCAGTCCACCAGCTTGCGCCAG
>Ga0180009_10007177_pt1 | contig 11474 bp, 13 predicted proteins | sample OS_PC_MetaG_FD_123537 | JGI IMG/M metagenome (GOLD analysis project Ga0180009, IMG submission 123537) | Groundwater microbial communities from the Aspo Hard Rock Laboratory (HRL) deep subsurface site, Sweden - OS_PC_MetaG | ecosystem: Environmental > Aquatic > Deep subsurface > Groundwater...
TCCCGCGACCTTGCCATCCGGCCCCATTTCTGGCGATAGTGGATATAGAGGAGATCATAGCGGAATTGGCGGTATGGGTGTGAATCCCTCATCTCAGCCTTGAGGATGTTAAGGAATTGAGGAAATTGGCCTAAAATTTTATGAGAATATGTAATATTTAAGATGTGAACCTGATTCCTTTTCACATCATCTTCTGAATCCGTCATTCTCCATGGTCAAGATTGACACAATTGAATGAATGCCTTATAATTTTTAGTATTACAAAACGTTGAACAATAAGAATCCCCAGTTTTTGAAGGATTTTCAGCCAAATGATCAAGAAGTCATTATATTTGGATACTACCATTCCCAGCTATTATTATGATCAAAGGAAAGAGCTTGATATAAGGTACCGACGAAAGGTTACGAGAGATTGGTGGATTAATGAAAAGGACTCGTTCAGCCTGTATATTTCAGAATTAGTTCTTGTAGAACTACAAAGAGGGAATTATCCTCAAAAGGAAAAAGTTGTTCGTTTGGTCAAAGATCTTTCGATTTTGCCTATTATCCCAGAGATTGAAGATATTGTCCGAGATTATTTGAAAAATTATTTGATGCCAAGGACTGACATGGGTGATGCTTTTCACTTGGCCTATGCCTCTTTCTATAAAATGGACTATCTCCTGACATGGAATTGTAATCACTTGGCCAATGTGAATAAAAAAGAACATATAGAGGCGGTAAATCGTAAATTAAAACTGTTTGTCCCTGAAATCATAACACCTCTACAACTTTTCAAAGAAACAGGTGATGAAAATGAAAGATGATTTAGTTATTAAAGAAATACGCAAAACTAGAAAGACATTCTGCCAGGAATTTAAATTTGATGTAAATAAAATTGCAAAGGCATTGAAGGAAAGTGAGCAAATGCATCCTGATAGTATAAAGATCCCGCGAGAATTTCCCAAAAAGAAGATAGCCGTTTAGTAACGCAATAGCTTTTGATATTAAGGCTCCTCCCTTCTCTTATTCTTCGGAAGTTTTATACCTACCATCTTTCATTATCATTAATCTGCGCTTGCCCCATGAAATGTTTACCCCGTGGAATCTGATGGACATTCCACTGGGGCCTTGGGCGGAAATGGGTAAAGTTTTATAGTTTTGAATGATTTGTTTCATTTTACAAGATTCTTCTATCCTTCAAGATATTAAGACATTTCACGACAAATTCCTCGATTTCCAACCTCTCTTTGATAGGTACATGGGAAATAGGATCTGCTCCCGGATGCTCAGGGTAAATTCCACCCTCACTGTCCACCCCATAAACTCTATCGCTTCCTAAAATCAAAGCCATGTTCAGTTTATCCTTTTTGAGATTTCGATAAATCTGCATATAAATAGCTGGGAAAATCTCTATCCTCGCCATAAGTGTTATATCGCGGTAGTATCTATATTTGTTATTTTTAACCCATATCTCTCCGCAATGTTAATTATATCATGAAGTAGATCAATCATAGCTCTTCCAGCTCATTCAATTTCTGATCAATATATCTGAATCCCTCAATGGCATGCTCCCATTCCATAGAATCAGATTCAACGTCCCAGGAAAACTTCTTTTCCCTGACCACATTACTAGACTCAAACTCGCTAAAATTCATTCCATATTTCTTCCTCATAGATTCGTCTACCATCTTGTATATTATAAGTCGTCTTCTATACTCATTGATCAGCGCTTCCCTTATCTCATCAATAGGAATCTTTTTTACAATCTTCTCCGCGGTTACTTTCTTTTTTATAGCCATAATCTTTCGCCTCCCCCAATTGGAACTAAAAAATCAAATCTTACTGACCCACCTAAAATAACTTATGTCATATTTTCCAAATAACGGATAATTTACCCCGTGAAATGCTCTCCAGAGCTAGTGAAACGGATTTCACCGGGGCAAATAACCAATAACGACCTTACTGAGGTCTAAGCCATTGAATGTTCTTTCATCATCCATTTTTTAAATCTGCGTCAAACTGTGGATTTGAGGAGAAATAGATCCGCAGATTGCGCAGATTAACGCAGATTAAAGATTGTAGACCATTCTTTTGTGTTCTAACGATTTAGACCCAAAATTGATTAAGAGCCCCGTCTTGAGTCCCGTTGCCTTGAGGATGTTAAAAAATTGAGGAAATTGTCCTAAAGTTTTATGAGAATAATTAATATTTAAGATGTGACCCTGATTCCTTTCATTATATTTTTGATACCGTACCGGACAATCACATCCCTGTAAAGAATATCCTGGAAGTACTGTGCCAACAGCGTTACATCGCCCATCTTCAGGACTTCCGGGAAGCCGCCCAGTACGGTGTACTCTTCGAAAAACCTCTTGATCTCCGCTTTCTTTTCCATATCGTAGAAGTCCCGGGCCTGGACTTCAAGCCCCCTCAACGTTAGGAACTCCCTGAAGGAAAAAGGCCAGGTCACGATCTGTCGATTCCTCCCTGTCAGAGCAGTGGAGATTTCAGAACTCAGCATTGTCGCGTTAGATCCTGTAACAAAGACCTTGGCTTCCTCAAACTCATAGAGACGGTTCAACCATCTCTCCCATCCTGCGATGTTCTGAATTTCATCAAGGAAAAGATATTTCCTCCCCTTAGGATTTTCCAGTTCAATAAAGCATTCGTAAAGTGATTCGAAATCGGAGACAGTGAAGGAGACAAACCGTTCATCCTCGAAGTTCAGATACAAAATGTTTTGTTCGGAAACTTCGCTATTTGTGAGAATATCGTTGCAAATAAGCTTCAGGAGTGTAGACTTGCCGCTCCTGCGCACTCCGGTGATGACAATGATTTCCCTCTGTGGAATGTAATGGTTTATCTCGGCCTGAACTTCCCTCCGGGTGAAGTTTCCCTGCGTAAGGAATCGGCGTTTGTGATCGACTAAAAGCTCCTTTATTTTTTCTCTTTCCATTGGCTCTGTGTGTCAATATATTGCATTTTCAATGAAATATAATATATATTATATTGCATTACAACTAAAATATTTATCAATCACCTTGCAGGGCACCTTGAAGCCCAATGGCCCTGCGTAAGGTGAATGCCGCCTCTTCATCACCCACATCATCCGGCACCCTGGCACAAAGATTCTTTGGAACACATACAACCTCTGCATGCGGCCCATTGCTCACCACCCGATCTCCCTCCTTAAAACTTAAACCGTAACACTTAAAACGATTCCCAAAACCGAATCTTTATGTATTTTTATCCCATCCACTCATCACTCATCACTCATCACTTATTACTTATTACTTATTACTCATCATTCATCCCGAAACAGTCTTGAGCAGAAATCGGTAAAGCCAACCGGATCAACGAGATGCAATTCCGAATTATTAATTGCGAATCTTGGATCCGCTGGCGGGTACGTGGATGAACCGGAAAAATCACCGTTAACTTCTCAGCTACTCTCTGAAGGGTTTCCATAATGCAGACAAGCATTTCAGGTTTATCAACATTGGAAGGGCGATGCAGCGTCCCCCATTACTCACTCGCGGGATTAATGATACTTTCCCCTGAATTCCCAAATTCCCATCCCCCATTCCTTTGTTTATTCCTCACAAGTTCTTACTTGACATAAAAATCATATATGATAGCATATGAGATATCATGAGAATTGTCCTGGACACTAATATAATCATCGCTGGCTTATATTCAAAAAGGGGAGCTTCTTATCAATTATTGAAAGCAGCTATATCCGGAGACCTGTCTTTCGCTGTTTCTCCTTTAGCGGAAGAATTCTGGATGCTCTTTTCTCCATGGCCACGATAGTTTGGAAGCCTTTTCAGGTAAGGCCAGTTCTATCCGATCCATCGGATGACAAAATACTCGAATGTGCCATTTCTTGTGATTGCACTCACATAATTACGTTTAATAAAAAACATTTTCCAGCAGCAGTTACTGCCCCATTTGGCATTAAAGTAATGACGGCAGGTGAATTCTTAATAAATTGGAGGTATAAGCCATGAAACCATCATACACACTCCGTCTTCCAGAAGAGCTTCGAAGAAAAATAAAAGAGGAAGCGGAACGGAGCAATATGTCAGTCAACCAGTATATTCTCTATACCCTTACAAAAGAGATAACTTACAAAGAAGCAGCGTTGGCCTTAAAAAGCCGAATCAAAAAGACCCCGTCGCGTGCAGAAGCCCTAAAGCTACTGGATTCCATAGTCCCGGATGTTCCTCCTCTTAAAGAAGACAAAATACTTTCGGCAAAAGGTTAAGAGAACTCAACACCACGATAACTGGGGCTCCCCCAGGGAAATTCAACAGGGCCGTTCCCGAAAGGGAACACATCCTATTAATGTTTACCCCGCTGCGCCCCGTAGCTCATTTTGATGGTACTGGGGCTTTTTCCTTTTCTATTTCATCGGGGTAATCTTTACCGAAAACAACCTTGGGCTGAAATGGGTAAAACCTTTTAAAGAATGATTATTATCCTAAGGCCTTCTCTTTGACAATCGAGAAATCAATTAAATCCAGTGGATCTTTTTTAGTGCGTTTTCCAGCATCTAATATTTCTATTGCCACGATCTCTCTGTTTTCAGAATAATCAATGATAATCCCGTCAAGTTCTATTGATTCAGCAATGTCTTTATCAGGAACGAACTCAATATTTAACAAGTCATGCTTTGGGTCATATTCAATTTTCATCCTAGCATCCTGATTCTTTTTTTTGACCATTTAACCACTCTCCATATCCCGCTCGCTTAACTGTATCGCTTGCTTTTGGATAGCTTCTTGCGTGTATCCATAAAAGGTCATTTCCCATAAGCAGTGGGCAATGATGTCCGGTTCGGAATAGCTGGACACAGATCCATTGTCAATATCCATCCCTAGCCATTCCTCCCACTTAACGAACTCAATCCCGAACGACATTTCTTGGTTACCGCTTGTGTCATGGTTTAAGATTTCGGCATTCACTTCTTTTCTTAACGTGCCATCTTTTCCGCATACATGTGCGTACCACCTACTTTCACATTGGTCATATACCTCTTCCAAAACAATCCGCATGTTCGTCATCTCTGGTGTCAACTTTTTCAACTCTTCCAAAACCATCTTGAATCCTGCAATATTCTTTTTATCATTCGGATACAGACGAATGAGAGCTGGACGGACGTCATCCCATCTGCAGTTGTATATGATCTCTGCCAATCTCATTTTATATGGGTAGTAGTCTGTTAAGTGCGTTATTGTCTATGGTAAATAACCTGGTAGCGAGCTTTATCGCGAAATCAGTATTGAGGAAATTGATCTAAAAAATGTTCTGAGAATAATTATTTAAGATGTGAACCTGATCCCTTTTCCGTCCGCCTCGACTTAGATCGGTATTCATCCACCTTGCTCATCAGCCTTATTCAGTTTGAGAGACCATGCGCATTGCAATCAGGTTTGGCGGGAGGGCGGGCTTAGAGCCGAAATGGGTAATGGTAGATGTTTGCATAAAAGAAATTTGACGGGAACAAGCTTTCTTCAGGATACTTGTACTGCCTGGCCCATCACTTTTCTCACAGCCTGTATCGTGTCTTCGATATTCTTTTTTACCAGAGTCGGATGCACGAGAAACATCAGACTGGTGTTCATGAGTTCTTCGGATACCGGCAACGCTTCTGCCGGGAGAAAGCCATGTTTTTTAAAGGCCCCTTCTCTGTGTATCTGACCGCAAATACCTGAAAAACAGGGGATGCCTTCCTCCGCTATGGCGGTCATAATCCTATCTCTGTCCCATCCTTTCCTCAGTTGCTCAGGTCTGATAAAGACATAGTATTTATAGTAGGCGTGTTGAACGTGATCGGGGGGAACCGTGACGCGCAGTCCCGGGATTTCGGAAAAAGCCGCTGTGAGCATCTGCGCATATTTTTGTCTTGTTTTCACCCATCCCGGAATTTTTTCCAGTGCGGCACGCCCGATCGCCGCCTGCATTTCAGTCATGCGCCAATTAGTGCCGAAATCTTCATGCAGCCATTTAAATACTTTTGTTTGAGGTTGGTTGTGAACTTTAGTGTAGCTTTTACCATGATCTTTTAAGCTCCATGCCCGCTTCCATAATTCATCACTATTGGTTGTAACCATCCCCCCCTCACCACCTGTTGACATAATTTTGTCCTGGCAAAAAGAAAAGGCAGCGATATCCCCGAAAGATCTTATGGGCCGCCCCTTATACGTCGCACCATGTGCCTGGGCGCAATCTTCGATCACCTTTATGCCGTGTTTGCGGGCAAGCGCAATTATGGTCTCCATCTCACAGGGCCAGCCGGCGAGATGAACGGCAAGGATGGCTTTGGTCCGGGGGCTCAAAGCTTTTTCTATGGTCTGCGGAGTAAGGTTTTGACTTTCACGGTCTACATCTACCGGTATGGGTGTGGCGCCGCACATCACCACACTGCTTGCTGAGGCGATGAACGTTCGGCAGGGCACAATCACTTCATCACCCGGGCCGATATCCAGTGCACGAAAGGCAAGTTCAAGTGCCGCCGTGCCGTTGGCAACTGGTATGGCGTGCTTACAGTCGCAGAATTCAGCGAATTCGGCTCCAAAAAGGGGGTTTTGCTCACCAGTCCACATGTTCACCTTTCCGGAACGGAGCACCGAATCGACCTTCTGGATCGTAGGTTCATCGAAATAAGGCCACAAGGCAAACCGGGAGGCTATAGTCTTTGTTTTATATCTAGTAGAAAGCACTGTTTCGGCGGATATCCAGCCGAACTCTTCTTCGGCGATTTGCAGTTTCTCAACGTTATTCGGAATTCTATCTACCTCCGACCGTGGCATTATAATGAAATTTCGATGAAGGATGATTCGGCCGCCCCGGATACTCATCATAAAAGCAAGTACAAAAATCCATCCTGAAAGGACTGCACTCCTTGGAAGCATGAAATATTGACTGTCCCCGATTTTCGGAAGAAGGTATATTCCAAAAACAAAGATTAAAAATGCCAACCCGACCGAGCGAAATATAATGAATAAGCGATGGATGAGCGTATTACCGGGGCCGTAGGAATAAAGACCTGAAAACGGGAAAGCCATGATACATGCAAACGTGAACAGAGGAGCTGTAGCAAAATAGTGTCCTAGAAATAAACCCGGGGATGGTTCCAGGCCAAGGGGTTTTTGACTTAAAAGATAATAAACAATCGTGATAAGATACCCCGTAAACATCCCGATGTTGGCCACCATTAAATCAAAGCCGAACCGCAGTAAAAACCCTTTTAGATCATATATGGGTTTCAGGCGGATGGTAAAAAAATCCTTTAGGATATTGAGGTAAAGCCCGTTATAGTTCTTGTATTTTGGGTGGTTCGTATCCTGCATTCGTTGATCCTCGGTTTTTTCGTTTTTCGGTATGGTATGAATTAAGAATTCAAAATTAAAAATTAATCATGTTATCTTTCAGTTTACCGACTTCCGGATGTTCCTCAATCGGCCGCCATCTACCCAGGGTCAACATCCAGATGGTTTGACATAAAATTTTCAAATCAAAGAGAAAAGAGTTGTTATGGACATGGGCCATGGCCAGACGGATCTTTAAAGGCACAAGGACATCTTCATAGAACCTATCTGGATCATTAACCTTAGCCATGATTCCTTCCTCGTCCTTGAGATGAAGGGTTGCCACACTGGTGATGCCGGGACGGACGTGAAAGATGCGTCTCATCTCCGGATTATAATTCCTGACGATCTCCGGAACGTCAGGGCGAGGGCCCACCAGGCTCATATCTCCTTTAAAGACATTTATGAGTTGTGGAAGCTCATCCAGTTTGGTCCTTCTGAGAACCCTGCCCACAGATGTTATGCGAGGGTCATTCTGCGTTGTCACCGAGGTCCCCAAATCCTCAGCACCTTCTACCATGGTTCGAAACTTGTATACTCGAAAAACCTTCTCCTTCCAACCCACACGCTCTTGCCTGAAGAACACCGGACCCCGGGATGTGGCCTTAATCAAAATGGCGACCACAGTCATAAGAGGAGCCATCAGGATCAAACCGAAACAGATGGTGAAAAAATCAAATAGTCTTTTCAAAAATTCAAAACCGCTTTAACTCTAAAGGAACTATTCTTTCTATATAATAATCTGCGCCTGTCGGAGCGACGCGTAGATCCCGCTATCGGGGCCCCATGAAATGTTTACCCCGTGGAATCTGATGGACATTCCACTGGGGCCTTTTTCTTTTCTATTTCATCGGGGTAATCTGCGGATTATCGGAGCCATACATCATCCACTTCCCAAAACTCCCCATACTTGAAATCCGGCCAATCATTCCCGAACTCCACCCTGGCCAATCGTGCCCCTTTGGGCGATTTTAAAAAAGCCTTCATCCAGGGAAACCAGTCGAGATGAGGCTTTCCTAGACTTCCTATGGGCGTCTTCCCAATGATATTTCGCTGAGCATCATACCAGAGTATTTGACAATACCCCTTAGTGACCCTGCTGAAATCATAATTATGCCGCTCCTCGAAAGATAGAATATGGAAACTATCAGGTTTAACCGGAACATACGGGGAAGCCAACCTGAAAGCCGTATCTGCCTTTCCTGTCCGATTCCTCTCAACCCGGTAGCAACGCTTGCTCCCATTCGCTCCCTTATCAGACATCCCCATCGTCAGATAGTTTCCATGATTAAAGGTTACTTCCCATCTCAGATCGCTATCTTTTTCAAAATCAAAAGGCCTGTTTTCATACTCTTCAAATTTTACTTCATAAATTTCCAGAAAGTCTTTTTCGGAAAAATCCGGCCAGTCAAAGCCCAACACGATCCTGGCTTTTTCACCCTTTGTCAATGCGATGAAACTAGCATCAACAAAAAAGGATGGAGATTCACTCTTTTTCCCCATGCCATGTAAAGGCGTCTTACCAATCTCTTCATCGTACATATTATACCAGCCAATGTAGATCCATCTCTTATTCATGTCATTGTAAGGTACATCTAAAGTACCTTTTCTCTTTACTCTTATGTAGTATGCATTACCAGACACAACCTTTATTAGAGGAGATATCAACTTAAACGCCGTATCTATCCTTTTATCTTTGGTCAATTCGTACGGTTCAGGTTTTCTCAAAGTAATTCTCAAATATTCCTGAGATATTTTAGGATCCTTCTTTATCTCAAGTTTTAATTCCTCATTATAGTTCTCCACTTCCCACTTTTGATATATCTTTGTAGTAAAGGAAAAATCATCTGAAAACCCGGTTTCTGCATTCCCCAATACTATCAGTAAGAATACGAGAACTCTTGGCATCATGTCCCCTCTTTTTCCCCAACTAAGTTTGCCCGCTTATCAGCTCATCAGCGTTTCCAAAATAGAATAACCTAGCACGTTCGTTGCAAATCTTCACCTCATAGGTGCCGGCCACTGGGTACAATTTTTCACCTGTTTCAGTATCAACCATGATTTTTCCAGATAAATCACCAGAAGAAAAACGAATGATTTTTTCTTCCGGTTCATAAGTCGAATAATCGGAAACTAGAACAAGTCCTTGGGATTCCAACTTTTTTATTCTGACTCCAGCCCATTTATTGATTTCAATAGGTTTTACTGTTTTACCTTTGAGAATGATATCTTCGTATCGTATCATCAAGGCGTTCGCTTCAGCCATGTATTTCATGTCAGCTACATCGATATCTTTTCCAGCATACATAATATACCCGGCAAAATTAGGTGCCATCATAGATTCCAGTATCTGGTACTTCATTTGGCTATGAGGGTCGAGTGCACAGGCGGGATGCATATAGGTCAACCCTGGAGAAAGGGTAGGGGCCAAAGGTAGGGCATATTCTCCCAATATTTTCTGAGACCGATAAAGGTAATCTCCGACCAGTTTAGGTGAGCCTCCAAACGATGAGGAAGCCCAGTTGATGTAAGTTTGTCTTATATCAAAATCAAAAGCGCTCAACGTCTTGGCCGCAAATGGATGAGTGAACGGCAGCCAGGAGCTTATTCCAAAATAAATTATACTTTCCAATCCCTTTGATTTTGCATGTCGAATGAGCTCCTCCTTTATGTCCCTGGCGGTTTTACCGTAATGCCAAAGGGAACAGTCTTTCCACAGGGTCCTGTATCGCTTGTCACCTGTCCATCCTTCGTTCATGAATTCGGATGGATCCACATAGGGCAAGTTAGTATTTGTATTAAGAAATTCGACAAAGGAATTTTTACATGTATCACAAAAACAGGTGCAGGGGAAAGCATCATCAAAGGCAAAGAAGTTGATACCGGTTTCCAATTTTCTCTTATATTCGTCCATTTTTTTGATCCAGTCCGGCCCTCGATACGATAAACACCACCCACCCCTAACTGATCTTTTTCCTGTAATATCCATTGCCTTTGCCTTTAAATCATTAGCACGAAATGAAGGGATGTTTACCCAGGTGCTGAAGTACTTTAGACCTAAACAGTTCAACCTCTCTATATTACTCTTTAAAGCGCCATCACCATCTCGCAATCTTAAATACCCTATGCCATTGAGGCCGATTCGGAGGAAATCTTGACCTAATTGGGGATTTTTATCACCTGCTTGCATCTGCACTTCCGAAATCAGACACAGGTTTTTAGAAAATCCTGCTTTCCGGATGGCCGTAACCGTCAATTTAAGTTTTTTACGTGGCTGTTCTCCATTATCCCACTTAGCATAGTAGTAGAAGGGTAATGAACCGGTAGGTAGATTAGACCGCACATATAGGCACATAGTGGTCATACCGGAGTATCGCCCCAATGAATAATCCCAATAATCCCTAACCCCCACTGGCACCACATAGTCGGTCAACTGTTTTTGATCACCAGGCACACAAGGCACATGAGCCACCAAACGGGTATAGGGTCTATGGTTGATGGTTATCTCTTCGGTTTCAACCTTACTGGTGTAATCAGGACGGGTCCAGGTTATCTTCCATCCGTTAGGAGGCGACTTACAGATTCGACCCAAGGCACGGCCAACAAATTCCACCTCTGTATGGAATCTCCACAATATACTGAATCTCAGGCGGACGCCGATCATTAGCAAAGTTCCATTCGAAAGCAAAAGGAAGGGGCGATACAACGACAGGGGAAAGATACGCTTTATTGTAGTACTGATATTCCAATCGAGCTAAATTTTTTCCAATGGGCGATTCGCCTTCATACAGCTCTACTTGATCAATCCAGAATTTGAACGGTCCGACTCCATTTTTACCCAAAATTTCAATACGGCAATCCCCGGAATAATTGTCTGAATCCACAATCGCTGAATAACGGCACCAGTGCATGGGATTGTATTGAAACATCTTTGTAACCGGAAAATGCTTTCCAAAGATGATCAACTCCAATGTCCCTTTTTCCGGAAGGCGGTACCATAAAGAAAGCGCATATTTGGTATGAGATTTGACATCTTTAAACTGGGTTTCCCATTTATTGGGATTGTTAAGACCTCCCACCGGTAGCGTTAAGGCATGAGCGCTCTGAAAACCCGGAGAA
>Ga0180009_10007178_pt1 | contig 11474 bp, 10 predicted proteins | sample OS_PC_MetaG_FD_123537 | JGI IMG/M metagenome (GOLD analysis project Ga0180009, IMG submission 123537) | Groundwater microbial communities from the Aspo Hard Rock Laboratory (HRL) deep subsurface site, Sweden - OS_PC_MetaG | ecosystem: Environmental > Aquatic > Deep subsurface > Groundwater...
GAATAAGTGTTTGTCAAATAAAAAGGAGTCAGGAAAATGAAAATATTTGTTCCTCTCATTGCTGCTATTGGAATTTTTTGGATGAATAACGTTTCTGCTGCCGATCTGTCAAAACTTGTTGAAAAAAATCTTCATTTCACACTTAAAACTGAAAACTTAATGATTAAAGCAGACGCAATTAGTCTTGCTGGCGAATTGAAGATGGACGAATTCGTTATTCCAATTATGGAAGTTTTAAAATCAAGCGAGAATAAAGAGTTAAGAATTCTTGCTGCAATCGTTCTATACAAAATCAATGATAAAAGGGGCTTGTTCGCTATCAAACAAGCAATTCATTACGATACTGAACGATGCGTCAGAAGGGTTTGTTCAAACTTACTTGTATCAGATTTAAATTAACTCACTGAAGTTACGCAAAATCATGTAGAACGCTGCAAAAAGCTTAAATTCTAAATCCGAATTTCTAAGCACTAAACAAATTCAAAACTCAAGACATCAAAAACTAACAAAAAACGCAATGTTTGATCATTGGTTTTTGAATTTAGTATTTTGAATTTGTTTAGGATTTCGGATTTTGGTATTAGTTTTTCAAATATGCGTAACTTCTGTGACTCATTACGTTCTCTCCTTCATGAGACCGGAATACGAGCACCGGTCTCTTTTTATTCCTTCATACAGAAAAGTTCTATCTTTTTACAGAAAATATTTTTCTTAAGGTAGAATTGGAAAAAGTAAAATGAAAAATAGGGGTGAAGAAATATTCCAAATCGAATAGATTTTATCTTATTACAAAAATGAGGCATTAAAAAGTAAGAGCAGACATTTACCATTACACGTGCAATTGTTCTCAGATTAAGTAAAGCAGTATAAAAGCATGTTCGCTTAGATGATAAAGTTGTAGGGAATGTAAATGTTGAATTATTTAAAAATTGTTATTGCCCTAGGGCAATGACCCCTTCCCTCTCTTATTCCTCCACCCTGGTAACGATGTCATGACCTTTTTACTTTTTTTATTTGCTTTTATTAATTTTATTATTTATACTATTTTTAGTGTAAGACCTGGTATAAATCTTCTGTGCGCTTATTGCTTGTCGTTTAAATGTCGCGAAACCGATGTATGATTTTGACGTCAACATTTTTAAAATAGATTTTTTTTGTACAACTAGACATAATTTTTGTTATACAAATATTATCTTTTTATGAAAAATTTTTTGAAGAGTATCAGTTTAATAGCCTCCTTATTAATAATTCTTTCCATTTTTTTCGTTTGTAGTAATAACGAGGTACCCATTGATGAGTTAAAGAAGCTAACAAATAAGCAATTCGGAAGCCCACCGTCTCGATCAACCGTTAATCCCGATACGATAAACATAGCAGTTGATATCTCAGAATCAATGAAAGGCTTTGTTAATACTAATTCTTTTCAATCATTATTGCAAAGAACTAAAACCGCATTAGGCCCGATAGCTAATGTTAATTATTTTGCTTTTGATACATCTCTTTTTAGTGTAAATAATTTTTTGAAATTCTTTGACCCAAATTTTTATAATGGTCCTGGAGCTAATTTTAACTATATCTTTTCGTTGAAACAAAGGGATACCAACAGTATTCTTATCACCGTTACCGATTTACAATTTAATAATAATGCCCGATACTTTGATTTAGTTGATTTATTTCAAAGAGAAATAGCCAGAGGTAGATATATTAAGATTTTTAGTGCTAAACCCGATTTCAATGGACAGATATTTCCACAATTTATTAATAAAGTAAAATTTAAGCATAATGGGCAACGTCCGCTTTATGCAATTGCAATAGGTGAGCGTAAGCATGCAAATTTTATTGAAAAAGTTTTAAGAAAGGGCATGCCTTGGGATAATTCTCTTACTCTAAGTAATAAAACACCCGTTGATTGGAAGATATTCAGGTCTAATAAAGAAATAACTAGCCCAGATGAAATAAAAATGGATCAAAGAGATAGCTTACACATTAAGCTAAGAATAGTTGGTCCATGTATTTTTGAATGGCGTAATTGGTCAAAAGATGAGATACAATCAGAGTTATTTTCCTATAAAGATCCGAAATTTATCTTGGAAAATGGAAATTTTGAGGTACGTAATATCTTAACAACAAATGACACTTGTACTATAACTCTTTTCATAAAAGATATTAATCCCTCACCACATAAATTGTTTTGTGTTTTTTTAAGACCAAATAGAGTACCTGATTGGATTTCATCCCAATCATGTGCCCCAAATGGAGATCAGGCTAAGAAGACTGTTAAATTAGAAGAGTTTATAAAAGATATCATTAGTCCCATAACTAATCCCTTTACAATTACTGAATTACAGTTTTTCATTAATGATTAAATATAGGAGGTCTCATGTTTTCTTGGAGGTATATTTTCTTGTATCCCGATGCATCTAATCACTCTATTCAGTGGTATGGAGATATCCTAAATTCGAAATGGGATATTTTTTTGATAGCAATCTTTATCGTTAATATTATTGTTCTTGGATGGTTCTATTTCTTTACAAAACCAAATAAATCTGGAGTATTAAGGTTCTGGTTTTGTGTAGCTATTTTGGTTATACTAGCAACTGTGACTAGTTATGGTTATTTATATCAAAATAGAGATTCATTATTTGTTGAGGGAACTTGGACATATGAGCATACTCTTGTTGCATTAATTTCTGGGTTTGTAAATGGAGTAGAGATTATCATTATAGCACTAGCAATATTCTTATTATTTAGTTTAATACCACTTCCGTGGCAATTGAGAGCCATGCGAAGATATCCTTTCACTTGGTTTCCATAGGAGGTCGTATATGCCTGTACCTGAACAAGCAATTGTTATTGGAATTGGTGGAACTGGAGCAAAATGTGTAGAAGCCCTTTGTCACTTGGCAGTTTCCGGACATTCACCTCAAAACATTTATCCAATTCTCATAGATCAAGATAGTAAAAATGGTAATGTTAAAAGATGCAAAAATGCATTACAAGCCTATGCAGACCTTCGTAAGAAATCAAATGTTCCACGAAAATGGTTCTTCACCCCCACCTTCAATCTTTTTGACAAACTGCTACCATTATTACCACAAGAAGAAAATAAAAATTATGGTGCCGCAATTGGTTTGCCTTCTATGGATACTGAAGAGGCAACTGTAACCAAAGCATTATATCTTCCTAATCAATTAAATGAATCATTGGATAGTGGTTATAAAAAACGAGCACATATGGGTTCGCTATTGATTCAACAAATGCTTGAAAAAGAAGAAGAAAAACTCGCTAATGAAGAAGGATTAAACTTTGTTATTGATAAATTAAAGCGCGTGCAGCAGCCTCATGTAGTTATTTATGGCTCATTATTTGGTGGTACTGGTGCATCTGGATTAGTTAGGATCGGGAAATATTTCAAAGAAAAAATGGATAATGCAATTGTCAAAGGTGTCTTTTTAACTCCTTATTTTATTATCGGAAAAAGTTCGGAATCAGATAAAGATGCAAATCTCATTAAATCTGACGCTGATATGCAGGCTGTAAAAATTGTATTGCAGCTGTACAGAGATGAAATCAAAAAATCTTTTCACAATGTATTTATCGTTGGATCTGAGATTAGTCGTTTAGATGGTGAATACGTAACCGATGAGGCAAAGTACGGTGGCCCAGATCAAGAAAATCCAGCTCATGTGTTTGAATTACTGGCCGCCACAGTTCCTTTTTTAGAATATCATGATACGAGAAGTCAAATTCTATCATTTGTTGCTGAAACTGAAAAACAAATACCGCCAGCGATTTTTTCATTAAGCTCAAATTATCCAAAAAACTCTCCTGATGAATATAATGCAACTTTAAGTATTGACATTCTAAAAATAAAAAGATTTGTACTTGTTAGAGATTTTGCAAACATGTTGTTTCAAGTTAGTGATCATAATGAAAAAACCTGGTGGAAACGTCAACCTTGGGTGGATATAGTATTGAAAGCAGACTTATTAAATTGGGCATTTAGACATATTGCCTGGTGGAAAGAGATGTCACCTGACTTATGGAATAAGCATAGATGGGGAAAATTCCCTCTACGTTTGAATACACAGATTCCTGAATATTTATATAGCTCTTACCTTTCAAGATACATTTTAAAAAAAATCTCCATCTGATTTGGCAAATCTCTTTAGTACTATCGATACTTTAGAAAGGAAAAAAATAAGGAGGTTAAAATGGGCATCCATCTAAGACCTGGTCATGTACCAGAAGAAGGTAAAAAAGGTTGGACTCCAACCGGATATGATGATTTTCTCAGAGATATAAAGATTGGAGTGTTGGATCTAGGATATTGGGGAAAGCAAATAGATAATTCTATTGACGCACCGGATGCACATTCACCTATCTATAGTATTCCTAATCCATGGGCATCAGCATATTTGTTTAATTATGTTATGAGTGATAATACACACCCACTAGCTGAATCTTTGATAATCCAAATGTTAAATCTATTATCAGATTTTGCCATCTATGATGCTTTAGATTTGATCGAATTAAATAAACCAAGTGGTAATACGCCATTTTCTAAAATCTGGTCAATGGCCCCAGATTTTATTACTTATAATAATAGCATTTGGTTCTTCAAGAATAAATCCACAAAGGAAATTGTTGGTGGTCTATCACAGAGTAGTCTTGTATGGACTTCCCAACAATATGAAGGCAAGAGAAATAAATCTGAACTAATTACAGATGAAAATCTCATTCTTTATCTAAGGAATATTAAAGACCAAAATCGCCCAAAACTGAGTTATAACGCTTTCTGGATGCATTCATTATTGAATCAGATGATTAATAAAGAAATATCATATGGAAATCTTGCAACATTAGCTTTTTCTTCACCTGAATCCTGGACTAAAAAGATTCCTCCTTCAGGCTTGCAAAGTGATTTTTTTGATGGAGAATCTGAATGTATTGTCCTGGATGAATCCTCTTTAGTTAAAGGTAGACAAATTTTCTCAAATACGATTAATCCACATGGATTTATTGATGAATTAAAAAATCAGAAATATGGTGATCGATTGCCCATGAATATGGGTGATTGTAAATGGGTTGTATTAGATTCTCTTTTAGAACCGTTTTGGATCAAAAATGATAAGGTAGAAAGTTCAGTAAATGAATTCGTTCATAGCTTTGAAAAGGGATTTTTATATCCTGTAAAACCTGAATATATATCTAAATTCAAATTAAAATTACGTGACTTGAAAATTGATAGAATTATGAATATTGGTCCACAAAATGCTCGCTCTGATATAATATGGAAAGATAAACGTAAATTAACTTTAAACACACAATTTCAGGACGATGCAAGGAGTTTAGCCATCTGGCCCCCATTTATGTCCCAATATACAGTTAATTATATTATTGAGTATAGTTTAGCCGAACCTATTAGTAATTTAGAAAACATAGAATTCTATAATGAAAATGGTAAGAAAATCAATTGTAGCATGCCAAAATATTATAAAGGACAAAATTTTAGGATATATGAATTAGCCGAAAAGGAGTTTCCTAAATATGTTCGTATCATAAGAAAAAATCAGAACACTTCATTTGGCGGATTTATTGAAATTATTGAAAGAGAAAAAAGTAATTCACAAGGTAGAATGACCATCGGTGTAGATTTTGGTACAAGTCACACTTCTATTTACTATTGTAAATTTAATAATATTGAGCAAATGTCATTTATTAATGCAATACCAATTATTATTACTGACAATCAATCAAGATTTGGAGTGTTATATCATTTTATAAAGATGGGTTTAGCTAGTAAAAAACCTTCAACTCAAACAGAGTGGGATCAATGCCAGCCTTGGCAGCCATTTCAAACTCAATGGATGGAGTTTTCTAAGGGAAATAAGAAAGCGATTTATATCCAGGATGGTATTATACCTTTCCTTTATTATGCATCTGATACTAATCCTAATCCTATCATAGAAAATCTGAAATGGGGTACAACAGATGATATCAGTACGTATCGAGATTTATTCTTAGAACAATTGATATTAATGGCCATAGTTGAGGCAGAAGCAATTGGGTTTGAAAATTTAAAAATAAATTGGTCATACCCCAAAGCATTTTCTGTTCCGCAAAAGAACGCTATAGAAAGCTCTTGGAAAAAAATTGCAGATAAATTTAATTTAAATATCATATAAGGGGAAAATAAATTATGGCAATAGATATATTACAGCATGGAATTACAGAAGCCCAAGCTTCAGCTGTTCATTTCCTTATGAATACCGATTTTAATACTGCTGGTTATGCAGCAGTAATAGATATTGGTGGCGGTACTACCGACATATCATTTTGGCATCAAAGAAAATTACTCTTGGAAGATAGCGTAAAATTCGCCGGAAGTGATCTAATTGAAATTGTCACAGATCTCGTAAAATTTGTAGGTGCAGAGTCGCATACATATGACATTGTTATGAGAAAATGGCCCTATGTTCATTTTAGTTGGGATAAAAAAATGGAGACTTTTTTAACAAAACCTGAGTGCGCTCGCACATTTCGAACATTCGGATTATTTTATGGCGGTATATGTTATTACATTGGTATGCACATGAAAAAAGAAAAAATCAAGTATCCGCTTTCCCATGTTGCATTTGCAGGTAACGGTATACGTTTTTTGGAAATCTATGCATTAAACAATGTCCTTTCAGAACAAAAACTAGGAGATTGGATAAAGTTTTTTAGAGAAATGTTAAAATCTGGGCATAGTGTTGCTGCTAATCAACCATACGAGACTACATTTGTTTTTTCAAAACAACCAAAACTTGAAGTTGCTAGTGGGTTAGTATTTGAACAACTTGATTCTTACACTATTGGTAATAATGCCAACCGTTCAAAAAAAATGTTTGGGCTAGATTGTGTATTAGATGGAATTCATTATGAATATCATGAATGGCAGTCAAAAAAGACAGCGTTTGATTTTATTAAAGGAAATATAGATTTTAATATACTCTTAGAATTTATAGTACAGTATAAAAAAACCGCCGATAAATATTTCAATGATTGGCAATTAAATACATTACCGGAAGAATTTAATAATGAAATGAAGAAATATTTCAATAGTTCTCTTGAGAGAAGAGGCAATGAAGAACTGGCAAGCTCATTATTCCTTGAAGCTCTAAAAGCATATATGAAAATTCAATATGGTAAATAATGTGCGAATTAAAATTAAAAATATTTTTATTCTCTTCATTTCTTCTTTTCCTTACAGCAAATTTTTCATTTCCTTATCAAAGGAAAATAAATAATTCAATAACTCAAAAGCAAAGTATTATCCTAGATAATCAAAGTTCATCTCCTTCCGAAAATATTCAACCATCTGCTTCTGATAGTACAATTAAAGTAATTTTTGAATCTCGGCAAAATCCATTTATCCAGCAACGTGAAGATATCTCTCTAATCGAAAATGAGATAAAATCTTATAAAGAAGATTTTCAGTTATTGTTTTATATTATAATTGGTTTAAATGTTATTCTAGTAATTTTAACAATATCGTTACTTGTTTTTATTAAGAATAATGTTTGGAATATTAATACTAAAAACAAACAATCAGTTGAATTTTCAAGATCATTTTCACAATTGAAAGAATTTTTACGCCAAGTAGATTTAATTTCTAAACGTACAAATGAACTATCAAGCAATATTATTAATAAACTAGATACCATCCAAAAATTTTCTCAAAATATATTCGAGCGTGAACAAGCTAATATTACCTCGAGTTTGACATCACAAAATCAAGAAAAATTTAACGAAAAATCCAAACTGTTTGCAGATTCTGAATCATTGTCATCTTCCAAAATTATAAATGTGAAATTTGCTGGTGAACGCAATTCTAAATTATTATTGACTCGAAATAATATTGCTGAATACTTTTATATTAGAAAAGTTGTCGATTTCTGGAGGTTATATGTTGTCGATAATATTTTAAGCAAGCGTCCAAGTCAAGAGTATGAAGGTGTTCTTAGCAAGTTTTTTGATATAATAAAAACTACTAATCCAAATCGTTATAAATTAACAGAAAGTGCCCTTGTGGATTGGGAGGAATCTAGTGGTGAGGGCTTTTTAATAGAAAAAGGTACAATTGAACAAGTATCGACTTAATTAGGTCCATAATCTATGCCAGTAGGAATTTTTATTGCAGTTGCTGCGGTGTTATTCGAATTAATACTCGCTTATCTAATATATAAACAGTTTCTTACTTCACGCAATTCAATTCCAACCGCTCAAGAATTCCAAGCTTTACTCGAATCTTCAATATCTCAAGAAAACCCAGAAACTCATGACAATTCCATGATATTAGAGTTACATGATTTAATGGGTGGTCAGCGCTCGCCAACTGAAGTTAAATCTGTTATAACAAATCATTTATCATTTAATAATGATAAGATCAGATATCTCGCAAATTTAGGCCCTGCAGTTGGACTTTTTTTTACGTTTTGTGGTATGTTTCTTATGGTTTTAAATATTGCTAATAAATCAGCTTTAGTAAATGAAGGTATTTTAAATCAAGCGTTCTATAATTTATATCCTGTTTTTCTCGGTGGTGCATTTGGAATTGCCGTATATGGATTCGGTATGATTTTATTAAGTAAGTTAGAAATATTACAATTCACCACTGGAAACGAATTATTTAAAACTTTTTTATTTTTTGAACGAGAAAACGATATATCAAAGCCTAAAAGCATTGAGGACGCGTATCTACGAATATTAAAACCGCTTACAGACCTTATCTTAAAATTAAAATCCATGAATAAATCATTTCAGGATTTCTCAGATGAGGCCAATAATCTAGTAGTAAAATATGCTGAAAAAACTACTAACTTTATTGAAAAGATTGATAATACAAATTCTGATTTCTTTATAAAGCTTCGTTCAAATTTTGAAATTTTAGAAAATATCACTAAAAATATTTCAAGTTGGAATTCACTGTTTATCGAGTCAGCTAAACAATGGAAGGATTCTGCTGCTTCCCTCTCGCATTTTTCAGAATCATTAAATAGTATTGAGGGAAGATTGGACAAAATTATTCTGTTTTCACAGAATGTCATCGATTTAACAAAGAGCTTGGATATTAATTCTGGTAATATTAATAAACTAGTTAATTGGGTTGAAGAGGATAGACACGAGTTTAGCAGTCTGAAAGATGAAATAAAAAAGTTTGTAGATGGTCTTCCAAGTTTTATTAATACCGTAGAGCAGTTTAAATTAGGTTTAAGCCCACTTGAAGAAAAGTTTAATGAAGGTTTCATAAAGGTAAATCAGAGTTTAAATAACTTGCCTACCTTATTATCCGAATCTCAAGATAATATCGCGAAACAGATGGTCGAATTTAACAATATCCTTGATAAAATATCAAAATCAGAAGTAAATTTAAATTTTAGTGATTTGATGAGAAACTTACCGGCTTTGTTATCTGAATCTCAAAAAGATCTTGCAAAGTATTTAAAAGATATAAACACCACGTTAGATAAAATATCGAAAGATGGTCAATCTTTGTATAGACAAAAGGATTTAATTCAATCCAAAAATCATAAAAAAAATATTGGTAGATCAAATTTCATAAATAGACTATTTAAAAATTTATTCAATAATGAAAAATCGAAGTAAATGATATAATGTCTAAAGGTCATTTTTTAGGTTTTTGGTTTGCATACATAGAGACTTTAACCGGTTTAGCGGCAATATTTCTAATTCTTTTTGTTGCATCCTCCTATCGTGAAAGAATTCTAACTGAAACACAAGAAATTTTAATAGAAAGCTGGCAAAAAGCCGAAAAGGAATTAAATAAGCTTGGCGCGGCTCCAATTGCAGACCCTGAAATGGGGGGGATGAGAATTACAATAGCAGAAAACTTTATTTTTCCCATCAATCAGGCCACCTTAAAAAAAGAAGGGTATGATAAAATCATTGATATCTCAAAAATTTTCATAGAGTTGTATAAAAGTAATCCAGCTTTTATTGATTATTTTAGAATAAAAGCAGGTGGACATACTGATATGATTGGAGGGGACCAAATAAATTTTCCTTTATCTTTTGAGCGTGCCCAAAATGTGTCTGATGTAATAAGTAATACATTCAAGAAGCATAGCGTTCCGGTCAAAATTACTCCCATTGCATACGGTTCTAAATATCCTTTGAAGAATCATTATTCTGAATGGGAACCAAAAAACAGAAGGATTACTTTAGTTCTCGAATTGAACTCAACAGATTTACTTTCTGATAAGAAGAAAAAACTAAAATAATTGATTTTTTATAAATTAATGTCGTTTTGGTTTCAACAAAAAATTCATCTGTATTTATTTTTTTTTCTTTTATCGCTTCTCTTTATTTCTTGTAAATCAAAATCAAAAATCAACACAAAAAATATTAATGATAACTACATCTCTTTTGATACTTCCGCTTACTATAAGGTCTTGAAAATAATAGATGGCGATACATTTTTGATGGGTATAAATGAGCATGTTTCTAAAGTAAGATTGATCGGTGTAGATGCTCCAGAGAGTACAAACAATCCTAAAACAAAATCAGATGCTCATGAACTCAATTTAAATACTGCAGATATAATAGAGATGGGTTCTCAATCAAAAGCATTTGTTTCACAACTTTTAAGTCTTTCAGATTCTGTTAAAACAGAATTTGATGTCCAAAAAAAAGATAGATATGGTCGTCTTTTACTATATATGTATTTATGTGACGGTAGAATGCTAAACGAAGTATTAGTTTCTGAAGGGTATGCTCAAGTTATGACAATTCCGCCTAACGTAAAATATCAAGATCTATTTTTGAAGGCTGAACTTTTTGCTAGAGAAAATAAAAAAGGTTTATGGAATAACTGATTTTAACCTACATTTTTTTATCTACAATTTTCGTTTCTTTAGCATCAAAATTTTCATAAAAGGCAATCCAGTATTATCATATCCTCTGTTTTGCTTTGATCTGCAATTGGAACATTTACACCAACAGCAGCAATCTGATTTTCGCCTCTTCGAGATCTCATATTGCAAAGTAGCTTTATCCTAATTCCAAAAATGACTTTTTAAGGATTAACTAAATAAAAAAATCATCCCGAATTGCTAAAAAATGTTCTATTCATAAACTCTAAATCGGATTTAAGGTTAATGTGGTATAAAGAATTGTCATGTCAATTGATAAACCCACTAGACTCTGTAAGATAGGGAGGTCTGTTAGATTTTTGTACCACACCTAACCGTGTTTTTAGCATATTTAAGGTAATTTATAGCTACTAGCATTGTACTCCCGGAATTAATTTCCGTAGGAACAAAATAATTGTTGATAATAACTTGACTACATGAACATTTTTTTGCAAAGCGTGATGTAAATTTTTATATTTGCAGTGCTTTTTTTGAGCAATGCCGGGGTGGCGGAATTGGTAGACGCACAGGACTTAAAATCCTGTGGGTGTATTCACC
>Ga0180009_10007179_pt1 | contig 11474 bp, 9 predicted proteins | sample OS_PC_MetaG_FD_123537 | JGI IMG/M metagenome (GOLD analysis project Ga0180009, IMG submission 123537) | Groundwater microbial communities from the Aspo Hard Rock Laboratory (HRL) deep subsurface site, Sweden - OS_PC_MetaG | ecosystem: Environmental > Aquatic > Deep subsurface > Groundwater...
GCATAACTGGAGAACTTGAGGATACTATCAAAACAATCATCCACAACTCTTGACAATATCTCGCGGTCGAGCAGCTACGGGCCGATAATCAGCATTGTAATGCAGCGATTACCGGCGAATGTTCCGACAATATAATCGAACGGATTGACTGCAAGATATATGTGTTATTAGAGCTTATGACTTCAGTTCTTGACAAAAATGGTCTATGAACATATCTATCGGGTCGCATGGGGAGAGCATGATCCTCCTATCTGCCCAGGTATTGATTTCATGGATGAATCGTACTGCGGACCAATACTATGAGAGAGCTAATCAAGAAACTTCTGTCTGAATTCGGATACTACAGACTCTATCGCCGAATGAGCTCGGCTGGATCCCCAGGGCATCTGATCCTGATGTATCACGATATTTCGAGCAATGCGGAGTTTGGCTCTGTCGGTACGGCAATCCGAAACAGACCTATCTCATCGCAATTCGAAGCCCACCTTAAGGTTGTGAAGCGGACAGCTCGCGTTTTGTCGGTCGAAGATGTAATCGATGAAATCAGAAACCAGCCGGGTCTGCGCGAGGACACGATTTCGATCACTTTCGACGATGGTTACTCATCTGTGTACGATTTCGCATATCCACTATTGCGGAAACACTCGGTTCCCGCGACTGTATACCTGACCACAGACTGGATTAACCGCAAGATGGAGTTGTGGTGGGAGGAACTGGCAGAGATCTTTGCAGACTGTGATCTTGACAGAATCTCGTTGCAGGAATTAGGCGACTTGGTCGGCATAGACGCGCAGACTCCATCTTGGGAAGATTCGGACCCGATACGGAAGAAAGTCCATATTCACGACCTGGTGGCAGCGAAGTTCAGAGAGCTCGATGATAAGACGGTTGTGTCCGGAGTGCGCGACTTGGGAAATTTGTTCGGATATGATCTGGATTCGCGGCGGCTTCCGCAGCCTCTGAGCTGGGATCAGATTAGAGAGATGGCAACTAACGGGATACTATTCGGATCACACACGTGTTCTCATGTTAATCTGAGGCACACACCGGTCGAGAAGATCGAAGACGAGATCGTTGATTCGAAGAAAGAAATTGAGCAGAAACTCAATACGGCAGTTAGAGGCTTCGCATACCCGTATGGACAGGATGTCGAGGCTTACAGGAAAGTTCGGCCATTACTTGTACTACACGGGTTCACATATGCGTGCACTGCATCACCCGGAATCAATCGACTCCAGTCTGATCCATATGCGCTTGTGAGAGAGACACTTCCAGCGACGGAATCTGCGGCATTGTTACATCGCGAACTCTGTCTCGATTTCGTGGAGGACAAATAGGTATAGGCACATTCAACATGTTTGACGAACTCAAGAATCTCTCAAAGCACTCGCTGGTATACATGCTTGGTTCAATCGCCAGTAGGATGGTTGGCTTCCTGATGATACCGGTCTACACACGGTATCTCACACCATCTGATTATGGCGTCCTCGAGCTTGTAAGCCTCACGATCGATGTCGTTGGTATGCTGGCAGCACTCGGTGTCAACAGTGCAATAACGAGATTCTACTACGAGTACAAAGATCGTGATCAGAGGGACGAAGTTATCACGACAGGCCTTCTCTCGACCATTGTTCTCGCTTCCGTCCCCACCGCTCTGCTGATTGTTAAAGCGGGTTGGCTTTCGACGCTCGTTTTTGATGACATTCAGTACGGTTACTTCTTCCAACTCCTGCTGCTGGCCAATTTCCTCGATCTGGTTCTGGTGATTCCGATGACGGTGCTAACAATACGAGAGAAATCGACAACTTACGTGATATTTTCACTGATTCGACTTGCTCTCAGTCTGTCGCTCAACATCTATTTCGTCGTCGTTCTTGAGATGGGTGTGGTAGGAATACTCTACAGCAGTCTCATTTCGTCCGCGGTGAGTTGCGTGCTTCTGTGCCTGACAGTATTTGTGCGAATGAGAATACGCTTTTCGCTCGATAAAGCCATCAAAATGATCAAGTTTGGTTCTCCTCTGGTGGCCGCAGCTCTCGGCACATTCGTTCTTAATTTCGCAGACAGGTATTTCCTCGAGCATTTCACCAGTTTGAGGGAGGTTGGTCTATACGGACTCGGATACAAATTCGCGATCGCGCTGTCGCAGTTGCTTCACGGCCCATTCAATCTTATGTGGAACGTTTTTATGTTCAAGATTGCGGACCGTCCAGATGCAAAGCAGATGTATGCCCGAGTGATGACCTACAACTCATTCGTGGTCATTTTCGTTGCTCTAGGTATGGCTGTTCTGATAAAGGACGTTCTGAAGATCATGGTCACGCCGGAGTTCCAGGATGCTCACAGGATTGTCCCTCTGATTCTGGCCGGTTTCTACTTCTACTATATGATGCCTATTCTCGATGTTGGAATCATGCTCACTAAGAAGACATATTTGCGCGCCATGAATGTCACCATCGCTGCGATCGTGAACCTTGGACTGAACTATATTCTCATTTCGAGATTTGATATGATGGGCGCCGCGTACGCTACATTTCTGTCGTACTCATTTTTGGCGATTTTGACGCTGTATGTATCGGGAAGAGTGCTCAGTGTCCCCTATGAGTATTTTCGCTTGGCAAAAATGTATGTTTCGGCGTTATTGATATTTGCACTCAGCAGGATGATTGACTCGGATTCTCTCGCTCTGACCATCGCGGCGAAGACCGCAGTGGTCCTTATGTTTCCACTTGTCCTGATTCCGCTGAAGTTCTATGACGAGAAGGAACGACGGAAAATTGCCGAGTTGTCCAGACAATTTGCAGGGAAGCTCCTCAGACGCAATGTTGACTAATCGACATATACATGAAATCGGTATCGGATTTGATGCAGACGTCATGGTTCCGATGATCGGCACTGACCCACATCAGGTGAGGTAACTGTTGGCGCCAGATGTTCGCAAATCGGCACCGGATCGACTTCGATCCGACTCTGAAGGGTATCAATCCGGCCTCAAGATCACCTGGAAACACCTCTCAATCGCAGGACTCGCCATCATATCTGTTGTATCCGCGCTCGCGATGCTCAGGATGCCGGATAAGTTTCAGCTTGCTCTCATATTTGCCGTTCCGGGACTATTCTTTCTGATTGTGGTGCTGCTCAATCCATTCATCGGAGTATATATCTATCTTCTGTTTGAGTATCTCAGGCCATATGATCTTGTACCGGCGTTACTTCCTCTGAAAATACCGATGCTCGTGATCGGAATAACGACTGTTTCCTGGCTGATACGTGTATCGAAGACCGGCGGGTTCGAGATGCACAAATTCACCTGGGTCTATCTCAGTTTCGTGGCACTGATAGGATTCACCATCGTCACGGCAGACAATTATTACATCGCTCTTCTTGGATTCAGAGAGATGTGCCTCTTTTTCATCATGTACCTCATAGCTCTGGACAATGTCAATTCCTTCAGCCGGTATAACAAATTGGTCTGGCTGATGCTTCTGATACACTTCTTTTTCGCTTCGAAAGGCGTCTACAACTATCTGCTGGCTCAGGATGTGACAGGCGGTCAGCGAACCAGCGGAGCGGTTGGAACCTCCTTCCTCGCAGATGAAAACGACTTTGCACTTGCATTAAATGTGATGATCCCGTTCGCATTTTTTGCGTTAACGTACGCCAGGAAATTCATAACCAAGTTGTTCTCCTTTGCCGTACTGATGACACTGATGTTTGGCGTGGTATCGAGTTTCTCGAGAGGCGGCTGGCTCGGTCTGGTCGCAGCCGTCGGCTATTGCCTGTTGCGCTCAAAGCGGAAAGTAGTGACCATAAGTTTCGCGGTAGTTCTTCTCATTGCATTGGTGATCGTCGCCCCCCCAGAATATTGGAGTGAAGTATCTACTATCTCAGATACTCATGAATCTACGGCCGCCTCGAGATTGAATTACTGGGAAGCGGCTGTGCGTATGTATCTCGACTATCCAATAATCGGTGTAGGAGCCGGCAACGGTGGGTCGCACCTTGTAGATTATGTTACCGGATTCAAAGATCCGGCAACGCAGTGGGGGAGAGCATTTCACGGAACTGTGCCTCAGGTGCTGGCAGAGCTCGGGACGGTCGGCATCTGTCTGTATCTGGCCATGCTAATCATGGCTTTCCGCCACCTGCTGAGAATCAGAAGGGACGCTATTCGATCGGAAGACGGCACTCGGACAATTCAATTCGTCGATTCAGTTTTGGGTGGGATCATTGCATACATTGTGACAGCTACCTTTCTGTCAACAGCGTATTACCCACAGCTTTGGACGCTCTTCATGTTTGCAATGGTGCTCTTGAAAATAGATGCGGCTGATCGTCAGCAGGCAGCCGCTCGAACTGAATTGGAAGCAAATATCGCCACTCAGGACAGTCAGACGACGGTATGATATTAGATCTACGAAACAGACGAGCGTTCTATCTCAGTGATTTGGCCGATGCCACTGGGGAGTTCAGCATCAATCGGGACGGCGAGGTATCAATTTTATGGTAAGAGTTGTCGCATACGCCCATGAGCTTGAAGATTCATGGGCTGAATATGTTCAGAATACGGAGTCCTCAAACATATCTCACCGGTTAGAGTGGAGGTATGTCATTTCCGAGAGTCTCGGCCACAGACCGAGATACCTGGTTGCCCTGGATGATTCAAAAGTTGTCGGAATTCTCCCCCTGTTTGTAGTGACTACCTGGTGGAGAGCTAAGTACATCGTGTCGGTACCGTGGCTCGATTACGGCGGAGTTGTAGCTGACAGCGATGATGTTGAGATTCTGCTTCTTGACGAAGCGCGTCGTATCACGGAGGAAGAGGGTGCTAAGTTCCTTGAGTTGCGCTCTGTCAGTGCCGGTAGCGTGAAGATGGAAGAGCGTCTCGATAAAGCATCATTCATTCTGAAGCTGACCGACAATTCGGAGGATCTCTGGAAGTCGTTCAATGCCAAGCTCAGGAATCAGATCAGAAAAGCACAGAAGTCACAATTGTATACCGAAATCGGTGGGGTCGAATTGCTTGATGGCTTCTACGATGTTTTTTCGAGGAATATGCGCGATCTGGGTACGCCGGTGTGGGGGAAGGATTTCTTCCGGAGAATTCTGAGTGCATTCCCTCAGTCAGCAGAGATAATCCAGGTTAAGAAAGATGAAGATGTTGTTGCGGGGGGTCTGATTCTGTCATTCAAGAAATCGCAATATGTGCCATCAGCATCATCGCTTCGTTCATTCATAAATCTCTGTCCCAATCACGCCCTGTACTGGTCGGTGATAGCGAGAGCATGTGAGAGCAGATTCGACTACTTCGATTTCGGCCGATCGAGTTGGGACTCAGGTACATTCAATTTCAAGAAGCAATGGGGCGCTGAGCCGACCCAGCTCGTCTGGCAATATCACCTAAACAAGGCGACGGAAGTTCCCCTGATCAGCCCTGATAATCGGAAATACCGCACAGTGATCGGTCTTTGGAAAAAACTGCCGCTTGGGCTGGCAAATTACCTTGGACCGAAGCTTATTAGGAGTTTCCCGTGATCGCCGCGATTGAATCGAAACTGACTGGCAACAGCTGAGATTACTATGTTCTATTTTCTGGCACCGGCAGGTATTCCGATATCACTGGAGGACATCTCAAAGGCAGTCCGACTCAAGAAGTCAGGCATGTCGTATTCGGCGATCTTTCTCGAACACATCGCCAAGATCGTTGATTCCGACTATGCCTTCGATTTCAACTCGGGCAGGACTGCGCTTGCCGTGATTCTGGACGCCCTGTCAGAGCTTGCCGACGATGGAAGGAATGAAATTGTAATTCCTGCGTACACTTGCTACTCGGTGGCGTCGGCTGTCATAAGATGCGGACTGAAGATCAGATTATGCGACGTCGACCCCACGACTCTTGACTACGATTACGAAAAGCTGTATGAGACTGATACATCCCATGTATTGGCTGTTGTTGCATGTAGTCTGTTTGGAGTCTCATGCGACTGGGAATCACTCGGTCAACTGCAAAGGGAGAATGGTTACTTTTTGATTGACGACGCCGCACAGTCGTTTGGCGTCGAAAGCGACAAATGTGCGCCTGGCACTCGCGGCGACGTTGGCTTCTACAGCTTCGGTCGCGGAAAGAATCTGACTACTTATTCCGGCGGTGCAGCCGTAACTGACAACGATGACATCGCTCGAAAGATCGAAGAGAAATCGGCCGGACTGAGTCACACCAGTCGTGTGTCCGATGGCATTGCGCTTGGCAAGATGCTGGCGTACGGCCTGCTGTTGCGACCGGAACTCTATTGGATTCCCAACTCGATCCCGTTTCTCGGTATCGGAGAGACTATCTTCGATCCCGACTTTCCGATGGCGCGCATGCGTGAGATGAACTGCCGCTTGGGCAGTGTTCTGCTGGATAGAATAGGCTTGTTGAATTCTATTCGTATCGGCATTGCTGACACGCTGTTGAACCGACTGCGTGATTGTCCCGATCTCGAATTCCCCGGCTATGAAGGTGGCGCGGTTATTCCATACCTGCGATTGCCGATCCTGATGGCTAATAAATCGGTTAGAGATACGGCAATAAGTCGATTGCGAGCAGCCGGAATTGGTGCGTCGCCCATGTATCCGTCGACTATTGCCGAAATTCCGGCAATTGATGCACATCTTGGTGAAAGAAGTGGCGAGTTGCCCGGCGCAAAGGAAATAGCGGACCGCCTGCTCACACTTCCAACTCATCCGTATGTAACTGGACAAGACATTGAGAGAATGATAAAATTGGTGACTTCAGTTGTAACCAAGGGCGGTGAATAGAATCTTGAAATCACTGATCAAGTACATATTCTGCTTTGTAGCATACTACTGCGGACTGGTGTTTCTCTCCCGGGTTTTCTTCAGGTCACGATCTGCGCTCATCCTGACTTATCATCGAGTTTTATCAAAAGACGAGAAGGCGCGTTGTATCTCGCAGCCCGGCATGGTCGTCAGTGCAGATTCGTTCAGGTGGCAGATGGAGTATCTGAATAGAACATGCAGTGTGGTTTCACTGAGCGAGTTGATAGACAGCGTCGGAGCCGGACACAATAACGATAGAATTTGTGCGGTCACATTCGATGACGGGTGGCAGGATGTATACGTCAACGCATATCCGATCCTGAGAGCGATGAATCTCAGTGCGACGGTCTTCCTGACAACAGGATTCATCGGCACGAAGAGGCTTTTCTGGCCTGAACGTCTCACCGCAGCTCTCTTGCCAGACAGCACAATCAGTGAACAGGCGCTTGAGCAGCTTTCGGAGATAGACAATCAGTGTGCAGAACTCGTGAGAGAGGTAGGCACTCATTCCGACCGAAAATCACGAACAGAACGGATAGACTTCTTGATAGAGAGGCTAAAACTCCTCAAGCTCGCTGATAGAGAGGCATTCGTGAAGACTATCGACCAGATAAGCGATGAACCTGGTCGATCCGAAGAATCTCGTCATCTGCTGAATTGGGACGAGGTGGCCGAAATGAAGGCTGGTGGTATTTCATTTGGATCGCACACGGTCAACCATGTCCTCCTCACGAAAGTGTCGCTCGATGAAGCTGAGCGAGAGATTCGAGAGTCAAAGACTGATTTGGAGAATAAACTTGGTGAACCAGTTGACCTTTTCGCTTATCCTAATGGCAACTGGAACGAAGCAGTGAGGGATATGGTGCGGGACATTGGATTCAGGGCAGCGGTTATCGCCGCGAATCGACGGAATAGTCGCGAGACCGATCCATATCTGTTCGGCAGACTGAATATCCACGAGGGAATGTCGCTCTCGCCCTGGAAGCGGTTCTCGCGTGCGCTGTTTGCCTGCGAAACAAGCGGCTTTCTGAGTCTCTTCAGTAAGTTGCCAAAACATTATTGACATTATGACTGCGAACAAGACAAACATCCTGCATCTAATTGAAACATCAGAGCCAGGTGGTGCTGAAACGGTGCTCGCAAACATCGCGAAGAATCTCGCTTCGGAGCTGTTCAATTCATTGGTCTGTGTGCTGGAGGATGGCTGGCTCACGGAGCACTTGAAGAAACTCGGCGTGCCATATATTGTCCTCGAAAACAGGTGGTCGTACGATCCGTTGTTTCTGATCAGGCTCGCACGGCTGATTAATCGCGAGAAAATAGACATAATCCACTCACACGAGTTCATGATGACTGTGTACGGCGCAGTTGCCGCGAGGTTGACCCGGACCCCGATGATCGGTACTATGCATGGTAAAGTGTACTACCCGGAGAAAGCTCGTCGAGTCAGAATGCTCAAATTCGCGTTTTCTCTTTCATCAAAGATGATCGCCGTTTCAGAGGATTTGAGAAAGTACCTTGCAGGACTGTTTGGGACAGAATCCGAGAAGCTGATCACATTGTATAACGGCATTGATCTTAAGAAGTACAGCTCTATCGAATCCAGACAGCAGTCGAGAGACAGTTTGTCTATTCCTGAAGGCGCGCCGGTTGCAGGAACTGTCGGTAGTCTATTCAAAGTGAAGGGCATCAATTTTCTGCTGGATGCTATACCGAATATCAGGAAGGATCATCCTGAATTTGTGCTTCTGATTGCGGGTGAAGGCGAGCAGGAGAGTACTTTGAAAGCGCAGGCCGAATCGCTCGTTCTCGGCGAATCGGTCAGATTTCTCGGATTCCGGGATGATGTTCCGAGGATTCTGAATGCATTGGATGTTTATGTTTGCTCGTCGCTATCAGAAGGACATTCGCTGTCGATTCTCGAAGCTATGGCGCTGTCTGTTCCGATTGTAGCCACGGAAGTGGGCGGTAATCCGGAGTTGATAGAGCATGACAAGAATGGCATGCTTGTCAAGGCGGAAGACCCATCAGCGCTCGCTGCGGGCATATCCTCTCTTCTGCGCGACCCCGCTCTCAGAGAGAGGTTTGGACAAGCGAGCCGATCAATAGTAGAGGAGAGATTCTCGCTCGATTCGATGATTAGCAAATATTCGAAACTGTATGAAGGGCTGCTGTCGTGACCCTGTCCATCGTGCTGCATACGCTGTTCTGGATTTCCGTTATCCTCACATTTTGGACATATATGGGATACTACCTCTTTCTTCGCATATACTCTGTTGTTGTATCGAAGAGTGTCGAACGGGATAATATCACGCCCGGAGTCAGCATCGTGATTACCGCGCACAATGAACAGAAGACAATCGGACCGAAAATAGAAAGCTGCCTGGCTCTCGATTATCCCGGGGAGAAGCTTGAGATCATAGTTGCATCAGATGGTTCCGACGATAGAACCAATGAAATCGTAAGCCAGTACAGGGATAGCGGTGTCGAGCTTATTGCTATACCGGAGCGAAACGGGAAGCACTACGCCCAGAAAAAGGGAATCGACGCGGCCTGTCATGAGATCATCGTGCTGACGGATGCGACGACATTTCTTGAGGCCGATTCGATCAGCAAGATCGTAAGGAGTTTTGCCGATCCCGGAATTGGATGCGTGTCCGGCAGGGACAGAATTGCAGAATCGGAGGAACCGTCCCAGGGAGAAGGTCTCTACGTGCGGTATGAGATGTCGCTTAGATCGCTCGAATCGAGAGTATCATCTCTGATCGGTGTAAGCGGATCGTTCTTCGCAGTGCGAAAAGAAATATGTGATACATGGTACTCCGACATGTCGAGCGATTTTTTCATTCCGATCGTGGCTTACATGCAGGGCTTCAGGACCGTACTCGACGACGAGGCAATAGGCTCATACACCCTTGTGAAGAACCCGGAGCAGGAATTCCAGCGGAAGGTTCGCACTATTGTCCACGGAGTTGAAGTGGCGTGTCGACTCCGAAGAATTCTGAATCCACTCGTATACGGATTCTATTCTTTTCAGATGCTCAGTCACAAGTGTATGAGATGGCTGGTTCCATATTGTCTGATAATCTGCCTGGCGACAAACAGCATGCTCGCGGGCACTTCTGTGTGCTTTGATATCTTACTGGCAGCACAATTCATATTCTATCTCTCAGCAGTTGCAGCATTTCTGATCAAGCCGCTCGAAAGGCATTCGCTATTCAGGATACCTTTCTTTTTTGGTATGGCGAACCTGTCGATTCTGATCGCATGGTGGAAGTATATCAGTGGCGAGCGATATGTTACCTGGGATCGGACCAATAGATGAAGGTATGCCACTTGATCTCCGGCGATTTGTGGGCTGGTGCTGAGGTGCAGACATATACATTGTTGTGCTCACTGGCTGCGTTGCCTAATCTGCATGTTACGGCCGTTGTGCTAAATGAAGCTCGGCTGGCGGAAAAACTGCGGGAAGCAGGCATCGAAGTGTCTGTCATTGATGAATCCAGGCATGGTTTCTTCGAAATCAAGAGCCGTCTACAGAAAGAGCTTTCGACAAGTCAGCCGGATATCCTGCACACACACCGCTACAAAGAGAATATCCTGGGTGGACTCGTGAAATCGAAATGCCGGATACGTCACCTCATTCAGACAGTGCATGGCATACAAGAAGGTTTCAGCGGTCTGAAGCGCTTCAAAATGAATATGTACACTTACATGAATGATCGATTCACTCGCAGCTGCTTCTCAAGAGTTGTCGCAGTCTCCAAAGATATCGAGAGGCATCTTGCAGCTAAGTATGGATCGGACAGGGTTGTCGTCATTCACAATTCAACAGACCGGAGCAACCGACCGTCAAAGACGCCACAGGAGATCAGGGCTGAACTTGGAATTCACGCTGAACATGCCATAATAGGCGCTGTCGGCCGACTGGTCCCGGTTAAAGCACTCGATATATTCCTCGATGCCGCCGCGCGAATCCTGGAAAAGAGGCCACAGACGACTTTCCTGATTGCGGGCGACGGTCCTCTCCGGACTGAACTAACTGACCGGGCGAGTCGTTTGGGCATTGAGAAGAATGTATTGCTAACTGGTTTTAGGGCAGATATACTGAACATTATAAGCATTTTCGATATTTTTGTTGTATCGTCTTATCATGAGGGCATTCCGGTGTCGGTCCTCGAGGCGATGTCGCTCGAAAAAGCGGTAGTATCCACCGAGGTTGGGGGCATGAGGGAGATCATTCAGGATAGTGTATCCGGTATCCTGGTTCCACCGGGGAGCTCCGATGCGATTGCAGAAGCGTGCCTTAGGATCCTAACGGATAGTGATCTGCGTGCCCGTATCGAGGCGGGCGCTACGGCACGGATAGGTGAGGAATTCTCAGCGGAGATTCAGCGTGATCGCATGCTGAAATTGTACCATGAGGTGATGAATCAAGAGTGAAGATATTGTTGATAGCACATTTGCTTCCGTACCCGCCGAGTGGTGGGTGCTCTCTGCGGAACTTCAACCTGATAAAAGAAGCATCCCAGCAGCATGAAATACACCTGTTGACGTTTTTCCAGAAAGTTCATTTTCAAAACCCGAAAGACTATTCAGAAGAGCTTCAACGCAGCATCCGGGAAATGAAGAAGTACTGCCGTCATGTGGAA
>Ga0180009_10007180_pt1 | contig 11467 bp, 11 predicted proteins | sample OS_PC_MetaG_FD_123537 | JGI IMG/M metagenome (GOLD analysis project Ga0180009, IMG submission 123537) | Groundwater microbial communities from the Aspo Hard Rock Laboratory (HRL) deep subsurface site, Sweden - OS_PC_MetaG | ecosystem: Environmental > Aquatic > Deep subsurface > Groundwater...
AAGCACCCTGCCGAATGGCCATATTCCGGATACAATGAAATCCAGGAGCTAAAACGAAAAAACGTTCTGATAAATTATGAAAGGCTAAGAGAGTTCCTTGGCCCGACCCCAAAGGCCCAAAGGCGACTGTGAAAATCAGGCCCTTTACGAAGTTAAATCAGCCAGAATATTGCTGTAATAGACTCTAAGGTATGGAGATGGTTTGAGAAAAGCTGGTGTTTTCCTCAACTATTCATGTTCGGCGTTGTTCAGTTAGATTTCACACAGAAACAATCGCTGGAAGGAATCTTGTTGCGTAAATGATTATTCACCGTACATATCAGTTATGAGCTTTCGTAATTGGGCGGCTTTGATATCAGACAACTTATCCAGTTTCTTTTTCAATCTTTGCTTGCTAATGGTGCGAATTTGATCGACAGCAATTTCGGCATTTTTGTTCGCGCATTTAATCTGGAGCCGAGTTCTCCATAGTGGATGCAATTTTGAGGTTAATGGACATACGACAACAGTTTCCAAAAATTTATTCATTTCGTCTTGGCTAATTATGACGACGGGACGTATTTTTTTTATTTCGGTTCCGATGGTGGGGTTGAGATCAGCAAAATATATTTCGTACCTTTTAATATTCAAGGTCCTCATCCTCCAGGCCGTCAAGAAGCGTTGTGTCAAAATCGTCCCAATTTTCCTTTTCATTCGCCATGGTTTTGTACGTATCTTCCCAAGAAAGCTTGCTTTCTTCTTTATTACGAAGAAGCAGTCCTTTGTCTGTTTCTTCTATTAAAAGGGAATTTTTTAGGCCATATTTTTGAAGGAGCGCCTTGGGTATGCGAACTCCTTTGGAATTTCCAATGGGGACTATCTTAGCATCCCTTGATCGTATTTGATTTTCCATGAATTTTGTCCCTTCGATTTCATTAATTTAAATATGTAACTATCGTAATTACATTTAACTTTGATGTCAAGCTTAGAATCAAAATGATAACCAAATCAGATATTATCAAGGCAGCACATGAGCAGGGCTTCGAAGACGTTGGCTTTACAACGGCCGATCCGTTTCCGGAGCATATGCAATTACTCCTGGACAGGCGTGAAGCGTATGAATGGGCTGAGTCTGTCGGGCTTGAGCTGTTAAACGGTACAGACCCCAAAACAATTCTGCCGAATGCAAAAACGATTATCGTCCTTATGGAGGTCTATTTCAGAAAGTCCTACCCGCGTTCCATGGAAGGGAATTTTGGACGCTGCTACCTTGATGATGATCGGGTGACCCGCGATGGACTGAGCAGGCGAATCAAAGCGTTCCGATCATTTCTCCGTGATAACAGCATCGATTCGAAAGTGCCGTTCAATTTGCCGCACCGGGTGGCAGCGGCACGGGCAGGGATGGGCACCTTTGGGAAAAACTGCCTGTTTTATTCCAATAAGGTAGCCCGAGGGGGTTCCTGGACCCTTCCCATTGCCGTCGTTATCGACGAGGCTTTTGAACCCGGTGTGCCAACCATGGAAATAGGCTGTCCGGACTGGTGCAGAAACACCTGCATTGCGGCCTGTCCGACAAAAGCATTAAAGGGAAACAGCCGGATAGATCCGCGCCAATGCATATCCTATCTTACCTATTTTGGTGAAGGCATAACCCCACTGGAATTAAGGGCGCCCATGGGCATGTTTGTATATGGATGTGACAGATGCCAGAATGTCTGCCCTCGAAACCAGCCCTGGCTCGCCCAAGAGCTTCCCATAAATGAAAAAGTTGCCGCTAAGGCGGATTATTTTGAGTTGTCACGCCTGCTGCACATGGACCGGGAATACTTTGAAACAAAAATATGGCCCCACATGTTCTATATGTCCTATCAAGACATATGGCGCTGGAAGATGAACGTGGCAAGGGTGATGGGAAACAGCCGCGATGAAAAATATATTGCAGATCTCGTCCGTGCGTTCAAAGACAATCCGGATGAGCGTGTGCGCGCAATGACGGTGTGGGCCATCGGTAATATCGGCGGGTCGAAAGCGCTGACTGCTTTAAATGAACTTATTGATGAAACAAGCGATCTTGTAAAAGAGGAGATCCGGCGGGCTAAAGAATTCTGCTAAAACCCTTTATGGACTTGTACGGCTTTTAGTCCAGGTATACCAGACGTTAAGCAGACAACATTTAATGAAAGTAGGAATATATGGCTTTTTGGAATTTAGACAGCCTTAATCTGGAAGCCTTCAGGCCGGGGATTATGAGCAAGGCAGAAATTGGGGATAATCTGGTTATGGTATGCATGCAAATATGTCAAGAAAAGGAAGATACGGGACACGAACATTCCTTTGACCAGTGCGGTATGGTCATAGAAGGCCCCATCGAGATGTTTGTAGGTCAGGAGCACCGATTATTGAATGCCAATGAGTGCTATTTTATACCTTCAGGCGAGAGACATGGTTGGAAAACATTCGATAAACCAGTCAAAGTTTTGGATATATCTCTGAAACAATCCTGAATGAAACATTGTGGCAAGAGCAGGTTCTTACTTTATTAACAGAGGTAAAAAGGTAAAGGGGATCACAGGATGTCCCTATTGCCCGTGCTGACCTACCCGGTGTAACCGAAATTGCATAAATTCATATGAAGACAGGAAAAAACTTAATTGAGAAAATCACAACACTTGAAGAGACAAAACGATGGCCGGTGGCTATAACATCTGCATTTCTGATAGTGCTCATTGCGAGCTTTATGCCATGGGGCACCATCAACTATCATTACACCTGGCAATTTATGGCTAACATGGAACATCCCGGTCTGTGTAACCGTATAATTACAGATGATGATCTTTCTGGGACTAAAATTGGTACAAGGCTAAATTATACAGGATCCGCATGGAAAGCTGGCTTCGATATATTTGGTTTGCTTTTTCCTCATTGGCTACTTACAGTCTTGGCCCTGTTTTTATTTGTTTTTTCAATTTTCAACTTTTTTGATTATTATTATATAAATCCATCGATTCCACAAATAATTTCATTCTATGGCTTGATTCATGTTATTGCCTCTGCCTTGGGTTTTTTCAGTCAAGGAAGCATAAAATTGGGGCTAATTTTGACCGGCTTCGGGTATTTTATTTTTGCTGTCTCATATTTACGTTGGAAATAAGAAACGTTCGCTCTCGGTATAAAAAAAATACCTAATATTTTTCTTGCCACCGTAAGCGAAGCGCTGCGATAGAAACAATACCGTTTGGGATAAAAAGATATGACAGATTACACCGACTTTTCCGCATGGCTGTTTATCGTTATACTGGCAGCTAATTTTGTCTATTTGTTACGTGCAACGAAATGGTATTCGGTCCGAAAGTCCTTTCCCCTCAATACTGCAGGACCGGTAGATGAAAAGACACATCTGTCTTACGGGAAAGCGAACCTGTGCGGGCACTATGTGCGGAACAAAGTTTTTTCCGGGATCATAAAAGACGGCGTTGTTATTAAAAAACCTTTTCCTTTCTCCACGTTCATGCCGCCTATTTTCATCCCATGGGACGAAATCGAACATATTTTCATCGGATATGGCATTGATGGAAGGCCAGGCGCGAAAACGAAAAACCTGTTTTCATCATCAGAATATGCAAAAATCGAACTGAAAAAGTATAAGAAATTTTTAATTATCATCCCATGGCAGCAAACCTATTTTGATAATTTGCCAAAAGAACTGACGATCACGAACTGACACGTGGGACCGGGACAGGATCAAGGCAACTGCTATAAATGTTGTGGAAAACAGGGGCATCCGTCAATAAGCAATTAACTATTTATTCGTGCCGCCTGCGACGGTACTCATCGGCAGGGGTTTTTGCGATAAAATATGAAAGCGGCCTTACGCATTTCGATGGCCATAGTGATGTGGGTCCTGTTGCCAAGCCCCGCGGTTCTGGCGGCCGAACCCGGCAACCCTGGCCTCCTCAAGGAACCCCACAAATGCCTTTTGCCAATGGTTGGGCAGCAATGAGTCCAAAACATACCAATTGCCATCAGAGGCTCAGTGGGAGTATGCCTGCCGGGGCGGTCGGACCGGCGAGCTTTACTCCTGGGGAAGGGAGATGCCCTCCGCCAGGCAGGTGTCCAACATGCCTGACGAGGCCTATGCCCGCCAAGTCGGCGACAACCGATATCATATACTGGGTTACGACGATGGCCATGCCGGTACCGCGCCGGTGGGCAGTTACGAGGCCAATGGTTTCGGTCTGCACGACATGATCGGTAATGTCTGGGAGTGGTGCTCGGATTGGTATGAGGAAGGGTACTACGCACGGTCCACGGTACAGGACCCCCTGGGCCCTTCCTCCGGGACGCACCGCGTATTGCGGGGCGGCGCCTTCTGCTACCTGCCAAGCAATCAGCGCTGCGCCGACCGCTTTCGCAACCTTCCGACTTTCAGGAGCCATTTCGTGGGCTTCCGGGTGGCCATGAAAGGACAGAGATGATGGATGTGAGCCAAGCGAACTGTTACTTTTAGGCAACCCCAGCCCTATACTTTAATAACAGAGGTAAAAAGCAATGAAAATAGATCGCATCGAATTGTATTACGTCAAGATACCATTGGAAGAAAAAAAACCAGGTTTTTTTAGTGAACCCGCTTATTTTACACCTAGCTGGATTCCGGGATTTCGACAATCCGAAATGCGTTTTTATTTGCTTAAACTGGGCACGGATCAGGGAGTTGAGGGATATGCTGCCATGCCCGGGATGGGACCTGAACGAAAGGGTTTAGGGTCGATCATGGGAAATTACCTGATGGGTATCAATCCGTTGGATATCCAATTGGTCAACCAGCGCATTCAGGAATTTTCTTATATAGGAATGCGCAACGGCTGGATTGATGCTGCTTTCTGGGACATCATCGGAAAAGCCAAAGGCGAGCCGTTGTGGAAAATTTTGGGAGGAACTGGAGGGTTTGTTTATCCGTATATATCAACAGGCTCAACACACAACCATGATCAGGCAAAGATCCGTGAAATCAGCAAACAGACATTCGAAGGCGGGTATAGCGGCTTGAAATTGCGTGTCAAAAGCCATGAGCTTGCAGCTATGGTCGATTTTGTCGGAGCCGCCAGCGACGCTGTTGGAGACAAGTTGGCGCTGATGGTAGATGCCAATCAGGGATGGCCGGTTGATCTTTTTGACGAAACGCCCAAATGGGACTTGGCATTCGCGCTGAAATTCGCCCAGGCCATCGAGCAATACAACGTAAAATGGTTGGAGGAACCTCTGAATCGCGGCAATTTTGAAGCTCTGGCCGAACTTCGAAAAAACACAAAAACACCTATTGCCGGGGGAGAAATAAACTCAACCTGGCGCGATTTTAAAGCTATGCTGGATATGGGCAGTCTGGATATCTATCAACCAGACGCTGTGATGGCCGGCGGCACCTACGCCGGCGGTATTTCCATCGTTTACTGGTTGATTCGTGAAATCCAAAGACGCAACCATGAGAATAAAAACGATTCTAAAAAGCTCAAATATTGTCCCCATACATGGACAACGGGATTGGGATTTGCCGTGGCTTTGCAGCTCGTGGGAATTTTGCCGTCCAATGAACGCAGCCTGCTGGAGTACCCCCTGGAAGGAAACTGGAAACCGGAATACTGGTCCCGCTTTATCAAAGGAGGTTTTACGCCTGATAAGGAAGGGCGCATAAAAATCCCGGACGGGCCGGGATTGGGTATAGAAATCGATTGGGATATCATTCGACGTTTTGGCAAGCGAATCTTTCGCGGGACTGCCGCCACCATAGCTTATCATACGTTGCTGGATCGCGGCTTAAAACAGACGATGTATCTGAAGAAGAAAAAACAGGAACAGCTTGAACGAACCGCAAAAGCACAATTTGCGATCCCGGAACCTCCATTTTAATTTACGGGGCCACCGGTTACTTTGGAAGTGCGCGGAATTTCCAACAGCATATGGGAGGTGGAATTTGACTTTTAGAGCGTCTAATCAAATAAAAAGGGATTTAAAGTGGAAGTCGCTGAGCATTATATTATCGGTTTTTATATATTTTCTTGTTTTCAGCCCAATGGCCAGTGCTGATGAAACTTCAGGTGAAACATTTTATAAACACCTATCCGCTATTGCCAACAGTGGAAATAACAGCCTTATTGAAAAATTGAACACGGATCCCAGAACACTTGACTGGGACAATGCCAAGAGGGTTGAGTTTCAGGGACATTTAAGATTTTTAACTTCCGTAAAACCAGGCAATGCCGACCAGTCTATCCTTTTTTTTGTCAGAAGTACCGAAGGCCGAATTATCATCCTCACCATACCGGACAAAAATGATCCTGCTTACCAAAACCTGAAAAAACTCATAGAGAGTAAACTTGATTTCAACATAAAGGTGCTTGATTTAAAAATAGAGGACAAAAATTACCAGTTTGCCCAGTTTATAACGTCTCCGGTACAACCGGTATTTGATAAGATTTTTAAGCTGATGATTATTCTGATGCTTTTTCTCGTTATGGTCGGTATGGGGCTTACACTGACCGGCAAGGATTTTACCGTACTGATTTCAAAGCCCAGGGGAATTATTATCGGAGAAATCCTTCAGTTTGGGGTCATGCCCCTGATTGCAGCGGTCCTGGGTTATTTAATGGGTTTTCACGAAAACTACCCCTATATCTATGTGGGCATGATTTTAATAACGGCCTCACCGGGCGGTGTTACCTCAAATTTAATGACCCACTATGCAAAGGGGGATGTGGCGCTTTCGGTTTCCTTGACATCCCTGTCCACGGTTCTTTCCATATTTTTTGTCCCATTGCTTTTAAATGTATACTGCCTAAATATCCCTGATGTAAAAGTGCCGACAAACACCATTGCGTTAACCATCGTTGTCCTGGTAATCATCCCCCTTGGCATCGGCATGCTGTTTAGAAAACTCAACGAACCCCTGGCAAAAAAACTCATCCCCGTGTTCAGCCTGTTGGGAATTATCGCATTATTATTCTTAATTGTTGCTGGTATCTTAAGCAATCTTGAGGGGTTTGCAGATACACAGCGTCATGGCGTCCGGTTTTACACCATGGTTTTTTCGCTGACTTTTTCAGGCATGGTTGTTGGCGGAGTGGTGCCTGCAGTGTTCAAGGTTATCAATTTTCAGATAAGGGCCATCTCCCTTGAAACCGGGTTGAGAAATGCCTCTCTTGCCATGACAATTGCCCTGTTAATACAGGATTCCATGGGAGATTTCCACTCTTCAATGTTCTGGGTATCCGGGATGTTTGGATTATCAATGTATATAGCCGGTCTGATAGCTATTAAGATTTATCCCAAAATTTTTCCCATTGAACAGGCAAGCTGACTATCATCCCTGTGTAGGCGGAGCCTGGGGACAGGCCAAGGCAACTACTTGAAATGTTAATGGGCGACCCCAGCCCTCCATCAGACGTTCAAAAAACGGTGGAATAAGACAAACCAAAGATCCATATTTTTGCTTAAATCAATCTTTTTTGGTAGATAGTACCGAAATTTAATGGTCTGTATCATCTTATTTGGCGAAAACTTAAAATAATAATTGTTATGCAAGGGGAAAATACGGATAAATTTTTAGAGGCTTCAATTGAGGAAGCGAAAAAAGGGATGGCCGAGGGTGGTATTCCTATCGGATCGGTACTCGTTATTGATGACCGAATAGTTGGGCGTGGGCACAACCAGCGAGTACAAAAAGGAAGTGCGGTATTGCACGCGGAAATGGATTGTTTGGAAAATGCGGGACGAATTAAAGCATCCGATTATCGTCGAGCAACGTTGTACTCAACGTTGTCCCCCTGTGATATGTGTAGCGGTGCGGTACTTCTCTATGGGATTCCGAAGGTAGTTATTGGAGAGAACCGTACATTTTGCGGGCCGGAGGATTATGTCAGGTCACGAGGCGTAGAAGTGGTGATTATTGATAACCAGGAGTGTTTTCAACTTATGGAGACGTTTATCGAAAATAATCCAGAGTTGTGGAATGAAGATATAGGTGAGTGGAATGCCACATAACAAATTGCTCGGACGGCACAAAGGGTTACCTCTTAGACAGGCGGTTATGTGTAAAAGGGAGAGATATATGAAAACAGTTTTGTGCGGAATATGTTTGATATTATCGCTAACAAGTAATGTTTGGGCTCGAGATGTAAATACTGTCAGTGTTGACGTGTTAGCCAAAACGAGTTCGAGTTGGGACGGGAGAGCTCTACCAGACTATACAAAGGGCAAACCAGAGATAACGATTCTAAAAATTACAATTCCTCCTAAGGTACAGTTGCCGCTACATTTACATCCAGTGATAAATGCGGGTGTATTGTTAAAAGGCGAACTAACTGTAGTGACGGAAGACAATAAGATATTACACCTTAAAGCTGGAGATTCAATCGTCGAGGTTGTTAACAAGTGGCACTTCGGAAAGAATGAAGGCGATGAGCCAGCAGAAATTATAGTTTTCTATGCTGGAATACTGGACACGCCGATAACAATTAAAAAATAGAGTTCAACACATAACCTTGAACCCGTCAGTGCATTTCCCTTTGTGGCGTGCGCTAACGATTACACTGCTCAACGCCAGAGCCGTCTTTTTCTTCATGGCGTTCTTTCCTGTCTTCATCCGGTCGGCGAAAAGGGGGCTTTTCGTTCCCTACGCCGGCATGACACTGGTCTTCATGGTCATCAGCGGCACATATCTCTGTATTGTCAGCCATGTTTCATCGAGAGTTGGCTTGGCATTTCAAGAGAACCGCACGATCCAGTCAGTCGCTCGCAAGGTGTGCGGATGCGTGTTAATTGTTTTTGGAATAAAAGTGGCTATGGCATCAAAAGATCGAATCAGCCGGTGCGCCCGGATGAGAGTCTGTTTCGCGGCGTTTGCCTTCCCCTTGGTTAAGGCCTCGGTCAAATGCTGGTGACAATCCAATCTGTATTCTTTGGGCAGTTTGGGGCATTGGGGGTGGCTGTTCATTGGAGGATATGCGGTAGCGGCTATGCTGCTCGCCTTGGCCATAGTTGGGGCAGGCGCATTGCTTAAGCGGCTTTGGCGCAACGCCGGTGGCGATGATGCCTAATTATTAAGTCAAGCGGACGGAAAATACGGCTGCAATAATTTTGGATAGGTCGGTGGGGTGCACAGAAAAAAACATCCTACCGGTTATCCAGAGCCGTTCGAATTATTTCGGCAATTTCACTCATGACGATCGGTTTCATGACAAATTTCTGAATGCCCATTGTTTGTGCGTTTTCCGCATTAATCGATTCGCTGAAACCCGAACAAAGTATGATGGGAATGTCCGGACGAATTTTCAGTAATTCATGCGTCAGTTCAACTCCCGTTATATCGGGCATTGTCTGGTCGGTGATGACGATGTCGAATCCGTCAGGATTATCGCGAAAGGCTTCCAGCGCCGCCCGGCTGCTAATCTTTGCATCGACTTTATATCCAAGGCGTCCCAGCATGGCGCTAGTGGCATTGGCAATTGATTTTTCATCATCCACGAAAAGAATTCGTTCGGTTCCCCTGGGAATCGGTTCAGCGCGTTTGACCTCAGGTTCGGGTTCCATCTCGATAATCGGGAAAAAAATGTGGAAAGTGGTTCCCTTTTGAAGTTGGGAATCCACCATCACCGCGCCGCCATGGTTTTTTACAATCCCATGGACGACCGCAAGTCCCATCCCCGAGCCTTCCCCCACTGCTTTGGTTGTAAAATAAGGATCAAAAATCCGTTCCCTATCCTCGGGGGCGATCCCCTGGCCCGTGTCGCTGACCGATAATCGGACATATCTTCCCGGAGTCAGCTCATGAGAGACCGTTTCGGTTTTTTCTCCCAGCTCAATGTCTTTCAGGCTGACTTCCAAAACACCCCCCTTGCCTTTCATGGCGTAGGCCGCATTGGTACAAAGATTTATAAGTATTTGATTGATCTGGGTTGGATCTGCCCGGATAACGGTTGCCTCACTGGTCAGGTTTGTGCGGATGTCAATTGTAGTCGGGATTGAGGCCCGTATCAGTTTGATAACGTCCTCAATAATGGGTGTTATTCTAACCGGTTTCATTTCATATTCGGTCCGCCGGCTAAAAGCGAGTATCTGCCTGACCACGTCTCTGGCCCGCAGGCAGGCTTTGCGTATTTCCGTCATATTCTGATACGCCGGACTCCATTTCAGAATATCCTCCATGGCCAATTCGGTATTTCCCACAATGATGCCAAGGATGTTGTTAACGTCATGAGCGACGCCGCCGGCCAGGGTCGCAACTGCTTCCATTTTCTGGGCCTGTTGAAGTTGTGATTGAAGAAGCCTTGATTCGGTTAAGTCCGATAACACGCCGCGTAGGCCAACAACCTGGTTTGCTTTATAGACCGGACGATTGGAGCTGCGAAACCACCTGACTTCTCCTGCTTTGCTTAAAAGCCGAAACTCTATCGGCCTGATTTTTTCAGAAAAAACCTTTTGAAATCGCTGTTGCATAAGGGGCAAATCATCGCGGTAGATGAACTCTGTAAAAGACCTGCCGATGAATTCCTGCGGTTGATAACCTAAAAGCGGCTCTATTGCCGGGCTGACATAACGGATCTTTCCGGTGATATCAATTTCGTAGATAACATCGTTTATATTCTCAACCAATTCACGGTATTTTTCCTCGTTTTCCAGCAGGGCCTTTTGCGCCTGCTTCCGCTCGGCTATCTCATTCAGCAATTTCTGATTGACTTCAGCTAATGTTGCGGTTCTTTGCTCGATGGTGATTTTATCTCGCTTCATTTCTTCAATGGTTTCAAACAGAACAGATTTTGAGGTGTAGAAGCGTGAAAACGTCTGGCTAAATCTGTTTCTGAAAGGCCATTTTAAATGATATTCACAGTAGGGAGCGCCGCTAAAGTGGCAGCAATTTTCAGTTACCGTCATCGGCCTTCCGCCCCAAACCAATGGCATAGAGGTATAGACGCCCTGGTTGTAAAGACAGATGTCTTTGGATACATCCATTCCAGCGACCCAGTGCAGGCGAACGACGGCTTCATTTTTTTTAAGCTCAACCAGTTCTATTTTCTTGCTGCGGTTCAATTGGTCATTGATCTTCTGAACATGCGCGAGAGATCTTCTAATGGACCAGAAGGACTTGATTACGATTCTCTGGACATAGCCCAAAGAGATATTTTCAGCGGTATATCGGCCGATTTTATAAGCTACCTCCTCGTCATTCAGAATTGTCGCCGCTCTTCGATATAATTTTGAAATTACACCGCAGGAAATCCAGTTGTCGGGGTCTCTTAAGAAACTTTCAGGGTCTTCAAGGCTGTCAATTTCAGGGTCAAGCCTCCGGTAAACGGCGGGTCCGTCCACCTGGTGGTGTTTTAAATAATCCAGAATGGCTCTGGAGTTTATGCAACTGGTCTCTTTTTCCATACTAAAAAAGCATCTCATTCATTTTCATTCAAGGTTCAAGGTTCGTATTCATATCACAGGTGGG
>Ga0180009_10007181_pt1 | contig 11467 bp, 12 predicted proteins | sample OS_PC_MetaG_FD_123537 | JGI IMG/M metagenome (GOLD analysis project Ga0180009, IMG submission 123537) | Groundwater microbial communities from the Aspo Hard Rock Laboratory (HRL) deep subsurface site, Sweden - OS_PC_MetaG | ecosystem: Environmental > Aquatic > Deep subsurface > Groundwater...
CGCAGTTGTCAAACGGAACAACTGGCTCTGCCACGCCTACAGCCTCATGGATAACCACTGCACTTCATGATCGAAACGCCCGACGCCAATCTGTCTCAAAAATGCGATCGAAAGAAGCCCTTCTAATTGTTTGCTTTTGCTTCTTTCTTATGAGAAAATGAGGCCATGAAGAGTCAGAGATCGTATGCAATCAGTGAAATCAAGGAAAAGCTGGCCCCTCTGTTCAAAGAAGAGGGCTTACAGATGGTATTGCTTTTCGGGTCCCAGGGTTCAGGGCGAGTACATCCGGAGAGCGATATAGACCTTGGATTTCTCTATGATGAACCTGTTGACCTAATAGATCTCACCAACAAAGTTACCCTGCTCCTGCACACGGACAGGGTGGATGTGATCGACCTCAGACGCGCCAACCCTCTTTTATGCTTCTCGGCTGCCGGTCAAGGTAAACTACTCTACGAACGACTCCCAGGGCAATTTAATATTTTTTACTCCCTTAGTTTTAGAAGGTATATCGACACAAAAAAGTTACGGGATGCCCGCAAAAGGGTTATTCAGCACTTTCTTAAGGAAAAGGGGCTGGGGTGAGTCCTTTCGATGTCGAAATTATTCAGGCTAAATTATCTATAATACTGGAGAATCTAAAAGCCCTTGAGCCTATTAAAGGGATGGATCGAGACGAATATCTCCGTGACTTATATAAGCGAAAAGCCACCGAAAGACTGCTGCAAGAACTCATCGAAGCCGCCATTGATATAAATGTCCATATGATTGTGGGATTGGGATATGCCCCACCCGACGATTACTACCGGAGTTTTATCCGCGCAGGCGAACTAAGAATCCTCTCCCCCGAACTCGCGGAAAAACTAGCCCCCTCGGCAGGCCTGAGAAACAGGCTGGTCCACGAGTACGATCGTATTGATCATTCGATTATTTTAAAGGCTGTCGCAATGACCGAAGAGCTTTATCCAAAATACGTCGAGGAGGTTTCTTCCGCCCTTTCTCGGAAAGATTAAGACAAACCCCACCGGGTTATGGTTGGGGAGAAGGATTCTTTTTCCACTCGCCGTTTCTATAATTTCCCTATGGCGGTAGAAAAAGCAGCAGGATTATGTACGCTCCGGGATCAAGGATTCCGTTTGGGAAGCTGCGTGGTTTCCATAGCCGGCAAGAAAGCTTGGGCCTGTCAGGCCACCCTGCGCAAGAAAAATTTAGGATGGGAAAGGCTGATTTCAGCCGTTCATCTTTCCCGTCCGGAAAACTATCTTTCCATCTATCAATCGGGATGCAATTTTTCCTGCCGCAAGTGTCATTCCTGGTATTTCAGCAAGCACGCGGAAGGGGAATGGTACACGCCAGAAAGAATTCTTCAGGAGTGTTTAAAGTATGAAAAAAAAGTTAATTGGCCCGAGCCGCGAAGTAAGGCCACCGCCTATCATGCCCATGATACTTGCCGCTGTTGCGGTACCTGCGTGCTTTATAAGGAAAAATCATCTCTTTGCCCTGGAATTCTGGACAGTTCGCGGATTACCCTGAGTCCTCAAGGATTTGGCCCAGTCCGCAACATCGTGGGATTCACTGGAGGAGACCTTACCTGCCAGGCGGAATTTTACGCGCGTTGTTCCGAGCTGATTAAAGCCCAAACCAAGCTTTGGATCTTGATTGAGACCAATGGCTATGGTCTTTCTCCTGCCAATTTAGATAGGCTGCGGGATGCGGGAGTTGACGCCTTCTGGCTGGATATTAAGGCTTATCAAGAGGAAGTTCACCGCTGGTTGACCGGTTGCTCCAACGAATGGATTTTAAAGCTTCCGGAAGAAATGCTGCGGCGCAATTTTACTCTGGAGGTCCTTTCTCTTTACATTCCCGGGGTAGTCGAAGTCGACCAGCTGGAAGCCATCGCCAAACTTTTAGCCAGGGTGGATACGGAGCTTCCGTTTACGATTTTAGCCTTCTTTCCCGAGCATAGAATGAAAGAACATCGGTCTCCAACTCTGGGAGAAATGATCACGGCCTTTGAAGTGGTAAAGGGAACAGGATTGAAAAATGTGCGCCTGGGTAATACGGGGGTCTTTGCCCAAAAAGAAGAGGAGATCCAAGTTCTCCTGGCCAGAGTAGGTCGAGGGTCATTTTGAAAGGGAAAAAATGTTAGGGGTATCTACTTCTTTACGATCGGAAGTTACCAACAGCGGGGTTGAAGTTATTGATGCTGTCCTGGACTTAGGGGTGGAAGCGGTGGAGTTGGAATACCGGATCACTTCGTCCATGCTGCAAGAAATTTTGCCTCTATGCCGCCAGAGACAGATCGCCGTAGTCAGTTTGCATAATTTTTTCCCGGTTCCCGAGAAGGTTCCCAAAGAAAAAGCCAGTGGTGATGTTTTTTCTTTATCAGCCCTCGATAAGGAAGAACGAGATCTGGCGATAAAATATACCTTGCGCACGCTGGAATGGGCGGAAGAGCTGGAAGTGCAAGCAGTGGTCCTGCATCTGGGGAAAATTCCCATGGATAATCCCATGGAAACTTTGAGGAGATTATACGATCAAAAAAAAATCCCAACCGAAGCAGCGCAGGAATTCATCCGGGAGCAAAGAAAAATTCGGGCCGCAAAAGGGCAACGCCACCTTGATGCCGCGCAGCGAAGCCTTGAACGATTAGCCAGGCAGGCAGAAAAGAGAGACGTCCTTATCGGTTTGGAGAATCGGTCCAACATTCAAGATGTTCCCAATCTGGAGGAGTTTAAAGTCCTCTTCCAAGAATTTACTGGAAGTCCCGTACGCTATTGGCACGATGTCGGCCATGCCGCAACTCAGCAGAACCTGGGATTAGAAAACCAGGAAGAACTTTTAAAAAATTGCGGAGACCTTCTGGTAGGCATCCACCTGCATGGGTGTAAGGGATACAATGACCATGAAGCGCCGGGGAGCGGAGAGGAAGATTACACCCTCATTAAAAAATATCTGAAACCTGAGACCATCCGGGTGATGGAAACCCACCATCGGGCCACCCGGAAGGAATTGTTGCAAGGTTTGCAATTTTTAAAAGAACATGGGATAACCGGTGAGGATCCTAAGGCCCGAGGTTGAGGAGGGGGAGAAGGTAAATCGTTCAAGCTAAAAAAGTTGCAATTTAGACCTTTCTTCATTATAATTTTTTCCGTGTTAGATATATCTTTTTTATACCGCTCAGGAGGACAGGGAATGAACCGGCCGTGTTCTCTCCTCACGCGATTTTCTCTCCCCTTCCTTTTTATCTTGGCGACTGCTTCACCGGCGAAGGCGGACCTTACCTATGTTGTCAAGCGAGGAGATTCCTTATACAGCATCGCGAAAAAATTTCATCTTTCCATAGAAGAGATCCAGGAGGCGAATGAGCTGGATGACCCAAAAATTCGGGCAGGACAAAATTTAACGATTCCGGGGATTGACCCCGGAGACACGGCCGCGGAGAAGAAAAAAGGGAAAAAGCCGGAGGCCAGCTAGGATGAACTTCCGGAATTGAAAATTCCGGAGACGCATATCGTTAAAAAAGGGGAAACGCTGGCAAAAATTGCTTACCGCTATCATCTATGGGTTAAAGACCTGGAAGAGATTAATCAACTGCAAGGGAAAAAAATAAGACCGGGGCAAATCATTTATCTCCAAAGAATCCGTGAAGCCCATGAGGGAAAGGGGGAGGGAAAATCAGAGCAAGCCGAAAAGAAGAAAGAAGAAGATGCGGAGGGCTCAAAAGTCAGAGTAAAGGGAAGCGGATTCTTGGTAGATGAACGAGATCGCGAGCTTCTGGTCAGAGTGGCCAAGAGCTTTTTAGGTTTACGGTATCGCCGGGGGGGAACGAGTATCAACGGGATGGATTGTTCTTTTTTTGTCCAAAAAATTTTTAAAACTTTTGGTATTGATCTGCCCCGTACCACCCGGGAACAATTCCAGGTTGGATACAAGATTGCCCAGGAAGCACTGCGCATGGGAGATCTTGTCTTTTTCAAGAGGGGCCAGGCTTACCGCCCCACTCATGTGGGTATTTACATCGGCAATGATCAGTTTATTCATACCTCCCTCAGCAAGGGACGGGTAGAAGTGAGCAGTTTAGGGAGCCGCTATTTTTCCACCCGCTTCATTGGTGCCAGAAGGATCGAAGAAGCCGAAAAACAGCCGGAAGCGGAAGGAGCGGCACTAAATTGATGCCATTCTTCTAAGATTGGCTTTTATTCCAGGAAAGGGAAAGACGTATCCTGTGCCAACCCTGGTCATTCATGGAAACGAAGCTTGTGTTCGCGGAGCCATGGCCGCAGGTTGCCGTTTTTTTGCCGGCTATCCCATAACTCCGGCGTCGGAGATTACCGAGCTCATGGCCCGCATGCTTCCTCAGGTGCGGGGAGTTTTTTTACAGATGGAAGACGAGATCGCTTCGATTTGCGCTGTACTGGGAGCGGCTTGGGGAGGAGCCAAAGCCTGCACAGCCACTTCCGGGCCGGGATTCACCTTAAAACAAGAGGGCATCGGCTGGGCCGCGGAGACGGATACTCCCATTGTGGTCATCGACGTCATGCGCGGAGGACCTTCCACCGGGCAACCCACCTCTTCCTCCCAGCAGGATGTGATGCAGGCCAAATATGGGTCCCACGGGGATTATGAGATCATCGCCCTAACGCCCTCGAGCGTCCAAGAGGCCTTCGACCTGACCGTGAAGGCTTTTAACCTGGCTGAAATTTACCGCAACCCGGTCATGGTTCTCTCCGATGAGATTGTGGGCCATACTCGGGAGAAAATTCGGATCCCCGAGCAGGTAGAGGTCGTGCCGCGCAAAAAACCGCAAAACTCCGTTAACGACTACATACCCTTTCGACCTACCGCCCAGGGTTTTTTAGATGGCATGCCGACTTTCAATCAGGGGTATGGAATTTTAGTTGACGGGCAGCTACATGATGAGTGGGGAATCCGCGCTGGGCATAAGCCGGATGTCTCTGCGGGGCTCGTGGAGCGGATCTGCCGCAAAATTACCGACCATGCCCGGGAGCTTTTGGATGTGGAAGAATACAGGCTGGACGACGCAGAAGTGGTGGTAATCGCTTATGGTAGCCCGGCAAGGCCCTCGCTGCGGGCCGCCAAGGAGGCTCGCAACACAGGCGTGAAGGCGGGATGCTTGAAGATGAGGATTCTCTGGCCGTTTCCAGAAAGCGCCATCGACCAGCTTTGCCCAAGAGTAAAAAAAATCATTGTCCCGGAAATGAACATGGGAAAAATTTATCGGGAAGTGGAAAGGGTGGCCGCCGGAAGAGCAGAAGTCATTTCCCTGCCTAAATTGGGCGGAGAGATGCATACCCCTCAGGAAATTTTCGAAAAAATTAAATTATTTTAGCCACAGAGGTCACAGAGAACACAGAGGTTAAAAAAAATAACAAGAAATAATCAATTTTAAAAATTTTCTTGATTTTTAAATCCATTATTTAATCATTTTACTCTCTGAGATCTCTGTGTCCTCTGTGGCCAATGGTTACTGAATTTATGAATCCTTTAGCTGACAAATACATTCGGAAAAAAGCACTGCCTTTAATCTTTTGCCCGGGCTGCGGGGATGGGACCGTATTAAATATTTTTTTACGAGCCGTGGAAGAGATGGGCATCTTCCCGGACCTGGCTTTGGTGGGTGGGATTGGATGCTCGGGATGGTTGCCCACCTATATCCGGGCCGATGTCCTCCATGTCCTCCACGGCCGGGCTATTCCTTTTGCCACCGGCTTGAAACTCACGGATCCCCGGAGAAAGGTGGTTGTCTTTACCGGTGACGGAGATGGCGTGGGGATTGGCGGCAATCATTTCATCCATGGAGCCAGACGGAATATCGACCTTACGGTCATCATGATGAATAACGGAATCTATGGAATGACCGGCGGACAGGTCGCTCCTACCACCCCCCTTCACGGCCGGACCCAGACATCTCCTTACGGTAATATTGAATTTCCTTTTGACGTCGGCGATCTGGCGCGAGCGGCTGGAGCCACCTACGTGACCCGCTGGACGACCGCCCACCCGAAGCAACTTCTCCGGGCCATCAAGGAAGGAATTGAGCATGCGGGATTTTCCTTTATCGAGGTGCTTTCCCAGTGCCCAACCCAGGCCGGAAGATACCTGGAAGGAACCAGCGATCCGGGAGAGCTTCTAACTCTTTTTAAGAAAAGAGCGATTGCGGTCGAGCGAGCCAGGAGCACTCCGGCCCAGGATTTAAGGGGAAGGATTATTGTGGGTAAAATCCATCACGTGACGGAAAAGAAGGAGTTCAGTAAAACCCTCTATGAAAGTTTTCCGGCCGAAGCAGCAGACAACCAAGATCATCCTTGATGATCGATTCTGTAAGGGTTGTAATCTTTGTGTTCAGGTATGCCCCCAAAAGTTGTTTTCTCAGGGAGAGAAACGCAGCCGGGGAGGGTATCGAATGCCCGAAGTTGGCCACGAAAAGGAATGTTCAGGCTGCCTGTTGTGTGAGATGACCTGCCCGGATCTGGCCCTGACCGTCCTGCGGGAGAAAAAATGAGGAGAGAGGTTCGCATTGCCGGATTTGGGGGGCAAGGGGTTGTAACCATGGGCACGATTTTGGCTGTAGCCGCCGGCATCCATGATGATTTAGAAGTGGCCCAGACCCAGAGTTACGGGCCGGAGGCCCGGGGCGGGGCTTGCCGGTCGGATGTCGTCATCAGCGATGAACCCATCGATTACACCAAGCCAATGGCCCTGGACCTTTTTATAGCTTTATCACCTGCGGCTATTGCCCAGTACTGGCCAGATGTTCGAAAAGGAAAAACAGTGGTGATCGTGGATAAAACATTGATTCCCGAGCCCCCGGATCATTCTCCTCAGGTTTTGGCCATTGAGGCCACTCAGATCGCGGAAGAAGAGTTCAAAAATCGGGTGGTGGCCAACATGATCATGTTGGGAGCTATGGCGACCTATACGGGATGGATCAGTTTAAGAGCTCTGGAAAATGCTCTTGAAGGACGCGTACCCCCCCAAAGCTTAGAGATCAGCAGAAAGGCATTAAGGCGGGGAGCCGAAGTTGTTCAACCCCCTCCCCCTGCTGAATCCTCCTAAACCCCTCAATCGTTTCGTTTGGTAATAATAAAATTATTTTATTCTGGCTAAAATTGGCTTGACAGGGAATTGAGGCTATAATATTTTTAAAAAAAGTTAACCTGGGTGACTTTTCCCCGAGAAACTCCCCCGGATCCCTTCGACGATCGAGATATTTTAGATTTTATTAAGGAAAGGGAGAGTTGTCATGAACGTAGATTTAGAAGTCCGAAAATTAAAGCTTGGGGAGAAGGTTAAAGACCTTCGACTGCAGAAACGTTATACCCTGCGCCAAGTAGCCGGCAATACCGGCCTTTCCATTGCCCTCTTATCGCAAATCGAGAATAACGCCGTTTCCCCTCCCGTCGCCACTCTTCTCCGAATTGCCAGAGCCCTGGATGTGAACATTGGCTATTTTTTCCGCGAGGAAGAATCGAAAGACAAAGCGGTAGTGGTGCGCAAGAATGAGAGAAAGAAAGCCTTTCGCCGTAGGTATGCCCAGCATGGGGAAGGGGGATATACTTACGAAGCCTTGGCTTACACGAGAAATGCCAAACACATGGAGCCGTTCCTGGTGGAGTTTGAGCCCAAGCAGAAAGAAGAGCTTACCTTCCTGAATCACAGGGGGGAGGAATTTCTGTTCCTTTTCAGGGGGCGGCTGGCCTTTCACTACGACCAGGACGAAATCATCCTGGATTCGGGAGACAGTTTGTATTTCGACTCGGGTGTTCCCCATGCTTTTCGAGCCCTCAGGGGGAAGAAAGCCCAGGGAATTGTTATCGTCTATTCGGAAGAATGAAAAAGGCCATAAGCAAAAATATTTTGGACGCAGATAAACGCGGATCGGCAGGATTTAAAAAAATTAAAAGTCAAAAGCATGGGCAAAAAGTTTTTATTCTAAATTGAAATTTCTTGACCTGTTTTTTCTGCGTAAATCAGCGTCCCATTAAATCCTGAAAGAGGGAACCATGATAGAAATTCGGATTCATGGACGAGGAGGGCAGGGGGCGGTAATTGCCTCCGAGGTCCTGGCTTCGGCCTTTTTTAAGGAAGGGAAATTCGTCCAGGCTTTCCCGGCCTTTGGGGTGGAGCGCCGGGGGGCTCCCGTGGCCGCTTTCACCCGGGTGGATGACCAGCCCATTCGCATCCGCAATTTTATATATGAACCGGACCACATCATTATCCTCGACCCCACTTTGATCGAAAGCACGCAGGTAGATTCGGGGCTGAAGGAGAACGGCTGGATCATCATCAACACCGACCGCCCTCCCAAAACATTTGGGCGTTTTTCCAAATTCCGGGTGGCTACCGTGGATGCCAACCGCATCGCCGTCGAATATAAGTTAGGCTCTCCCACGGCTCCTATCGTGAATACCGCCATCCTGGGAGCTTTTTCCAAGATCACCGGGATGGTCACGGTGGATTCGCTTATCGAAGCCATGAAAGAGTTCGTGCCGTCGAACAAAGCCGGCAACGCCGCGGCCATAAAAGAGGCCCATGAAAGGGCGAAAGCGTAAATAGGTAATAGGTAAAAGGTAAAAAATGCACACGCCTTGCCCCTTACGCCTTACGTTTTTTAATTTAATTGTATAGGAAATTCCTTTTTGGACACGGATGTACACAGATTATCAGGATAAACGAAAAAGAAAATAATTATCTGTGGTTATCTGCGCAAATCTGCGTCCCAATTAATTTAAGGAGTTGTTATGTCCGAACAGATCATTTTTAAACGTGAAGAGGATTTGCCTTATCTGCCCATTACCTTTGGTTCGATGGCCTGGAATAAGACCGGAAGCTGGCGGTACTTGCGTCCCCGGTTTGAAAATAAGATTTCTCCTTGCAACGAAGGGTGTCCCGCAGGCCAAGACATCGAAGGAGCGATGGTCCTGATCGGCAAAGGCAAAGTTTTGCAGGCTTGGGATCTATTTAAGGAGGAGAACCCTTTCCCGGCGGTTTGCGGGCGAGTCTGCTTTCATCCCTGCGAATCTTCCTGCAACCGCGGAGAGTTCGATGAAGCCATTTCCATTAATGCCTTAGAGCGCTTCATGGCGGATGTTGCCTCCCGGCAGGGAAGGAAACCGTTGCTGAGGCGGGAAAGGCGGGAGGAGAAAGTAGCCATCGTTGGCTCCGGGCCTGCAGGTTTGACCTGCGCCTATCACTTAGCCCGCCTGGGTTACGGCGTCACGGTCTTCGAGGCTCTGCCCGTCCTGGGAGGAATGCTCCGCGTAGGAATTCCTGAATATCGATTGCCCAAGAGAGTGCTGGAGGAAGAAATCGACCAGATCCTGGAGGTGGAGGTGAAGGCGGAGGTCAATGCCCGCCTGGGGGGAGAGTTCCTGTTGAAGGAATTAAAAGAATATCAAGCCATCTTCCTGGCCATGGGCAACCACCGCAGTAAAAGTTTGGGAATTCCCGGGGAAGAGGCCGAAGGTATAATGAGCGGAGTCGAATTTTTAAAGAACGTTAACCTGGGTAAAGAAGTGCCCCTGGGAAAAAAAGTGGCTGTGATCGGCGGGGGGAATACGGCTATCGATGCTGCCCGCTCGGCTTTACGCCTGGGGACCAAACCATTTATCCTTTATCGCCGGACACGGGAAGAAATGCCCGCCTTTCCTACAGAAATTTTAGAGGCCGAAGAAGAAGGCATTGAAATTTCCTATTTGGTCTCACCCCTGCAAGTGATTGCCGAAAACGGAAAGGTAAGTAAGCTGGAATGCATGAAGAATCGGCTGGGGCCACCGGATGAGGATGGCCGCCGACGGCCGGTGGGCATCAAAGGCTCTAACTTTTTTGTGGAAGTTGATCAAGTCATCGCGGCCATCGGCGAAGAAGCAGATCTTTCCTCTATCCCTAAGAAATTAGGGGTGAAAGAAAACGTCATTCTGACCGATGAGCGGGGAGGGACTAAGCAAAAAGGGGTTTTCGCTGGCGGCGATATGATCCATCAACCCCACACAGTGGTACATGCCATCGGCTCCGGGAAGAGGGCGGCTATCTTTATCGATTGCTTCCTGAAGAAGAAAAAATGGGATGGTCTCTTTGACGCCATCCGTATTGGCGAGCGCGGTGGTTTATCGATGAAACGATACCTGCAGGACGAAAAAGATCGCCTTCCCATCAGTTCCCAAACGGTACGCCTGAAAGATTTGAACCTGGATTATTTCGATTATAAGAAACGTAAAAGAATGTCCAAAGCCCAGGTCTCTAAACGGATCGGATCTTTCGAGGAGGTCAACCTGGGATTTTCCGAGGAGACGGCCGTGGAAGAGGCCAATCGTTGTTTCAACTGCGGCGTCTGCAACCTCTGCGACAACTGTTACATCCTCTGCCCGGACGTAGCCATCCTGAAACAGGGAGAGGATGCGTTCAACGTCATAGACTATGAACATTGTAAAGGGTGCGGCATCTGCGTGGAGGAGTGCCCCCGAAATGCCATGGTTATGGAGGAGGAAATAAAATGAAGAAGATTATGGTGGGCAACCATGCCGTTTCCTGGGGGGTGATGTTGGCCCGGGCCGAAGTGATCCCGGCTTATCCGATCACTCCCCAGACGACCATCGTCGAAGAACTATCGGTCCTCTGCGCGGACGGCAGGCTAAAAGCAAAATTTATCCCGGTAGAATCGGAGCACTCGGCCATGGCTTGCTGCGTCGGAGCCTCGGCGGCCGGGGTGCGAACTTTCACGGCTACTTCAGGGCAGGGATTGGCCTTGATGCACGAGATGCTCCACTGGGCCAGCGGGGCGCGTCTGCCCATCGTCATGGCCAACGTCAACCGGGCCTTGGGATCCCCTTGGAACATCTGGGGTGAGCAGACCGACAGTCTCTCCCAGCGGGATACCGGCTGGTTGCAGCTTTATTGTGAGAGCAATCAGGAGGTCCTGGACACCACGATCCAGGCCTTCAAAATTGCCGAGGAGATCCACTTACCGGTCATGTTAAACCTGGATGCCTTTTTCCTTTCGCATACGGCAGAACCCGTTGAAATCCCGGAGCAAAAAGGGGTGGATGATTTTCTGCCCCGGTATCAACCCGAATTTCGCCTGGATCCCAAGAAGCCCTATTCTTTCGGCTGCCTGACTCCTCCCGAATATTTTATGGAATTTCGATACAAGATCCAGCAGTCCATGCTCCAGGGCAAGGAGGTCAGCCGGCGGGTGAATGAGGAATTCGGGCAATCCTTTGGCAGGAAGTACGGGCTGATTGAAGCGTACCGCTGCGATGGGGCGGATTTGATCCTGGTTACCTCCGGGGCTATCGCCAGCACGGCCCGCGTGGTCGTGGATGCTTTGCGGCAAAAAGGACGGAAGGTGGGCATGGTAAAAGTGCGCTTGTTTCGCCCTTTCCCTCAAGAAGAACTTTATGCCGTGCTGCGGGATGCGGAAAAGGTGGCGGTGGTGGACCGGAAC
>Ga0180009_10007182_pt1 | contig 11464 bp, 10 predicted proteins | sample OS_PC_MetaG_FD_123537 | JGI IMG/M metagenome (GOLD analysis project Ga0180009, IMG submission 123537) | Groundwater microbial communities from the Aspo Hard Rock Laboratory (HRL) deep subsurface site, Sweden - OS_PC_MetaG | ecosystem: Environmental > Aquatic > Deep subsurface > Groundwater...
GTGCCTAAAGTGATCTAGAGTGCCTAAAGTTAAGGTATTTTATCAATTTTATATTGACCGCGCTAAAAGCGCATTCCTCAACTTTAGCTCACTTTAGGCACTTTAAATTTAAACTTTTCGACTTCAGCTTATACAGGATAGTCGTCCTGGTAAAAATATGTCATCGAATTTACGAATTAGAGCACTAAGTCGGTCGGCCAAGATTTGTGCAAACAATCTGTATAAGACATAACCGAATGCTTGTTTGTCTCTTCCGGTAAGGTTTTCCACATCAGATGCATTTGCCGCTAGACAGACAGCCTCTTCCATGGCAAACACGGAGGCGGATCTCGCTGTTTCACTTACAATGCCCATTTCGCCGAAGATATCACCAAGGTTTTCCATAACAGCAATATCTACCCCCTGGTTTACTACCTTAACACTTCCGGATATAATAAAATATAACCAGCAATCATAGCTTCCCTCTTTAATAATCAATTCTCCTGATTCATAGCTTCTTAATTTGCTGAAGCGAATCAGAACCTGAAGATCTTCTTTGGTAAAGACTGAAAGGGTTGGGATGCCTCTCAGTTTGTTAATGAGTTTCATGCTTCCATCCAAGTATTCAGACTCACGCATTCTGTTCCCCCTTTAAAGTTAGAAAAAATATTATTATCGGGTGTGAAACTTGGCAGTTTTATTTAACATTTAACAGCAAAATTATAAAGACTGATTTGTTATGCATGAAAGAGAATGGTTCAATCGGATCTTCAAAAAAGAGAAATACATTGTTATCGCGGGACTTCAATGGGGGGTTTGTCGGCTTTGGATCTCAGCTTGTTTATGGTAACCAGAATGGTTTTATTGCGAATGATATTTCGGACCAGGCGATACTTTCCCGGGAAATCCAAGAGGCACATACCGACAATGATGGTTAGAATGCCCTGACCGGGTAAAAGCAGCATAATCAAACCCGCAAGGATGAAGGCGATTCCAACCGTGTTTTTAAATATTAAATAGAGCAATCGAAAGAAGGACAAGTCCCGAATGTTAATCCGGGAATTTGTCTCAAGGGAAGAGAAGTAGTCGGCAGGGATCTTTATCAGTATGATGGGGATCGTACACAGACTTCCCAAAAACATCAACACCGATGCAGCTCCCGTCCACCAGATCAGCACTTCATAATTACGAAACCACTCTAAAATCGGGGTCATACCGGCATCCTAATCGGCACACATTAACAGATCGAGAGATAGAGCAAATTATTCCAATTTTCACAAGGAAAATACAAAAAAAGGTCCTGCCCCTGCAGGACCTTATCTTTATTTGGTGGTGCCGAAAGCCGGACCTGTAGATTATGAAATAATGACAACAAATTATTAGAATATTAATTTTCGGATTTTTTTTCTTTTAACTCTTTTTCATCCCTTTTTCCGGCAAAATACTGCCAACCGATCACTCCAACCAAACCAATTACACCAAATGCAGGAGTCGTCATAAATGCGAGCGCCTTTGTACCCAATGCTTTAGCTCCGGCCATAACAACGGATGCTTCCATGGTATTCCTCCTTCTTAAATTGAGTGGATTGCTCGAGTGTCAACTGCCAAAACCTCTGATATGATCGTGAATTTGGTTGTTGAATCAAATACGCAAACCAATTTAACGAGTAGGCAGAAACGATTTCGAAGCGTTGACTATAAATGATTATGCCAAATCGGTATCCAGATGTCAAGAAAGAAAATAATGATAATTAATATATCCCAACCACTTGATAATCAGAATTGTGTTTTCAACTCGAAACAGTATTCCAGACGAAAGATCACCTGGATTCCGCTTAAGGATCATTCTAAAGAAATTAGCTGAGGATTTATCCAATTAGACAGTCTGAAAGCGATATGGTATAGAAATTTTATTATCACTTTTTACAAGTTGATCAGATCAATTATTTTATTTTGGAGGAGATGGATGAAACGGTTAAGTATGGAGGAACTTCAGCAACAGATCAACGATTGGAATTCCAAATATCCAGTTGGTACGACAGTCAAGGTTGAGGGATACGATGAAGAGAAGGTTACCAAAACAGAGGCAAGAATTCTCTTCGAACAGAAAGCAGTGATCTATCTGGAGGGTCATAACGGCTATTTCGATTTGGTGGACTGCGCTCCCATTGATGAATCTGAGGATTCTGGTGATTAATTCCGATGGCGGCGTAATTCGCCAATGCAGACCTCGATGCGCTTTATACTCTGCAGTCGGTTTTGACACTTTTCACAAATTCGACAGCTTTAATTCTCAATGATTCGAAACGACAGAACTGACGATGTGGGTCGTTCCCTTTTCACCGGATTACCTATTTGCGATATTCGATAACCGGCAGGAGTGGTACCACGGCAGTGACATTGCCAAGTCGGTTCAATATTATCTATGGGAATTCAGCAACTTAGATGCCCCCAGAGCGGCGCTATCGAGACTCGATACCGCATGGCAGGACTACTATCGGGGGATAATCGGAAACATAGAAGGGAATAACATACTTATCTTTGGGACCGGACTGGGAACCCTTCCGTTGATGTCTTTGCGACGGGATCGAAACATTTATGCGTGCGAGCGGTATCCTATGTTATCGAAACTTTCTCGGGGGGTCATTCAAAAATACGGACTTCAAAACGGGGCGGACATCGGATCCATAAAATCGATCTGCAAGGATCCATATCGAATCAAGTTTCCCGAGGACATCCCGGAAAAATGCGATGCAATCATTTTTGATGATTTTGATCATACCCTTCTCGAAACCGGTTTTGTTCCGATCCTGGATCATTTCAGAAGAAACCTGCTAAAACCGGATGCACGCATCGAACCACCCAGAGTGAAGATATATGCATTTGCCGTTGAACTCCAAATCGACAGCAGCCTATTCGATTTAAGTGCATTGGAAGAATATATGTGGAGCTTTGGCGCCAAACCCTTTGATCCTGAAAAACAACGGCACAAAACACTCTCAGAATCGAAGGAGATTCTAACGTTCGATTTTATAAACTTCGTCCATCCCTGCCAGAAGGATACGGATTTTCATATTAATGCATCAGGCCGCTGGAATGCCATCGTCTATTGGTACGAATTATTCGGAAAGCGGCATTATTGCTATCAATATATCGATCCCATAACCGTAGATAAAGACAGCATCGTTCCGATCAAGGTTTACCAGCAGCGAACGAAAATACGGTTTCAAACCCATCCGCCGTTGTTTATCCCCAGAAGCAAGTGCCTGCCTTCCTGGCACCTGGAGATGATCAACGATTCAGAACGGAATACCGCATATCATCGAAGCATCACAAAGATAATGAAAACCGGTAATATTCGGACCCTTTTAGACATTGGGTCGGGGACCGGACTGCTTTCTTTAATTGCAGCAAGCGCCAATCCGGACGTTAAGATTTACAGCTGTGAAATTTTCAATAATTTAAGCTGTACGGCCAAAGAGACGGTTAAGCGCAATGGATACGAAAACCAAATAATAGTTATCAACGAAGACCTTCTCAAACTCCGATTACCCGAAAAAGTGGACTGGGTCATATGTGAAGTGTTTGACAATGGGTTGATCGGTGAAGGGGTATTACGTTTTGTCCGGTACGCCAAAGAAAACTTGATGAAGGAAAACGCAAGGATTCTTCCTCAGGGAGCGGTAGTGAAAGCCATGCTGATCGAGCATCGAACACCGGATGTCCAAGGAATCAATATGAGTCTGACGAATCCCTATCGATGGAATTCCGATTATACCGCCATTGATTTGTCAAAAACAGTCTATCGGAGGTTAAGCGATGTATTTGACGTGTTTTCTTTTGATTTTCTAAAATCCGGTGCTGAAGATGAAATTAGAAACATGGAGATTCCGATAGTTAAACGCGGAATTATGAGTGCAGTGGTCTTCTGGTTCGATCTTGACCTGGATGGAGAAAATAGGCTTTCATCCGATCCTTTTTCTGAAAATTCCCTTCATTGGAATCCGGCTATCCGGTATTTGCCGGAAATTCATGTTTCAGCCGGATCGATCGTTCCATTGGCGGCAAAACATAACGGGTCCAATATTACATACGATATTATCAAAGAAAAGTTAGCTCCGGACATGGAATGGGTTTCAACACCCCGGTACGATCCCGGATGGGTATCCCACGCAAACGACATCGAATGCCGATATCAACGAATGATTCTATCCACCGCTGAAAATCCAAACAATTATAAACGGCTGATTGAGGCGGCCAATCGTATTGCCTCAAATCCGGGAAACTTTGATATCCGGGCAAAGTTTGCTACCCGTTTGGCAGAGTCATTTTACGTTCGATAAACGGCAGAAAAAAGCGGGTGGAGTTATTTTCCAAACAAGCTATTGACTTTATATTTGAAAAACAATACCTAATTGTTTCGTCACCCAGGTTCCGTAGTCGGATACTTCATTCATTTGTCGCGTTTAAGATAAAGATAAATTAACAGTTTTTGGAATTCGACCGAATCGTCGAATCATTAGTCGGAATACAATTCATTAACAAATAAGGCCGGATTCATTTAGTGCAAAGTTCTTGTTTATGCCGTTTCCGGAAGAAGGCATTACCGATTAAAAGAAGTCTGTCTGTGTTGTGTCAGCGGGTTAACCCGGTTCGGTAATATGATATGGGTACGGGATCACATACAGTACGCTCCGTTTCCCATTGCGATGGTCGGATGTCTCAAAAATCACAATATATTCTAACGGTTGAGGAACTTGCTGGAAGTTTGGGGCGGAGCAGGGATGCGGTTTTCGCTGCTTTCGGTGAAGAGAATCTTACCAAACTGCCCGGGAGTAAATGGGGATTACCCTCTGATGTTGTTAGGAGATATTTGCGTGGTCAAGGCTTTAAATACGTTTTTAAAGTGATTGCCTATATCAACCTAAAAGGGGGCACAGGGAAAACCACCAGCACCATTTCTGCGGCTACCAGGGCCGCGCAGTATGGATATAAAACCTGCATATTGGATATGGACGCTCAGGCCAATTCCACATTGGCTTTCGATGAGGTTCCGGAGGAAGACGATCCCATCTTCTGCGATATCTGGCAGAACCCGGACGACATGGTGATGGGGTCTATCCGACACATCGAAGATCATTTATATATTCTGCCGTCTTCGTTGGAGAATAGCCTTTTGGATGTGAATCTCATCAATCCCGGTTCCCAGAAAAGGGCTGTCCGCGGGGTGTGTGATGTGTTAAGGGGAAATGATTTTGATCTGGTCATGATCGACTGCCCCCCTTCTTTGGGGACTGCTGTAATTTCTGCCATTTGTGCTGCAGATATAATCGTGATTCCGGTTTGTTGCGATGACTTTTCCTTGAAAGGCCTCGATTTCACGATGAAAGAAATCGAATCGATTAGCGATACGTTCAACTTTAAGAAACCGGTTATTCATATACTTCTAACCCAGTTCGACAAAAGACTGAACATATCCGCAAATGCCTCTGCAAAGATATCTTCAAGATATCCGAACCATCTCGTCCCTTTCCCGATTCGGACCAGCAGCTTGTATTCCAAAATGCTTGAAAATAAGAAAACCGTATTTGCACTCACCGGTAAATGCCGAGCGAAAACCGATTATGACCGGTATGTGAGATTTCTGTTAAAACCGGACGGTATATTTGAAAATGGGGGAGCAGATGACTGATAAACCGAAAAAATCCTCAGCTAAAATAAAGATTAAAAGAACCAGAAAGCGGTTGTATGAAACCGCATCCCAGGATTCTGCTGCCACGGCCGATACACCCGATCCGAAACTTCCGGTCACCCAACAGACGAAAGCGGAATCGAAAGTTGCATCAGCTAATCGAATCATTAATAGATATGTTGCCTATTCTGCCGGTACCGCGCTGCTACCGGTTCCTGTGCTGGACATGGTGGCCGTTACTGCCATCGAACTTCGAATGCTTAAACGGCTCAGCGATTATTATGGACTGGTCTTTTCCGAGCAGAGGGGAAAAGCACTGATCGGATCCCTGCTCGGCGGATTTCATGCTGCTTTGTTTACCAAGAGCCTTTTAAAAACCGTTCCGATCATCGGACTTGTTGGAGCGCTTGTTCCCATGGGGGTGCTGGCCGGCGCCCTGACCTATGCGGTGGGAAGAGTGTTTGTGCATCATTTTGAAACCGGAGGAACCCTGCTGGATTTTGATCCTGCGAAAATCCATTCTTTTTTTCAAACCCAATTCAAGGAAGGTGAAAGAGTCGCTTCAAAACTTCAAGGGAATGCCAAGCGTAAATAGCATTCAAAAATAGATATTTTCGGTTCTTTTGAATCTGAGCGCTGGCTTGTTCGGATCAGGTTTAAACCATAGGATGTTTAACCCAAAAATTAAAAGAGGAGGGCGATTCAGATGAAAAGGAAATGGAGTTTCATTACAAGTTTCTTCATTATCGGATTTCTATTATTCCCTTTTATCGCTGGTGCCGAAGAAAAGAAGGCCGAGGATTCAAAACCGATCGGTGAGTGGAGTTGGCTTTCCAGGGGGCAGGAGTTGGGTCCGTGGTGGCTGGTCAGTTCAAAATTCTACGATCCGCACCCCAAACAACTCCTGTATCACATTGATACGAACTTTTCATATTCCGATCTCAGCGGTAATGTGGAAGGTGAGATTTGGAATGTCTCCGGAGCACTCACATTACGGAAAGCCCCCTTTTCCAGTTACACCGACTATTCATTCAGCAGGAATAAAACGACGATCACCGCTTTTGATAGTACTAATGTGGTTGAAAAAGAAACCCTTTCAGAGTTGCTGAGATACGATATCTTAAAATGGCTGGCACTTGAGGGCGGTTTCAGCTGGTATAACGACTCAGCCAAATTCTATAGCGACAGCCACAGCGTTTTCGGCGGGGTATCCGTCTGGCCGCTGAACAAGACAAAACTATGGCTGAAACTCAGCACATTTTATGCTTTCGGTGAAATTAAGTATCGAAATGACTTACTGGAATCGTCATTTATCCAAATGCCGGATTATGAATCCGGTGCTTTTTTCGGTCAAGAAACACTAAACTGGCAAATTACCAAAATGTTTTCTTTGACCCAATATTTTGATTATACGTATTCTTTCGAAGATTCGGATCCGTCTCTGATTTTCGGTGTGCCGAGAGAGGAAGAAGAGAACGTGATCCGATGGAATTTCAATGTCACGTTTAATGTAAAGATTACCCCTACCATTTATTTCTTCACCAAATACGCCATTGTGCATGACGAGAATCCGCTGTCAAGAACCCAGGCCTCGATCATCAAGTATGAAGAGGACGATACCTCGCTTTCGGTGGGCTTCGGGTTGGTCTGGTGATGATACCGGGGATAAGGCAATCCACTGATAGCCAATTAACAGAGAATGAGCTATGAACTGGTTTAAAAATCTTTATGAAACATTCAGGCTTAAGCTTCGGACCAACCTCCCTTTCTTTATCGTTTGTGTATTGCTGGTGTTGTTTATCGTGTTCTATTTATATAACAACATTGTTTACTCGGTACTTTCAGGAGAAGGGGGTGTCTTATATAAACGGTTTTTCGGTGGAACGGTAGTGGATAGAGTCTATCCCGAAGGCATTCATTTCATTTTTCCATGGGATAAGATGTATATCTATAACTTGCGCATCCAACAGGTCCCTCACGAATTTGATGTGCTCACCAAAAACGGTTTGAAGGTTACCCTGAATCTTTCCATTCGATATTATCCAGAGCGCGCTCTCGTGGCCGTTTTACATAAAGTTGTGGGCCCGGAGTATATAAAAACGGTGGTGATCCCGGAAATCGAGCATGTGTTGCGTGTGCTCATCGGTCAGATGGATGCTGAGGGTGTATACACCACCCAGCGTTCGATCATCGAAAAATCGTTGAACGAGGCTATTGAGAAGGTGCATCGTCGATTTATAACCGTCGACAATGTCATTATCAAACAAATTACCCTGCCGCCGGTTGTGGAAAAGGCGATTCAGAATAAGATCGAACAGAAACACCGGGCTCAAGCGCATGTGTATGTGGTAGAGCGGCAACAGCGGGAGAAGCAGCGAAAGATCATCGAGGGTGAAGCCATGCAGGCGTACAATAAAATTGTACAATCATCCCTTAGCCCCGATATCCTACAATGGATGTCGATTCAAGCCACCCTGGAATTGGCCAAATCGGAGAACACAAAGGTTATAGTGGTGGGAGGTGGAAAGCAGGGTCTACCGGTCTTTGGCAACATGATCCTGGATGCACCGGGTGGTTTCCAGTTTAAACCGGAAGATATACAAAAACCAGAATCCGGAAAAGAAAAGAGCGGCATGGAGATTCAAAAATCGGCGGACAGCACGAAGCCGTCTCAATCCGTCAAGGCAAAAAGCGCTTTTGAGACCATGGATGAATCCAATACCGCCGCCAAGGAGCTTCCGGAGGCAAAGTCAGAAGTTAACAAGTAGCGAATGAATAACCATAAGACAATTCTGACCCTGATGTTGGCAGCCTTGCTAATGTCTGGCTGTAACTACTCTTTTACAGACGGGCAGAAAGAAAGAGTTGAAAAAGCAGAGCTTTCACAAGGAGATATCGTTATCGGTGTGGTTGATACTTCGGTTAACCAAAGTTTTTTTATGAAAGGCGTTAACCTGGCAGTAAATATAATCAATGAAAAGGGAGGTTTGCTGGGAAGGAAAGTAAAAATTATTGCCTTTGATGATAAGGGGGACATCGATACCGGTCAGCGGATTGCAAGGCAGTTATCTAAAAACCAGGATGTCATTGCAGTTATCGGACACCTTTTATCATCGGTGGCTGTTCCGGCTTCCATCACGTATATCCAAAACGGAATCCTCTTTATCTCACCGGGTGCCACCAATCCCCTTTTAACGGCACCCCAAAGCCCGTATGTTTTTAGAAATATACCCACCGATAGCGAGATCGGTTTTCAGCTGGCCGATTTTGCTAAAACCAGTGGGTTCAAGTCCATAGCGGTTTTTTATCAACGGGATGCGGATATGAAGGCCTTGACCGACCGTTTCCAGGAACAGGCCGGAGAAAACGGAATCAGCGTCGTTGCCACTCGTTCATTTTTTAAGTGGCAGAATGACTTCAGAGACATTCTGTCGGAACTGAAAAATCAATATAAATTTGACTGTATTTTCATTGCCGGCATTCTGCCTTCACCGGCCGATATTATTAAACAGGCTCGTGACATGGGAATAACGGCGCCTGTTTTAGGGCCGGACGGACTCGACTCCCCCAGTCTGTTGACAATTGCCGGAAAAGCAGCAGAGGGTACGGTGGTAGCCACTGTGTTCAACCCCAAATATCCCGGAAAGGCGACTCAGGAGTTTATTGATCGATTTCAAACCGAGTACGGTTTCGAGCCGGATACCGGGGCCGCCCAGGGATATGATGCGGTTTCGGTTCTCTCCCATGCCATCGATGAAGCCGGTTCCGTGGTGCCCATCGTCGTCGGCGCCACGCTTCGATATCTTAAAAACTGGGAAGGGGTAACCGGCCCTTACTCATTCAATACAAAAGGGGATATCGATGGAAAATCGATCTATTTCAAACAGGTGCAGGATGGAAAATTTGCATTCCTCAAAAGTGAGGATAGAATGCAAGCGAGTCTTTTTGATTATGTTGAGGGTTTCACGTTGCGCCTTCCGATGGAAAGACCGATACCCACCATCGATCCCGGATTAACCGTAGAAAAAGTATCCATCGAAATCACGGAACAGCTCTTTATGGGATTAACCGATCTCGACAAGGAAACCTATAAAGCCGTACCCGAACTGGCCACCCATTGGGAAGCCGGCAATAGCGGTAGGAAATTCACATTTTTTTTGCGCAACGATGTGAAGTGGACCGACGGCAAGCCGGTAACCGCCCATGATGTGGTGTGGGGAATCCGGCGAAATATCGATCCGAAAACGAAATCTCCCGGCTGGTATATGCTTCAAATTATCAAGAATGCCGAAGCCATTTATAAGGGCAGAATCAAAGATATGACACAACTCGGTGTGCGGGCTTTGGATGATTATACGGTTGAATTTGAACTTGAATATGCGGCGTCATTTTTTCCGACCATCACCGGGATATGGGCATATTATCCCCTGCCCAAGGAGGCCATAGAGAAATATGGAGAACAATGGACCGACCCGGATAAGATTGTCACCAATGGATCTTATAAGCTTGCTTTATGGGAAAAGGGAGTCGGAATGATCCTCGTCAAGAACCCGGATTATTGTCAAGCCGACTCCGTCAGCATTCCGGAGATACGCTACTTTATCATACCCCAGGGTAATCTCGGATTGGTCATGTATGAGAATAATGAACTGGATATCATGGGCAGCGGGTATTCACAGATACCATCGGAGGATATCCCGGACATCAAAGCAAATCCGGTATTATCCAAAGAATATTCACTCAAGCCTCAATTTTGTACGTATGCTTATGCGTTTAACACCCAGAGGGAACCTGTTGATCATCCGCTGGTCAGAAAAGCCATTGCAGCGGCTGTGGATCGTCATTTCATGATCGATGTGTTGGCCGGAGGCGATCTGCAAATCGCAACGACATTCACGACTCCTCCCATATTCGGTGCCGTGGATCCCAAAGCGGGAATCGGTATCCAGTTCAATCCGGTTCAGGCCCGAAAATGGCTGGCGGAAGCCGGTTATCCGGACGGCAAAGACTTTCCAGATATAACCCTGCTGTATTCGGCATCTGAGAAGAATACGAAGTTTGCCCGTGCCATTAAGGCATCTTTAGCCCATTTTTTAAATATCGACTTAAAATTGCAGGAAAAGCGATGGGAAGATTTTAATCAGGTAATTACAAAAAACAACCCCCCGCACCTTTTTTTGCTGGATTGGTGTGCCGACTATCCGGATGCACACAATTTCCTGAACGAGGTATTTAAACCGTCCAAACCATTGTATCGGTTCGGATGGAACGACCCTCGGTTTGAGGATTTGATGGTGATGGCTGAAAAAGAATTGAATCCATTGAAAAGAAAAAATCTCTATCGGAAAGCTGAAAAAATCCTATGTGAAGACGAGGCGATCGTGATTCCGATCTATTTCGATACCGCTCATTGTTTAGTGAAACCTCGAATCGGGGGATGGTATCACATGGGAATCGGCGGACAGCATATCCGCAACTGGCACCTGCTTGCAAAATGAAAAAGACAATATCGATCATCTTAATACTTTTATGTCTTAATGTTGTGGTCTTCTTCCTCATGCCCCAGACTGCTCCGTTGGGTAAGAAGAATACCATCCACATTGCCGTGGCGGTTCCCATGAGCGGCAACGACAGAATGCAGGGGCAGGAGATCCTAAACAGTATCCGTCTGTTTCTTGACCAATTGGATTCCGAGGGTATTTCCAAAGATTGGAAAATTGAAATCACGCCTTATGATGACCGACAAGATCGACGAACGGCCCTGAAGATCGCCTCTCAGATCACCGAAGTCAA
>Ga0180009_10007183_pt1 | contig 11462 bp, 12 predicted proteins | sample OS_PC_MetaG_FD_123537 | JGI IMG/M metagenome (GOLD analysis project Ga0180009, IMG submission 123537) | Groundwater microbial communities from the Aspo Hard Rock Laboratory (HRL) deep subsurface site, Sweden - OS_PC_MetaG | ecosystem: Environmental > Aquatic > Deep subsurface > Groundwater...
AGATTTCTTCAAGGGGGAAGTTGGAAAGGCTTGTCACTAAACCATCTGCTGCTGCTGCAACTTCATTTACGCTTTTTCCTTCAGCCAATCGGGACAGGACATCATTATATCGTTCAATCACACCCCATGCCTGGATGCGTATTTGGATATCGTCCATCTTAACCTTATCTGAGGCTGATTTTATTGGATCAAAGGTATCCGGCCTCTCAATGGTACGATTCACTTTTTCTTTTGATAGACGTTCTGCTGTATTTTCCTGGTGTTCTTTTAAGGCGACCGAGTAATCAAGCAGGACCTGCTCTCCGGCAGTACGAGCATTTTTGAATGCTTCTTTGTAGGAGGAAAATTCCTTGGTCGGAAGAGTGGTGCAGGAAAAGAATGCAAAAATGATAAATAAAACAATAAAATACTGCTTTTTTTGTGTCATAAGTTGATCAATCATATAACGCCCTCCTATTGATATGAATTTTAAAATACAGATAAGTCCATAATGAGACGATACCCTTTATTGACCTTTGAGATTTCTGATCTCTTCAATGGTGTCACGAAGACTTTGTTCCATTGGAATTTGTTGCTGCCAACCCAGAACATCTTTGATTCGCTGATTGCTGAAATTCCATAATTTTCCTTTCATTGTTGCCATGAACTCTGGCGAAACAATCAAAGGTGTCCCCAATGTCATGTGATTGAATTTATCAAAGAATCCCATGGCGCCCAGCATGAAATTGGGTAGCGTCATGAGTGGCAATGGAATTTTTGAGTCCAAACTGTGCATGGTTTCAATAATATCACGAAACATCGGGGATATGTCATTACAGACAATAAACCGTCCTTCACATTCTTTTTCACCCGCAAGGATATGTGCAGTGACTACATCCCTGACATCAACATAGGGGTAATTCATCTGTATCACACCCAGCCGCATGGCACCCATCATCATCGCTTCCAGCACATCAATGGTAGGCGTATTCCTTGCGAACCCAGGTCCGGCGATAGTACCGGGCAGGATAGACACCATATGAATTTTCTTTTCCTTTGCAATTTTCCAGGCCAGTTTTTCACCCTCAGTTTTTGCCTTAATATAGGGGACTCTTTTGTCTTTTGTCCAATGTCTTTCATTTGAAGGAGGGGCGTTTGGAAGGGTCATTGGAAGGGTAACAACCGAAGATGTCAGTACTATTTTTTTAACCTTTGCCTCAACAGCAGCATTAAAAGCATTTTCAATCCCCTTTAAGGAGGCATCAATAATTTCTTGCTCTCTGCCGGGTTCTGTATAAGAATAAATTGCAGCTGTATGGAATAATAAATCAATCCCTTTCATGGCAGCCTTAAGCTGGTCCGATCGGGCCAGGTCAGCTTCAACAAGGTCCACATCTCCAAGAGATTTAAGCCGGTTCACTTTTTGGGTGTCTTTTAAAGAGCGGATACTTCCCCGAACGGTATACCCCTTTTTAAGCAATTCCTTGATTAAATTATATCCCAGATGCCCATTTGCTCCGGTAACAAGAACTTTCATGGCGCCTCTCCTTTCTGATGATATTATTTCCGTCACTGCCCTATCCGGTCATGGGCAAAATCCACAGCATTTTTCCAGCCCGACTCATCCAGTGCAGAAATTTTTGAAATACCCGTGGCTATATTATCTTCAAATCCTTTATGGTAAAAATGTAGTACATGTAAATAATCCCTATTGTGAGATCGATAATCCCGAACAAAAGCAGGATCTGTGCAGCATTGCTGAAAAGAACGTAATAAAAGAAAAAAAGAAAAACAATCATTCTTAACAATCCTTCCAAGAAAATGAACCACGTTCGTTTATAAATATCAAATGATGCGACAATCAAACATATGCCCGCAAAAACAACAAGAAGGCCAAGAATATTTATCATAATTACGTGATTCACATTTTCCGGCATTGCGAACACAGTCCCGCCTAATCCCAGAGAATGACCCAACCTGTTTGAGGTGTTAAGAAATTCTTTAAACGTAATGGGACAGAGAAGTGCTCCATAAGCTATAATATTAGAAATTCCTGTCCAGAAAACCCATTGCCTGAAATTTTTTATTTTTGCATGGGATTCCATAATTGTTCCCTCCAAGATCTAAAAAATTACAAAGTTATAGCCGGTTCAAATTCGTTTCCAATATTTAGCTGATAACTTCTGCTTTTGATGTTCTTTTGAGATATTGGAATTGGGGCTGTGAATTTTTGTTTGAATGCCTGTTCTGTCTTATTTTTTGCGGACATATTCAACATCCCCAAATCTTGAGTTGACGGAATCATGGCACAGCTCCGCACCTTCGCTTACAGTATTGCGAGTAGAGGACAGCACAGAGAAAAAAGATACAGTTGTGTTATATAAAGTGTTTTCAATAAAATCAATCGGGGTAAACCCTTAGTTTGAAGAAAATTTTGCTTTTTTTGTAAAATTTCCTGATCTCTCGACCTGGTGATGTTCAGTCACTTACTTTTACGCCAATATCCTTGGGATCAATGCTTCGGGTAACTATGGGTGACAAAAGGTACAGGGTGCCGTAACTCAAAGCTACGTATCCAAAAAATGGAGTGAATGCAGAAAACAGGAAAACCATCAGGTTGATCCGGGCAAACCAGGGTCTGCGGTCCATGAAACGCCCGATATGAAGATATATGACAGGGTATGTATTCATGGCTCCTGCCGCCAAAAACATGAGGCAAAAAGAAAAAATCCCCCAGAAGGCGACCATGCCGGTGCTTTTCTCCACCGCTATTTCAAGCATGATCATCGGAGCTGTGACCAATAGAGCAGCAGCGGGTGTCGGCATTCCTTTAAAAAAACCAGGTATGGGATTGCGGTCCAGTGTAAAATAGACAAGACGCGTGAAACCTAATAAAATATAAGCTATTGCAGCAAATCTCAGGGGTAGCTTTTGAATAACCGGGTTCTGGATTTGTGAAAGGAAAATATAAAATATCCATCCCGGAGCAATGCAGAAACTGACTGCATCAGCGATATCATCCATTATACCGCCAAACGTTATATTAAACCTTCGCGGTTTATTTTCAATGATAGTTGTAAGTCCAAGTTTTCTTGCAAGCGCACCATCTACCTTATCAAATACCGCTCCGCCCACAAGCAGAAGATACGCCTCTCGAATCTTGCCCTGATAGGCAAAAAACACAGCCATCAGACCCATTAATGCGTTCATCAGCGTTAATGCATTGGGAAATATTGAGAGAATGCGTCTGCGAAGCTTTACATCGCCAAGGCAAATCTCATCCAGACAAAAGGAGCCGTATTTGCGGCAATTCATTGCAATTGATCCAAAAATGAAAATCAGAAAAAAGATCTCAATGAAAAACAGGTTTCGAAGGGGAATATGACTTATCTTGCTGATCCAGCCGTAAAAAATACCTGGATCAGATGATGGAATGAAAAATATGTAAATGTAGAGCAGGGCTCCAACAGGTGCGGCTACAATTTGACGTAGTCTGGCATATTCAGTCTCTTCCGGTTTTTCATCGGTTCGAATGGAAAATCCCCTCATGAAATGGGCAAAATTATCTCTTATAAGTACGGCTATACACAAAAACAGAACCAGAATTGCATGGAGCAATTCCACCCGTGTATATTCAGGGGATACTTCCAGAAGGCGCCACATTGCCCCGGCTGTTAATAATGGGAAGATGATGGAATAAATAACTTTGTCCATCATCTTGTCAGCCAGGCTCACTAATTTAAACTCTTTTCCAAATCTTACGGAAAACCACCTGTCCACAAGATCAAAACACATGGCAATAAGAAAGCAGATCACGCCTAAGATATACAGGGTTGAACTGTGGGTCCACATAACGCCAACAGCAAAAACCATTCCTGCAAACACCAATGGTGCCCGGCCATAAACCAAAACAGCGGCGATTCGTTGTAGAACTTTTTGCTCTTCTTTCATGCTACTCCTTAGACCTTTGTGCGACTGCTTTGATTTCCTCGAATTGCCCCGTCGGCAAACGCTATACTTAAATTTTGATCAATTTTTTTCATATTCTTTAGCCAAACGCAGTATACATTTATACCATGATACGAGCATCAAAATTAATTCTCTGAAGATATCATAGTCTATAAAAAAATTGAACTATATTATTGTTTTGAAGCGTATGGATATTTTTTTTGGCTGGATTATCCTATCAATGGTATTGATCATAGGGCTTGTGCTTTGAACAGTTTCATTTTTCTATAAAAAAGTTCATCATAGTGAACTTCTAATCGCAAAATAAACACAATTCCCATAGCCTCTCTTTGGTTGTCCATGAACAAAAAATTCGAATATATCAACTTTTATATTGACTCGATGGCAAGTTAAGAATATATGATAAGATATGCTTGGTTCTGCATAATGAATTATTTTAATCTACAAGGGCAGTCGCAATATGGAAACAAGACGTGAACAATTAAGGATCGACCCCAAAAAATGTACTGCATGCCATCGGTGCACGATTGCATGCTCCATGAAACACCACGGAACGGTCAATCCCCACCTTTCCAGAATTAAGATTCTCCAATTTAAAAACCAGGAACTTAATGTTCCTGTCATCTGCATGGCTTGCGAAAACGCACCCTGCATAAAGGTGTGCCCCATGAATGCCCGGACAAAGGCATCAAACGGATCAGTGGTAACAAATACTGAGGTCTGCATAGGGTGCAGGGCGTGTATGTATATCTGTCCTGTGAGCGGCCCGGCAGAAAATCCCTACACAGGCCAAACCATGACCTGTGATATGTGCAAAGATGATGAGGCAGGGCCGTGGTGTGTCACTGCCTGTCAATATGAGGGAGCATTAACAATGCATGAGAACGATTCGCTGACAACAGAAACCGCAAGGCAGCAGGCAGGACGGTTTAGAAAAATATATTCCTGATAATTGCCGGGATCAATTTGGGCAGGGGAATAAAAAACAACCCGTAACTATTTTAACAGACAAATAAGCAGGTACTATGAAAATCATAATTATTGGGAATGGAATTGCCGGGAATCAAGTGGCCTTTACACTGAGGCAACAGAGTCGGGAAAATGAAATCTGCATCATTTCCGCCGAGAACGTCCCGGAATATGACCCTTGTTCTCTTCCCTATTTTCTTGGTGGTGATGTTGAAAAAAAAGATATTTTCAGAAAAAAAATTGAAGATTATGCACAGCACAACATCAAGCTTGTTTTCAATAACAAGGTTGTTTCCATTGATCCTGAGGCAAAGTCTGTCACCACTGACAAGGGATTGGAAATCGGATACGACAAACTGGTACTGGCCCACGGCGGAGATCTGTTTATTCCACCGATCGAGGGAATCGGCAATCCGGGCGTATTCAGCTGCAAGCAACTGCTTGAGACGGAAAAACTTTTTTCCCATAATGGAAGCTGTGCTGTGGTTATCGGTTCCGGTGCCATTGGAATAGAGGTGGCCGAAGCATTAAAGAAAAAAGGATACCAGGTCTATATCATCGAACTGCTCGACTGGATACTGCCTGCCCTGTTTGACGAACCCACTGCCAAAAGGCTTGAAACAGCCATGGAAGGATATGGGATTCATGTCTGCACCGGCGAAAAGGTCCTTCGGATCAAAGGGGACAATGGGGTTACAAGCGTTGTAACAGACAAACAAGAAATCAAATGCGACACAGTGGTGGTGGCTACCGGGGTGGTTCCGGGCACTCTTCTGGCTAAAACCGCCGGAATTGAGACCGGTCGCGGCATCCAGGTCAACCAAAAGATGGAAACCAGTGTTCAAGATATTTATGCCTGCGGTGACTGTGTTGAAACCATTGATGCGTGCACGGGTGAGGCAGCCATGTTTCAGTTAAAACACAATGCAATTGAACAGGGACTAATCGTAGCAAAAAACATTTCAGGCGAAAATGCCGAATACCTCGGCGCTCATGCGTTTGCCCGGGCACATTTTTTTAAGACCCACGCTGCTACATTTGGGAAAACCATTCGGGGAACGGAATGCCTTTTAGGGCAGACCGAGATTTTTGAAAAAGAAAGCGGAAAAGATTATTTGCGTGTTGTTTTGCTGGACGGCAGGGTGATCGGCGGACAGGCCATCGGCAAATATGCAGATACCATCGGATTATTGATGTCGGCCATGTGGCGAAAGGATGATATCAACCTTTTAAAGCGCAAATGGAAAAACATTGTTCAATCAAAAAAAGCGGACAAATTACCCCAGATCAGGCTTGGTCATATCTTCGGATTCGGCTCATGAAAAGGGGGATGGATATGAATCTACTCCTCAAAAAGAGCACCAGTTGAATTAATTATCAAAATTTGACCGGTCATCCTCCTGGACAACAGATGTCCAATATTCAAAAAAAAACATTGACGGATTTGAATCTTATAGCTATGTAATTAGTTGTTTGGCTAACTATAGAAACAATGAGAGTATGGACAATCTTCTCTTAATATTAAAAGCATTATCAGATAAAAACAGGCTTAGAACTTTTTGTGCCCTATTGTCTTATGAAGAGCTTTGCGCCTGTCAGATCACAGAACTTTTACAGGTAGCCGGTGCCACAGCCTCCCGGCACTTAAGCCTCATGGTCAGTGCGGGCATATTAAAAAATCGAAAACACGGCCGATGGATTTATTTTAGGCTCAATACAGACGATCTTTATCTTGACCCTGTTTTCAAATGGATAAAACGAAAACTTGGCAAATCAAATCAAGTTGAAAAAGACCTAACGGCGTTAAGGCAGATTATGATTATCCCCTGCGAAGACCTCTGCCGGAAACAGCGGGGAGCAGCATCCTGTCCTGACAAATAGGAGTATTCGGATGAAAGAAAAACTAAAAGTCTTATTTCTGTGTACAGGAAATTCCTGCCGCAGCCAGATGGCGGAAGCCTGGGTACACGAATTGAAAAAAGACACAATTGATGCAGTTTCAGCAGGGATTGAAATTCACGGCCTGAACCCCAATGCCGTTAAAGTGATGGCGGAAGCAGGAATTGATATTTCAGGCCAAACATCAAAACACATTGATGCGTTTAAAGATATGGCACTGGATATTGTGGTAACGGTATGCAGTCATGCCCATGAATCCTGCCCCTATTTCCCGCCCCGCTGCAAGGTGGTCCATGTCGGTTTTGATGATCCGCCTAAAATGGCAGAAAAACTTGCTGCACAAGGTGCAGGCAAAGAAGAACAACTGGAGTGTTACCGCAAGGTCAGGGATGAAATAAAACTTTTTGTTCAAGGATTGCCGGACAATCTTTGAAAACAAATGGAGAAATAAAAAATGACTCGAGAAAATATAACTGCAAATGATCGAAAAATGACCAGTCTGTTTGAGCGGTATCTGACAGTCTGGGTCGGGTTATGTATTGTTGGCGGCATACTGCTGGGCAAGGTTGCGCCGAATCTGGCCAAAACACTGGATGGAATGTCCATCACCATAGGGGGTGCCCCTGTCGTATCCATACCCATTGCTGTGTGCCTTTTTTTTATGATGTATCCCATTATGGTAAAGATTGATTTTGCTTCTGTGATAACGGCGGGGAAAAGTGGAAAACCGGTCTTTCTAACGCTCTTTATCAACTGGTGCATCAAACCGTTTACCATGTATGCCATCTCAATATTTTTTCTTGGATTTGTGCTTAAATCTTTTATCGGAGTCGATGCAATTGATCTTGTCAAAATGCCATTTGGCCTTGATCTTCCAGTGGGAGCCCGGCATGGTGCAGGGGTAGTTGTTTTGCAGGAAGGCGTTAAACTGCTGCAGATCCCCCTGTGGCGAAGTTACTTTGCAGGGTGTATCCTCTTGGGGATTGCGCCTTGTACTGCAATGGTACTGGTCTGGGGATACCTTTCCAGAGGAAATGATGGTCTGACACTTGTCATGGTGGCCATCAATTCTCTTACCATGCTGGTCTTATATGGTGTCTTGGGCGGGTTTCTGCTTGGCGTGGGAAAGCTTCCCATTCCATGGCAGGCATTGCTTTTATCTGTTGCCGTCTATGTAGCCCTTCCCCTGGTTGCAGGGTACGTTTCCCGAAAATGGATTATCCATGTCAAAGGCAAGACCTGGTTCAAGGAAAAATTTTTAGGCGTCCTGACACCGGTTACCATCAGTGCCCTTCTTTTAACCCTGGTTCTCTTATTCAGCTTTAAGGGCGAGGTAATCACAGCAAACCCTTTGACAATTTTATGGATTGCCATACCGCTTTTCATCCAGACGATTTTTATTTTTGCCCTTGGGTATGGTGCTGCCAGGCTATTGAATCTGAAATATGAAGATGCTGCCCCTGCCGCCATGATCGGCGCATCCAATCATTTCGAAGTGGCGATTGCCACATCTGTTATGCTGTTTGGTCTTTCATCCGGCGCCGCACTTGCAACCGTTGTTGGTGTTTTGATCGAAGTTCCGGTCATGTTGATGCTAGTGGGATTTTGCAAACGGACAACGAACTGGTTTAACAATTAAGAAGGGGTCTATACAGCTGTTGATCGGATCAAGTTTTTTTACTCGGTTTCGATCTGTTTCCGGAACCATTGCAGAAGATCTTCCTTGATCCTGTCCAGAACCCCCGTGAGACCGAGTTCATCAGATACAGCGATGTCAGGATTTTCTTGGCCTTTTCTCAGCAGTTTCAGCACCTTGGCCACAGGTTCTTTATGACGGACCATGACATAAACAGGAACCTTGCTGTTCGCAGACGCCGTTACAATTAATTTGGCGGAATCAACGGCCATATTCGCCCCCCAAGCGTCGATCGACCATGTAAAAGCACATACCAATGCCGTCAGTCATACTGGCAGTATCCAAACTTGTGCAGTTTTGAAAAGTCAAAATCTATTTTTCAAGCCAATACTTTTTTGGCAAATGAGCGGGCCATCTCAACATCTTTGGCATCGGGATGCCCGGCCATCTGCTTGAGTCTTTCCGCCCATTGCTCATCTGTCAAGCCTTGACGCTTTTTAATCATTTCGTGTAATTCTTCAGTAAGAAATCCTTGACAGTCAAAGCATCCTATATATTCCATCTTATTTTTCCGGCAGGCATTTTTGATGGGTTCAGTAAATTTTTCCATGTCCTGATCCGGATATGCCAGGGCAGCGTGAGTAATGAAACCGGCTATCTTTTGCCCTGGAACCGGTTGCATCCTGTTTAAAAAATCTTGTACAGGCGCTGCCAGATTTCCAGCATGAAGAGGAGAACCGATAAAAATAAAATCATATCCTGAAAGATCATCCATATTTATTTTTTCCAATTTTGATATATCTGATTCATTTGTCGTTAATGCTTCTTCACAGATAACCGTGGCGATCTTTTCGGTATTCCCTGTTTGACTAAAATACGTGACAAGTACTTTCATGGTGTATCCTCCCTACCGGAAGAGTTTAGTTCCAGGTTGCAAGTCCAAATCACATTACATTAAAAGGCATAAGAGTGCAAAAATTATTAAAAAGTACGCCAATCTTTCTTGAGAGATAATGAATCCTTGACCCGTTGTTTCTGTGGCCTTATAGTGGCAGGGAAAAAACCTGACCATCACACCCTGGCAATGTTCAGGATGAAAAAAAGGATTTCAAAGGAAGATGTTTGATTTAATAAAAAAAATTATCAGCAGCAGCAATAGTAAAGCACAGACCACAGACCAGGATGCTCTAACCGCCCATTTGGCGTTAACCGTACTGCTGCTTGAGGCGGCCTATGCAGACGGGGAGTGCAGTGAAGAAGAAAAAGAGCATCTTGCTGCAACACTTGTGACAAATTTTGGGATAGAAAGAAAGGAAATTGATACCCTGCTCGCTGACAGGGATAAAGAACATAGAGAGTATGTAGACCTTTTTCGCTATACTCACTTTATAAACGAAAATTTTTCCGAAAAGCAAAAGATCGACATCATGGAATCTGTCTGGCGTATCATTTTGCTGGACGATCACCTTGAAGCGCATGAGGACCACTTTGCCCACAAACTTGCAACCCTTCTTCGCTTAAACCATAGTGAGTTGATCAACGCCAAACTGCGGGCAAGAAAACAGCTTTTATAAATAGACTCAACCTGAAAAGGGATCAGATACATACTATAAGGCATTGTTTATGATACAAAAAGCTTTATTTTGAGAAGGTTGGATTTTATCCGAATTACAATAGAGGCTCCAATACTATTTTAAGCCTGTTTTGCGTTTACTCTCGCCTGGCGCCGATTGCCCCTCCTTGCTGGTTCCTTCCCTTTAATTCCAGACCGTTTGGACTGAGACTTACCGTATCCAAGTACTGTGTCTTTCCTCCTTTATATCCCCATTTGATTTGAAACTTTTTTCCTGCCTCAAGACAGGTCCAAGGCCCTTCATATCCATTGGCGGCTTTGCAGTAGCCAGTACTGTCACACATTACCTTAGCCCCGTTAAACCATATCCATGTTCCCACAAATTTACTGCATTGATTTTGGGATAGTTTCTCAGGGGTCGGGTCAAAATAAGTAACACATTCTACAGGGAAGGAGTCATCAGGACCAGCAAAATGAATTATAACACCTGATGAGGTATATTGTTCGACAAGATAATTTTTTTCATCATGGTCAATCTTCTCTGGATCGTCCAGGTACAACCAATCACGATATTCATTTTTAGAATAGCCAATCTGTGAATAAAGATCAATTGCCTCGATCACCCCAGAACCAGCTCGATATTTAATGGAGATGCGACGGGTATCCAGTTGAGGATGATAGTCGTAACGGATACCTGGCACAATCTCTTTGACGGGTTTTCCCAACACACTGTCCGCTTCAGATTTTTTAGATAGGCCAGGTTCTAAATCGACGAAGGTAAGTGGTGCTGCCCAGCTGGCAAAAGCTGTACAAAACAAGCACCATACCATAGCCGTCAAAGCTATACATGGTTTAACTTTCATGAACTTCATTTCTAAAATTTCCTCTGCAACATCTCGTCAATAATCATTGTATCCTTCCATACAACGAGAGAGTCTATGCTCAGTTGACTCTATGCAGGACATACACGGCTCATCAAGTGTACCAAAGAACAATAAACTTTTACAATTAGGGCACATAAGTCTGATACATTCTTCACGGGTCCTGGGAGTTGGTCTTTCCTTTTCTCCAGTAGTTCCAGCTCTAACAGGAGAATCGGCAACAGTTTCATCTGGTGAAGAGGCATCATTTGCAGACATACCGGTGCTTATACCAGTATCAGTAGGCTTTGGAGCATCTTGACTTGGCTCAGGCGGTGGTGATAAGACGGACATCTCTCCTTTGTTTTTTATCTTTGTCTTTACTATAAATTTGGGTTTTTTAGTGCCCTTGCCCAATATGATTTTCGCAGGAAAAGCTGGCGTCACTTGCCGATCTCTGGGGTTCCACTTAAAGAGCGACACGGTCTTGGTCGCGTTACGGGGCTTGCTATATGAATCCTTATCACCCAACGCTTTTACAAACACCTGGTATTTATCCAATGGTAGTCTATCAAAT
>Ga0180009_10007184_pt1 | contig 11461 bp, 9 predicted proteins | sample OS_PC_MetaG_FD_123537 | JGI IMG/M metagenome (GOLD analysis project Ga0180009, IMG submission 123537) | Groundwater microbial communities from the Aspo Hard Rock Laboratory (HRL) deep subsurface site, Sweden - OS_PC_MetaG | ecosystem: Environmental > Aquatic > Deep subsurface > Groundwater...
CGGATTGTATTGGATGTAGATCTTCCAAAAGGATACCACTTCTCCGAAGGCGCACCGTTTTTTGTGGATGTCAGAACATCGGATAATTCCATCGTCAAGGTCGCCGACAGACCATCCGAGGTGACATTTCCTTACGAGATTCAGCTCGATGCTCACACTGGAATGACCGAGGTGCAGATCGACGCGGTGATATACTTCTGCCCCGACAAATCGAGCCTCTGCATGTTCGACAACATTCGCGTGAAGCTGCCGGTCGATGTGGCGGCTGACGGTTCGGATGCGATCACGGTGAATGTCGATGCGAAGACAACGCAGTGATTGGTTTGCCGATCAGGTTGTTCTTGTGGGCGGCAGATCCTTCGAAACTCAGGACTTGTGTCCACATCAGCCGCACATTTCAGGTTGAGATAGCAGGGCAGAATCCCGAAGTAGAGCGGAGTGGTTCTGCCTACTTACTGAGATAATCACCTTTTGATTTTGTCTTTTTCTTCCATCTGAGTTTGTCAACCGCGCGGACATCTTCGACCGAGCCGAGTTCTTCGAGGTACTTCAGCAGCTCGGACAACTCGGAATCGTTGCGATCGCCCAGGTACTCACCGACCAGAATGGCATTTCCGTAGTTACGCTGCATCTTCTCTTTCGAGTCCTCGACAATGATGATGCTCTCTTTTCGGTACCCTTTGCGTTTCAACTTCTTGATGTCCTTTATATACTGAAGATGCTGCAGTTCATAGTCGTATGATTTCGTACACCTGTCACTCGTCCAGAGAAACGACGGCTCTCTCTTGCCATCAAACAGATGATCTATCACTTCGGTGGCGTAGTCTTCTGACGCCGAAGTCCAGACGCCGACCTCAAACAAATCGAGGCATTTTGTCAGGAATTCATCGACCCCCGGCCGTTTGTAGACTGCGTACGGCCCGACCGTAAAATCCTCATCTCGTTCGAGCTTCTCTTTGGTGGCGTAAACCAGTGTCTCATCGATATCGAGCACCAGCAGTTTGTCGAATTTCGGCATGAAGCTATTTCTCCCTAATTTGCCTTGTATTGAGCAAGCCTTGCCTCCGACGCCGTCAGATTGACCAACAACGTAATGGACATTGACGGCGAGAGCAAGCGGTTTTGTGGTGATACCTGTCTTAGTGCATTCTGAGTATGGCTGGAGATCGCACAATTTCAACTTGTCACAAATTCAAAAGATTGTATACTAATCCGTTATGGCGTATTACATGAGATTAGCAAGGCTGCTCTACAAGCGGTTTGCGCGAAAGGTTACAAGGTCGGAAACCGCGCTGATATTGGTGCTCGCATCGGTCGTCGGGATATCGACCGGCCTCGCGGCGGTAGCGTTTATCTGGCTTATCCAGAACGCCAAGGAGCTCTTCTTCGGCCGCAGTGTTTTCTACCTCAATCACATGGTTACCAGCGGTGATTTCTGGGTGATTCTGATACCGGCAATCGGCGGTGCGATTGCAGGACCCATCGTATATAATTTTGCAAAGGAAGCCCGGGGGCACGGTGTTCCCGAAGTCATGGAAGCTGTCGCGCTCAAGGGAGGCATCATTCGCCCGCGCGTTGCAGTAGCCAAATCGCTCGCATCGGCTGTCTGCATCGGATCGGGTGGATCTGCGGGTCGGGAAGGTCCGATCATCCAGATCGGTTCGACAATAGGCTCAACAATCGGCCAACTCTTTAATATGTCCGGCTCACGCGTGAAGATTCTTGTCGGCTGCGGAGCCGCAGCGGGCATATCAGCCGTATTTAACGCCCCAATCGCAGGCGTGATATTCTCTCTCGAGATAATACTAGGTGATTACGCCGTCAGAACATTCAGCCCGGTGATCTTCTCGTCGGTGATCGCATCGGTAATCTCGCGGGCATTTCTCGGCAATCACCCGGCGTTTGTCGTACCCGCATACAGCCTCGTTTCGGCATGGGAGATTCCGTTGTACATAGGCCTCGGCGTAATAGGAGCGTTCGTGGCGCTGGCATTCACCCACACGCTCTACTTCACTGAGGATCGCTTCGACAGCCTCAAGATTCCGGGTGCTATCAAACCGATAATCGGTGGACTTGCGGTCGGTGCGATAGGATTTTTCTTTCCTCAGGTCTTCTCAGACGGTTACGAGACAATCATCAACGCACTCAATGGCGATCTCTCGATCAAACTGCTGGCTGGGCTGGTGCTGCTCAAAATCGCCGCGACGTCTTTCACACTCGGTTCCGGCAATTCCGGAGGGATCTTTGCGCCATCGCTCTTCATGGGCGCGATCGCAGGCGGGCTTTACGGTGAGGCTGTACATTACCTCTTTCCGGCTGTGACCGCATCGTCCGGGGCTTATGCTCTTGTTGGTATGGCGGCGGTGGTGTCAGGCACGACGTATGCCCCGATAACCGCGCTTTTGATAATATTCGAGATGACCGGTGACTACAGGATTGTACTCCCGCTGATGATCGTCGTTGTCTCAGCGACTCTTGTTGCGAGCCGTATAACTAACGAGTCTATCTATACACTCAAGCTGATCAGGAGAGGAATCAATCTGCGGGGTGGTCGTGACAAAGATGTAATGGAGTCGATCAAAGTCAGCGAAGTTATGGATTCTGACTATGATACTATTGGGGATGTGCTCTCTCTCGATCAGGTATTCAATGTGATGGAGAATTCTCGTTCGAGCTTCTTCCCGGTAATCGACTATAAAGGCAATCTGGTCGGAACTCTATCCTTTCAGGATCTTCGATCGATCCTTGTGAATCGCCGTGAGCTGGCTGGCCTTGTGATAGCACAGGATATTTGCCATAGTAATCCTCCGGTGCTCCACCCTGACAACTCTCTCGATGCTGCTCTGGAGAAATTCGCCCTGCGCGATCTCGAATTCCTGCCTGTCGTATCGCGCGAAGACGATCGCAAATTGGTTGGCATACTGAACAAAAATCATATATTCAGATCGTATCACAAGAAGTTGCTCGACAAGATATCGAAGTCGTGATGTCAAATAGCCTTCCAAAAACACGCGAAGACCTTCGCGTCGCGAAGCAGGAAGCATCGGGACAGACATTCTATATCATCAGCGATCCTGTAACCGGCAGGTATATACGATTGCGGGAGCCGGAATATGTGATATTCGAATCTCTCGATGGTCAGGCAACTGCCGAAGAGATCGCCGGGATTCTGCAAAACCGGCTCAACATCAAGGTTCCCCCGGAAGCCGTCGAGAAATTCGCCACCAAATTCGACGACATGCTTTTCCTCGACACGCCGAGAATCGAATATGTTCTTTCCAAAAAATCTGAAGAGGACAAGAAGAAGTCGCGTCGCAAGTCGATCCTGCATCTCAGATTCGAGACGTTTAATCCAGAGCAACTGCTCGACAGACTATATAAGAAACTGCGGTTTGCTTTCTCGCCGCATTTCGTGATCGCGGCATCTCTGCTGATTCTGCTCGGAATATGGGTGCTATTTTCACTGCCGGGCAGAATTCCTTACAGTGCAGTCGACCTGCTGCAGGTATCGACCATCGCAAGTCTGATCGCTGCACTGTTCGTCGTGATAGTCCTGCACGAATTCGCTCATGCGCTGGTCTGCCATCATTTCGGAGGGCGAGTCCGCGAGATGGGCTTCCTGCTGATCTACTTCCAGCCCGCCTTCTACTGCAATCTCTCGGATTCATACATGTTTCCGAAGAAATCTCAGAAGATATATACAATTCTGGCCGGGATGTATATGCAGGTTCTGATAGGGGCGGTCAGCGTCGTGCTCTGGAGAATTATCAAGCAGGGTACGCTGGTTTCAGATTTTCTTTTCGTTGTTGTGCTTGTTTCGTTCGGGACACTGATATTTAATCTTAACCCTCTCCTGAAACTCGACGGGTACTATTTTCTCACCGATCTCGTAAACATTCCGAATCTGAGACAAAAGGCGTTTGCGTACCTGAAAAGGCTATTTGTGAAAGCAGCGTTCGGGATATCGTCAGATACACAACCGCATTCTCGCCGGGAGCGGCGAATATTCGTTGTATATAGCATTCTGGCGGTCACGTACTCTGTCCTGCTGCTCTATTTCCTCGGATCGAAGCTTATGAACGCGCTCGTGGAGAAGTGGCAGGGGGCAGGATTTCTCTTGTTTGCCGCGCTGCTCCTCATTATCTTCAAACCACTGCTAATGAGCACAGCGAGACAAGTGAAAGAGGCTGTCAGGGAGGACGCCATTTCGCGAGTAAGTCGAACAAGATGGTTTATCTGGGGCGGCTTGTTGGTTGTTCTGGTACTTGTGTTGGTTCTGGTCAAGACAGAACAGCGCGTGTCGTCATCTGCCCGCCTGCGGCCTATTGAGAGTTTCACGATCAGGGCTCCCGAAAAGAATGTTCTCGAATCGATCTACTTCCTGGGCGGAAAGCATCAGACGCAGAATACGGGTGTGTGTCAGCTCGCCACACTCGATTTCTCGGTGTTCAAATTAGAGCCATTGTTCCAGGAAGGCGAGACGGTTAACGAGGGTGATACACTGCTTACGGTTTCGTCGAATCTATACAAGGGCGATCTAGCCCAGATCGAGTCTGAGTTGAAAAAGGCGAGTGCTGAATACAATCTGCTGTTGTCTGATCCGAAAGCTGCCGACATTGCCCGCGCGAAGAACGAGGTCACTGAAGCCCAACTGAAGCACATCGACAAAGTCAACGAATTCAATCGCGCTGACAAGATGCTCAACGGAGGGCTGATCCCGAAAGAGGAGTGGGAGAGAGCCCGGACTGCTATGAGCATCGCAGAGGCCCAGGTTGATATCGCCAAATCCAAGTACGAGCTTCTCATATCGGGCCCGAAAGCAGAAGAGCTATTGGTCGTCGATGCCGAAATCGGCCGACTTGAAGCAAGAAAGAATTATTTACTGGAGCAGATCGAAGCCTCGACCTTTGTAGCACCTTTTGTCGGGAGAGTCAGCTCCAACGGTGGTGCCGATGAAATCCTGACAATGGTGCGCACCGATACGTTAGAAGCAGTCATCGCCGTGCCGGAGGAAGACTATGATATCATCGCAACCGGACTCAGGTCGGTGCTGAAAGTATCTTCATACCCGACTAAGAGTATCGATGGCATGGTTGTCAAGGTCAACGAAACGGCAACAGCAGGCGCGCAGGAGAATGTATTCACCGCAATCAGCGTCATCCCGAATGATGATGGTCTTCTCAAACCGGGGATGACCGGATATGTAAAAGTCTATTGCGGCAAAATGAGTCTTGGAGGAAAGCTTCTCCGCAGAGTGTTCCGGTTCTTCAGGGTCGAATTCTGGTCCTGGTGGTAGATCTAGCTGAATGGGTTCTGATTCTTGCAGCGCCGTCAGGAGGCCTTTCCTGTCGGCTGGATTCAAATCCTGATGCGCAAGAATACTGATTGCGATATTCGGTCAGGATGGTTATATTTGTCGCCCATTAATCAGGAGGTGTGGCGATGTCAATAATCCCGACAAAACTGTTCTTGACCAAGGGAGTCGGCAGACACAAAGAGCAATTGAATTCGTTTGAGATGGCGTTGCGGGATGCATCGATAGCGCAGTTTAATATCGTCACCGTCTCCTCGATTTTCCCACCCAGAGCCAAAATCGTCAGCAAAAAGGCAGGATTGAAATTCCTGAAACCGGGACAGATAGTTCACGCGGTTATGAGCAGGAACGACACCAATGAGCCAAACCGATTGATATCAGCATCGATTGGAGTCGCGATTCCCAAAGACCCGTCATGTTTCGGATACCTGTCCGAGCATCACGGATTCGGGCAGACCTCCAAAGTGGCTGGCGATTATGCCGAGGATCTTGCGGCCGAGATGCTTGCGACGACTCTTGGATTGCCTTTCGATGTCGACAAGAGCTGGGATGAAAACAAGGAAGAGTGGAAGATCAAGGGCGTGATAGTCCATACTCGAAACTCCACACAATCTGCGCAGGGAGACTCCAAAGGCCTCTGGACCACAGTGGTCGCATCCGCGATTCTGATAGAAGAGTAGTGCGTAGCAGGTAGGGCAGGATTCCCCGAAGCCTGCCGTTGGATATAACACGAAACATTCTCGATCAAACGCGCAGGGCAGCGATCCGAAGCGAAGCGGAATGATCTTGACTTACAACATTGTGGCATTTGGCATACAGTCCGTTGATTCCGAGCTCCAGCGTGGCCTAAGCCATGCGTAGCAAGGTCACTGACACTGCCGACGATGTTCACCGTCTAGTCTGCGCTACCGAATCACTTCGCTTGTGTAATCATATCAAATGCCCTATTCTAACGAGTCAAGGATACACACTATTACAGTATCAACTGTATTTAGGGATTGTATGATATGAAGATCGTACCGTATTGCGACTTGGAGAACAAAGACGATATCCTCGTGCTGTGGGTGAAGTCGTTCGGGTGGATGGCTACTGCTGATTGGTTCGAGAAACTGCGCAAATACGATTCTCGTCTATCGAGCGGGCCGATTGGCATGTGCGGTATTATCAACGGCGAGCTGGTCGGCTTTGTCGGCATCATGCTGATCCCTACCCGGAACAGACACGGAGAAGTGGAGCAGATCGGGGGCATATATTCGATCGCCACAAGACCATCGCACCGAAGGAGCGGCATCGGACGCAAGCTTCTGAATGCGAGTGAGCAGTATATGCGTGAGAATGGCATAAGACTCTCGATGCTGAGCACCTCGCGCGCAATCGTGGCTCACCGATGGTATTGTGATGTTGGCTACAAAGAGGTGGAGTCGATGGCTAAGCTCCCTTTTCTATACAAGATCCTTCATCATTCCAATAAGTCTCTATCAGCGAAGAAACCCGCTTCCGACGTCAAGATCGACCTCACGAAAGTCTCGCCAATATTCGACTGGTACACTCGCGACAAATGCGGTTTCGTGATTCGCAATCAGAACGACCTGAAAGTACGCGAGTTAGATGGACTCATTGACCGTAAGCTCTCTGTCGCGGTCGATGGAGGCTATGCCCTCCTGCTTAAGAGCTTTGATTCAATACGGTACGTGGAGATTCTCGCTCGCAGCAAGAGAGCTTACCGCGATTTACTGAGAATCGCTGAATCCCGAGCTAGACAGAGCGCAATATCTTATCAGGTTTTCGATCCCAAAGCACAGGGAGTGATGCTGGAAAGTGGCTACAAAGCTGACTACGGCACATTCGATGTGTTGATGTACAAACCTCTCGGTTCAGAGACATTCAGCAATATTTTCGATAAAAGTTTCACGATCAGCAGATTGAACTGGTTCTGATGCCAGAGAAGATCGATGTGGTCGATGTCCGTCCGCGCACACCGACTATATATCTGTCAGAAAGGGTTTCCAGACGGCAGTCACACTCTGACGGAATTGTGACTTAATTACTGTACCGAGACGCGCACGATTTCATTCAAGACAAGCCTCCTTCTCAGCTCAACCGTTTCATTTCTGAGCACTGATCGCTTCCAAAATGAACACTTGGCTGAACAGTAGACAATGTTATGCACAATGTTGCAGGTCAGACCCCTGTTGTCTGAGTTAAGGCATTGCTGGTTTGAATGATAGCGCGAACGGCGTTTTCCGGCCCAGCCTAAAGAAACCTCCTGGAAATGGCGATAAGTTTTAATGTGGGACACTCGGCCGACCGAAGACTTCACGGGGTAGAGTCACGCGCCCTGTGCCGTAGCAGAGTGTCGTTGGTACTGTAGCAATACATAACTTTGATAAAAACGATTTACAAACAGGAATCAGTCTTTGGGTTTGCGATTTCCAGAATCCCGAAATGTGATCCCAACTCTGGAGGGTTAGATGACTCAGACTCACGATAAGCCGACCGGTGACCAGCCAGCATATCGAAACCGCGAATTTCTGATATCGAGCATCGTTACGGTAGTAGTACTTGTTGCGGCGGTCTTTCTGATTTGGCAGCTTCGTGCGAACTCCGTGGAGAAGATCAACACAATGATGGACAAATCCTACAGAGCAAGCTCGCACGGAGGAATCGACAGCACTCACACGGCGGAACTCGGGGAGATTGCGAAAACCGACCCGGTTGGATTCGATCTGGCGAATTACATGCAGGCGAACTACGACAAGATCGTTCTCGTCGTGTACTTCCTGCTCGCCGCCCTGACTCTATCCACACTGGCTCGATTTCTTACTTTTCTGGCGATGTCTATTCGAAGAAAGAAGTACTATCCTGACGATGTCAGCCTCGGCTTCTTCCTTGGTCACAAACCGCAAACATGGCAGGAGTTTTACGATTCTGTACTTAATCAGGACCATCGCAAATCTCGCTTCTGGCGGATTCTGAAAGATTCGATAAAAGTCACCAATGCATCCGGACGGTACGATCATCTGTACCTGCACTTCCGTAATCGAATCGACCGAATCTCTGAGTATCTCAATGAGACGTCACTCTATGAGTCGATCGCATCAGCTTCACCTGCTGCCGGATTCTTCGGAACTCTGGTAGGGCTGCTGTTCATCTTCAGCCAGTCGCAGGGCTACATGTCGAGCATATCGCAATCTCCGGCTTTTTCCATCGGGATGAAAGTCGCAATCATCACAAGTCTCTGGGGACTTTTCAATCTTGGCTTGTCGATTGTTTGCAGCTACTTCACGAAGCGCGTCGCATCGCAGATTCATCAGCAGATGGTCGTGCGTGCGGTTGCAGTGTGTGAAGTTGTCGAGTCCTTGAAATCACCGGTTCCGGAAGTAGTGAGCAGAAATCAGACTGTAAAGGAGATAGAGGGTGTCCACCAGCAATAACAAGAGATATCTAACGCCATACATCATCGGAGCGTCCGATCTCGCGTTCATCCTTCTGTTCTTCTTCATCATAGTAGGAAGCGGAGCACAGAGGGTTGAGCGAATCGACATGCCGTACAAGCAGGCGAATGCTGTCGACAAGACGACTCAATCGCCATTCAGAGTCGAGATTTACGAAAAGGACGTCACCTCGGATTCGTGTCGGATGGCGTTCATTTTCGAACGATCCATGCCTCCGGAGACGCTGTTCGTCACCATCGACAATCAGTCGCTGGCTGAGGTCGGCGGCTACCAGCAGATAACGGGGCAACTGGGAGAATTCGTCCAAACCAGAGAGGCCGTCGCGGACTCAATTCGAATCGACATTTTCAGTTCGGCTTATTCCTACTACGGATTGATCGCGATAACAATAGCGGCGTGCAATCAGCTCGACTATCCGTGCAATTTGGTCTATAGGACAGATGCCGGATAGTCACGCCCAATGGTAGTAATACCGGGATACAGAGCATAACATGCAAGCTTACTTTGACAGGTTCGATGCTCAGCTTGAGCTCGAGACATTCGTCACCAGGTCACACTCAGGAGCCGATTTTAATGCGGCTGAATTGAGGAATGGCCCCACATGGCGACGGATACTCAACATAGTGGGTCTGGCTATAGTGCTGACAATTGCCGGATATCTGGCAGCCGTACATCTCGGCTCCGCCAATCCGCCTGAGACCGCGTCAAAGCCTGAGAAGAAAATAAGCAAGGCGGGTTTCATAATCGAAATTCCTCCACTCGAGAAGCCTAAGCCAAAACCACAACCGAAAGTGGAACCTCCGAAACCGAAGCCGACAGAACGACTGCGCAGCATACCGGATAACACCATGACCACGGAGAAGCAGATTATCGTGGCGGATTCGCGCGATATGGCCAAAGAAAATGACAGGTCGGTGATCCATGAATCAACAGAGAAGAGAGCTCTGCCTGCGGTTCAGACACCTGTTGTGGAAATCGAAACCGACGTCGTCGACAGGAATGAAGTATCCGAAGGTCTTCGCTATGCAGCCGTCTCAGCCGCGGCCGATACAATCGGCGGATTCAGGAACGTTGTAGCTTCCGGAACCACGGATAGAAATTTGCCCGAAGAGGGCATTTCACGAATAAAACTCGACCCATATCATTATCAGATGGTGAATCTCTGTCTCCGACTCTGTGTCAAGAGCATGTTCACACATTCAGGTGTGAGCCAGACAGAGATGGACCAGTCCGAACAATGGCTTAAGATCGTTCGAGGCAGCGATGACAAATTCTCGATTTTGTTCAAAGGAAGATGGGTCCGTTTTGATGTGAACGCACAGGAGATTGGCAATATTTCGAATCTGAGTTTTGTTGATATACCGGGTCGTCAGGTTGCTGGCGATGAGGTCAATATGTTGTTGGAGGAGGTGACGCGCAAACTTTGCATGCTGCTTGGTTATGATAACTGTTACGATAAACTCTAGCCTCCAGGAAAAGAGGTGTCACACATGATTACAGCCAAATGCTCAGAAAGGTTGTCGCCGGTGGCCGCACTTGTCTGTGTCTGCATCCTGCTCGTATCATGGGGCAGTGTCGCTCAGGCGGGAGAGGGTGAAGGCTATCTCGATTTTCTCGATGCGTACTACAAAACCTATGACGTGTCGTACCTAATGCAAGCACAGAACTCGATCAAGAGCGACCTGGATACATCAGCGGCGCTGAGGTTCCAGGGGTATTATTACAACACCGAGATTCAATACCTGCTCGCATTGGAAGATCTCAGGAAAGATCCCAACAGCGTCGAGGAAGTGGAGAAGCTGAAAGGCCTGATGCTCCAACTCTACAGCAGGTACCTAGACGCCTATTACAGAGTGGAAACACCGGATATCCACGCATCCAACATCCCCGGAAACACGGCGTTCTTGTTCAAGGACATTCTTATGGCGGCGACATTCATTCAGAATGCAAACTCGTGCTCGCCGCTGCTCAAGAATGTTCTTCGCAGAGCCAAACAGGATAAGCTCTACAATGAGGAAAACAGTTTCGTGGCCAGCGTCGCCGACATGATGTCGCTCGAATATCCGAATCTCTTCGGCGTTGCGAATCTGGTTAAGGCAGTCTGGCTCAACGATCAGTTCATGAATACCGATGCCAACGATGCCCGGAAGGATTCACTGAGAGAGTCGGTCAGCTACTATGCTGCGATAGCGTCCGACACGCTCAAGTCGGATTACGGAAAATCAATCTCGTACTTCCTGCTCGCCGAGACATACGCAAATGTTTCCAACGACATGGCGTGGGAGTACTTCCAGAAATGCGTTGACCTCTTCAGGAATGGGTATATTTCCACGACTGGATTCTATGATCGCAATTACAATCAGGAAATATATCTTGCCACAGCGGTCGCGTTTTTCCCTGCCTATTCGGAGTATCTCTTCGATAACGGCCGCTATCCGGAAATTGCAGCAAGCGCGAAATATCTAATCGATCTCGATATGCTCGACCGTGGCAAGGCCGAGAATGTAACCAAGGAAGCCATATTCTGGGGTGAAAAGTCTATCCGCAAGCTGCAGGACGGCGGGAAGTTCGCCAATGCTGACGAACTGTTTAGACAGATTCAGGGCTTCTATGAACTACTCGAACCTGATAGTCAGTATGGCACTGGCCCGGAGAACTAAGGAGGTAGCGATGGTCGTTAGGGCTTTCAAAA
>Ga0180009_10007185_pt1 | contig 11460 bp, 14 predicted proteins | sample OS_PC_MetaG_FD_123537 | JGI IMG/M metagenome (GOLD analysis project Ga0180009, IMG submission 123537) | Groundwater microbial communities from the Aspo Hard Rock Laboratory (HRL) deep subsurface site, Sweden - OS_PC_MetaG | ecosystem: Environmental > Aquatic > Deep subsurface > Groundwater...
CATCCGTTATGATATGGGACGACATAATTATAATCGCGCTTCTGGTGCTGATTGCCATTGCGATAGTCGCCACAGTTATCGGGTATATGGCGCACATGAATTACCAGACCAAGCTGTTATTAGCACAGAGCACGGAGATCGAATCAGAATACGACATCTACGGCGCTGACGGGGTCACACCGATAGCGCATGTGATCAAATACAGGAACGGTAGAGTAGTGGAGTTCGCGATCACACCGGAGGGTGTCGCTGCGGGTTATTCTGTGACGCCATCAACGAGCATCGAGCCGGATTGGGATCCTGATGATTTCAACGCCGCCGGCATCGACATCATTCCCGGAATCGGCGATATCGGCAGCATGGTCAAGTGGGGGCTGGTCGCAGGCGTCGGAGTTCTCGGCCTGTACATAGCGGTCCAGTTCGTCAACAGCAGAAAGACCGGCCAGCCGATGAAGTTCGTTCCTACGCCCGTCGCCCAAATGGCCGGCGCGGCGGGACAAAGGGCGACAGGGTTTATAGGAGGTTGATATAGTGGACAACGAAACGAAACTCGGATTAATAGCGATCGGGGGTATCGCGGCGCTCGTGGGGTATGCGATACTGAAACCGGAGAAAACAATCATACAGCCGCCACTCATGGATGTGGACGTGATAAGGCCACCCGTACTACCTCCGCCAGGGCCACCTAATACGGGGGGATATTTATAAACCAGAAAACGCAGATCGCGGTCGGCGCGGTCACGGTCATTGGTGCAGGCGCGGTTGCATATGTCTTACTCAAAAGAGCGCAAGGTCCGCAGATACCGGGTGATTGCGGCCCGGGGTTTGTTCCTTGGACAATGGAGGACGGCTCGATAATGTGCATCCCGGAAGATGATGGCGGCATCCCGGACGTTCCGCCGGACGACCCGTACGTTCCGCCGGACGACCCGTACGTTCCGCCGGACGACCCGTACGTTCCGCCGGACGACCCGTACGTTCCGCCGGTAATTCCGCCCACAGAGGTATGTGCCGATCCCACAGCCTTGAACTATGGCGGAGCGCTGCCGTGCGAGTACCCGCCAGAAGATGAACCCGTGATACCGGATTGCGCGACTGACCAGGATTGTATTGATATGTACGGCCCTGGGTACGTCTGCGTGAACGGGGAGTGCGTTCTATCTGGAGATGAAGTATTGCCCGGTTGCGTATTCGACGGGGATTGTGTGGAAACATACGGTCCGGGATATACTTGCGTGGAGGGTGAATGCGTGGAGCCGACCGGCTGCAGAACTAACATCGACTGCCCATCAGGACAGGTGTGCATCGACCAGGTTTGCGTTCCAGGAGCCACCGGTCTGATGATCATCGGGCAAGTTAAAGACAGCCAGGGAGCGGCGGTACCGGTCCAGGCCGTCAACCTGGCGAAGATTGCAGGCTTCAAGATATTAGTATCGAAGGGCACCGAAGGATGGATAATCGTTGGCGGTGACGCCAGACCAAGTTTCAACGTGGCGGATTTAATTACTATCACGCGAACAACGCAATCTCGAAGTCTGGATGGTATCTACACGGTCAAGGTGAAAGCGGTGGGAGGGGGGGTGGTTCCAGAAATCGAGTACGATGAGGACAAAAACAATTCCAAAATCAAAATCGAAAAAGCCTTCGAGGAATTTCCGGTGCCACCGCTCGACAATGTTCCGGAGGCTCCGGATGCGATGGCATGGGTTTCGGGGCCGAATCCGATGTTTGTAGATCTATGGATGTTCGACAGGTACAAGCCGTTCGGGGTGCCGCTTCCGAATGTTACGGGCGATATTGTCGGAAGTTCTTACACATTCAGAGATCTCGAATCCGGTTATTATTTATTGTGGGCGGAGGCTGCAGGGTACACCGGGGGCGGGCCGTGCGGGATGATCGGACCGGCAACCATCACCAAGCTAGAATTAGTAAACTTAAAGCAAAATCTTATCGGGAATATGTGTCTAACGTATGGTGTTCTGGTAATTGACAAAATGACGGGCTTACCGTTATCTGGCGTAGGAGTAGCAATCGCAGACCAACAGTACGTTGGTTATACTGATGCAAACGGCATGCTTGACTTACCAGATACGATTACCCCACCAGATAACAATCTGATGCTGAAAGCAGATTTTGTAAAAGTTGGGTATGTGCCGATGACTCAATATATTACAACAGCGCAACTGAACACAGTCGAGATGGATCATGCGGTTATGAGTGGTCGGTTGCTTATTTCTACAATCTTACCAGATGGTTCGGGATATGCAACCCGTGTCGGTCTGTTTGCTTTAGGCAGCACATACGAAATTCACGAAGCACGAACTGGAGACACTGGTGTCGGCTCATTCTCGGACATACCGTTCGGAATATACGAGTTGGTAGTGGTCGGCGACGACTACTACGCCGAGACAACGTTCTCTCCGATTGTTTTTACCGCAGACAGCCCTAGATTCATTCTGGATGCAGTAAGGAAAACGGCAACACTAAAAATATCTATGATTGACATGGTGACTAAACAACCCATTGTTGGGGCATCTATCACGGTGTGGGAAACGGCAAGGCCCGATTTACCCGGGCAAGGATGCATATACAAGGGCACACAGCTAGGCCCGTTATCGACCGGCAGCAACGGCATCGCGGACTTCGGAGCGAGGGGTACCGGCGACTTGTGCATAGAATCGATTAAGACGGGATATATCTTCACAAGATGGAGTGAGCCGTGGAGTGGGCAACAGTTTAACTTAGGCATGGTGCCGTTAGACCCGAATTATATTACGTGGACAAAACCAGACACATTCAATGTAAATTCGATTGTACTTGTGAATTATTATAACCATAATGTGAAATATAATGTACAGGACCAGTATTATATAAAATATATTCGAGAATATCTCAGCGAACTGTTGACTGGCGGCGGAATCAATCAAACACAATATAATACAATAGTAAATACGATAATATCGGAGAAATGGTGTTCTTCGTTTTATGGGTGTCGCGGAAAGGAAGAGTGGGATAAGTACAAGTGCGTTGGTTCAGATAAATATTGTATTGACAACATAGATACTAAATGCGTCGTGGGTCAAGCGCTCAATGAGTCAAACAACGTGCACTGTGCCGCAGGGAAATGCATCGGAGACGCAGACTGCACGATCGACGGTCAAATATGCGACTTGACGCAAAATATCTGTGCCGACGACCAGTGGATTGGTATAGAACTTCTCAAGAAGCCATACAACAGTCCGGTGAACAACCATAAGGTCGAAATGACGATGTCTAGTGGTGAGTTCAGCATGGTGGGGTTTACGAATCACATGGGAAAAGTCGAGTTTAAGAGAGCGCCGTCTAGGGATCGTGTACACATTATTGCTCCTAACGGGTATGTAAATGTATGGGGCGTCAAAAAGACGATGAACGCATGGAACAAAATAGTATTAGAACTATTATAGGAGGTAAAAAAAATGAAACACATAACAAAACAGGCGAGATCCGCGTACTACGACGGCACGGGACCGATGGGCAACGGCCCGAGAACCGGGCTCGGCATGGGGTACTGCAATCCGATGGCGATGTCCGCGGAGAGCCTGACAAGGGCTCAAGAAATCGGCTACGTGCCGATACCGATAAGCACGAGAGGGACGGGGTACGTAGGGTTCGAGGAAGCCAGAACATACCCATACCAAGCCCTACCGCCGCCGGGCTACGTGCCGCCGGTCGAGGATGAAGGGATGGCCACCGGCACGAAGATCGCCATCGGGGTCATGGCGGCATCACTCTTGTACATGAGCTATCGATATTTGAAATAGATGGAGGATAAACGTGTCTGGAAAGCGAAGGACGAGCAACAAAGGCCGGTCGGCCATCGTGGACTACGCCAAGTTCAGTCTCGCAGTGATCGCGTTCTCCGGCGCGATGTACATCATAAGCCGTTCGTTGGCATCTACGGAACCGACGGCAAAGAGCGACGCTACTTACATCATGCACGTCTCGGACGCGGAAACCCTGGCGGTCGGGGACGCGGGCCAGGAATTGAAATATAATGCAGAATCGCACCAGATAGACCCCAAATCGTTCATCGGCGATCCCGTGGTCAAGAACCATGACGACAACGCCGTCGGCGGTGTGATCCTGGACTCGTGGGCGTACCCCGGGGGGGGCCTGTACCAGAAGATCAGGGTGTTCGACGACGAGATGATATCCCTCATAGATAGGGGTGCGAGGCCGTCAATCAAGACAAAGCCCCTGGAAATGAAAGGCAATATTATCACAAGATACGAAGGCCAGCACGTCGGCATCCTGGACCTCGACAAAGAGCCCGGCTGCGAGACATGCGGCGATCATGTCAAGATATCGGGGGATGGGTGATGCCGCCGCCCCACCATGTCCGGGCGCTGCAGCACATCGCAACCCGTCCCAGGCCGGACTACGTCGCATCTATAGACCTCACGCAACAGGGCATCGCGGACGCCCTGGGGATCTCCAGAGCATACGCAACGCAGGTCCTTCAAAAACTTATGGCGGAAGGGCACGTCGAGGCGCAGCTCATGTACATCAAGGGTGAGAAGCGCCGCAAGCTGGCGTACACGGCTACCCCTATGGGCATGACGGTCTACGAGGAATTATATGGCAAGGAAGAAAAATGGTATTTCGTCAAGCCGGTCATGGGGGTGCTCGCCCTGGCCAGTTTTATGTATCTGATAGCTCCGAAAGAAAACTCGGGCCCGGCAGCCGTGTCGTCCGTGGGAAGAATCGGCCAAAAGTGCGGAATTCCGTGCGTGTCATGCCCAACTTCAAATAGTTGCAATTCATATCAGGAGTATAAGATGAAAACAGGAGGAATTTAATTATGTTCGGTACGGAAAGAAAAAGAGAGACGCACGACTACAAGGTGAGGATAGAGTTTGAGACAGGGAACGCGGCATTTGCTGACCCAGAAGAGGTCGGCAGAATCATGAACTGGCTGGCGGGCAGAATATCGATGTACCCGGACTCCGGCTCGATTAGAGACATCAACGGCAACACCGTCGGAACATGGGAGGTGAGGTGATGGCGCTATTCGAGTCAGTCATAAAGACGGACACCGTCGGCACCGCGCTCCAGAAAATATACGACCACGCCTACACGTTCCACGACGGCGACGACATCAAGGCCGCCCAGGACATGATTCAAGACTCCTCGAACATCGCCGAGGATCTGGGAACGACCGAAGCCATCGTCCTGAACTGGATTAACACGTTCCCGCTGGACGCCCGGGAAGACCGCAGGCACCAGGAAGACGCCATTCACTCCATAGAGCACAACGTCGATTTCAGCGACTCCAAATACAGGAAAGGCACGAGCCTGCTCAAGCAGTGGGTGAACGATCAAGTGGTCAGAATCGAGCGCGACCTGAAAAAGATAGGCATCGACCCGGACGACGCGGCGGTGGAGGAATTCGTCTGGTCATGGCATCTGGACGAGATGAATCCCAGAATGATGACCCAGAGGATAGATTTTCTCGAATGGCTGGACGAACGGGGGGTGCTGTAGATGTTCAACGTTGTCCGCCCCGAGGCTGATAGAGGGGACGAGCACTGGCGCGTAGAGGTGAAGAAGGCACTCGTACAGCTGTCCGACGCCATGGACTACAATTTACCGTCTGTCAGCCGTGCGGTCAGCATACTTGAGCGGTTGCTTAAGAGGGGGGGTTGATTGTTCGGAAGCGAGCCTTGCCAGGGAGACGGGAAATCGACGGACTTCAACAAGATATTCATGGTCATCACGGCGACATCCGCGATATGCACAGGGCTCGCGGCGGTATTGTCTCTGATCGCCATCAGGGAAAGCCGGGAAACGCAGGAATCTCTGCGGACGATATATAGGTAAATTAAATGGTCAAGATCATATTCGACAAGGGCGGCGCCAGGACGGCAGACGGCGAGATAATAATCTCGGCAGAACACAATACAGAAATTCACGACGACCCGGTCGAGTCCGCATCGATAGGCATCCCGATCATTCCAATAGTAATCACGTTGGGCGCAGCCGGGGCGCTCGCCCTGATCATGATGTCGGATTCCAAGAAAAAGGATTTTTATTCAGACTCGAAGCTCCCGGGGTATGAGGGTCCAAAACAAATCAAATTCCTCGGGCAGGCGACATCGTTCGGCAAGGCCGAGAAGCTCGCGCCGGCAGTCGATAAGCCGAAGCTGAAAAACACCAGCCCGGCCTCCGGCAGTTCGGCGCAGACATCAAAGAGCCGTGCAAGCCGACCTTATTTCAATTTAAGACGGAAGCCGAAACACTCGAAGAGGAAAAGCCGAAACCAATCGGCAGCATCGTCAAAGAAAAGCTACATGTGCCGCATCCGCCAGCGTACATGGCTGTAAAAGAGGAAGAAGAACCCGAAGCCCGCATCGACTGGCGGGACACGTGGGCCAGAATCAAGGAGAAAGAAGCCGGCACCCGGTATGAACAAGGGGAGGACATGAGATAATGGGCTTATCGATCAATCTTTACGTGGCCATGTCCGAGCAGAAGTTCGACCAGGCGCAGGATTTTCTTTATCTGGCGGGTCAGAAGCTCGGCCTGGACGTTCTGCAGTTAGACTTTTTCAGCAAAGATGATGGTCGTGTTGTCGGCCAGGAGCTTCTCATCAACAGCCCGTGTGGAGGCCCGGAAACGTTCGGCTGGAATAAGTACAATCTGTGGCATCGTGGCCGAGACTATGAAACGCAGTACGTCGGCACCCCGAAATACAACCCGGACGGCGTGTCAGATCCGGAATTATTACCGCCATACACGAAGACCTCTGCGGTGGACCCGAACATCATTGTTGACTTCACCGGCGCGAAAACGCAGTACGGCATCATGGAGGGCAAGGTCCTGTTCCATGCCATGCTCGCAATCTTGCTTCGAGAAATTCAAATTCAATTCGACCCGGAAGTGTTCTACATCTCGGACGAGGCGGATTATGTCCGGACGGGTAAGCTCATCCATATCGCCGAAGGCATCGAGGACACGGCCAAGGTTATCGGCATGATCGGCGGCGGAGACCTGGAAGATGAAGCAAGGAAGGGGGCGAAAGGCATTGGACGGGGTGATGAGTACATCGCCCTCGAAATCATTGCCACTTGTGAGGACGCGCTTCGGGAGATGGGCATCGAGCCCAGGCCGTTCAGCTGGAGCAGCGGTTTGTTACCTTCGGAGGGTCGCGAAATCAAAGCACAATGGTACCGGCACAAGGGAGAGGGCGACGGTGATGGTGAGACCGCCTATTCTTTGATTGGGAGATGGCCGGGCCACGAGGTGATGGCTTATTTGGAGAAGTATCATCCTCTTGTTGGAGACCGCGAATCTTACGAGATCGTCCAGCAAGTTCCGGAGATCGGCGATTATGGCGAGTGGGTGAGAAAGGCCAAGACCCCGCCAGGAGTTCACAACATCGAGCATCACCGGATATGGCTGGAGGAAACGCTCGTACCGAAAGCCCTCAAGCTCGCTCAGGAAAAGTGGGGCGATCAGTACAAGCGTGGCCCTGGCCAGAAAATGCCTGCAGAAAAGGAATACAAAACACCCGACATCGTGTGGCCGACAACTTTGTCTGCGTCCAGGGCGAAGATAATTCTCAAGGACGCGGTGGACGCTCCGGGGCATGGTCCCTGGCAAGACAGAATCAAAGAATTCATGACTAAGGATGAAGAGGATGCAGTCATGCAGGTCTGGGATCAGTTGCCCGGGGAAACTTCGTTCACGGACGCTCTGGAGTTTATCGCGGAAAATTCAAGATAACCTCCCCTTTTGAGGGCCGGTAATTCCGGCTCTCATTTTTTCCTATGAAATCCTCTCTCGGGCGGGCAATCTCCTCCCGCCCAACTTTTTTTTAGTATTCCTCCAGGTGGAACATTATCAAGGAGACGGACGATATTATTAATAATGCCAGGGACAGAACGACCGGGGCGTTCAGGCTGAACGGCGCCGCGTTGATTAAGTAGATCGAGAGGCACCACATCCCCCACAGGAAGGCGTAGACCGTCCAGAACGTGATGTCCGGCAGCAAACGCAGGCGAAGCATCAGGGAAGCCTCCTTTGCTTAGTTTTCCCGTTCCCGGGGCACTCGTCGCACATCAGCAATTTGTTTTTGTATATTTTGCAATAGCTCTCGCCGTTCTCGTCGTCCCCGCACAATAGCTCGCCCCTCGGTTTCTTGCTCTCGTCGAAATCTATCAACATCACAGAATCCACCCCGTCCTGGCTTTCTTATATCCTGATTGCGAGGTTCCGAATATGTCGCCATCATGCAGGATAGATGAAAATATAGATGTAGCCTTTTGCTCCAGGACGCCCGCCTCCTGTGCGGCCAGGACGAAATCCTCGAACGAGAACTTCCCGTGGTCCTTGTCCAGACGGTCGATGATCTTCTGGCAGACGTGAATATTATCTCGCAGGGACTTAGGCGTGCCGGAGATCGCGTCGATGTCGAACGACTGGCCGCCCCTGCACACAACCCGGTTCAGGAACTCGTCGAACACCATCTTGGCGCAGGTCACGTCATCGAGGGACACGACATCCGACAATCTTATCCTGGCGCTGGACTCTGATAATCGAATAAGCCCTTCGAGCTGCCGGGCGGTGATCGGAACGGCGGAGCCCTCCGCCTCGCCGGTCTTCCTGATGCTCAGATAATATTCAAGCAGGGCGTCCATCGACTCCGTAGTCATCACGGGCAGGACGCGTTTTGCGAGGTAAACATACTTCCGGAGTAGGTCGCGAGGAATGACGGGCATCACGGCTTTCTGGGACTCGGCGATCCGGCCATCGTCGTCCAACGTTTCCAGGCCGGCGTCAGACCGGCGCTGTACGGTCCCGGCTAGGTGAGATTTCAGAATGTGGTCTGCGATCTTGCGGTCTAATTCCTTTTCCGGGACGTCGGTGATCGGGAATATCAGGTCGAACCGCGACAACAGCGGCGCCGGCAGATTGATCTGATTGGCGAGCAGCTCCATCGGATCGAACCTCCCGAGCTTCGGGTTCGCGGCAGCCAACATCGAGCATCTCGCGGATAATGTTGTGTGAATGCTCGCCTTATGCACTGTGACTACCCCATGTTCGAGCGCCTCATGGAGCGCGGACCGGTCCTGGTTGCTCATCTTGTCGAGCTCATCAACGATGCAGCAGCCGCCGTCCGCGAGCACCATCGCACCGGCTTCGATAGTCCACTTGCCCTCTCCGAACTCGTCGTGCGTGGCGCAGGCCGTCAGCCCGGCAGCGGTCGCGCCCTTCCCGGACGTGAACACAGACCTGGGGGCGATCCCCGCGACGCTGATGAGCATCTGGGACTTGGCGGTTCCAGGGTCGCCGACTAACAAAATATGAGACTCGCCACGAATCCGGATATCGCCCTGTTGCTTGGTCACGCCTCCGAACATCTGAAGCGCTAGCGCCAGCTTGATGACGTCGTGTCCGAATATTGCGGGGGCGACCGACCCTGCGATCATCTCTTGAATGGCCGGGAGGCGGGACAATCTTATGATCTCTGTTTTCTCGGTTTCCTCTATTTCAATCTCCTCGGCCTCGACATCTATGAGAGTGATATGGTTGCCTTCTAGATAATGCTCTATCGCCGTGGTCTTCTCGCCCGGCACGCCGCGCAGAATCCCGGATATCATGACCTTGTCCCCTGGGCTGATCACGCCACATAAATCGTCGAACACCCGGGCAACCACGGTCTGGGGCTGTGCACCGCCCCGGAGGCCTTCAGGGCGTTCCTGGACTTCGATCTTCTGGGAGCTGTACTTCTCGGAATGTTCTAAATTATACTTCCACTTGGTCGAGCCGGCGGCTCTTCCGCAACCCCCATCCTCTTTCACGCAGGACATGGGGTATTCTAGCTTGTGGGTTTCCTGGAAAACCATTGTATTATGGCCGCACCGGACGCACTCGAACGCTGCAACTTTAGTATCCGGCCGGACAATCTGCGCCCTGGACGCGATGCCCTCGACCGTGATGAATTTCAGAAGGTGTTTGTCCCGGATATCTCTAATAGGGACTTTCAGATCTCTCGGGCAGTTGTCAATCCTTATGTATATTTTCCACTTATCTACACCGTTCTTTGAGTCGTCCCTTTCTCCGAGAACGCCCGTAATGACGTCACGCATGGCAAGGACGCCCTTCTTGAGCGCCTTGTCCGGGTTGGACTCCAGCCAGACGGTCATGACGTCGTCGTAGTCCTCTATGTCGTTGAAATCGACGTACAGGGCGGGATTGTCCGGGTAGGTGTCCGCGATCTGTTTTATCTGATTGATGTATTTGATCTTCTTAGCGCCTTTCGGGTACTTATCGAAAAAATCCTCCCATGTCATTTTATTTCCTCTCCTATTTCGATCTCGAACCAGTCTCTTGTGAGCCAGCCATCTATATTGATCGGCTGGTCGTCGTGGTGTTTTGTTACGCTGACAACCTTGAATTTATGAACGTCCCGCCCGCAGACGAGGCACAGCCCGACGTCATCCTCGCCCATGAGTTTTTCGAGCCTCAGAGTCCAGAACTCGTTCGCGACCTTAGACTCGAATTTTTTCTCACCGCTGAGTATCGGATCGAGCCACTTGCGCTTGATAGTCGTCGATATCCATTTCACTTCAAACACCCGTGCAGAACCACATGTCGGTCTTTTTCTCCTCGGCGAGCTTCTGCTTGACGAGATCCGCGCAGACCGACCGAACAACATCGATATCAAGGTCTAGCTTTTTCGCCAGGCGCTCTGCAGAACACACCAGGTTGCGATGACCTTGCAGATGATCGAAAACGAGGGTCCACTCTGTGCCCGTGAATTTCCTATATTTCAACGGCTCGGAGGCATCGTCGAGGTTGTCGGCAGTAAGCGGCTCGCCCAACGCAACATAGTTCGACTTTTTTGGTTTTCTAAGCGTGAAATGCGCCCGAATCTTGGCCGCGTCCGACTCAGTCACCTTGTTACCGCCATTTATATTGTTTTTCTGGACTACGTCGATGTTTTTCTCCCGGACGGCCTTCATGATCTTGTATGGGGATACTCCGATATCCCTGGACAGTTCCGCGACGCCTACCAGTCTTTCGATAGAGATAACGCGTCGGCTTTTTGGAGCTGGCAACACAGCCGACGCCGAAAGCGAGCACAGGTCCAGGAAGTCTAGAATTCGCATGATCGCACAGTCGTCCCCGTCGCAGCTGCTTTGGCGCCCCTTCTTCAGCCGGCATACATCGACCTCGATATCGCCGTGCTCTTTCGTTTGCATAGTCTCATCCTCTCTAAAATTACATGTTCTTCGCATATTAAACCCTCAATAACGTGTTACATCGGGGGCATCGCTGGCCCTCTGGTATTTTCTGGATCGGAACCGCGAGCGAGCAGACCGGGCACTTCTTCGGGCCATCTTGAGCCATCAAGTTATGCCGCGAGTACTGGTTCTTCTTAGGTCCTGCTTTATTCAGCCTGAATTCAGGGCA
>Ga0180009_10007186_pt1 | contig 11460 bp, 13 predicted proteins | sample OS_PC_MetaG_FD_123537 | JGI IMG/M metagenome (GOLD analysis project Ga0180009, IMG submission 123537) | Groundwater microbial communities from the Aspo Hard Rock Laboratory (HRL) deep subsurface site, Sweden - OS_PC_MetaG | ecosystem: Environmental > Aquatic > Deep subsurface > Groundwater...
AGGCTTAGGCCAATGCTTAATGCTATTTTTTCAAAAGAGGTTATATCTTTCTTAAATAAAACAAGAGTTAACAAATAGCCAGGTATAAAAAAGAAAAATGCAGCTCCTAATATGAATTGAAGTATTTGCAGTATCATTTAATCCCCCAACAATCTAAAAAAGCTTATAGTTTAAATACTTTATTGAGTTTTATTCAATATATTCAAAAGTCTAATTTTTACTGCACTGCTTATAAATGCTCTCTAAATTAGCAACAGCATTTTTTATATCATAGCTTTTTGCACGCTTTATTGAGTTTCTGCTCATCTCTGCCATTAATTTGCTGTTTTTTAATAATATGGATATTTTTTCTGTAATATCCTGTTCTGATAGGTTGCATACAAAGCCATTATCATAGTCCTTTATTAAATCAGCAGATGCATTTCTCTTGTGCTTAACAGTGATTACTGGAAGCCCGCATGCATTTGCCTCAATAACAATTATGCCAAAGCCCTCAAGAACAGATGGCAAAACAAACAGCTTGGATGATTTCATAAAACCATAAACCTTTTCTTTAAGCATAAAATCCATAAATTTTATGTTTTTTTCAAGCTTTAATCTCTTTGTTAAAGCTCTTAATTTTGCTTTTTCAGGGCCATTCCCTATAATAACTGCCTTTATGTCTGAAAATTCTTTTTTAGCCAGATAGACTGACTTTATCAAAATATCAATATTTTTATGTTTCATAAATCTTCCAGCATAGATTATATCAAATTCTTCCTTGGATTTTTTAATTTCTTTAATTTCTTTAATATCAACCCAGTTGTACACAACAGAGATATTTTTTTTATTCACACCAAGCTTAACTAAATTATTTTTCGTCTTATTGGAAACTGAAACAATATTTTTAGTTAGTTTTGAAACAATCTTTTCAATAATTACCCCAAATATTCCTTTCCAGCCAAGATATTCATACCAATAATCCATCCAAACCTCATGCCATGTTATTATCAGAGGAGTATTTTTTAGAATGCTGTAAAGCTTGCAGCTGAATGCTGGAAAATATGGAAATGCACTGCAGTCAATTATATCAAACTTTTCCCTGATTAAAGATTTAAAAAGGTAATAGGCAAACTTTATTGGCTCAAAAATTGAGCGATTTCCCTTAAAATTATATTTTTGGGTATATCTGCAGACTCCATGTATAAAAATTCCATCTTTTTTTATTATGGTTGGGCCTTTCCACAGCTTAACACCATATAAATGGACTTCGTGACCTTGCTCAATTAATCTTTTTGCAAGGCTATAATTGCGTACTTCAGCCCCACCAATTGTGTAAGGATATATCATATCATAGATTAATGCTATTCTCATCTCACTTAATAAATTGAGAACTTATAAAAATCTTTCTTAAAGCCTGTCCTTTTCAACCAGCAACATGCTTAGAAAGAATGATGAAAATATTGTCTGTATACCAACAATCAGAATGGTTATTGAGAATATTACATTTCTTATTTCATTCATAGATGAAAAGCCGCCATGAACCCAATTGAAAAGTATTTTTAAGCTTATAAAAAGGCCTATCAAAAATACTGCCAGTCCAATGACCATTCCCCTCTCTAGGCTTATGTATTTAGCAATAAAATCTATTAAGTTATCATGCTTTTCAAAACCAATTGTTATTGCATATGTTCTTGCATAAAGACCAATAGTCACTATGTGGTATCCAAGCAAAGTTAGTAATGATCCAAAAAGCATAAAATGAATGTCTATGTTAAAACCGCTGATTAATAATGGCCCTTGTCTTAAAACTGTTATGCCAACCAATCCTACTAAAAATAAGAACAAGCCAGGCACAAGGAAAAGATGAGTTGGGCTGTACATAAAGATAAACCTTATATGCCGCCAGCCGTCACTAAAGCTTTTTAGCTTGGACTTTCCCTTTCTTTTATTATATGAAATTGGAACCTCACATATTTTAAGCTTATTTTTTGATGCACTGATAACCATCTCAGAGGCAAATTCCATACCGGTTGTTCTAAGGTTCATCCTCTCAAATGCTTCTTTTGTGAATACCCTGAAACCACAGTGCACATCAGAAAGATTTGTTTTAAAAAATCTGTTTACTATAAATGATAAGAAGGGATTTCCTATATACCTATGAGTCCATGGCATTGCGCCTTTTTCTATCCTGCCCTTAAACCTTGTGCCAATAACAAAATCATAACCTTCTTTAAGAGGCTTTAGTAATGTAGGAATTTCTAAAAAATCATACGTAGCATCACAATCAGCCATAACAATGAATTTTCCACTTGCTGCATGAATTCCTTTAATACATGCAGCCCCATAACCCTTTAATGGCTGATAAACAACCTTTACATTCAATGAGTTAGCAATCTTAACAGAATTGTCTGTTGATCCATTATCAGAAACAATTATCTCCCCATTTATATTTTCTTTTTTAAAGATATTTTTAATGTTTTTAATGCATTCTCCTATAGTGGCCTCTTCATTTAAGCATGGCAGAACAACTGAAACCTCTGGCTTATTTTCCATTTTTAATCTGAATTTTTTTTGCTATTTAAATATTTGCATAAGCCTTGGTTAATAGGAAATTTTATATATAAAGGAGATTTAAGTAAAGCTATGGTAAGTGAAGACGAGTTAGCAAATATGTCTCCTGAGCAGCTGCAGGAACTCCAGAAGCAGAACTGCATATTCTGCCATATTATTTTAGGAAAAGTAGCTTCAAAAAAGATTTATGAGGATGACAAAGTTTTGGCAATACTTGATATAAACCCTGCCAATCCCGGGCATATACTTCTACTGACAAAAGAGCATTATCAGATAATGCCTCAAATCCCGGATGATGATATTAGCTACATATTTATGGTGGCAAAGGCAATTTCACATGCATGCCTAAAGGCATTAAAAGCACAAGGAACAAACATATTCATTGCAAACGGCATGATTGCCGGACAGAAAGCACCCCACTTCATGCTGCACATAATACCAAGGGCAAATGTGGATGAAATAAAGATTTTTGACCTGCCTGAAAAACATATTCCAGACGAGGTGTTAGAGCAAATCAAGGCAGGATTAACTAATAAGATCAATGAGCTTTTTGGTATTAAGACAGAAGAGCCTATTATTTTTGATAAAAAACCTGAAAAAATAAGTGAAAAAGATGAAAATCAGAATAACCCAAATAAATCTGAGAAAAAGTTGAATAAAGAGGAAGTAACAAAAGAGAAAAAAACTAACAAAGACAAAAACCCAGATATAGACCTTGATAAAATATCAGATTTTATAATAGAAAATGAGCCAAAAAAATAACTGCGAGTTTTGCCAGATTATAAATAAGAAAAAAGATGCAAAAAGGATTTTTGAGGATGAAAAAGCCCTGGCTATTCTTAGCCCTAATCCATGCTGTGCAGGTCATATTCTCTTAATGCCAAAAGAGCATTTTTCAATAATAGAACAGGTTCCAGATTATTTAATAGCACATTTATCAAAAATAACTAATAAGATATCAATTGCTATTTTTGAGGTCTTGCAAGCCAAGGGAACAAACATCCTGATACAGAATGGTGTTGCAGCTGGCCAAAAATCAAGCCATTTTATGATTCATATAATCCCAAGAAAAGAGAATGACGGCCTTGATTTCCAGTGGCAGCCAAAACAGCTAAATGAAGAGCAGATGTCAACTATTGAACTAAAACTGAAGGAAGAAGCAAAGGGAATTGGTGATTTTGAGAAAGAGGAGAAAAAGCCAGTCATGCTTGATAAAAAAATAGAAAAGATTGATAAAGAAGAAAATTATCTTGTTAAGCAGCTTAATAGAATACCATAAAAAGAGGTTTAAATGAAAAAACTAGTCCTAATGTTAATTATGTGCCTGGCTCTTGCCCCTTTTGCCAATGCAATTACCCCTTTTGTTGCAAAATGTGATGATTCTGGTGCTGTAACAATACGCTCTGATCAGAATATTGACGGCAAGGTATATGGCACTAAAGACCGCAAAACATGGTTTGAGGTTCCAGGAGAGTGGAATGGTGACCTAACTATCTTTAGGTCAGAAGATATGATTCTCAATGATAACTTTAATTATGGGCTTAAAATAGATTCTCCAGGAATTTATACTGTAGATGTATACTGCCCAGGTTACAAGTTCAGCTGCAAGGTATTGAATATATCAATAAACAGCTGTTACAAAAGGGGCGGTGTTTTTTCTGCTGACTTTAATTCAGTTAACCATAATGGAATTTATGATCTAAAATATATGTTTGAGACTGATAAAGGCCTTTTAGTTATTCATGACCCCTCAATGCACAGTAAGGAAACTGAAAATATGACAATAGGAGATTTTGGAGATAATCATTATTTGCTTAATTTAAAGACAAAACTTAACATAACAAAGTTTTCAATTACACATGATAAATGCAGTGGGAAAAATGACAGGTATTATAGGTATGTTGAGATGTACTGCAATAAAACCTCCTGTATTGCAGACAGTGATTGTAATCTTAATGAATATTGTGATAACAGGGATTTTCTTTGCAAACCTGTTGAGTGTAATATTTGTGAAAAAATCTCGGAACATGAATGTGTTCAAAAATGTGATGATAACAAGCCATGCACTGAAGATGAATGCTTTGAAGGCAAATGCAAATTTACAGCAGTAGATGGATGCGAATTTAATAATTCCTGCATTCCTCAAGAATATGTAAGAACTGTTAATAATGTTCCATGTTTTTGCACTGGTTCTAATGAATGGGTTCCACAAAAAAAGGATAATGAAAGCTGTAGTTATGATTATGAATGTTTAAATGATTGTATTAATAATTTTTGTGCTAAGCAGGAAAAAGAGGCAAAAAGCATTATCCAAAGGATAATAGATTTTTTTAGTAATTTGTTTGGTTTTTAAAAAAAGAAAATTATTTAAATAAAGTAACATAAAACATAAAAGGTGAAAAATATGGATAAAAAAATAATTGTTTTGTTTCTTATTTTAGGGATAATCTTAAGCGGATGCAAAATTGCTGAAAAACAGACAGAAGAACCTATTGGAACAGGGGAACAAGAGACTCCGGTTGTTGAACCAGAAGAAGAGGTTGAAGAGCCAGTGGAAGAAGAACTAAATGAAACAATAGAGCCTGAAGAAGAAACAGAAGAAATAAATGCCACAGAGCCAGAAGAAGGAGTACTTAGGATTGAGATTGACCATCTTACACTAAGCCAGAAAGATGTAACTATTGAAAAAGGCACAACAATTAGGTGGGAAAACAAAGAGAGCAATAAGCATAAGCTTACTATTTATGGACTGGTCCAAAGCCCAATATTGTACCAGGGTGATTCCTTTGAGTATACCTTTGAAGAGGAAGGAAAATACACTTATATCTGCGCAATATTCAAGAAACAGATAAGGGGAACAATAACTGTTGAATAAATTAGAGTTTAAATACTTTCCACATTATTAACTTTCTAAACAAATTCGCTTAGCTGTTGCAAGAATATCCTGATGCTAAATCCAATAATTTTGAGAGGCTAAATTGTACAATAAATGGTTTTTCACATAAATTAAAAATATCATAAATAAATAGAATTAAAGAAATTTGAGGAGTTCAAGAAAATGGTTAGCTCTTCTTAATTAAGATGTATTTGCTCTGATAAAAAAATAAAACATTTAAATCATAAGGTTATGGCATTCCCATTCTTTCACAATTTTAATGTTGAAATTATCAAAAATTAAATCGTCATATTCCCAAAAATGCTCATCCTCTGATATTAAGTATTTTTTGCCCTCACAATTAAAATTATGATAGCCTGCAATTACCTTTAAATCATCATCTTCAGGTATATTTTCACTCTTCTTTAATTCCCTTTCATTGTTTATAAATAGTTCTTTGATACCACTAATATTTTCATTTTTTAATATTTTTTTAAAGTTTATCATCACATCCCCACTAAACTCTTCTAATTGGTCAGTTATTTGGGATTTTAATATTCGACTTAACATTATTACTTGGTTACCTTCTTTTGCTAAAAGTTCTTCAGCAAATTTGATTATGTTTATACCTATGTTCAATGGCTCAAATCTATATTTGCTAATTCCTTTAGAGTCTAATTTACTGATAAGGCTTTTTAATTTGGAATAATTCCTATGAGTTAATTTGTCCTTACTAAAAAAATTAACAAATGCATTATCTATTTTTATTTCGCATAAATGTAATATTGAACATTCGTCAAACGCATAAGTATTATTATTTACTGAGGCCATTATGCAACAACCAAATCTTTTAAATTCTTATTTTTAAGAGAAAAAGGGTAATCCTCTCCAACAGAATTTATGATGTATTGATAATATTTATTAATTCTAATACCATCTTTTTTAACTTTTGCTGCCTGTCCTTTAATAAAAGGCATAATTTCCCCTATGTTGTGCAAAAAATAATAATCAAACATATGGGCATCAAAATCGTAACTTTTTTCATCTAATCTATTAAATCTCTTTTCTCTTAGAAATTTTATTAGATAATATGAATATTCGATTAACGCCTTTAATTTAACATCTTCAAGACAATTTTCTTTTATTTCATCAATTTTTTTATATAACTCATTCAATTCAACAAAAATTTCATTCAATTTTTGTTCCAATTTAAATCTATCGTCAACATCAACTAAAAGCTTACTATGTTCCTCACCAGAAATTTGATTTGCCCCCAAAGTGCTAAGATAATGTATTGTTTCTCTTAATTTATCAAATTCTTTTTTTGTTAGAATTTTAAAAATTTTCTTTTTTACATTTGTTTCAAATAATTCTTTTCCTTTTGGTTTCAAAATATACTTATGACCTTCCTTCCCTCTTATTTCATATGGATCTACACTATAATAATCATTACCTTCTAAAGAAGATAATTCAGCATCAAAAGAACCATATTTATTTAGAGTAAAACTAAAATCGATTGGTATAAAAAACAAGTTTAATCTTGCTAATAATTTATTTAATTTAGTTGTAGAAGAAATTGTATTTTTATCAGATGACTTTAATACTAAACATATTGCCTCCTCTTTTGTTAATATCATATCCTTCAACTAATTCTATCTTTATTCACTAATCTTTTAATGATTTGTATAATTACTGCAAGTTATAATATAAATCTTTCGTTTTTTTGAGTTGGGCATAATTAAAATATCTCATCTAGACACAAAATTAGAAAAGAATTCCGCACGGATTATATACCCTCTATGGTAAGACTTTTTGGGACTAATATCTTACAAATTTATTGGATTTGTGTATAATCAACCTTTTTAACTATTGGTGACCCAATATAATATTTATAATTTTCACCAACATCTTCCCATCCTAAGTAAGGCTTGAATATTATAGTAGCATTCTCTCCGAAAGATTCAGAACTATCTTTCTCTAAAAATTTGGTTACCTTTTCCTCTACTTTAATTCTTCCCCCTTTTATGGATTGATCCAAATAATCCTTAACTTTTCCAGAATCATTTATTAGGATTTCTACAGATAGATAACAATTTTTCAGGAAGTCATTTTTGTCATAGCTTACGAAAGTAAGGTTGATATCTTTCAATAAATATGTTTTAGGGTATGATCCTTCCTTTATAGAAAAATCCACATCAAAAGAATAATTAAACAACACCCTAAAATATACCTTCCAGTTATTAACTAAAGTTGAATGGTATTCATAAGAATCAAAATCTACTTCCTCAAACATATTCTTTTTTATCCCACAAAATCTCATAATCTCATTAGAATAATTTAATATCTTGGGTTCAGTTAACCTAACATCTTCTTCCCAATTTTTAACAGCGGTTTCCTTTTTTTGGTTCCAATGACCCGTATTACCAAGACCAATTCCCCATCGTGGTCTAAGATAAACAACAACATCTTTTGTGCAAGGTATTTTATAAATCAATTTCTGATTCTCCCAATTGCCCTGCCAATACCCAAACTGGTCAAAAATCATTGCTCCCATATCAAACTTAAGTATATTTCCTTGAGATGTAGTCACTGGGTTCTCTTCAACATCATAATCAACCCAATCTGAATTCATGGAATTTATATAATCTATATATTTATACTTTGGAAGTAATTCTTTTAATTCATCTTCTTCTAAAGGTTTGTATAACCATTTCCATGTGGTTTCGTTAATATAATATCTCCATGCCTGCCAGTCAGGTGACTTAACAAAATTATAAAAATCATTGGCATCTTCCAGTTGTTTATTAGAATCATTGATTATGTGAATTACCCAATATTTAGTTTCTTTATTAGTTCTAACTAAGGATTGTCCTTTATTCTTTGCTTCAATAACATAAGGTATATTTTCATCATCCTCTGGTGTAAAGAGGTTAATTCTATTTTCTAATTCATTTATAAAATCTTGAAGTTCTTCTATTGTAAAGTTTCGTGTTGGTAATTCGTTTGATTGAATAAGTTCATCACTGCTTGAAACAATAGGGGTTTGTATTTCACTTGTGTCTTCAACAATTGCTTGTTCATTACTCTTTTCTTCTTTGATATTATTTGTGGGCATAACTTCATCTTCATCACAAATACTATCATTATTATTATCTAAACAACATTCAGTTCCAACAAGAATATACGGTTTATTACAAATTATTTGCTGAGAACATCCACTAATCAAAAGGAAACTAACTAAAACAAATCCTAAAATTATTGTTTTTTTAATTTAAATCCCCTAAAAGTAGATATAATAATTTAAAATATAAAAACCTTACTGTATAAATGGTTTTTCACATAAATTAAAAATTTTTAAGAAATCCAAATAAATTACATTTAGGGATTATTATGATCTTTTCTTTTCCAAATACCCGCAAATTAAAGCTTAATAATCTCTTTTAGTATTTTCTCTCCTTTTTGTGCTCGTTTATAGAACCTATTGTATGGTTGATTTGGATCTAAGCAAACAAGCACCCCTCTTTTTTCCATTTGTTTTAGAATATTACTAATGGTGCTCCTGTGGGTCTTAAGTTCTTTTGATAAAATTGTGGCTGTTTTAGGCTTATTAAGAGCAATTATTACTTTCTGTTTTAATCTACCTCTAAGAACCCATGAAATTTCATCCCATTTCATAGTAGGGATAGGGTAGGATTTGAATATTTAATATGGAGTAGGAATAGCGTAGGAAAGAGAAAGGTTTATAAAGTTTAGTCTAATTGCAGTGGTAAATTGGGGGATTAAAACGATAAACAAACCTTTAGTCTTAGCTTTGGTATTCTTGATTATAGTGTGTAATTCTGTTTTTGCAAGCTTTTATGCTTATGACCAACAAATAACTATTACTGACTCTGATGGCTCTTATATGGGTTATGTACTGCCTTATCAAAAAGAAATTCTATTTGAAGACTATGCTTATCTTAAATGGAAAAGAGAAGGCTTTCCAGAGGGCAATAGTTTTCCAATTGCATTAATTAAAGGCACTACAACTGCCTTGCCATTTGGAATTGAAGGGGAATTATTAAGAGTTAAGATAAATTCAATTTATAGCTCTGGTGTTGATTTAACAATTGATAAATCAGATGTTATAACTGAAATACAGAATATTCCTGAAACCCTGCCTGAGAATATAGAGGCAATTAGCAATGAAGCTGAAGATGAAGTTAATCTGGCAATAGAAGACTTAAACACAAGAGTTAATAAGTTTGTCAACAGGGGCTATTACTCATCATTGCATATTCTAAGCTATAATCCTAATAGTGTAGAGAAAAGTGTTGGTAATTTAATCTATTTCCCTATCAAAAAGTGGCCAAAAAAAGAGATCTAAATATGCTCTATCAAAATTATATTTCTCTCTTGCGAGTTTCAAAGCAAATTCTTGAAATTTTTTATTCTCCTCTGTTTCTAAATCTTTTATGGATATCCATACTAATTTGATATTTTCTTTTTTTGCTTCTCCTATAAACAACTTAGCATTGTAGTTATCCAACACAACCTCCAAATAAGGAACGATTTTATCTAGATTATACTCTTCTGATAACTCTTTATCTAAACAAGCCTTCCCATAAAGATATTGTGCTTTGTTCTTGTTATTTTTATTTTTACAATACCTTTTTTAAAGCAGTTTGGAACAGAAATAACTCTGTCTGAGGCCGCAGCAAGCATCTCATTTTTTATTCTTCCAGGGCAGATAATCCCTGCTTTAATTATTTGGCCTTTTTTAAATGGCTTTGGCAATTTCTTTGTTTTTTGAATATTAAAATCCTCAGGACCAATTATGAGTTTTGTTTTGGTTTTTTTCTCCAACTCTCTCATTCTTGAGTAAAACTTATCCCATGATAACTGCTTGCATGGGTTTCTTCCAAACCTGTAGTTAAGAAAATTTTGTATTCCAATGAAGTATCCCTTTCTGTTAGCTTTAAGTTTTTTTGCAAATTCTATCAACTTTTTCATTTCATTATCATTAAAGCCAGGCACTAATACTGGTGCAATTGCCAGTTCCATTTTTTTAGCAACATAAGGGGCAATCTTCTTTATTTTTTCAATATTATAATTGCATCCAGCAAGCTTTCTCGCAATTTTTTCATCTATTGCATTTAAAGACAGGTTGATTCTTGTCAGGCCTGCGTCTGCTAACCTATCAACAAGCTCTTCTGTAAGTAATGTCCCATTAGTATCCATGGATATTGTTTTAACTTTTTCAATGGATGAGAGATCTTTAATTAATTCAACAATTTCTGCATACAATAATGGTTCTCCCTGTGTTCCAAGATGCACTTCAACATCACAATCCTTAAAGTCAACTAATTTCTTAAATTCCTCAACTAAATAATCTTTTTCAACAACAAAATCAACCTGGTTTTTGCTTGAAATGCCAGCATCAACTGAGCAGAATATACAATTTAGGTTACAGCTTGTAATTGGTCTGACATCAATAATAGACGTATTCCTGTCAACTAGACCAAAACTGTTAGAACCCATCAATGGAATTCCAGAGTTTTTATGAATATATATTGTTTTCTTGCCAGATATTGTGTTTTTAAGGTCTTTAAATCCTTCAGCCAGCAAGCTATTAAATTTTCTTTCAGCTCTTTTTTCAGGTGTTTTTTCAAAAATAATAGAGTTGTCTTTTAGCTTGAAGTCTCCTATTTTAGCCAATAGCTTGTTATCTAGATAAAAGTAAAAGATTTTAAGGAAATTAACCCTTGTTTTATTGCCCTCTTGCTTGAATGAGAGTGTTTTAAAGCTCAGCTCTGCCATTTTTAATAGGGTTTTCCCAAAACTTTAAATAGTTTTAGTTACTTATATGGAAGAAATAGAAATTTATATAAATAATAACATATTCAATTACTTTGGGGGAAATAATGGAGTTAAATAAGGTTATGCCAGAAATGAGTTGGGCTGAAATGATAAAGTCAATGGAGTTATTGATATGGAAAGTTCCTAGAGGATTAGAAGGAAATGTTAGAGAATTAGAAGGAAAGGTTCTAGAT
>Ga0180009_10007187_pt1 | contig 11460 bp, 8 predicted proteins | sample OS_PC_MetaG_FD_123537 | JGI IMG/M metagenome (GOLD analysis project Ga0180009, IMG submission 123537) | Groundwater microbial communities from the Aspo Hard Rock Laboratory (HRL) deep subsurface site, Sweden - OS_PC_MetaG | ecosystem: Environmental > Aquatic > Deep subsurface > Groundwater...
GTTGGCCGAATTGTTCCTGGAAGCCGGCCTGCCGAAGGGCATCTTCAACGTCGTCAACGGCGACAAGGAAGCCGTCGACGCCATCCTCGACGATCCTGGAATTGCCGCAGTAGGTTTCGTCGGCTCGTCCGACATTGCCCAGTACGTTTACGCGCGCGGCGCCGCCAATGGCAAACGCGTACAGGCATTCGGCGGCGCCAAGAACCACATGATCGTCATGCCCGATGCCGACATGGACATGGCCGCCGACGCACTCATCGGCGCGGCTTTCGGTTCTGCCGGAGAACGCTGCATGGCGATCTCTGTTGCCGTTCCCGTCGGCGAAGGCACCGCCGACGCGCTTCGCGGCAAGCTCGTCCCAAAAATCGAGGCACTCAAGGTCGGCCCGTCGACGAGCCCGGATTCGGATTTCGGCCCGCTCGTCACCAAAGCGCATCTTGAGCGCGTCCGAAACTATGTCGACATTGGCGTCGGGGAAGGCGCCGAACTCGTCATCGACGGCCGCAACTTCAAGATGCAGGGCTACGAGAACGGCTTCTACATGGGCGGCTGCCTGTTCGACCGCGTGAGCACCGACATGCGGATCTACAAGGAGGAAATTTTCGGCCCCGTCCTGTCGATGGTCCGTGCCGCCGATTATCAGCAGGCTCTCGCGCTGGCCAACAACCACGAGTACGCCAACGGTGTCGCCATCTTCACCCGCGACGGCGACGCCGCCCGCGATTTCGCCGCCAAGGTCGAAGTCGGCATGGTCGGCGTCAACGTCCCGATCCCCGTACCGCTTGCCTACTATACCTTCGGCGGCTGGCGCCGATCGGGCTTCGGCGACCTCAATCAGCACGGTCCCGACGGCATCCGCTTCTATACGCGCACCAAGACCGTCACCACACGCTGGCCGACTGGCGTCAGGGAAGGCGCGCAATTTGCCATGCCGACGATGAAATGAGCATCGTTCATACACAACATTAAGCCTACCGGACGCGGTTTCATGCCGCAGTGCAGCAATTGGCCCAATTGTTGCGGCTTTGCGTTGGCTGTTAAGCGACCACGAAGCGCTCTTTTAGTTCCGGAAATGGGGGCAAATGAATGAAATCGACAGTTGTACTCTTTGTAACTCTGGCCGCTTCGGCTCTCGCGGTCGCCACAGCGGGAGCCGAAGACTTGAAGCTTCCCAAGGAAGTCACACCCGCACTTCGCGCCGCATGCGAGCCCGACGTCCGCCGCCTCTGTACGGTCAAGGATCCGACCATTGCCAAGGTCAAAAGCTGCGTCCGGCGCAACTTCACCAGGCTGGGGCTGGGTTGCCAGATGAAACTCGCCAGCGCCGGCTTCGGCCGCTGACGCACCCTGCTTGACCGCCGGCAACTTTGACGCCGGCGTTCGCAAGCCGCACCTCGTCTTATCGGCGGGTGCGGCTTTCGTGCATCAAATTGCGCCATCAGGTATCGGCAAAGCCATTCGGGCAAGGCTCTGGCCGGCAAGGCTCTGGCCGGCAAGGCTCTGGCCGGCAAATCGCTGCCCCGTGCAACCCAATTGGCACCATGTGAATTTTCGAGCGCGCTTTGTTCTCTCACGCAACCTTGCCGCGCGATGCCGTCGTTACATGCCTACCCTCCGACCTCGCTTGCTTGCCGTCTGGTTTGAAGCCACTGCACCCACTTGCAAGCCAGTCCATCGCGCTGCGCAAACAACACATCTGATTTTCATTTCCGGGGTTGCGAGACGACACCCAGTGCGGCAACACTCCGCGCCATGATCGAACTTAACGACATCCTCGACATCTCGAATTGGCCCTTCACAGCCGACCAGCTCGAAGTGCTTGGTATTCTTTTGGGCGTCCTCGTCCTGCTCGTCTGGGGAAGATGGCGCTATGACGTCGTCGCCTTCGCCGCCCTCGTCGTTGGGGGCATCATCGGAGCCGTGCCCAAGGACCAGGCATTTGACGGCTTCGGCCATCCCGCCACGATGATCATCGCCCTCGTTCTGGTCGTCAGCTACGGGTTATCGTCTTCGGGAGCCGTCGACTTCATCGCCCGTCACCTGACATCCGCGGGCCGCTCGATTCCTTCGCACATCGCGGTAATGTCCAGCGTCGGCGGCCTGCTTTCGGGTTTGATGAACAACGTCGGCGCACTCGCGCTTTTAATGCCGGTCGATATCAGCGCCGCCCGCAAGGCCAAGCGCTCCCCGGCCTGGACGTTGATGCCGTTATCCTTCGCCACGATCCTCGGCGGGCTTGTCACGCTGATCGGCACCCCGCCCAACATCATCATTTCGACCTACCGCGAGCGCGAATTGGGCGCTCCCTTCGAGATGTTCGACTTCACCCCCGTCGGCATCGTCTGCGCCGCCGCCGGCATTGCCTTCATCGCGCTTGTCGGCTGGCGCCTGATCCCAAATTCTGCCGGCCGTGCCGATACCGGCGATGAAGCCTTCAAGCTCAACGACTACACCGCCGAACTGACCGTCGAGGAAGGTTCCGATTTCGCGGAAATGCAGCTGATCGCCGCCGAGGAACTGGCCGGAAAAAGCGACGTCAAGATCCTCAACGTCATCCAGGAACACGGCTACATCAACAAACGCCATGGCTGGTCGAAACTCAACGTTGGCGACGTTATGCTGATCGCGGCCGCCGCCGAGAACCTCGACGACTTCGTTGCCGAGCATAAGCTTGCCTACGTCGATTCCGAACATCAGCGCGAAAAACTGCGCGGCGCCGATCTGGAATTGGTCGAGGCGGTTGTCCGTCCCGGCGCCAGGATCGAACGGCGCTCAAGCAATTCGCTCAACATGTTCGATAACCACGGCATCTGGCTGGTCGGCATCCAGCGCGAGGGCAGGAGCCTGCAAAAGCGGGTCCGCCGCGAGGCCGTCGCCGTCGGCGATGTCCTATTGCTGCTCGGCCCCAAGAACCGGACCGGCGACTTCATCGACGAATGGGGCATGCTTCCGCTTGCCGAACGCGGACTTGAGGTCAAGGACACCTCGAAGGCCCTACTCGCTGCCGGGCTGTTCGGCGCCGCGATTGCGCTATCGAGTTTCGGACTGCTCTACCTGCCCATCGCCCTTGCAATGGTCTGCGTCCTCTATGTCCTCTTTGGCATCGTCCCGCTGAAGGAGATCTACGAGACGATCGAATGGCCAGTGGTGGTTCTCATCGCTTCCCTCATCCCGATCGGCGCCGCCCTGGAGACGTCGGGAGCTTCGAAGGTGCTTGCCGAAAGCATCGTCGGCGTCTCGCAAGGTTTGCCGCCGTGGGCCGTCCTGACCATAATCATGGCACTGACGATGACGCTCTCGGACGTCTTGAACAACACCGCCACGGCACTTGTCGCCGCGCCCATCTCCGTCGAAGTCGCCCGTTCCCTCGGCGTCAACCCCGATCCGTTCCTGATGGCGGTGGCGATCGCCGCCAGCTGCGCCTTCCTCACCCCCATCGGGCACAAAAACAACACGCTGATCATGGGCCCCGGTGGCTATCGCTTTGGCGATTACTGGCGCATGGGCCTGCCGCTCGAGATCATCGTCGTTGCAGTCGGTGTCCCGATGATCCTGCTGGTCTGGCCGCTCTGAATTAGTAGCTCTCGGCGAGCATGGCATTCGCATCGCTATGGGCCTTCAACACGACAAATTCGCCGCATTGCAATCCACCTGCGTAAACGCGACGTTCAATGTGTCAGAGGCCGGTGTTCCGGCCCCGCGGCTTGCGCCTGATCTCCTCCCGCAAGCGTGTATGATAACTCGAAGGCCGGTCAAGTGACCGGCCTTTTTTTATCTCTAAACCATCTGGAGAAACAAGCGTAAGTTCGCGCAGAACGGGATTGCCGGATAACGAAGGGAGGGCACACCGCAGCGTGGCCTTGGACGGCACACCCTCCCCCGTCTCCTCCTGGACTTGGGCTGGTCGTTGCCAGACCTTATCCTGCCAAAACGTTATACAGTTACGCCAATAGGCGCAATACGTTCGATCGGGAAAATTGAACGATCAAGCGAGACCATTTCCTGTAGAGAGCTCAACGCGTCACGAGTACCGGGATGCTGCTGTGCGTGAGCACGTCGTAAGTCTCGCTGCCGAAGATCAGCGCCGACAGACCGCGACGGCCGTGACTGGCCATAACGATCAGATCGCAATTGCGCTCTTCGGCAGCTTCGACGATGGCCTTCCAGGGTTCGCCGCTTTCGACTTGCACCGGTTCGAGTTTGACGCCGGCCTCCTTTGCCTTCGTGCGCACGAAGTCCAGATGATGCTCGACCTCCTCCTTGAACGCCTTCCGCTCCGCGTCGCTGACGCTGATGACGACCCCTTCGGCGACGAAGTCACCCAGATGCGGGCGCACCGTCAGCGCCGTCACCTCCGCTCCCATGAGCTTGGCCAGCTCGATGCCATGCGGCACCGCGGTATTGGCGAATTCACTCCCGTCGGTGGCGATCAATATGTGGCTATACATGGAATTCCTCGCGCTGCTGCGTTGGGTTGATTGGTGATAATCGTCAGCCGTTCCCCCCCCTCGCCGCATTGACCGCCGTCAATTCCAATGCGCTGCGACCGAAATAAGCCAGCCGCCCCGCTCGCCTGCCAAAGCATTCAGACTCCCGGCCTCAAAACTGACAAACCGCAAAGGGCCCCGTGGCGCGGTCCGCTTGCTCAGGATACCAGCCCCCTCAGATCGCTGATCACCAGATCAGGCGCCAGTTCCGCGTATTCGTCCGGCCGTCCGGTCCGGTTGATCCAGACGGTCTGGTGGCCGAATGCTTTCGCACCCGCGATATCCCACCTGTTGGACGACTGGAACGACATGTTGCGAGCGGGGATGCCGAAATGAGAGGTGGCCAGTTCGTAGACCCGCGGCGCTGGCTTGAATATTCCAGCCGGCTCGACGGACAGCACCGCATCGAACAGATCGGCAACCCCCGCCGAGCGAACCGCATCGGCCAGCATCGAAGGATCCCCGTTGGAGAGGATCGCGAGCTTCGCACCATTCTGCCTCAGCGCTCCGAGGACGCCGGGGACTTCCGCGTAGGCGTCGAGTTCTCGGTAGGCCGCAAGCAGCTTCTCGCGTAGCCCCGCGCCGATGCCGCCACTCGCCGCGATCGCAAAATCGAGCGCCTCCTCGGTAACCTGCCAGAACGTTGCGCGCCGGCCCGCCAGCGAACGAACCCAGGTGTATTCCAGTTGCTTCGTGCGCCAGATGTCCGACAGGTTCTGCCAGCTCTCGCCTATTTCACCGGCGTGGCGGGCCGCCGCCGAATGAACGTCGAACAGCGTTCCATAGGCATCGAAGACATAAACTTCCGCCGTCATCTCTATGAACTCCCGAAATTCGCTGTTGGCTCGAACATCATCGATGAACGGCAAGACTTCGGCAACAACCTCTCCCACGCAAACAAGCCCAGGAATGCAAAACGGCCGCCGAAGAACACTCTCCAGCGGCCGACTGATCTTGATCTTGATCTCGAACTGAAGCAATCGATCAGGCAGCGGCCGCCGTCTCGACCTTCGCCCAGCGGGTGAATTCGTCCATTGCCGCCTGCACGCCGCCCTTGCTGTGCGGAACGCCGGCAAGGCCCAGCCCCATCTCGACTCCGCCCAGCGCACCCAGAATGGTAAGCTCGTTGGTATCGCCGAGGTGACCGATGCGGAACACCTTGTCGGCAACCTTGGTCAGGCCAGCACCCAGCGACATGTTGAAGTTTTCCAAAACCAGCTTGCGCAAGGCATCTGCGCTGTGACCTTCCGGCATGCGGATCGACGTCACGGTGTTGGAGAAGAACTTGGCATCGCGGCACTGGTTCTCTAGGCCCCAGGCCTTGACCGCTGCCCGCACGCCGCTTGCCAGCTTGGCATGGCGCGCGAAAACGTTGTCGAGACCTTCCTCGTTGAGAATTTTCATGGCTTCTTCAAGCCCGTACATGAGCGTGGTGCCGGGTGTATAGGGATAAAAGCCCTTGGAATTCGGCTCCAGCATGTCGTGCCAGGAGAAGAAGGCCCGCGGCAGCTTCGCCGTCTTCATCGCTTCGAGCGCCTTGTCGCTGACGGCGGTGAATGAAAGTCCCGGCGGTAGCATCAGCCCCTTTTGCGATCCGCACACGGTTACATCGACCCCCCAGCCGTCGTGCTGGTAGTCGACGCAGGCCAGCGAGGAAACCGTATCGACCATCAGCAGCGCCGGATGGCCGGCTGCATCGATCGCCTTGCAGACTTCATCGACCGGCGAGCAGCATCCCGTCGCGGTGTCGTTGTGAACGATCGCAACCGCCTTGATCTGGTGGGCCTTGTCAGCCGCCAGCCGTTCACCGATTGCTGCCGCATCGACGCCGACACGCCAGTCCGACTCGATATAATCGACATCGAGGCCGAGCTTCCGCGCCATAGACTGCCACAAAAGCGAGAACTGCCCCGTCTCGAACATGACGATTTTGTCGCCCGGCGACAGCGTGTTGGCGAGCGCGGCTTCCCAGGCGCCGGTTCCCGACGAGGGGAACATGATGACCGGGTTCGTCGTCTTGAAAATACCCTTCAACCCATCGAGGACGCCTTTCGAGAACTCGGCGAACTGCTGGCTGCGGTGATCCATCACCGGACGCAGCATGGCCCGTTCGATGCGGCCCGGAACCGGCGTCGGTCCTGGGATCTGGAGGAAGTGGCGACCGGCGCGATAAGGCGTCTTCGACATGCGTGTTCAGTCCTGATGTGGAGCGGAAAAATGGGTTCAACGGGTTAAAGCGGCGCTGCGCGGATCCAATTCAATCGCGCCCACGCCGCCGATGACGCGGCATAGCGCAGCGAGAAGTTTCCGTCAAAGGGTCAAATTTGCGCCCCTCATACCGCAACGCAGCATCCTTCCGAACGAACTGGTGATAGCTTCATGCGGCTGCGAGCCTGCTCCGCAAGCTCGCTCCTTTTCATCTCTGGAAATAACAGGATTTCATGCATTTCCGACACTGGCACCTGTCAACAAAGCGTTTGAATCAAAAAAATGGATTTACGCGGACACCCGCGACATTGAGGTTCACCCGGGGTCTTGTATACGTAACAAGGTCGGCCGCGCAGTGCGTGATATTGCTGCGTTCGAAGGAGTCTAAAGCTTCCGGGGCTGACCAGCAAACCGGTAAAAGGATGCCAATAAGGTTCAATGCCACCCACGACCGCGCAAGTGCACGGCAACAGGGCCACGTGTGGGAAACACCAGGGAGATTAGCAATATGACGTCCAAGGTCGATACCAAGACGCTAAACCGCCGCCGCTTCCTCAAGGGAAGCGCCGTCGCCGCCGGCACCGCAGCAGTCGGTACCGTTGCCATGCCGCACGTCTCGCGTGCTCAAACGAAGACACTGAAGGTTCAGGCCGCTTGGGGCGGCGGAATTTTCCTGGACAACGCCAAATCCTATGTGGAACGCGTCCACGCGATGGCAGGTGACTCTCTGAAGATTGACCTTCTGCCGGTCAACTCGGTCGTCAAGACCAGCCAGATGCAGGATGCGGTCCATCGCGGCGTTCTCGACGGCGCCCACTACGTACCCGCCTACTGGTACTCCAAATCGAAGACGGCTTCGCTGTTCGGCACCGGCCCGTGCTTCGGCTGGTCGAGCCAGGAAGTGCTGGGCTGGGTCTACTACGGCGGCGGCCAGGAACTGTTCGACGAACTGATGGGCAGCCTCGGCCTCAACGTCGTCAGCTTCTTCAACAGCCCGATGCCGGCCCAGCCGCTTGGCTGGTTCAAGGAGGAGATCAAGGACGCTTCACAGATGAAGGGCCTCAAGTACCGTACCGTCGGACTTGCAGCAGACGTACTTCTCGAAATGGGCATGTCGGTTGTTCAGCTTCCCGGCGGCGAAATCCAGCCGGCGATGAAGTCTGGCCTGATCGACGCTGCTGAATTCAACAACCCGACATCCGACCGCGACTTCGGCATGCAGGACGTCTCCAAGCATTACCATCTGGCAAGCTTCCACCAAAGCCAGGAATTCTTCGAAGTCACCTTCAACAAGAAGATGTATGAAGGCCTGCCAAAGGAACTTCAGGCGATTCTCAAGTACGCTTCCGAAGCTGAGAACTCAAACTTCTACTGGCACAACACCAAGCGTTACGCCGAGGACCTTGGAAAACTCCGCAACGATCAAGGGGTCAATGTTTACCGCACGCCGGATTCGGTGATGGCCGAACAGCTCAAGGCCTGGGACAAGGTCGTCGATCGCCTCTCCGGCGAGGATGCGTTCTTCGCCAAGGTTGTGGAATCCCAGAAGAAGTACGCCAAAGAGGTGATGGGCTACATGAACCTCAACCAGCCCGACTACCAGTTGGCCTACAAGCACTACTTCGGATAGTCGCAAGCAAATCCACGCACCAGAATGAACCAGGGGCCGAACGTTCGGCCCCTGGTTGTGCAGCGCGTGCCGATGCCCGGCACACAAGCCGTCAGGGGAAAAGCGCCTTGGTCAAGACAATCCACGCCATCGAAAGCCTCAGTATCTGGGTCGGACGCGCCTTTGGCTGGTGCATTCTCATCCTGACGTTTTCGGTCACCTACGAAGTCATTTGTCGCTACATCTTCAACGCGCCGACCGTCTGGGCCTTCGACATGATGGTGCAGATGTACGGCGCGCTGTTCCTGATGGCCGGCCCCTACGCACTCGCCCAGGACGCGCACGTGCGCGGCGACGTTTTCTACCGCCTCCTGTCGGTGCGATGGCAGGCGCTGATCGACTTCACGCTCTATCTCCTGTTCTTTTTCCCCGGCATGCTGGCGCTTTTCTGGTACGGCGCGGAGATCGCCGCCGACTCGTGGCGCTACCATGAAGTGAGCTGGAACAGCCCCGCGCGCATCCAGATCTACTTCTTCAAGACGCTGATCCCGATTGCCGGCGCCCTGCTCATTATTCAGGGCATCGCCGAGTTGATGCGCTGTTGGCTTGCAATGAAGTCCGGCGTCTGGCTCGAACGCCTTGAGGATGTCCAGGAAACTGAAAACTTGCTGACCGGGGACGATCTCGACGTCAACATCCCCAATATCAAATCCTAACAAAACAGCGCAATCGAACGCTCCGGAGCCGCCAGGACTATGACAAACCCTGAAGTCGCCATCCTCATGCTCTCACTGTTCATCGTGCTCGTGCTGCTCGGGTTCCCCGTGGCATTCACGCTGCTCGCGATGGGTGTGGGCTTTGGATATTACGCGTACTACGACGCCGGCTCGATCCAGGCCTTCGGAGATCTATTCAACAACAAGATCTTCTACCTTCTGAACCAGAATACTTATTCGGTGATGGAAAACGACACGCTCGTTGCCATCCCTCTATTCTTGTTTATGGGATACGTGGTCGAACGCGCCAACATCGTCGCCCGGCTGTTTGAATCCTTGATGCTGGCCGCCCGGAACCTTCCCGGCTCGATGGCCATCGCGGCCATGATCACTTGCACCGTGTTCTCGACCGCAAGCGGCATTGTCGGTGCTGTCGTGACGCTGATGGGCCTCCTTGCATTCCCGGCGATGGCCAACGCCAACTACAATCGATCGTTCGCATCGGGTGTCATTTGCGCCGGCGGCACCCTCGGCATCCTGATCCCGCCGTCGATCATGTTGATCGTCTATGCGGCAATCGCCGAACTTTCACCCCTCAGGCTTTATGCGGCCGCCGTTTTCCCCGGCCTGTTGCTGGCTGGATTGTACATCGTCTACATCGTCGGGCGCGTGATGCTCAATCCGGCAATCGCGCCCAAACCGGTCTACGATACCGAGCTGACAAGGGGTGAAATCTACTGGCGGCTGCTGACGTCGTTCATCCCACTCACGGTTCTCATCATTCTCGTGCTCGGTTCCATTCTCGGCGGTCTGGCGACCCCCGCCGAAGCCGCCGCAATGGGCGCCATGGGCGGCCTCGTCCTCGCGGCGATGTATCGATCCTTGACCTGGCAAAAGGTCAAGGAATCCGTCTTCCTGACTGCCAAGGCGACCGCATTCGTCTGCTGGAAGTTCGTCGGCTCGTGGACCTTCGCCTCCGTGTTCTCCTATCTTGGCGGCCACGATGTCATCGAACACTGGGTTCTGTCGATGAACCTTGCCCCGTGGCAGTTCCTCATTCTCTGCCAGACGATCATCTTCGTCCTGGGCTGGCCGCTCGAATGGTCGGAAATCGTCATCATCTTCGTGCCGATCTTCCTGCCCATGCTGGATAACTTCGGTATCAATCCGTATTTCTTCGCGATGCTCGTCGCGCTCAATCTGCAGACCTCCTTCCTGACCCCGCCGATGGCGATGTCGGCCTACTATCTGAAGGGAGTGCTGCGCAACCAGATCGAGCTGATGGAGATCTTCGCGGGTATCATGCCGTATCTGGTCATCGTGATATTGACGATGTTCCTGATGTACCAGTTCCCTGGAATCGCGCTTTGGCTGCCGGACTATCTGTTCGGTGCATATGTCAAATAGCGAACCCTCGAAGGCAGTGTGCCGATGACGCTTTGGCAATTGCCGGCTTGCGAAGCTGCCGACAAGATCCGTTCTGGTGAGATTTCATCGGCGGATCTTGTCGAAGCTTGCCTTGATAGGATCGCTGCAACCGATTCCGATATTGGCGCGTTTACCCATCTCGACCGCGAAACAGCACTGTCCGACGCCGCAGCGATGGTCCGCATTCGCAGGCGTGGCCGTGCGCTGGGGGAATTGCACGGCATTCCTCTTGCCCTTGCCGAAGTCTTCGACACGCAATCAATTCCCTCCGGCACGCCCATCGCCCCTGATGCGAAGCGCACGCCGAACACCGATGCCGCCGTAATGGACCGCCTGCGCGAAGCCGGCGCCATCCGCATTGGCAAGACCTCATCGAATGAACTCGATGCCAGTCACGTCGCTGCGGTACGCAATCCGCATGCGGCTGACCGCTCGGCTGGCACCGCAGCGAGCGGATCGGCAGCCGCCGTCGCTGCCGGCCATGTCCCCTTGGCGCTCTGCGTCCAATCGAACGGTTCGTTGATCAACTCGGCTTCCTATTGCGGTATCTTCGGCTTCAAACCGACTCGGGGAATGATTTCGCGTCGCGGATGTTTCCTGACGTCGCCGTCACTCGACCAGATTGGCGTGCTCGGCCGCTCGTTGCAGGACGTCGCAACTCTTACCGACGCCATTGCGGCCTATGACCCATCCGACGACAGCAGCTTCCCCCGGCCACGGCCGCGAACACTGGAAGGCTACCGGTCCGAACCGCCGGTCGAACCCTGTTTTGCCTGGATCGAACTGCCGTTTCTTGAAGCGGCCCCCGAGTCCACCCGCCACGGATTCGAGGAAGTGATGGAAACCCTCGGCGACCGGATCGAAAAAATCCCCGCACCGAAATCCTTCACCGAAATCGGGCACCACCACCAAGTCGTGCAGAGCTACGAACTCCTGCGATCCATCGACCGTCAACCCGCACTCGAGCCTGATCAAATCAATCCTTCTCTTCGCGCCATCCTTGAAAGCGCAA
>Ga0180009_10007188_pt1 | contig 11459 bp, 6 predicted proteins | sample OS_PC_MetaG_FD_123537 | JGI IMG/M metagenome (GOLD analysis project Ga0180009, IMG submission 123537) | Groundwater microbial communities from the Aspo Hard Rock Laboratory (HRL) deep subsurface site, Sweden - OS_PC_MetaG | ecosystem: Environmental > Aquatic > Deep subsurface > Groundwater...
CCGTTCGGAAGCCGGGTTGAAATAGGTGATCTCGCCTTCGGGTGTCGAAACGATGATCGCTTCGGGCACGCCCTCCACCAGCATCCGGTGGAATCCGGCGGTCGCGCTGTCGTCCTTGCTCATTTATGTGCTCCCGCCTCGTTCGGATAAGGAACCCCGGCGGCGCCGCCGCCGGGGTGTTCGCCAGTATACTCGCTTGTCTCAGGCGGCGTTGCCCGTCGGATGGCCGCCTTCCATCGCCTGCAGCACGCGGATGTCGTCGAACACGGGGATACCCGCTTCTTCGTATTTCTTGCGTGCCGTCGGCGTCAGCAGGCCCACACGGGCGAGCGCCGGCATCATCAGGTCCTTCAGCGCATGCACCTGTCCGGGAGGCAGGTCCTGCGTGATGCCTGCATCCGCCGCTTCCTGCAGGCCCTTGAAGAAATCGTCGGCGTCGATGCCGCTATTCTCCAGCACCTGCATGAAGCCGGGGTCGACGCGGTTCGCGATCGTACCCGAAGTCTGCGCCTTCACGAGGATGTTGACTGCCTGGAAGGCGAAATCGGCGAGTTCCTCCAGGTCGTCCTTGTGCATCGTCTTGAACACCGGGCCGAGGAAAACATGCCCGAACGACACATGCCGGCTCTCGTCGCGCATCACGTTGAAGGTGAGCTGCTTCAGCAGCGGGCAGGTCGTGGTGCGGTACATGTTGTTGAAGGCGCCGAGCGCGAGTCCTTCGACAATCATGTTCATGCCGATCATCACCTTCTCGTAGCGGTCGGACTGAAGCGTCACGTCGATGAGCTGCTTCAGCCAGGGCGACATCGGATAGATGATCGCGATCTTGTCGCAATACTTCGAATAGACCTCGACGTGCCGCGCTTCGTCCATCGTCTGCGTCGCCGCATAGAGCTTCGCGCCCTCATCCGGCACGGAATGCGTCACGCAGGCCGCCGTCATCAGCGCGCCCTGTTCGCCGTGCAGGAATTGCGACAGAAGCTGCGCCGTCGAATGCGCGGTAAAGGTTTCCTGCTGCGATTTCGAGAGCTTCTTGAAGAACGGCATCTTGTGATAGATGTCGCTGTCATTCGCGATCAGCGGCCGCGAAGGGTCGACGACCGTGTCCCAGGGCAGAAGTTCGTCCGAGTCCCACTGGTTCTGCTTCGCCCGCTTGTAGAGATCCTCGACCTTGTCTTCGGAGAAGATGTAATCGAACGTCCAGGCGATATCCATCGGGTTGCGATAGATGTCGTCCGGCGTCATCGTCACTTTCCAGTCGCCCTTGTTGACGACCTTTGCTTTCGCACTCATGGCCTTCCTCCTGATTTGGGCCGCTTGCCGTTCTTCTTGCGGCCGGGTTTCTCGCGCGTTTCAGTACTGGCGGGCGGGCGTGCGCACGACGAGGCCGTCGAGCGAGGGGTCCACCTTGATCTGGCATGAGAGTCGGCTGTTCGGATGGACGTCGAAGGCGAAGTCGAGCATGTCGCGCTCGAGTTCATCCATCGGCGCCAGCTTCTCGAACCAGCCGTCTTCGACATAGACATGGCATGTGGCACAGGCGCAGGCCCCGCCGCAGTCGCCCTCAATGCCGGGAATGGTGTAGCGGGTTGCGCCTTCCATGACGGAGAGCCCCTCCGCCACGTCGACCGTGTGTTCCGTGCCGTTGTTTTCGATATAGGTGATCTTGGTCATCTCGCACTCAGCCACTGTTCTTCCCGGGGCCCGGTTGGTTCCGGGTCTGATATCCATAGAAAAATTGTACCTATTTCCCGTCCCCCGGCTCCGCGACAGAATGTCCGTTGGCGGCCCGGCCCATGCGGCAGATTGTCCTTTGCTGCGGGCGCAAAACCCTTGCTGCAACAGCGAAATCCGCCTCCGGAAAATTTGTCTGTATACGGATAAAAAAGGCACGTCCCGGCGCCCTGTCCCGCGCCGGGACGGCTCAAATTGGCGGCGGATCGTGGCAAATCCGCCGCTCCCCAGGGCTGGGATTTGCTGTAAGCTGACCTAAATCACGGTTGAAGGGCGGTCCCGCCCCCTCTTGAAGGCGCATTGGCATGAGCGGAAAGAACTTGTTCCTCGGTATCGCGTTGGCATCGGCTCTGCCCCTGCTCACCGTTTCGTTTGCCCTCGCCGAGGAGCCGGCACCGGCCCCCTCGGGCGATATCCATTACGAAACGGCGGACCCGGTGGGCTCGCCGCCGGTCAACTATCGTTCCGACGTCGACGAGACCTTCGATACGCCCGAAAACCACGATGCGGAAATGTATGCCGAGGAATATGAGCGCCAGCAGCGCGAGGAGAAGATCCGCAACCGGGAGCGGCTCGACCGGATCCAGGACTTCACTTCCGGAGCCTACACGAAAGACGGCATCGCGCCCGTCGACGGCATCGGCCGTTAAGCCTCAGTAGTCCCACTTCCAGTTGACGCCGACATCGCTTGAGGCGTCGTTGCCGAGCTTCGTGTCGACGCTGATATTGTCGGTAATATCGACCTCGATCTTCACATTCGAGTCGCTGGCCAGCGCGCCCTGTTCCACACCCACATAAACGCCTTCGCGCAGATATTTTCCCGCCGAAACCGTGGTGCCTCCGGAAGCGCCCGTGTCGACGCGCAGCACGTCGAGACCGAGCTCGTTCTGCATATTGGTCAGCAGGCCGAAGCCGCCGACGCCGCCGCCCGAAAGTTCCGCGGCCGTATTTGCAAGCTGCGCCGCCTCGAAGGCGCTGAGCTCGCCGGCATTCTTCCCGAACAGGATGCGTGAGATGATCTCGTCGCGCGGCAGCGACGGATCGGAGGTGAGGTCGATCGCGGGCGACGAGCCGCGCCCGTTGACGCCGACCGTCGCGCTGAAGTCGCTGCGCGCATAGACGAGGGCGATATCGATGCGCGGGTCGATCGGCTTTTCGCCCGTGAAGGTCACGCGCCCGCGCTTCAGCGTGAATGTCTTGCCGGCGAAGTCGAGCGTGCCGCGCTCGGCGGCGAGTTCGCCCTCAAGCGCCGGGTCTTCGGCAAGGCCGGTCGTCCTCACCGAGCCTGTCCACAGCGAGTTGACGCCGCGCCCCGTCACCTGCGCGGGCGGAGCGCCGATCTTCAGCGTCACGTCCAGCATCATCGGCAAGGGCGGTGTCTCCTGCGGGGCCTCCGCAATGTCCTCGCCCGGCCCCTGAACCTCGATCACGTCGATATGCGGCACCCCGCCGCCGATCCGGTCGGGAATGCGGAAGCGCGCGGTCGTCGTCGTGAGCTCGCCTTCGAGGCGCAGCGGCATTTCGAGGCTCGCCGGCAGCGCCTCCCCCGTCAGCGTCAGCGTTCCGTCCATGCCGAGCACGAGGTCGCGCCGCCGCACCATCTCCATCTTGTCGAGGCGCGCCCGCATGCTGACGGCCTCCGCCGCGCCGGGCGCGAGCGATACCGTGCCTTCCGCCTCGATCCGGCCTTGCCCCGCGTCGCGCGCGCTCATCGTGAAACGAAGCCGCTCGCTTCGCTCTCCCTCGGCCGTGATCTCGAGATCGCGCATCGCGGTGCCGGTCTCGAAATTCTCGAACGTGCCGTTCCGCAGTGTCGCCTGCCCCGAAACGAGCGGCGCCGAAATATCGCCTTCCGCCCGCAGCGCGATATCTGTGTCGCCCGTCAGCCTCTGCCCCGGCAGGTCGGCAAGCGCCATCAGCGACGCCATCGGCCCCTGCCAGGTGAGCGAGGCTTCGATGGGCCCGCGAGCCGCCGGCATCGGCCATGCGCCTTGCGGGTCGCGCACCAGCGGCAACGACCCGTCGAGCATGAAGGGCTCTTTCGAGATGCCGCGCGCCCGCGCCGAAATTTCAAGCCGCCGCTTCGCCCAGGTCGCGTCCAGCGTTGCGCCGAAGGGAGGACGTTTGTCGAGCCCCGCTTCCGCCAGCACCACATCCTCGAAGGAGAGACTGACTTGGCCCCGCTCGCGGCCGGTATCGAGTTCGGCATCGCCCGAGATCGTGCCGCCAACGGCCTCCAACGGCAGGAAGGGCACGACGAGTTCGACAGGCAGCATCGCAAGCGTCGCGTCGAGCGTCGCAGCCCGAGGGCGGAGCGTCAGCGAGGCGTCGAGGCGGCCGGGGCCTTTCGGTCCGCTAAAGTCGAGCGCGAGGTTCTTTATCCGCGTCAGCCCTTCTTTCAGTTCGACGGTCGCGGGCGAGGCGAGCACGGCGCTCGCCCTGCCGGCCCGCGCCTCGAAGCGGCCGAGCGTCACGCCGGCAGGTTCGTAGAGCGCTTCCGCGTCGAGCGCCACGGGTTCCGCCTCCAGGGTCAGCCGCTCGCCCCGGAGTATCGCCGAAATCGCGATCCGCTCGAAGGGGCCTTTCGCGCTCGCCGTCATTTCCGTGAAGCGCGTATTGCCGCTGCCGCCGCCTTCCGCCGAGACCTGCGCGTCGATAGCGCCCTCGCCGAAAGCGTCCGACACGCTTGCTTCCGCTTCCACGCGCTCCATCGTCACACTGTCGGCGAGCTGCATGTCGATCTTGCTCGACACGAGCCGCGCCTGCGCGTTCTGCGCGCCGTTCCGCGCATCGAGGCCGATTTCGATGGTCGCGCGGCCCTCCATCGCGATACCCGCCAGCGCGCCGAGCGGCTGCAGCGCCACGCCTTCTCCGGCAAGCTTGCCGGTCAGAAGCTCCGCCTCGGAAACGGCCACGTCGCCCTGCAGTCCAGCGCCGAAAAGATTGGCGTCGATGCGTTCGAAGCGGGCGCCGCCTTCCGGCGGCAGCGTGAGGTCCGTATCGAGGCGCGCCGTGCCGTCGGCGCCCTTCATCGTGAAGGAGACCGGTCCCTTGCCTTGCCTAATATCTGCCTTGAGCCTCGCTTCGCGCGCATCCATGCCGCCAAGCTTGCCCTTTGTCAACGCCGCGTCGAGCGCGAGACCCGGCGTCTCCACGCTTCCAGACAGCAGCGCCGTCGCAGCGAGAGCGCCCGACGCCGCGCCCGCCGCGATGCCGGAAATCTCGTCTGCCTCGATCCTCGCCTCGCCATCGAGTGCGCCGTTTGCGCCGAGGCTGAATTGCCCGCTCCCCGTGAAACCCTGCGCCGCGTCGAGCGCGATGCCGGATGCGGAAAAGCCGCCATCCGCGCCGAAGGCGATGTCCGCCTTCCCGCGCACGCCGTCGGCAAGCAGCGCGTCGAGGCTTTCGTCGCCCGTCTCGATGGCGCTCGTTTCGAGCGTGAAACCGGCTTCGCCGCCGGTTTCGTCATAGCGCAGCCCCGACACCGCGAGCCTGCCCGAGCCTGCCATGCGTTGTCCGGCGATTTCGCCGAGAGGCGCAAGGTCCGCGATCTCCGCTTGTCCCTCGCCGGCGATCGCAAAACCCTCTTCGTCATTCGTCATCTCGCCGCTAAAGCGCGCCGTGCCCGCTTCCGTTTTCAGCACCGCCTCGCCGATGCTGACTTGCGTGAAGCCGCTATCCGTATCGCCCTTGATCTGCCAGCCTGCCGCGTCGGGAAGCGTGGCATCCTCGAGCCCGGCAACCCTGCCGAGCCCCGTCAGCGTGCCTTCCGCGTCGAGCGCCCATCGCGTTTGCGCCAGCGCTTCCACCATGCCCGAGCCGGTCAGCGCGAGCGCGCCTGCTGTCGCGTTCAGCCTCTCGATGTGATAGCTGCCCGCCTTCCGTGCCGAGATTTTGCCCTCGATACGCGCACGGCGCGGTGCGGCTTCGCCGGGGACGGTGGCAAAGTCGAGAGTCTCCGCAACGAGAGTGCCGGTCGTCTCCACCGTAAAGTTGAGATTGGTGTTCTCCGCGACGCCGCCATGCGTCTTCGCATCGATCTTCAGCGCCTCTCCCGCATCGAGTGTCGCGCGCCCGGTCATCAGCCCCGCAAGGGTCTGGCCCTCGGCGGCGAGCGTCACATGGGCGAACGCCCGCCTGCCGGTGAGCGCCGCGGTGATGCCGGGCTTGCCCTCGCCGCCATCTTCCGCGTCGATCTTGAGCCGTCCCCGTTCCGGGCCGTTCACGAAGCTGATGTCGGCGTCGATCCGTCCGGGCGTCGCATCTGTCCGCCTTGCATGCAGCGTCAGCGCGCTGCCGCCGCGCGTCATCGCAACCGCGCCCGATGCCTCGAACGCAACGGCCTCGCCGATGACGGGCTGCCCGATCGAAACGCCTGTCGCCTCGAAACTGTCGAACACGATCTCGAAGGGAAGGGCAGGGAAGGAAAATCCGCCATCCGCCGCGCTCTCCTCGCCGCCTTCCGGCAGCCATGCGACGTCGAGCCCCGTCACGTCGAGCCGCGTCGCATGGAACTGGCCTTGCCACAGCGCCAGCGGCCGCCAATCGAGTTCGGCTTCGTCGAGCCGGAGCCAGGTGCCTTGCGCATCGGCGACGGTCAGGCCCTCGAGGCGCAGCCGCGCGGGCCAGGTGCCGCCAATATCGCCGATCTCGATCTTCGTCTCGCCCGAATTCACGGCGTCGAGCGCAAATTGAAGAAGCGCATGCCGGATCGGTGCGATGTTGAGAAGCCCGGCGCCGAGCGCGACGAGCCCGAGCGCAAACCCGGCAAGCGCGAAGACGAGTGCCATTGCGCGCCCGGCGATCCGTCTCGCGCGCCCGTGCGAATATGTCTGCATCTCCGCCATCAGAAAGCCTGCCCCAGCGAGACATAGATCTGGAACGCATCGTCCACGCCCTTGCGCCGGTTGAGCGGGATCGCGACGTCGGCGCGCACCGGTCCGACCGGCGTGTAGTAGCGCACCCCGAGCCCCGCCCCCCAGAGCAGCGGATCGCCGAGCGAGGGCACGGGATTGTCGAAGGCCTGCCCGCCATCGATGAAGGCGACGAGACCGATCGTCTCGAAGGCCCGCCAGCGCGCTTCCGCATTCGCTTCGAGCACGGAGCGCCCGCCTGTCGGATCGTTATTCGCGTCCAGCGGCCCCGCCAGCTGATAACCATAGCCGCGCACGGAGCCGCCGCCGCCCGCATGGAAGCGCGTCGAGCCCGGCACGTCCGCCGTCTCCCCCGCCGCGATCATGCCGTAGCGGCCGCGAAAGGCGAAGGTGAGGTCGTCCACCGGCGTGAGATAGGTGGCCGCCGTACCTTCGAGCTTGGTGAAACTCGTGGCTTTCTCGTCGCTGGTGCCGAAGTAAGGCGTGCCCTGCAATGTCGCTCGCAAGCCCGCCGTCGGATCGAGCAGATCGTCCGCCGTGTCGTATCTCAGCGTCAGCGGCACGCCGAAGAGCTGATAGCTGATGCGTCCGTTCGAATCTTCCGTCTCGGAGAGCTGGAAGGTCACGCCGAGCGACCCGGTCCATTCCGGCGTCAGCACCCGCTCGAGCGAGACGCCCGCCCTAACGCGGTCTTCCTTGTAGGCGTCGCTGTCCTCATGCGCGATTTCGAAACCGGCAAGCAGGCTCTGGTCGGGCCGGAGGAAATGCGGTTTGCGGAAATCGGCTGTCGCCGCCTGTTCGATCTCGGCAATCGAGAGCGCGAGCGTCAGCTTCTCGGCCCGGCCGAAGAGATTGCGATGTTCCCAGCTTCCCGTCACGCCCGCGCCCTCGCTGGTCGACCATTTGCCGCCGAGCCGCACCGTGCGCCGCTCGCGCTCCGTAAGCGCGATCCGCTGCGGCAGGGCGCCATCCTCCGCCTGCGCCGGGGAAATTTCGATGCCCGAAAACAATCCCGTCTTCCTCAGCGCGTCCGTCGTCGCGTCCACCTGCGCGCGGCTGTAGATCGTGCCGGGCTCGATCTCCGCGATCTCGCGCACATAATCCGGGTCCGTGCGGCCGCCCTCGTTCTCGACCAGCAAGGGTCCGAAGACATAGCGCTCCCCCGCCGCGATGAAGAGCGTCGCATCGGCGCGGCTCGCCGAGAGATCGACGATGACGCGCCGCCGGTCGAGTGCTGCGTCCGGATAACCATTGTTGTGGAGGTGCTGGATCGCCTTCTGCGTGAAATCGATCACGCGCTCAGCCGTCGCCGCGCGCTCCGGCTGCAGCCCGAGTTCGCTCGCTTCCTCGACGAGCCCCGCTGCGCCGTCCGGATAGTCGATGTATTGCATCGTGAAGCTGCGGATCATGGTGCGCGGACCGAGCGCCACCAGATAGACGACCTCGAAAGTGCCGCCTTGCCCCTGTCTGACCGAGGCGCTCACGCTGCCATTGTAATAGGCTTCCGAGCGCATTACTTCCTTCAGGTGACTTTCGTCTTCCTTTGCGCGGCGGCGAAGCTGCGCCAGCGTCGCTGGCGGCGGCACGCGGTTTTCCGCTTCCGGGTCGAGCGAACGCGCCTCTTCCATCAGCGCCCGCAGATAGTCGGGAATGCGCCGTCCCTCGATCCGCGTGGTGAACGGCACCGCCGTCTCCGCGCGTTCCCAGGAATAGGCCTCGCGCTCGCCGCTCTCCGCCGTCTCCTCCGCACAGGCCGGTGCCGCCGCCAGCGCGGCGAGTGCGAAAAGAAGCGCGAGGCTTGGTCTCAGGCCGGTCATGCGTCTCCCGCGCTCGGACTGTTCTCCCAACCCTTTCACCCTCCCTGTGGGAGGGTCGAAATTTGCGAGCCCTGGCGAAGCAAATTTCGGGGAGGGGTAGGCTACCGCGTCCTGTCCCGTACCTGAAAATTCTTCGCAAATCTCGAATTTTTCGGCGCCCTTGACCTTCCAGTTGCTGGAAGCACCATATTATCCCCATAGGCCGGATAAGGAGAAATCGCGCGATGAACGGTGAAGGCAAGGTTCTGGACCCCGTCTGCGGCATGGAAGTCGTGCCGGGCAAGACGCCCCATACCCATGAACATGAAGGGCAGAGCTTCCATTTCTGCTCGGCTTCCTGCGCGCGCAAATTCGCCGCCGATCCGGAGAAATATCTCGCCCCCGCGAAGCCGGAGGCCTCCTGCTGCCACGGCCATGCCCATCATGCGCCCGCAACACCCTCCGGCCCCGTCGCCCCCGGCACGAAATACACCTGTCCCATGCATCCGGAAATCGTCCGCGACGGCCCCGGCTCCTGCCCCATCTGCGGCATGGCGCTGGAGCCCATGACCGTGTCGCGCGAAAAGCCGGAAAACGAGGAGCTGCGCGACATGACGCGCCGCTTCTGGATAGGGCTCGTCCTCACGCTGCCGCTCTTCGTCCTCGAAATGGGCAGCCATGTCCTCGGCCTCCATCTTCCCTTCTCCGCGCGCGCCTCGGGCTTCGCGCAGCTTGCGCTGGCAACGCCCGTCGTCCTCTGGGCGGGCTGGCCCTTCTTCCTTCGCGGTTGGGCCTCGCTCCGCACGATGAACCTCAACATGTTCACGCTGATCGCCATCGGCACCGGCGCGGCCTGGGTCTATTCGCTTGTCGCCGTTGCCGCCCCCGGCCTCTTCCCGGAAGCCTTCCGGATGGAAGACGGTTCCGTGCCGCTCTATTTCGAGGCCGCCGCCGTCATCACCGTGCTGGTGCTGCTCGGCCAGGTGCTGGAGCTGCGCGCCCGCGAGCGCACGGGCGACGCGCTGCGCGCGCTTCTCGACCTTGCGCCCCGCACCGCCCGCCGCGTCGGCGAGAGCGGCGACGAGGAAGTGCCGCTCGAAGAGGTGGTGAAGGGCGACCGTCTCCGCGTCCGCCCCGGCGAGCGCGTGCCCGTCGACGGCGAGATCGTCGAAGGCCGCAGCGCGGTGGACGAATCCATGGTCACGGGCGAAAGCCTGCCCCAGGAGAAGGAGCCGGGCGCCCGTGTCATCGGCGGCACGTTGAACGGGCAGGGCTCTTTCGTCATGCGCGCTGAAGGCATCGGCGAGGACACGGTGCTCGCCCGCATCGTCGCCCTCGTCGCGGAGGCGGGCCGCTCGCGCGCGCCCATCCAGGGCCTCGCCGACAAGGTCGCGTCATATTTCGTCCCCGCCGTCATCGCCGTCGCCGTCCTCGCCTTCGCCGCATGGATGGTCTTCGGCCCCGAGCCCGCTTTTTCTTATGCGCTCGTCGCCGCCGTCTCCGTCCTCATCATCGCCTGCCCCTGCGCGCTCGGCCTCGCCACGCCCATGTCCATCATGGTGGCGACAGGCCGCGGCGCGGGCCTTGGTGTCCTCATCCGCAGCGCCGAGGCGCTGGAGCGCTTCGAAAAGGTCGACACGCTGGTCATCGACAAGACGGGCACCATCACCGAAGGAAAGCCCGTGCTGCGCGCCGTCGAAACGGTGGGCGGGATCGCGCGCGAAGAGCTCCTCGCGCTCGCCGCCAGCCTTGAAAACGGCAGCGAGCACCCCCTCGCCAGCGCTATCGTCGCCGCCGCGAAGCAGGAAAGCCTACCTCTTCAGGATACGGAGGATTTCGACGCCCCCTCCGGCAAGGGCGTGACGGGCCGCATCGGCGGCAAGAAAGTCGCGCTCGGCAACCGCGCCCTGTTCGACGAACTCGGTGTCGATGTTGCACCGCTCGGCTCCCGCGCCGATGCGCTGCGCGGCGAGGGCGCCACCGTCGTCTTCGTCGCCGTGGAGGGCGCGCTTGCCGGCCTCGTCGCCGTCGCCGACCCGATCAAGAAAACAAGCGCCGAGGCGCTCCGCCGCCTGCGCGAGGAGGGCCTGCGCATCGTCATGCTCACCGGCGACGGCCGCCTGACCGCGGAGGCGGTCGCCCGCGAAATCGGCATCGATGAGGTCGAGGCCGAAGTGCTGCCGGAAGACAAGAGCAATGTCGTGAAGCGCCTGCAGGCCGAAGGCCGCATCGTCGCCATGGCGGGCGACGGCGTGAACGACGCCCCCGCGCTCGCCGCCGCCGATGTCGGCATCGCCATGGGCTCGGGCACCGATGTCGCGATGGAGTCGGCGGGCGTCACGCTGGTGAAGGGAGACCTCATCGGCATCCTGCGCGCCCGCGAACTCAGCCAGGCCGCCATGCGCAACATCCGCCAGAACCTCTTCTTCGCCTTCGCCTACAACGCGGCCGGCGTCCCCATCGCCGCCGGCCTCCTCTATCCCGCCTTCGGCCTCCTCCTGAGCCCCATCTTCGCCGCGGCGGCGATGTCGCTCTCGTCCGTGTCGGTCATCGGGAATGCGTTGAGGTTGAGGAGGGTGAGGCTGGGGTGAAATCGCAAACGCGAAGGACTGACCCCTTGCCTCCCATAATGCCCTTCATTACGTTGGCGGTATGAGCGAGCTTGAGACACCCGAAAAAATGACCGGCAAGCGCGGCGACACGCGGGCCCGCCTGATGCAGGCGGCCGAGCGCCTCTTTGGCGAGCGCGGGCTTCATGCCGTCACGCTGAAGGAGATCAACGCCGCCGCCGGCCAGCGCAACGAGTCCGCGCTGCATTATCACTTCGGCTCCAAGACCGGCCTTGTCGACGCGATCCTGAACACCCGCGTCGGCGCCGTGGACCGCGTGCGCGCCGCCCGCGTCGAGGCGCTGATCGCGGCGGGCAACACGCACGACCTCAAGGCGATCATCCGCGCGACCTTCGAGCCCTTGACCGAACTCCTCGACACGGAGGAGGGCGTGCGCTTCGTCCGCTTCGCCGCCCAGGTGCTGAACGATCCCGATTTCGACCTGC
>Ga0180009_10007189_pt1 | contig 11459 bp, 11 predicted proteins | sample OS_PC_MetaG_FD_123537 | JGI IMG/M metagenome (GOLD analysis project Ga0180009, IMG submission 123537) | Groundwater microbial communities from the Aspo Hard Rock Laboratory (HRL) deep subsurface site, Sweden - OS_PC_MetaG | ecosystem: Environmental > Aquatic > Deep subsurface > Groundwater...
CCGCCATGTGCTGGTGCTGGACGATATCCTGGACGAAGGCGAAACGCTGGCGGCGATCCGCGACAAGCTGCTGGAAATGGGCGCGGCGCGCGTCTGGTCGGCGGTGCTGACCGACAAGGCCAATGGCCTCGCCAAGCCGATCCGGGCCGATTTCGTCGGGCTGGACGTGCCCGACCGCTATGTATTCGGCTGCGGCATGGACGCCTACGGCGTGTGGCGCAACCTGCCTGCAATTTATGCATTGAAGGAAGACTGATCATGTTGGGAATCATCGGCGGCACCGGGCTCACCCAGCTCGCCAATCTGGAAATCACCCACCGCCAGGTGGCGCGCACGCCCTACGGCGAGCCCTCGGGCGCGCTCACCTTCGGCCGTATCTGCGGCCAGGAGGTGATCTTTCTGGCACGCCACGGCTATGGCCACACCATTCCGCCGCACGACGTCAACTACCGTGCCAACCTGTGGGCGCTGAAAGACCACGGCGTCGACCGTGTGGTCTCGGTGGCCACTGTCGGTGCGATCCATCCCGGTCTGCTTCCCGGCATGCTGGTGATCCCGAGCCAGATCATCGACTACACGCATGGCCGCGAGGCGACGTATTTCGTCGGTGGCGACAAGCCCGTGGTCCATCTCGATTTCACCCTGCCGTATTGCGAGGCCATGCGCGCGGCGCTGCTCGAGGCTGCTGCCAGCGCCGGCATCACGCTGCGCAATGGCGGCGTCTACGGCGTGGCGCAGGGGCCGCGTCTGGAAACGGCGGCCGAAATCAACCGCATGGAGCGCGACGGTGTCGATATGGTCGGCATGACCGGCATGCCCGAGGCCTACCTGGCACGCGAACTCGAGCTGTGCTACGCCGCCGTCGGTGCGGTGGTGAACCAGGCGGCCGGCCGCGGGCGCTCGGCCGAAGGCATTCAGATGGGTGAAGTTCAGGCCATGCTGGGTGAAGTGATGCTGCAGGTGCGGCGCCTGATCGAACAACTGGTGACCGACGACGCCGCTGCGCAAAGCAAGGCCTGAAAGGCATGGGTGCGGGCGACATGAAGCTGGTGCGTGCATTGCAGTCGCAGGGATTCGGTTCGCGCAAGGCCTGCATGGCGCGGGTGCGGGCAGGCGAGGTGGCGGTCAATGGCACGCTGTGTGACGACCCCGAGGCCGAGGTCGACACCGCCGGGCTTGAATTGACGCTCGACGGCGTCAGCTGGCCTTACCGCGCGCAGGCCTATGTGCTGATGCACAAGCCGGTCGGCTACGAATGCTCGCACCATCCCAGCCATCATCCGAGCGTGTTTTCCCTGTTGCCGCCGCTGCTGCTGCAGCGCGGCGTGCAGTGCGTGGGGCGGCTCGACCAGGACACCAGCGGCCTGTTGCTGTTTTCCGACGATGGCCAGTTCATCCACCGCATGATCTCGCCGAAGAAAGGCGTGGCCAAGGTCTACCGTGCCCGCTGCGCCGAAGCGGTGACGGATGTCATGCTGGATACGCTGCGCAGCGGCGTCCAGCTCAACGACACGCCGGTGCCGGTTGCCGCCCTGGCCTGCGACCGGCTCGACGCGACCACGCTGCGGTTGACGCTGGCCGAAGGCAAATACCATCAGGTCAAGCGCATGATCGGTGCGACCGGAAACCGGGTGGTTGCGCTGCACCGCGAGGCGGTCGGCCATTACCTGCTGCCGCCCGATCTGGCGCCCGGTAGCTGGCGCTGGCTCGAAGCCACAGACTTGAATCAACTGGAGCAGCCATGGCGATCCGCGACGTCCTGAGGATGGGCGATCCGCGCCTGCTGGCGCCAGCGCGTCCGGTGGCCGACTTTGATTCGCCCGAGCTCGCGCAGCTGATCGTCGACATGCACGACACCATGCGCGCGCTGAACGGTGCGGGTCTCGCCGCGCCGCAGATCGGCGTCGGCCTGCAGGTGGTGATGTTCGAGGTCAATGTCGACCCGGACCAGCTCAATCCGCGCTACCCCGACGCCGAATCGGTGCCGTTCACAGTGCTCGTCAATCCGGTGCTCACCCCGCTGTCCGACGAGATGGAAGCGGACTGGGAGGGCTGTCTGTCGGTGCCCGGCATGCGCGGGCGGGTGCCGCGCCACGTGGCGCTGCGCTACCAGGGCTACGACGCGGCCGGGCGGCCGATCGATCGCAGCGTGAGCGGCTTCCATGCCCGTGTGGTCCAGCACGAGGTCGACCACCTCAACGGCATCCTCTACCCGATGCGCATCCGCGATCTGCGCGACTTCGGCTTCACCGACGTGCTGTTCCCCGGCCAGCACCTGCAGGACGACTGACCGACCAACGGTCGTTTTGTGCAATTGCTGCCGTCTAAAGTTGTCCCGGTCCTGACCGCTAATTTGTAGCGTAACCGTGGGCGTGGTGTCCCGGCACAGGCAACAAGGACAAGAATGATCCCGGAACCCGCGATTCTGCATATTCCGCACCGCACCGCCCGCACCGGCGTGGCGATGGGCGAGGTCGCCCGACTCGACGACATCGCTGCCCAGTTGATGGACGTGCAGCGGCACTGGAGCACCCCTGGACACGAACAACGCCTGGCGCAGGCCCTGCAGGCCAGCCGCACGGTATGGCATGCGATCCAGACCGCGCTGGCCGAAGGCACGCTCGACCTGCCGGCAGACGTGCAGCACAACCTTCTGATCCTGTCGGTCTACGCCGACAGCAAAATCGATCTCTGCGAAGCCACCCCCAGCTCCGACCTCCTCGGCAGCCTCATCGCCCTCACCCGCACCCTGGCCGGCAGCCTCAAGGAATGGCGGGTGGCAGCATGAGCCACCCGGCGAGGGCCCCGCGCAGCGGGATCGACGGCCAGGCGAATGCTGCCGGAGGCCGATATGGCGAAGTCTGCTTTGGCGATACTCTGGGTGAGGCCGAACGCATGAGCCACCCGGCGAGGGCCCCGCGCAGCGGGATCGACGGCCAGGCGAATGCTGCCGGAGGCCGATATGGCGTGGTGGCAGCGGATGTGGGCACCGTGGTGCGCCCGGGGCGCGTGCGCAACCGTACCAAGACCGAGCCGGAAGAGAAAGTCAAAAAACCGGCCGACGGCGTGCGCAAGAAGGCGCCGCCTGCCCGCAAGGCGCCCGCGCGAGGACGCTACGTCGACGAATACGCCCGCCCGTCCGCCTGACTTACTCCTGATTTACTGCAGCACCTCACGCACGCGGGTTTCCAGCGCCCGCATCCCGGCCGGTGTGGCAAGGCCGGCGCCCCGAATCAGAAACGTGTCCTCGACCCGCTCGCCGAGCGTGTCGATCTTGGCAGCATAGACGCTCACGTCATGCTGCATCAGGGTTTCCGCCACCGCAAACAGCAAACCGCCGCGATCCGCGCAGGTGATCGACAGCATGTGACCGTGCCCCTGCGCGTCGGCCTCCAGCCTGACTGTGGTCGGGAAGGGGTGGTGGCGTTGGTGGCGTGACAGGCGGCCACGCGGCACCGCCTGCATTGGACGCACCGGATCGAGATCGCGCGCCAGTTCGTGCTCCACATAACTCAGAAAATCGCGGTAGTGAATGCCGCGATTGGCCATGTCCATCACCTGGAACGTGTCGAGCACATAGCCGTGCCGGGTGGTGTGGATCTTGGCTTCGAGGATGGTGTACTGGATGCGCGCGAAGAAACCGCAGATGCGGGCGAACAGATCGGGGCGGTCGGGCGTGTAGACCAGCACCTGGATGCCTTCGCCGGCGGGAGACAGGCGCGCCCGCACGACCGCATCGGGGCTGCTGGTGCGGCGCCACAGCATGCGCGCCTGCCAGGCCATGTCGCGGGCGTCGAAGCGGATGAAATAGCGTGTATCGAGGTGCTGCCACAAGTTGTCGGCGGCACTGTTCGGCAGACCATAGAGCGCGAGGTTGACCCGCGCTTCGGCCTGCTTGGCGGCGATGTCGGCTTCCGCCGCGTCGCCCCCTGCCAGCCGTGCGTGGGTGGCGTGATAGAGATCCTCCAGCAGCTTGCCTTTCCAGGCGTTCCAGACCTTGGGGCTGGTGCCGCGAATGTCGGCCACAGTCAGCAGATACAGCGCCGCCAGGTGCCGCGGGTTGCCGACGCGGGCGGCAAACGCGGCGATCACGCCGGGATCGCTGATGTCTTCCTTTTGCGCGGTACGCGACATCGCCAGGTGCATGTCCACCAGCCAGGCGACCAGTTCGCTGTCGGTCTTGTCGAGCCCGTGCTGGCGGCAGAACCGGCGCGCATCGGCCATGCCCAGCACAGAATGGTCGCCGCCGCGGCCCTTGGCGATGTCATGGAACAGCGTGGCCAGATACAGCAGTTCGGGCTTGTCGAACGCGGCGATCAGGCGGCTGGCGAGCGGGAATTCATGCGCGAGCTCCGGCACCGTAAAGCGCCGCATGTTGCGCAGCACGGTCAGGATGTGTTCGTCCACCGTGTAGACGTGGAACAGGTCGTGCTGCATCTGCCCCACCACGCGGCCGAATGCCGGGATGTAGCGCGCCAGCAGGCCGTAGCGGTGCATCGCGCGCATCGCGCGGGTGATGCCGGTGGGTTGCCGCAGCAGCGTCATGAACAGCGCCCGATGCGTCGGATTGGCACGAAAGGCGGCGTCGATGCGGGTGCTGGCACGCCACAGTGCACGCAGCGTGGCCGGCTCGAATCCGGCCAGCGAAGGATGCTGGGCATAGACGATGAAGATGCGCAACAGCGCGTCGGGCTTGCGCTCGAACAGATTGGGCGCGCGCGTTTCGAGCAGGCGGGCGCGCACCTGAAAATCGGCATCGATCGGCTGCGGCGGCGCCGTCACCGGGAACAGCCGCACCCGCAGCGACTGGATCAGAATGTCGTTGGCGCGCTGCACCAGCTTGGCGGCGCGGTAGTAGCCCTGCATCAGGATTTCGCCCGCGCGCTTGTGCGTGGTGGCGGCCAGTCCCATGCGCTCGGCAAGCTCGGTCTGGTAATCGAAGGCGAGGCGGTCTTCGCGACGCCCCGCCAGCAGATGCAGGTGGATCCGCAGGGTCGCCAGCGCGCGCTCCTCGCGCGCGATGCGGCGCGCCTCGGCCTGGGTCAGCAGCCCCGCGCGCGCGATGCCGTTCCAGCCGCCGCTGATGCCGCAGGCCTGCGCCAGCCAGTGGATGGTATGCAGGTCGCGAAGGCCGCCTGGGCTGTCCTTGAGGTTGGGCTCCAGCTTGTAGGCGCTGTCGTCGAAACGTGCGTGGCGCGCCTGCTGTTCGGCCAGCTTGCCGTCAAAGAAGTGCTGGGCGTTGAAGCGTGCCTGGAAGCGGCGCTCGAAGGCGTCGAACAGCGCGCGGTTGCCCCAGACGAAGCGCGCTTCCATCAGGTTGGTCTCCACCGTAATGTCGGCATCGGCCTCGGTGATGCAGGCCTCGATGGTGCGCACGCTGTGGCCGATTTCCAGGCCGACATCCCAGCAGGCCTGCACCCAGGTTTCCAGCGCAGCCTGCTGGTCCGGCGCGGGCTCGTGTGACAGCATCAGCAGCACGTCGACGTCCGAGCCGGGAAACAGCTCGCCGCGTCCATAGCCGCCGGCGGCGGCCAGGCAATAGGCGGCGGGAAGCTGCACCCGCGCGCACAGTTCGGACAGCACGCCGTCGACCAGTGTGGCGTGGCGCGTCAGGTAATGCGCCGCGGCGCGGCGCTTGAGGTAGCCGGCTGCGAGTGCGGCGCGACCCGATTTGAGCCGCTCGCGGAGGTCGGCGAACGGCGGCGTGCTCACGCGGCCCGGCGGATGTGATCAGGTACGGCGGGTGAGCCGGCCGAGACGGTCAGCACTTCGTAGCCGCTGTCGGTGACCAGGATCGTGTGTTCCCACTGCGCCGACAGGCTGCGGTCCTTGGTGACGATGGTCCAGCCGTCCGGCATCTGGCGGATATCGCGGCGGCCGGCGTTGATCATCGGCTCGATGGTGAAGGTCATGCCGGTTTCCAGCACCAGGCCGGTACCGGCCTTGCCGTAGTGCAGCACCTGCGGGTCCTCGTGGAACGCCTTGCCGATGCCGTGGCCGCAGAATTCGCGCACCACGCTGTAGCCGTGGTTCTCGGCGAAGCGCTGGATCGCGTGGCCGATGTCGCCCAGGCGCGCGCCCGGCTTGACATGATCGATGCCGACCCACATCGCCTCGTAGGTGATCTGGATCAGCCGCTTGGCCTGGATCGACACGTCACCCACCGCGAACATGCGGCTGGTGTCGCCGTGCCAGCCGTCCTTGATGACGGTGATGTCGAGGTTCACGATGTCGCCGTTTTTCAGCAGCTTGTCGCTCGGTACGCCGTGGCAGACCTGGTTGTTGACCGAGGTGCAGATCGACTTGGGATAGGGCGCGTGGCCGGACGGCGCATAGTTCAGCGGCGCCGGGATGGTGCCCTGCACGTTCACCATGTAGTCGTGGCACAGCCGGTCGAGCTCGCCGGTGGTGACGCCGGGTTTGACGAAGGGCGTGATGTAGTCAAGCACTTCCGAGCCAAGTCGGCCCGCAACGCGCATGCCCTCGATTTCTGCGCCGGTTTTGATGGTGACGGTCATGGTGCGGGTACTGGAAACAAAGACGCATTCTAGCGTGCCCGGTACGCACCGGAAAACCACGCCAGCGAGAGGCAATAGAAAGGGGACGCGCTACGGCGTCCCCCTGTTATGCGGTTAGTCAGGCAAAACACCCGGCTGTGCGCGTTTACTGCATCGACGGCAGATCGCCCCCGTTACTCATCCGCGCACGGTTTTCGTAGCGATTTTCGTAGCGGTATTCATTGCGCTGGGCGTTGCCGGCTTGCGAGCCGTCGCGCTTCTGGGTCCGATCCTGGCTCCGGGTTTCGGTGCGCTGGGCATGGTCGGCGCTGCCAACGTGGCCACTACCCATGCCGCCCCCCACGCCACTGCCGCCACCACCGCCACCCTTGGCGTAGACCGCGCCACTGGCGAGGCTGGTGGCAATCAAAATCAGGGAAAGAACTTTTAGTGATTTCATCTTTAGTGCTCCTTAAGCGTGGATTAATTTACCGACCTCGCCGGCCTGCACCCTTGCCCACGCTGGCACCCGATCCAGCAGCACCGCCTGATCCAGCAGCACCGCCCGTCCCCCGCATCTCTTGATGACGATGTTCGTAACCGGCTCCATAAGGCAAGCTGGTCGGGCGGGCGTTTGCATTCGATCCATCCCCGCTTGGGGCCGGTGCACGCAAGTTGCGCAGCGCCGCCTCTTCAGCCTGCCCGCTGGCCGGTGTGTGCAGCTGCACATCCTGCGGCAGGGACAGGTTCAGGGGACGGACTTGCGAGGCGGGCGCCTTTTTCTGGCCTGCTTCCACCCAGCCTGGAAACATCAGGGTCAGGACAGACGGCAACAGGATCAGATGAAGGCGTGGCATGAGCAGGTTCTAGGTTTGAAGTTCGATTTGCGCCATCACTATTGACAGCGTGGAACGGATTCTGGGCGTACGTAGTGGCTCGGGTATGTCCACGGGGTGGCGTCGCGTGTCAGTGTGTGTCGGTGTGTGTCTACCCGACAGGAAGCGTCCTGAAGTAAGGTAGGATAATTCAGAGATCCATGCCTGAGCGGAGGTTAGCGCCAGCTTGGGGAAACAGGCTTGTTTGGCCAAAAACTTTTCGATTATTACAGGATGCAAGCGAGTAAATCTGATTCCTGCCGAACCGCTGTGTTGAGGCTTGGGATGTGCCCATGATGCAGGGTGCGTCGGCCCGCATTCTGGTGGTGGACGATGACCCGGGCATGCGGACATTGCTGGAGGCCTATCTGGGTGACAGCGGGTTCACCGTGGCAACGGCAATGGATGGTGCGGCCATGTGGCAGGCGCTGGAGCAGGGGATGCCGGACGCCATCGTGCTCGACCTGATGATGCCCGGCGAGGACGGATTGTCGCTGGCGCGCCGGCTGCGCAGCCAGTCGAACGTGCCCATCCTCATGCTGTCGGCGCGCGGCGAGGAAATCGACCGCGTGGTGGGGCTGGAAATGGGCGCCGACGACTACCTGGCCAAACCGTTCAGCCCACGTGAGTTGCTGGCCCGCTTGCGTGCGCTGCTGCGGCGCAGCCAGGGACAGCGGGAACCCGGACCGGAGACCGCACATTCCGGTTTCGGCCCCTATCAGCTGGACGTCGCCAGCCACCGACTGACCCGGGGCGGCGCCGAGGTGAAACTGTCGACTGCCGAGTTCGCCCTGCTGCGCATCTTCGTCGAGCACCCGCTGCGGGTGCTGTCGCGCGATATCCTGATCGACATGCTCAAGGGCTACGAACGCGATCCGTTTGACCGCAGTGTGGACACCCGCGTCACCCGGCTGCGGCGCAAGATCGAGCTCAATCCTGCCGAACCGGCTTACATCCGCACCGTGCGCGGCGAGGGCTATCTGTTCAATCCGCGCGGCAGCGAGGCGTGAGGCTGTCGTCGCGCCTGAGCCTGACGCAGCAGAATGCCCTGCTGCTGGTGGTGTTCTTCCTGGCCTTCGAGCTGCTGGTGGCCAGCGCCGTTACCTATTTCCTGATGCTGCCGATGGCGCGCCGATCGGCGACCGACCTGGCCGGCCTGATGGCGCTGTCGGCGCAGACATGGAGCGAGCTGCCGCCCGTCACCCGCCCTGCGTTTGAAATCGAGCTGGCGCGTTCGCACGGGCTGGCGCTGCGTGCCGAGCCGCCGCAGGATCCTGAGCGCCCTTCGTGGCGGGAACCCTATCTGCACTTTCTGACGGCTTCGCTGAACGATCGGGTGGGCGGGCCCGTGGTGTCGTCGCGCGAGGAAATCCAGGGGGAGCAATGGTTCTGGGTGTCGCTTCCGGCAGGCAGCAGGCAACTCTCGGTGGGCTTCCCCCACAGCCGCATCGGTCCGCGCCCGATCCATGCCCTGCTGGCTTCGCTGACTGGCGGGGCGCTGCTGACCCTGCTCGCAGCCTGGTGGCTGGCACGCCGCGCCACCCGCCCGCTGCAGCGGCTGCAGCAGGCCGTCACCTCGCTGGGGCGCGGGCAGACGCCGGAACGCCTGCCCGAAACCGGGCCGCGCGAAATCGCCGCGCTGAGCCGCCGCTTCAACGAAATGGCGAAGCAGGTGGACGATCTGCTGGCCGCCCGCACCGTGCTGCTGGCCGGCGTGTCGCACGACCTGCGCACGCCGCTGGCGCGGCTGCGGCTGGCGGTGGAGATGCTGGTGAAGAGGCCGAGCGCGGAACTGGCGGCGCAGGTGGAGGGCGACATCGAGGCGATGGATCGTCTGATCGGCGACGTGCTGACGCTGGCGCGCGGCTTCGGCCACGAAGCCCACCAGCGGGTGGCGCTGCCCGACCTTCTGGCTGATCTGGTGCAGGCCACCCCGGGTGCGGCGGAACGGGTGCAGGTCGAGGCGCCGGATATCGAACTGGATGTCCCGGTGGGCGCTTTGCGCCGCATTCTCGCCAACCTGCTGGAGAACGCCCTGCGCTATGGCGGCGGCCAGCCGGTCACCCTGCGGGCAGAACGGATGGCAGGCGGCTGCCGTATCGGCGTGCTCGACCGCGGCCCCGGCATTTCGGAAGCGGACCGGGAAGCCGTGTTCCGCCCGTTCTACCGGCTGGAAGCCTCGCGCAGCGCCAGCACCGGCGGCTCCGGGCTGGGGCTGGCGATCGTGCGCCAGCTGGCCGATGCGCAGGGCTGGCAGGTCAGCCTTCGGGCGCGCGGCGGCGGCGGGCTGGAGGCCTGGCTGCAGATCGCCGCACAGCCGGCGGGCTGAGGGCGAACCTTGAAATAAACGCCCATTCGAATTAGAATCGCCGGCTGTCCGAAATGGTTCGGGCAAATTCGCACACCTGTCATTAAAGGGTGGCGGCGCGTTCGGTTCGAAAACGCGCAGCTGCTGACGGGTGGAGGCTTAACCCTTTAGGAGATTTTCATGTCTGTCACCATGCGTCAAATGCTGGAAGCCGGTGTCCACTTCGGCCACCAGACCCGCTTCTGGAACCCCAAGATGGCCCCGTTCATTTTCGGTCATCGCAACAAGATCCATATCGTCAACCTGGAAAAATCGCTGCCGCTGTTCCAGGATGCGCAAAAATTCGTCCGTCAGCTCGCCGCCAACAAGGGCAGCGTGCTGTTCGTCGGCACCAAGCGCGCCGCGCGTGAGATCGTCCGCGAGGAAGCCGAGCGTGCCGGCATGCCCTACGTCGACAACCGCTGGCTGGGCGGCATGCTGACCAACTTCAAGACGGTCAAGCAGTCGATCAAGCGCCTCAACGACCTGGAGGCCAACCTGGCCGAGCCGGGCCGCCTGTCGAAGAAGGAAACCCTGACCGTACAGCGCGAAGTCGACAAGCTGAACCGCAGCTTGGGCGGCATCCGCGAAATGGGCGGCCTGCCCGACGCGCTGTTCATCATCGACGTCGGCTACCAGAAGGGCGCCGTGGTCGAGGCCAAGAAGCTGGGCATTCCGGTGATCGGCGTGGTCGACACCAACAACAGCCCGGAAGGCGTGGACTACGTGATCCCCGGCAACGATGACTCCGCCCGCGCGATTCGCCTGTATGCACGCGGCATGGCCGATGCGGCGCTGGAAGGCCGTTCCCAGGTCATCAGCGACATCGTCGGCGGCGAAGAGTTCGTCGAGGTCGAAGAAGACGCTGCGCCCGCCGCCGAATAAGCGCGACGCACACCATCTCGCCGGGACCGGGTTCCGGCGAGCGGAATTTTAAGGAGGGGCGATGGCCCCTCTTTCTGTATTGAAGAAACTGGACAGGAGTACGAAATGGCTGAAATCACTGCAGGCATGGTCAAGGAACTGCGCGAGAAAACCGACGCGCCGATGATGGATTGCAAGAAGGCGCTGTCGGAAGCCGGCGGCGACATGCAGAAGGCGGAAGAAATCCTGCGCGTGCGCTTTGGCAACAAGGCCGCCAAGAGCGCCGGTCGCGTCGCCGCCGAAGGCGTAGTGACGATCGCCATCAGCGCCGACGGCAAGTCGGCCGCGATGGTCGAAGTCAACTGCGAAACCGACTTCGTCGCCAAGAACGACGATTTCCTCGCGCTCTCCAACGCGCTGGCCGAGATGGTGCTGAACCAGAAGCCGGCCGACGTTGCCGCGCTGTCCGCGCTGCCCTACAAGGGCGCCACGGTCGAAGCCTTCCGCACCGAGCTGGTCGGCAAGATCGGCGAGAACATGTCGGTGCGTCGCTTCGTGAGGCTGGACGGCCAGGGCAAGTTCGCCAGCTACATCCATAGCGGCAAGATCGGCGTGCTGGTCGACGTCACCGGCGACGAAGCGCTGGCGCGCGACGTCGCCATGCACATCGCGGCATCCAAGCCGAAATCGCTGGATGCGTCTGGCGTGGCGCCTGAGCTCATTGACACCGAACGCCGCGTCGCGATCGAGAAAGCCAAGGAAGCCGGCAAGCCGGAAGCCATGCTGGAAAAGATCGCCGAAGGCACGGTGCAGAAATTCCTCAAGGAAGTCACGCTGCTGTCGCAGCCCTTCGTCAAGGACGACAAGCAGACCGTC
>Ga0180009_10007190_pt1 | contig 11458 bp, 7 predicted proteins | sample OS_PC_MetaG_FD_123537 | JGI IMG/M metagenome (GOLD analysis project Ga0180009, IMG submission 123537) | Groundwater microbial communities from the Aspo Hard Rock Laboratory (HRL) deep subsurface site, Sweden - OS_PC_MetaG | ecosystem: Environmental > Aquatic > Deep subsurface > Groundwater...
TCGATCATCTCATTCCGTATTTTGAAAAAGGATTTAATACGATTAAGTTATATACGACTTATAAAAATGCGGGCATTTTTTCTGATTATTCCGATATTGAATACCTACTAAAAAAATTAAAGCCATACCACATTCGCACGTTAATCCATTGTGAAGATGAAAAAATAATATCGGATGAATTAAAAAACAGATATCCGATGGAAGATGCCGATTCTTATTCTGACATGCGTCCTAAAGAAGCAGAAATTGAAGCCATTGAACAAATTATTCATATTGCCAATAAATTATCAGTGCCGGTTCATATTGTTCATGTCTCAACAACGGAAGGCGCTGAATTAATTGAAGCTGAAAAACAATATGGTTTAATCACTTGCGAAACAGCCCCCCAATATCTTTTTTTAAATAAAGAAAAATTAGAACAAGAAGATGGATACCGTTATTTATGTACCCCTCCTCTTCGGAATAAAAAAAACCAACTTCAATTAATGCAATTAGCACAAGAAAACTATTTTGATATTTATGCCACTGATCACTGTCCTTTTTTGAAAAAAGATAAAGATGAATATCAAGATAATATTCTTGATGTACCAAAAGGATTACCTGGAGTTGGTGCTTTATTACCGATGATTGCAAAATTATATAACAATGATGATAAAGCCATTTTAGAAATCGCACAAAAACTCTCGGAAAGCCCGGCAAAATTAGCGGGGTTATATCCCTATAAAGGTAATATAGCTGTTGGTGCCGATGCTGATTTAGTTATTTTAAATTTTAAAGGAAAAGAAAGAAAAATTACTCCAACACTGTCTGACGTTTATAATCCTTATGAAGAATTTACAACCAATATTACTATTCAACACGTTTTTCTTCGTGGCGATGAAATCGTTAAGGATGATCAAATCATTAATATCGAAAATCCAAAAGGAATTTGTTTATGCGAAATGGATTAAAAAATCAAGCTTGGCGAAATGATGCTGTTGCAAAAGTGACTGGCAATGCGAAATATACCGATGATATTAAATTTGAAAATACACTTCATGCCGTTCCCGTTTATACCGATTATGTTCACGCAAAAATAAATACGGTTGATTTTATTGACGCTGAAAAATCAGAAGGCGTGGTGAAAATTATCACTGCTAAAGATGTGCCTGGAAAATTATCTTATGGCCAGATTTTTGAAGATTATGATATGTTGGCAAAAAATAAAATTCGTTTTAACGGCGATGTGATTGCCATTGTGGTTGCCAATACAAAAGAGGAAGCTATTAACGCATCTAAAAAAATTAAAATCGATGTCACTCAACTGCCATTAATTTTAGATCCTGAAAAAGCGATGCAGGATAAAAAAAATTTAGTTCATGAAGCAAAAGGAACCAATATTATCAATCATCACAAAATTCGACGTGGAAAAATTGATGCGGCATTTAAAAAAGCCGATTTTATTATTGAACAAGAATTTTCGACTCCTTTTGTTGAACATGCTTACTTAGAACCTGAAAGTGCGCTAGCTATTCCTCGTAGTGATGGAACGATAGAAGTCTACACCAGTGTCCAACACCCGTTTTCCGCGAGACGCTTTACCGCAGCACTCCTAGGTAAAAAACTGGCGGACATTGAAGTTATCACGCCCGCGATGGGTGGTGGTTTTGGTGGCAAAGATGATACCGCTTCTATCGTTTGCGCGAGAACATCGCTGGCAGCAATGTTAACTGGTCAGCCAGTAAAAATGACTTATGAGCGTGAATGGTCGATGCGAGAAAGTTACAAACGCCATCCCTATAAATCAAAATATTCCATTGCAATCAATAAATTAGGCAAGATTCTTGGCGTTAAATGTCACATCATCGCAGATGGCGGCGCTTATGCTTCTGTAACCCCATGGGTCACTTGGCGTTCCACTGTTCAGTGTTGTGGCCCTTATATTGTTCCGAATGTCCATGGTGATGTTTATGGTGTTTATACCAATAATAATTTTACTGGAGCGATGCGTGGTTTTGGTTCCCCCCAAGTTAATTTCATGATTGAACAATTAATTGAAATGGCTGCTGAAAAAATTGGAATGGATCCGATTAAATTCCGAAAGCTCAATATGCTGAAACAAAACAGCAAAACCATCACAGAACAAAAATTAGATTCACATAAAGTCAGTCTTGCTGAAGTCATGACAAAAGTCATGAAGGAAATTGATTATAAAAACAAAATCAAAAAGGCTTCTTTTGGCAAATCAAATCATGATGAACTTTATGGCATTGGTTTGGCACTCAGTTATCGCGGGATGAGCTTAGGCGCTGAAGGTGTTGATTTCTGTTCTGCTATTATTAATGTTCAATCCGATGGTTCTGTTCTACTTGAAGTCGGCATTCATGAAAATGGCCAAGGGGCACAATCAGCAATGGTGCTATTACTTGCTGAATCCTTAGGCATAAAAAAAGAATTAATTCGATATAAATTACCCTCCACTTCTAACATTCCTGATGGTGGACCCACCGTTGCATCACGTGCTACCTTGATGGGCGGTGGCGCGGTTGTCAATGCGTCAAAAATCTTAAAAGATCAAATCGCAACTGTCATTTCTAAAAAATTAAAATGTAAAAAATCTGAAATCGTTTTTAAAAATAATTTTATTGTTGGCAAAAAGAATGCTCGCATTAGTTGGAAAAGTGCTATTCATGAAATGTTTGTTAATCAAACCTATCCTTATGCGTTTGGTGTCTTTCAAGCACCTAAAGTAAGCTGGAATAAATCACAAGGGAAAGGAAAAGCCTATTTTACCTGGGTTTATGGTTGCCAAGCCGTTGAATTATCCATTAATAAAAAAACGGGGAAAATTAAAATAGTAAATGTTGTAGCCGCACATGACGTGGGTAAAGCGGTAAATCCAGCGATGTTACTAGGACAATATTATGGTGGCATTACACAGGGCATAGGCTATGCGCTTTCTGAAAAAGTAGAATTTAAAAATGGCATTATACAAAACTTAAACTTAAATAATTATCGTATTCCTAGAGCCAATGAAGTACCTGATATGTACGGTATTATTGTTGAAAATGCTGATCCCAATTCTCCTTCAAAAGCGAAAGGAGTTGGCGAACCTGCACTAGAAATCACTGCTGCAGCAATCGCCAATGCGTATTATCATGCTACCGGAAAACGATGTTTTGATTTGCCGATAGGTCTCTAAATAAAGAACAAGGTTATTCTATTTGTCTCATTAAATATAACAAGATTTTAAATATGACAACCTTGTTACAAAATTCTGCTTTGCTGACATACACCATTTACATACCCCCTCTATACTGCACACATCTGTAGGGGCGACCCTTGTGGTCGCCCAACTGATAAAAACCGAATGGAGGAAACATAATATGATAAACCGATCTAAAAAACTGTTAAGAAATGTGGCGTTAATTTCTACATTAGGATTAGCAAGTGCAGGCATGTTATTACCAGCCAGTGCATTAGCACGTGGAAGACATTGGCATCCTCATTGGCATCCACGTCCACACGTTCGTGTTGTCATCTGGAATCCTCGTCCATGTTGGCGCTGTGACCCGTATTATTACTACGGTCCAACCCCGGTCGTGTATCGACGAGTCGTATTTCATTTTTAATATACCCTTCGTCTTTTGCTTTTCGTCTTTGTTGGCATCATCGCTCGCAACAGTTAAGTGGTATATAACATATCACTCTCAAGCAACCGTCCTTGTGTACGCAATCCTGCCCGCCATCCGTGGCGGGCGTTCACCGGAAGAAAAGCTTCGCTTTTCTTAAACAACACCGGTTCACCCTCATGAAACGCTTATGAGCCATTTTCCTTGACCTCTCCACTTTTCTACCTTAGTAAGCTATAATTAATTCAAATAGTTATAATAAGTTTATCGATATAACACTTTATTACTCCTAATGAGGGAAAATCATGTCAGCAGAAGACGCAAAGGATACAACAACAGAACACACACCCTTCTTATTAAGAGGGGAAAATGACAAACGCCTTGTCACAGAAACACTGCCAGACATTCCTGAAAATAGAGAATTTATTGGAAAAATTAAAGAAATAAAAAAATATATTTCCGATGAATTATTGCCTAAACTTCCCTCAGTGATCGACAAAACCCCATTTGAAGAATTAAACGATTCAATTAACCACATATTTGATGAAAAAGAAGATGACAAGAACAGTCAAATTGAAACACTCTTTAGCCATATTACTAACTGCACAAAAACAATTATCGATGACGACTCGGAAAATAATTTATTACACGAATTAAAAAGATTATTTGACCAACTACCATTTATACGAATTTATTACTTAAAAGACATATCAAAAGAACATAAGAATGAATACGCAGATCGTTATTTTGACAAAGTCAGGCCCTTACTGAATCAGGCGAATTACCTCGAAGTATTAGGTAATGATATTATAATTCATCTTGATAATTTCCAAAATGCCGTTTATAAAAATTCAGTTGCCGAATGGTTTATTCTGCTTATTGCTTTAACGACTCAACACCTTTTAATAATAAAAGATAACATCTTTGGAGATGATGAAATAAATGAGAATGAATATCTTCATATTACTGATTCTCTTATTAATTGTTGTATCCAATATATTGGTTACAAACCTGAAATCAAAAAAAATAAGCAGCTTTTAATGGCGGCTGGCCCCCTATTAGGCAGATTATTTAATCAATCAACAGAATTCGTAGAACAAATGTATCAAACGGCCTCATCGAATCCTGAAATCAATTTATTAGATACAAAATTTGCTAAACAATTTCATGAAAAGGCTATTGCTATTATTCAGGAAGGAACAGAAATATTTAGTTCACTACTTGATGAACTGCCAAGAAAATATTTCCTTGCAAAACTAAATACATCTGAAAAAAAACAATACTTACCTCGTTATTTTTCAGAAATTCGACCAGCAAAAAATGACTATGATTTTGAAATATTAACTGGAAACGAAATTAAACAATTTATAGAAAACATAGTAGATCCTATAAATTCTACTACCATTACTGAATGGTATATACAATTATCTATCCTATGCTGCAATCAATTAACAAAAAATAAAAATGATCTTATAGGAAAAGAAGACCTCGATGTAATTACTGAGGAAGAATTTAACATTATTACTGGCTCATTAATTGGAATTTGTGCCGAAGAATACATTAGAATACATGGGGAGAAGCTTTCAGCACAAGATAATATTACTCTGATTTCCGCCGTAAGCTCCATAAACGAAAGCGATGCGGCTATTCAATTAAGAACGATGATAAATAAAAAAATTCGAGATCAAAAAGAATCAAAAATCTCTCCAAAAAGCTTACCAGAAAATACGATGAAAAAAATTAAATCCGAAATACTTGATACTTCGATACAAGCACAAAATCAATTCAAAGCGTTTTCAATAATTCCTGCTAATTCACATCCAAAGGAAGAAACATCTCAAAAAGACAAAGATACTATCTTTAAACGCTTTAAAATACTTTTGGAAATGTTACTAAAACCGTTTTCAAAACCAACAGTTCAAGTTTCGAAACTTAATACCTCGCTTGGAAAAAACGGTAAAATCCACACCGATCACTTAAAGGTAGAAAGAAAGACCGATACTACTTCTGTTAAAATGGAAACGCCAAAACCTACAACAGCAATCCCTAAACCAAAAACAGCAGAGGTACCACACAAAATCAAAGTACAACCCTCCCCACAATATGATCCTGAAAAATTTATTGATGGATTAGTTTCTGCCAAAAAAGATGATGTTTTTAATGAATTGTTGATTCACACAAAACAAGATGAAGAAAACAAAATTGATGCATTCAAAAAAGTCGAAATCGAAAAAGAACAACTAACAGAAATCGATAAAAAAGAACAGATGCTGGATTATCGTATGCAAATTAAACAAGATGAATATTTCGAATACCACTCGAGAGAAAATGAATACATCATCAATGATAAAGATGCTGATTTATTTGATCATCTCGCCGCTTTCTTACAACATTGTGGTCAAACTAAAATTAGAATCAGTCAATTGCCTTCTGAAATTCAAAATGATGCTTATAATTTCTTAACCAAACACGGAATTGAAGTTGTGGATTATCGCCCTGCTCCCGCTCCAGCACTTTAATAATTTGTATAAAAAAGAGGCGCGATTAATCGCGTCTCAATGTTGTACTTAACTATTAAATAATCCAATTAAAAAGATAACCAACAATCAAAATTCCAACCGTTACTACGCCAATAAACGTTACAATTAAACGCGTTTTTAATACCTTACGTAAAATGACCATTTCTGGAAATGATAAAGCAATCACTGACATCATAAAGGCAAGCACTGTGCCTATCGCTGCACCTTTTCCTAATAATGCTTCAACAATTGGAATAATTCCTGCGGCATTAGAATACATGGGGATACCAATCACAACCGCTAATGGGACTGACCACCAGGCGCCTCTTCCCATAATCTCAGCCATAAAAGTTTGAGGAACAAAACCATGAATACCAGCACCCACTGCAATTCCGATAATCATAAAAATCCACACTCGACCCACAATATCCTTAATAGATTGTAAAGCAAAATTGTGTCGTTCTTTCCACGTATATTTTTCTACCTCAACTTTTTTATCGAGCGAATTTCTATCAAGTGCTTGAACCCAATCTTCAACATAGCGTTCCATTTTAAGTCGGCCAATCACGAGCCCTGCTATAATAGCAATTAATAATCCTGTTATTAGATAAATTGCAGCAATCTTCCACCCTAAAAGTCCATACAACAACACTAATGCAATTTCATTAACCATCGGCGCAGAGATTAAAAATGAAAAAGTAACGCCCAAGGGAATTCCTGCTGTCACAAAACCGATAAATAACGGAACAGCAGAACAAGAACAAAATGGTGTAACAATGCCTAATATTGCAGCAAGAATATTCCCCACAAATTCATTTTTTCCCGCCAAAATACGTCTTGTTCTTTCTGAGGCAATGTAAGAGCGTAACAAACCCACAAAATAAATAACTAAAACAAGCAGCATTAATACCTTAGGCGTGTCATAAAAGAAAAACGCTAAACTTTCACCTAAATGTGTTCCAGGACCCACATGCAAAAGTGAATAAGTAATATAATGAGAAACATCTAATAAATGACTGTAAGCAAACCACCAGATAAATAAACAAATAACAAGACCAGAAATATATTTTATTTTACTTAATAAAAATCCTGATTGAGCACGATCCGCTTTTTTTTCATGAATTTTTTTTATCGTTCTTCCGCATTGACAAGTTGATTGTTTAATCTCTTTCATCTTTTTTAACTTCCTGTATAAATTCTATTGGAGCACCGTTTTCCTCAATAAAGGCAATCATCATACAACCAAATTCAACAGGCGGAATTAATATTTTCTTACCCTTAACCGCCTCATGAATATCATCTACTTCGTAAGCCACATGGGCTACTGTTCGAATTAGCTCTGGCACATCAGCATCCGCTTCATGACGAAGCCACTCGATACGATATTCATTATTTTCATAGCTACAATAAAAAAGCTTTTTATCAGGATAATGAACCTCTCCTTCTCTGGGTTCCTGAGTTGGAATACCGATATGGTGGAATTTCAGCTTAACTTCCTTCATGGGCTGCTCCTAATATTATTTAAAATCAATAGGTTATAACAATTTCCTGCTGTTACTGATGAATCAGCGAGTTAATAATCAAAACGAATTTTGCGTTATTATGCTCGAAAATCAAGGTTAATATTGGTGATTCATGGTCGAAAACCAAGATTAACCATTCAATTTTCAAAAAGTGCTTACAAAAAGTGTCTAATTTATACAGAAAGTGCATGCACAAAGTGTCTGATTTATACAGAAAGTGCTTGCACAAAATGTATCATGAGCCATAATACCTCCATGAAACGAAACTTTACCGAACAACTAATTCAATGGAAAAACTCGCCAAATCGAAAACCCCTACTAATCAAAGGGGTTCGACAGGTAGGGAAAACCTATTCTATTACGGAATTCGGAAAACAGAACTTTCCAAACGTCCACACAATCAACTTCGAAAAAAGCGAAAAAGCTTGCCGTATCTTTGATGGAGATCTATCACCCAGAAAGATTATAGAAGAATTAAGTTTTGTGCTGGATACAAAAATTGACCCAGAAAATGATTTCATTTTTTTTGACGAAATCCAGGCCTGCCCAAGAGCAATCACAAGCTTAAAATATTTCCAAGAAGAAATGCCTTCTCTCGCTATTTGCGGAGCAGGATCGTTACTGGGCATTTATCTTGCCCCCTTTTCATTCCCTGTAGGAAAAGTTTCTTTTTTACATGTATTTCCCATGTCATTTGAGGAGTTTTTACGAGCCATAGATGACAAATTGTTACTTGAGTTTTTTAATGACATCAATTTAGGATCTAAAATATCCGAAGTAGCTCATTCACGTCTATGGGAAAGATTAAAACACTATTTTGTTGTCGGTGGCTTACCTGAAGTCGTAGAAATTTTTCGTCATCATCAAGATAATTTACCAGAAGCATTTGAATTAGTTCGAAAAAAACAACAGGAATTAATTGACGGTTATTATGCCGACATGGCAAAACATTCCGGTAAAGTCAATGCGATGCACATTAATCGTATTTGGTCTTCTATTCCTGCTCAGCTTGCACGCGCACAAGATCATTCTACTCAACGATTTACCTTTAAAGATGTTGTTCCTGGAATTGATCGATATAGCAAACTTGCAAATGCGATTGACTGGTTAGAAAATGCAGGTTTAATTATAAAAACTTATATTTGCAATTCCGCTGAACAACCCTTATCTGCTTACACAAAAGAAAATTTCTTTAAACTCTATGTCGCTGATACCGGTTTACTTGGCGCCTTAAGCAACCTTTCTCCTGCAACCATCATGCAATATAACTTTGGTACCTATAAGGGTTATTTTGCTGAAAATTTTGTTGCTCAAGAATTTTTATGTGCGGGAGAAAAACATCTGTATAGCTGGCAAGGCAATCGTTCAGAAGTGGAATTTATTCGAAATATAAATGGTGAAGTTATTCCGATAGAAGTTAAATCCGGCAATATTACTCAAGCAAAAAGTTTAAAAGTTTATAAAGATCGCTATCATCCTGCCTATAGCATTATCATGAGTGGTCAAAGTTTTTATATTGACCCAAAAACAAACACTCATCGTTATCCGTTGTATTTGGCGGGGAAGGTGCCGTTGGAGATTGGGTAAAGATTTGTAGGGGCATAGCGTGCTATGCCCTTTTTAATTTTTGGGCACAGCACGCTGTGCCCCTACAATTTAGTTAGATTCAACATGTAAAACAGTTTTTACAAATTTTGTTATTTCACCAACCCAACCAACAACGCAATCTCCTCTTTCCAAATAGTTGGATCAATGGTTTCTAAAATTAACGGCATGTCATCCATACGCGGATCATTCATGATGAACTTAAATGCAGCTAAGCCAATATTCCCTTTGCCAATGGATTGATGGCGATCGACTTTGCTGCCACATTCCGTTTTGGAATCATTAAGATGCATCCCTTTTAAATGGTTAAATCCCACTATTTTTTCAAATTGATCAAAAGTCTTTTGATATAATTCCTTTGTTCTAAAATCGTAACCCGCTGCAAAGAGATGGCAGGTATCGATACAAACGCCAACTCGCGATTGATCTTTTATTTTTGAAATCAAATATCCTAAATGCTCAAACTTATATCCCAAAGCACTTCCCTGACCGGCAGTATTTTCAATCACCAAGGAAACTTCGGAAGTTTGATCTAACACGTGATTCATTGAATCCGCAATATGATCCAAACATTCCTCTTCTGAAATCTGATTTAAGTGATGTCCTGGATGAAAATTTAATTTCTCTAATCCTAATTGTTCACATCGATGCACTTCCTCTAGAAATGACGAAATCGATTTTTCTCTCGCCTCTTTATCAGGATGTCCCAAATTAATTAAATAACTATCATGCGGTAAAACATATTTCGGTAAGATACCACTCTCTGATAAAGCAATTTTGAAGTTTGCAATCTCTTCCTCTGTAAAAGATTTTGCATGCCATTGCCGTTGATTTTTTGTAAATAATGCAAATGCTTTTGCACCGATTGCCGCTGCGTTTTTCGGTGCATGAAAAATTCCACCGGCAATACTGACATGTGCTCCCACATATTTGTTCATAGAATTATCCTATTTTTTCTTCATCGACAACTGAATCCGTTTACGTTTTTCATCCACCTCTTGAACAGTAACTTTGACTACCTGACCAACCTTCACAATCTGATTGGGATCTTTGACAAAATGATCCGCCATTTGTGAAATATGGACTAAACCATCTTGATGAACACCAATATCCACAAACGCCCCAAAATTAGCAACATTCGTGACTACGCCCTCTAATACCATCCCTGGTTTTAAATCGGATAAACTTTCTATGCCTTCTTTAAATGTCGCTGTTTTAAATTCAGGACGTGGATCTCGTCCAGGTTTTACTAACTCAGTTAAAATATCTTTGATAGTAGGCAAACCAAATTGTTCATTCACAAATTGTTGAGGTTTTAAATTTTTAATTAACGCGTCATTGCCCATCACTTCATTAATGGGTTTATTTAACGATTTCAAAATAGCTTTTACAACTGGATAAGCCTCAGGATGAACTGCTGAAGCATCTAATGGATTCTCTCCGCCTACAATTCTTAAAAAACCAATCGCTTGCTCGTAAGTTTTATCGCCCATCCTCGGAACTTTTGCTAACGCTTTTCTATTAGTAAATCGCCCATGTTCTTCACGAAAACTCACAATATTTTTAGCGAGTCCCTCATTTAATCCCGAGATACTCGCTAATAAAGGAACCGATGCCGTATTCACATCCGCGCCAACCGCATTCACACAATCCTCAACGACTGCTTTTAAAGTTCTTCCTAATTTAATTTGATTCACATCATGTTGATACTGCCCTACACCTATCGATTTTGGATCTATTTTAACTAATTCGGCTAAAGGATCTTGCAATCGTCTTGCAATCGAAATCGCTCCTCGAACAGTGACATCTAAATCAGGAAATTCTTTTGCTGCAAATTCTGAAGCGGAATAAACAGAAGCACCCGCTTCTGAAACCACAAGCTTCGTTAATTTAAATTCTGGATGTTGCTTGATTAACTCAAGTACGAGTTTATCTGTTTCTCTTGAAGCAGTCCCATTACCGATACTAACTAACGTGACTTTATGTTTTTTAACCAATTGACTTAACTGAAATAACGCATCCTCCCATTTGTTCTGCGGTGCGTGTGGAAAAATTGCGGTATGTTCCAACAGTTTGCCTGTCCCATCTAAAACAACCACCTTAACACCTGTACGAAAGCCTGGATCTAATCCCAAAGTCACATGATTTCCCGCGGGTGATGCCATTAATAGATTTTTTAAATTATTCTGAAAAACTCGAA
>Ga0180009_10007191_pt1 | contig 11456 bp, 9 predicted proteins | sample OS_PC_MetaG_FD_123537 | JGI IMG/M metagenome (GOLD analysis project Ga0180009, IMG submission 123537) | Groundwater microbial communities from the Aspo Hard Rock Laboratory (HRL) deep subsurface site, Sweden - OS_PC_MetaG | ecosystem: Environmental > Aquatic > Deep subsurface > Groundwater...
CAGGGGAAGGTGATTTTTGGGTTCAGCCGCCGAAAACCGCTAAACGGAGGCTTGAGGGCATATTGTCAAATAGCACCGCGGCAAGCAACCAGATTTATGTGCAGTTTTTTGCCCCGGGGCCCCCAGGCGGTTTGGCCCCGGCGGCATGCTTTGGTAAACTGCGGACCATGGAGCCGCCCAACAACATAGAAACCCCGGAGAAGCCGGCCGCCGCCCTGCCCGAGCCGCCCCAGCGCCCCTCGCGCCTGGGGCCGGTGGGCCGGGTGCTCTTGAACCTGGCCCTGATGGTCGTGGGCAATGTGTGCGCCGCGGTGGCGGTCAACGGCATCCTGGTGCCCCAGGGCCTGTTGTCCGGTGGCTTCACCGGCATGGCCATCCTGCTCTACTACCTGCCCCCCCATCTGCCGGTGGGCCTGTGGTACCTGGTGCTCAACATCCCGGTGTTCGCCCTGGGCTGGCGTCTGGTGGGCCGGCGCTTCTTCTATTGGAGCCTGGTGGGCATGGGCCTGCTCACCCTGGCCCTGGAAGTGGTCAAGGTGCCGGTGATCCTGGAAGACCCCTTGGCCGGGGCGCTGCTGGCCGGCATTCTTTTTGGGGCCGGCGGCGGCCTGGTGCTCAGGAGCCAGGGCTCGGCCGGCGGTCTGGACATCCTCTCGGTGATAATGATCCAGCGCTTCAGCGTGCGCCTGGGCACCACCCTGCTGGCCTTCAACGTGGTGGTGCTGGGGGTGGGGGCCCTGCTGTTCCCCCTGACCAAAATCATCTACACCCTGGCCATGATCTTCGTGGCCGCCCAGGTGACCAACCTGGTGTTCAGCGGGCTCAGCCAGCGCAAGGCGGTGACCATCGTAAGCCACCGCTGGCAGGAAATAGCCCAGGCCATCATCAGCGACAACCGCGCCGGGGCCACCCTTATCTCCGCCCAGGGGGCCTTCAGCGGCCAGGAAGAACCCATGGTCTACACCGTGGTCAACCTGCGGGAGTTGGGCCGGCTCAAGGCCCTGGTCAGCTCCCTGGACCCCGACGCCTTCATGGTGGTCAGCGACACCCTGGAGGTCAGCGGCCAGCGCATCGGCCGGGCCACCCACTGGTAGGCCCCGCGCCCAAGCCATGAAAAAAGGCCGGCCCCCCGCGCGGGGAGCCGGCCTTGTCGTTGCTTGCCTATGGGGCTAGTGCTCGGTGAACTCCGCGTCCACCACGTCGTCGTCCTTGGGCTTCTGCTGCCCGCCGCCGGGCTGGCCGCCGGGCTGTCCACCGCCGGGCTGACCGCCAGCCTGATGGCTGTCCTGGTACAAGGCCTGGGCCATGGCGTGGGAGGCCTTTTCCAGATTCTCGAAGGCGCTCTCCATCTGGGCGCGGTCCTCGCTCTCCAGGGCCTTCTTGGCGTCGGCGATGGCCCCGGCCATGGAAGTCTTGGTGGCCTCGTCCAGCTTGGCCTCGTTTTCCTTTACCAGCTTTTCGGTCTGGTAGATCAGGCTGTCCAGCCGGTTTCTGGCCTCCACCGCCTGACGCCGCTCCTTGTCTTCGTTGCCGAAGCGCTTGGCGTCGGTGACCATCTTGTCGATGTCCTCGTCGTTGAGGCCCGAGGATGCCTTGATCTCGATGGAATGCTCCTTGCCCGTGGCCAGGTCCTTGGCGCTGACGTTGACTATGCCGTTGGCGTCGATGTCGAAAGTGACCTCGATCTGGGGCACTCCCCGGGGGGCCGGGGGCAGGCCGGTGAGCTGGAAGTTGCCCAGGGTGCGGTTGTCCTTGGCAAAGTCCCGCTCGCCCTGCAACACGTGGATGTCCACCGCCGGTTGGTTGTCGGCAGCGGTGGAGAACACCTCGCTCTTGCGGGTGGGGATGGTGGTGTTGCGCTCGATGAGCTTGGTCATCACCCCGCCTAGGGTCTCGATGCCCAGGCTCAGGGGGGTGACGTCCAAAAGCAGCACGTCGTTGACCTCGCCGCCCAACACGCCGCCCTGAATGGCCGCGCCCACGGCCACCACCTCGTCGGGGTTGACGCCCTTGTGGGGCTCCCGGCCGAAGAATCCCTTGACCAGCTCCTGCACCTTGGGGATGCGGGTGGAGCCGCCCACCAGGACCACTTCGTCGATCTTCTTGGGGTCCAGGCCGGCGTCGGCCAGGGCCGCCTTGCAGGGTCCCAGGGTGCGCTGCAGCTCGTGGTCCACCAAGGCCTCGAACTTGGCCCGGCTCAACTTGACGTTGAGGTGCTTGGGGCCGCTGGCGTCGGCGGTGATGAAGGGCAGGTTGATGTCGGTCTCCACCGCGGTGGACAGCTCCATCTTGGCCTTTTCCGCCGCTTCCTTGAGGCGCTGCATGGCCATGGGGTCGCCGGAGAGGTCCACGCCGGAGTCCTTCTTGAACTCCGCCACCAGCCAGTCGATGATCTTCTGGTCCAGGTTGTCGCCGCCCAGGTGGGTGTCGCCGTTGGTGGCCTTCACCTCCACCACGCCGTCGCCCACTTCCAGCACGGATATGTCAAAGGTGCCGCCGCCGAAGTCGAACACCGCGATGACCTCGTTGGTCTTCTTGTCCAGGCCGTAAGCCAGGGCCGCCGCGGTGGGCTCATTGATGATGCGCTTGACGTCCAGGCCCGCGATCTTGCCCGCGTCCTTGGTGGCCTGGCGCTGGGAGTCATTGAAGTAGGCCGGCACGGTGATGACCGCGGCGTGCACCTTCTCGCCCAGGTAGTCCTCGGCCGCCTTTTTCAGCTTGCCCAGGATCATGGCGCTTACCTCGGGGGGAGAATACTCCTTACCCTGGGCCTCTATCTTCACCTGGTCGGCTCCGGTGTCCACAACCTTGTAGGGCACCTGCTTTATCTCCTCGGCCACCTCGGAGAAACGCCGGCCCATGAAGCGTTTGATGCTGTAGACGGTGTTGGTGGGGTTGGTCACCGCCTGGCGCTTGGCCGCGGCGCCCACCAGGCGCTCGCCCTTGTCGGTGAAGGCCACTACGCTGGGGGTGGTGCGGTTGCCTTCTTCGTTGGTGATGACCTTGGCCTCGCCGCCCTCCATCACCGCCACCACGCTGTTGGTGGTGCCCAGGTCGATTCCGATAATTTTTTCGTTGCCTGCCATGGTTACTCTTTACCTCCTCGAATTGATATCTTGACGGCCCCCGCGGGGCGAGGGCTTAATCTTTTGCTAACTTTGGCAAATCGCTGTCAAAAGCGCGTTGGAACCAAATCACACTCTTCAAAATAAGTCTCAATGGCCCATAGTCAAGTCTTACCGGGCGGATAAATACGCTTCGGGGGCTTTTTTATACCCCTGCCAATTGCTTATATTGGAATTATGCTTACTTTAAAACGAAAACGTTTCCAGTCCGGGCCCTTGGGACCAGGGCTGCGGATGTCAGGAACCTAGGAGATCAATAGCCATGACCCGAGACTACTCCCCGCCCGGCGATGGCCTTAGGGCGCACATGCGCCGGCTTTTACAAAGCCTGGAGCGGCCGGAACTGAACAGCGGGCAAGGGGCCTGGGCTCCGGCGGTGGACATAGTGGAGACGGCCGAGGCGGTTATCATCGTGGCCGAGTTGGCCGGAGTCTCCCGCCAGGACCTGAAAATCATAGTGGACGGCCAGGTGGTGCGGCTATATGGCCGGCGCGAGCCCTCCCTCATGGTGGCGGGAGCCCGCTATCACCGCATGGAGATCGAAACCGGCGAGTTCGTGCGCTCCTTCCGGGTCACCGTGCCCATCGCCGCCGACCGGGTGGAGGCCAGCCTCTCCGATGGCCTGCTTCGAATCGTCCTGCCCAAACGCAGGCTGACGGCCAGTGTCGAGGTCCAGGCTGTCTAGCTTCACAAGCGAGTAAATCATGAGCAATGAAAATAAGCTGTTAGACGAAGATTCCATAAACGTCAGCATCGGCGGCGAAACCGACAGCCCCGAGCCGCTGCTGGGGCGCCGCCTCGTCCTGCCCAAGCTGTTGCCCTTGTTGGCGGTCAAAGATATGAGCATGTTCCCGCGCATGGTCCTGCCCATGCGGGTCTCCGATCTCCGCCACCAGGGCTTGGTGGACGAGGTGCTCAGCGGGGACAAGATCGTGGGCCTGGTGGCCCTCAAGGGAGACATCACCTCCGAGCAAGTGCGCAGCGTCTCCGACATTCATCAGGTGGGCGTGGCCGCCCTCATCCTGCAGATGGCCAAGAGCGAAACCGACGGCCTTCGCCTGGTGGCCCAGGGTCTCACCCGCTTCAAGGTGCTGGAGATGGTGCGCACCGAGCCACACCTCATTGCCCTGGTGGAGCCGGCGGAGGACGTAATCACCGACGACCTGGAGAGCAAGGCCCTTCTGAGCAACCTGCGCTCCCTGTTCCGCCGGGTGTTGGAGCTGGCCCCCCACCTGCCCGACGAACTGGGCTCCTTGTTGGCCAGCGTGGATGACCCTGGGGCATTGTGCGACATGGTGGCCAGCGCCATGAACATAAGCCCCGAGGAGCGCCAAAGCATCGTGGAGGCCCTGGAGGTCACCGAGCGCCTGCGCCGGGTTACCACCCTTTTGAACCGCGAGATCCAGGTGCTGGAGTTGGGCAGCAAGATTCAGGACCAGGTAAAGGAAGGCCTGGACAAGACCCAGCGGGAATACTACCTGCGCCAGCAGCTCCAGGCCATCAAGAAGGAACTGGGCGAGGGCGAGGGCGGAGACGACGAAACCGGCCAATTGCGCCGCCGCCTGGAAGAGAAGGCCCTGCCCGACCAGGCGCGCGCCGAGGCCGAGCGTGAACTCAAGCGTCTGGAAACCATGCACTCATCCAGCGCCGAATACCACGTCATCACCACCTACCTGGATTGGATTTTAAACCTGCCCTGGGAGGAGCAGACCGAGGACCACCTGGACATAAAGGGGGCCCGGGCCATCTTGGAGGCCGACCACTACGACCTGGACAAGGTGAAACGGCGCATCCTGGAGTATCTGGCGGTGCGCAAGCTCAATCCCGACATGAAGGGCCCCATCCTTTGCTTCGTGGGCCCGCCGGGGGTGGGCAAGACCTCCCTGGGCCGCTCCATCGCCCGGGCCCTGGGGCGCAACTTCGCCCGCATCAGCCTGGGGGGGGTGCGCGACGAGGCCGAGATTCGCGGCCACCGGCGCACCTACGTGGGAGCCATGCCAGGGCGCATCGTGCAAAGCCTGCGCCGGGCCGGCAGCCGCAACCCGGTGTTCATGCTCGACGAGGTGGACAAGGTGGGGGCCGACTTCCGGGGCGATCCCTCCAGCGCCCTGTTGGAGGTGCTGGACCCGGAGCAGAACTTCAGCTTCAGCGACCATTACCTGGACCTGCCCTTCGACCTGTCCAAGGTGATGTTCATCACCACGGCCAACGTCTTGGACACCATCCCCGCGCCCCTGCGCGACCGCATGGAGATAATAGAAATCCCCGGCTACACCGCCGAGGACAAGCTGAAGATCGCCAAGCGCTACCTGGTGCCCCGCCAGAGGAGCGAGCACGGTCTGAGCGCCAAGCAGTTAAGCATCAGCGATGCGGCCCTCATGCTCCTTATCACCGGCTACACCCGGGAGGCGGGGCTCAGGAACCTGGAGCGGGAAATCGGCTCCCTGTGCCGCTGGGCCGCCCGGGCCATCGCCGAGGGCGAGGCCAGCGCGGTGAAGGTAAACAAGCCCGAGGTGGCCGAGGTGTTGGGGCCGCAGCGCATCCTGCCCGACACCGCCCTGCGCACGGCGGTGCCCGGGGTGGCCACGGGCCTGGCCTGGACCCCCTCCGGCGGCGACATCCTGTTCGTGGAGGCCAGCCGCATGCCCGGCAAGGGGAGCCTGGTGCTCACCGGCCAATTGGGCGACGTGATGAAGGAGTCGGCCCAGGCGGCGGTAACCTACCTTAGGGCCAACGCCCCGGCCTGCGGCCTGGACAGCAACTTCAACGCGGAAAACGACATCCACATCCACGTGCCCGCCGGGGCCATCCCCAAGGACGGGCCCAGCGCCGGAGTGACCCTGTTCACCGCCCTGCTGTCGCTGTTCACCGGCCGCCCAGTGAAGAGCGACGTGGCCATGACCGGCGAGATCACCCTCAGGGGCATGGTCTTGCCGGTGGGAGGCATCAAGGAAAAAGTGCTGGCCGCCCACCGCGCGGGCATCAAGACGGTGATCCTGCCCGCGGCCAATGAACGCGACCTGGTGGACGTGCCCGACAACGTGAAGAAGAAGATGGCCTTCCGCTTCGCCGAACGCATGGGCCAGGTGGCCGAGTGGGCCTTGGAGGACGGCAGGGCCAAGACCAAAGCCAAGACCAAGGCCGTAGCCAAGAAGCCGGCCCAGGCCAAGGGGGCCAAGAAGGCGCAGGCCTCGGGGAGCGCTTCTACCGAAAAGAAGGCGGCGCGACAAGGCAAGAAATAGACGCACCAATCCACATCCGCCACCCGGCGGCGAGTCAGTGAACCTTCATTGGGCCGCCCCCTCTGGGGGCGGCCTTTTTTATTTGGGATCTAGGACTCCAGGACGAAGATCACTTCCATGCGCACCCGGTATTCCAGGACCTTGCCGTCTACCATGGAGACGCTCTGGTCCTGCACCTTGAATCCGGTGATGCCCCTGAGGGTGATGTTGGCGCGGTCGATGCCCGCCTTGATCGCGTCGTCAAAGCTTTTGGTGCTTCCGGCGATGATCTCGGTGACGCGGGCGACTCTTTTTTCTCCCATGACTTCCCTCCACCCCTATGCGGGGCATAAAATTTTTCACTGGTGTGTGAATCAGGGTGTCATGTTGCCGATGTCTTCAATTTTAGGATAACACGCTGAATTTTTGGCAAACAAGGCTAATCGGCGGCTGGCGGGAAGAGATCGGCTCCTTGGCCGCCGCAGCCCAAGGTTGCCAAGCCTCGCCGCCGGCGCTAGCCTTGGGCCCATGAAGCTGATCGATCTGCACACCCACTCCACGGCCAGCGACGGCGTATTGACTCCGGCCCTCGTGGCCCGGGCGGCGGCGGAGGCCGGCTTGGCGGCGGTGGCCCTCACCGACCACGACACCACCGAGGGCCTGGCCGAATTTTTGAGCGCGGCCCAACCCGGCGGCCCGGAGCTGGTGCCCGGGGTGGAGCTTAGTGTCGCCCGCCCCGGCGGCGGCTCCATACACTTGCTGGGACTGTGGGTGGACCCCGGGGAGCCCCGGCTGGAAAAGGGCCTGGAGCGGGTGCAGCAGGCCCGCCGGGAGCGCAACCCCAAGATGGTGGCCCGTCTGCGCGAGATGGGGGTGGAAATCGCCATGGAAGAAGTCGAGGCTGCGGCCGGCGGCGGCCAGGTGGGGCGCCCTCACTTCGCCCAGGTGCTGGTGGACAAGGGAGTGGTGCATAACCTGGGCGAGGCCTTCGGCCGCTACCTCAAGCGGGGAGCCCCGGCCTACGTGGAGAAACAGCGCCTGGAGCCCGGCGAGGCCATGGCTCTTATCCGGGGGGCGGGCGGGGTTACGGTGTTGGCCCACCCCGGCCTGCTGGAGTTGCATCCGCTGGTTTTGGAGAAATTGGTGGCCGGGCTAAAAGATCTGGGGCTTATGGGCATCGAAGCCTATTACTCCGAGCACAAGCCGTCCCAGGAGCGCCAGCTGCTGGGCCTGGCCGCCCGCCTGGGCCTGGCGGTCAGCGGGGGCAGCGACTTCCACGGAGCCAACAAGCCCGGCATCCGCCTGGGCGCCGGCCAGGGCACCCTAAGGGTGCCGGCGGCCCTGCTGGCCGGGCTCAAACAGGCCCGGGACACCCTGGCCCGCTGAACCTATTTTTTCCAATCAAAGACGATTTTCTTTACCAAGAAAGGGTCGATGGTCTGGGCCTGCAGGCTGCCGTCGATGGGGTTCTTGGTCTGATAGCTGATCATTTCGGTGTAGCTGACCCCCATCTCCCCGGTGACGGTAAAGGTCTTGCCCTTGGAGTTGACCAGGGTGATGGTGTCGTCGTTATTGTAGGTCAGGCTCTTGATGTCGGCCATGGGCACCTTCATTTCCGAATCCTGATAGACAAAGGGGTAGGTTTCCAAAAGCTTGTCAAAGCGCTCCACCACGATCTTTTGCCCTTGGTTGTCGATGATGATGCCGCCGGGGGCCGGCCCGCCGGCCAGGGCCAAGGTTGACAGCACCAAAAGGGCCAAGACCAGGCCCAGGATAATTTTGCGCATCTCGTTTTCCTCCCAGCCCGCCGCCATGGGGGCGAACTCCATTGTAGCCAAGGCCGGGCCCCAAAGGCCAGGGGCGCATGGGAGCTTGCCCTACTCACCATACTTTTTATAAAATTATAACAACCATGGCGGAGACGGGCATGCGTATCACCGTGTTGGGATCTGGCACCTGCGAACTGCGGGCCCAGCGCTCCAGCCCAGCCTATCTGGTGGAGGCGGGAGGAGTCCGGGTGATGCTGGACTTGGGCCAAGGGGCCTGGCGGCGTCTGTTGGACAGCGGACGGCGGGTGGCGGAGGTGGACGGGGTGGTCATCAGCCATCCACACCCGGACCACATGGCCGACCTGATCCCCTGGCTCTTTGCCCTTAAATACGACCCCGTGCTGGCGGCCCAGGCCCAGAGCACCCTGCTGGCCCACGCCGGCCTGGAGCCCTTGCTGGCCGCCCTGGATCAGGCCTGGAGCGGCTGGCTGAACCCGCCGCTGGAGGTGCTCACCCGGCGTTGGCTGGAGCCCGGGGACGAGGCGGCCCTGGGCGAGGTGCGCATAGGCACCGCCGCGGCGGTTCACCATGCCCACAGCCTGGCTTGGCGGCTGGAAGCCGGGGGACGCAGCCTGGTCTACCTGGGCGACAGCGAGGCCGGCGGGGAATTGGCGGCCCTTGCCCGGGGAGCGGACTTGTTGATCTGCCACTGCGCGGGCACCGACCAGGAGCCCAAGGCGGGTCATCTGCACCCGGCCGCTTGCGGCGAGTTGGCCGCCGCCGCCGGAGTGGGGGCGCTGTTGCTCAGTCACTTTTACAGGGTGGTCGGCCCTGAAGAGGCGGTAGCCTCGGCGGCGGCTTGCTTCAGCGGGCCGGTGTGGGCCGCCTTTGACGGTCTGCAACTGGAACTAACCGCCGGCGGGGTGGTTCGCCCGGCGGGGATTTGTGAGGACTAGGGCAAGGTTTCCCAGGGATTATACGGTCATTTTGCCTTGACACTGTTAGGCCAGCTTTGATAGCTTCATCTTGACCGGTAGCTTCAATATAGCTATATCGCCTGGTTTTCCCAGCCCCCGCCACGAAAGGTGATGCATGACCTCAAGGCGCGATGACGACCCCCCCCTTTATTGCGCGAACTTTCCGCGTCAAACCCAGGGCGCCGTCCACGTGTCTTTTGGTGCAGCGATGTTCCGCTCTGGCCCAATTACGGCGCCGGCAGGCGGTGGGGCTTGCATTTTGGAAGCAAGAAAAGGCAGTATTGAATCATTCTCCTAATGACCTCTAGCCTTTTTCGAGGGTGACCATGAAAAGCAAAGTCCTTATTCCCGTGGACAGCGCCCGCAATTCCCTGACTGCCGAAGAATACGCCATCAAACTCAGCTGGCGCATGCCCCTGGCGGTCACCCTGCTTAACGTGATCAACACCAAGCGATTGGAGCAACACGGCATAAGCCCGGACGACCAGGAGCGTATAAAAGCCTCCATGCGCAAGCGGGCCGAAAATGTTTTGCAGGCGGCGGCCGAGCCCTTCCAAAAAGCTGGCGTGGAGTATGAAATTCAGATCGAGGAGGGGCAACCGGCGGTGGTCATCTGCCGGGTGGCGGAGGGGGAAGGCTACGACATGGTCATCCTGCCCCAAAGCGGATTCAGCGAATTGGAAGAGATCCTTGGCGGCAGCGTGGTCCACAATGTGCTGTGGAAATGCAAGACGCCGATCCTTCTGGTTAAACACAGCCAGCAACAGCTTGATGCGCAACGCAAAAAACTGGCTGAAAGCGAGCTATTGCCCCGCTAGGCCCCGGCCCGGCGGAGCGGCTGTTCACGTATTCTCAAGGCACTCGGGCGCCCAGGATAAGGAGGTGGCAATCAAAAGGCGGGCGCTTATCCCGTGGCCCCATGGGGGGCCCAAAATGACGCAATACGCCCCGGTTCGCTGGGGACGGTCTTGAGAACTCAACGCGTTGTGTGTACTCGCCAAGCGAAGCGAAAGGGAGGGGTTATGCGATTTTCCAAAGTGTTTGTGGTGCTGGTAGTGGCCTTGGCGGCGATCGCCCTGATGGCGCCGGCGGCCATGGCCAAGAAACCGTCCGTGGAGAAATGGAAGCCGGCCTTCGACTATTCCGGCGCCAAATACAAAATCAAGGTTTCCAACGTTTCTCACCCGGCCATCAAGGGCGTGTATGCCGGATTCGCCATCCGCGACGCCCTGTGGAAAGCCACCAAGGGACAAATTTACTTTGAGTACCTGCCCTTCTCCATGTTGGGCGGCGAGGTGGAGGTTCTCAACCAGTTGCAGATGGGCGCTATCCAGGGCATGGCGGTCAGCTCGGTGGCTTCCACCAACCTGGGCCCCCGCATGGGCCTGGTCAACCTGCCTTTCCTGGTCAACTCCTACGAGAAGCTGGACAAGTTCATCGCCAACAAGAAGCTGTTCCAGCACTTCCTGGACGGCATGGAGCACCAGGGCATCATGGGCCTGGATGTGACCGCCTATGGCCGCTACGGCTGGGCCACCACCGTCCCGGTGAAGAACATCGCCGACGCCAAGCAGGTGAAGTTCCGCATCGCCGAGGCAGCGGTCAATAAGCTGCTCTACAAGTCCTGGGGCTTCAACCCCGTGGTCATGCCCTGGCCCGACGTGCCCACCGCGCTCAAGCAGGGCGTCATCACCGGCCTGGACCACACCCTGATCGTGTGCTACCTGACCAAAAAGTTCGAGGTGGCCAAGAACTTCACCCCCGTCAACTACGCCCAGGGCCTGTTTATCTGGATCTTCAACAAGGCCTGGTTCAAGTCTCTGCCCGCCGACCTGCAAGCCACCTTCACCAAGGTGGTCAACGAGCAATGCGCCATCTACCGCAACGAGTGCAAGGCGCAGGAGGCCGCAGCCAAAAAGGGCGCCATTGAGAAGTCCGGCGTGAAATTCTGGGAGCTTTCCAAGAAGGACCTGGAGACCCTGCAGTATCAGGGCAACGTGGTCCATCAGCAGTTCGCCAAGGAGATCGGCCCGCAGTACCTGGGCCAAGTCCAGGAATTCCTGGGCTACAAGATCACCCGCGACATGGGCGGCAAGCAGTAAACCAAATTACCTAAAAGCCACGGGCCGGGGGTAACTCCCCGGCCCGGTTTCCCACCTCTGGGCTGACGGCGCGTTAAGCGCCGCGAAGGAAACCGCGACATATGGCACAAGGGCGGACATACCTTTTCGGCTGGGTGGCAGTGGCCTGCATCGCCGCGGCCGCCGTGCTGGGCTATTTCCTGTTGCACCTAAAAGGGCTCACCTGGGGAGCTATCTCCATCTGGGGATTTTTCATGCTCATTGCCGCCTTCACCGGCAACTG
>Ga0180009_10007192_pt1 | contig 11456 bp, 9 predicted proteins | sample OS_PC_MetaG_FD_123537 | JGI IMG/M metagenome (GOLD analysis project Ga0180009, IMG submission 123537) | Groundwater microbial communities from the Aspo Hard Rock Laboratory (HRL) deep subsurface site, Sweden - OS_PC_MetaG | ecosystem: Environmental > Aquatic > Deep subsurface > Groundwater...
TGGAGAAAACCGCGTTCCGCACGAACCGCCAGGGAGGTTTCCTGATGGTCCATAAACATCAAGCCAGCCAGCAGTTCCGAATCGCTCGTACGCAATTCGATGCCCACCGCGCCTTGGGCCACGGCAGGCAGCATTTCGTCTTCCGTGAAATACGATTTGGCCCGGTCGCTGAGCGACAAACGATTCAGTCCGGCGGCAGCGAGAATAATCGCATCATACTGGCCCTCGTCGAGTTTGCGCAACCGGGTATCCAGATTACCACGCAGGTCTTCAATGACAAGGTCAGGCCGGATATTTGCCAGTTGAGACTTACGCCGCAGGCTGCTGGTCCCAACCTTTGCGCCCTGGGGCAGATCGCGGCAGTTGGCGCATTTGTTCGAGATAAAGGCGTCAAGCGGGTTTTCCCGCTTGGTGATGATCCCGATGTGCAACCCCTCAGGCAGTTCGGCAGGCACATCTTTCATACTGTGCACCGCGATGTCCACCTCATTTTTGAGCAGGGCCTCTTCGATTTCCTTAACAAATAACCCCTTGCCGCCCACTTTGGCCAGCGGCACGTCGAGGATCTTGTCGCCCTTGGTGATGATCTTCACCAACTCCACCGTGGTTGCCGGATATTGGGCCTCGATCAGCCCTTTGATCCAGTTGGATTGGGTCAGGGCCAGCAAACTTGCCCTGGTGCCGATTCTGATAATTTTCTGCATCAACTGTTCCCCTGATGTGGTTATCGAACAGAACGTCTACGCTGATTTAATGACAGGTGCTGCAACTTCCGCCTGCACAGCCGGAACATTTGGAGCCGCCCGTGCTTCCGGACCCTCCCTTGGTGCCGGTACGGCAGGCAAAGGTGGACATTTGTTTGATCAACTCGGGGCTGCCGCATTGCGGACAGGCCGGCTGATCCTTGCCCATGACCAGGGCTTCAAATGCATGACCGCAGGCGCGGCAAACAAAATCATGCAGTGGCATGGACGACTCCGTTCTTTATCTTTTTTCCGCTCATTGCGCAAGATAAGTCATCCGCCGGGGTTATTTTTGATGCCGGCGCCAACATGTCGTCACCCCGGCGCAGGCCGGGGTCCAGGCAACTGAAAAGACTGAAAACACTGGATTCCTACCTGCGCCGGAATGACGGAACGATATTTTTTTATTCTTTTTGCAAGAGCAATATTTTTTTTCAAAAACATCATTTTCCATGAAGATGGTCGAGCAGCGTCGCGGCCAGAAGCGGGATCAACAACTCATGATGGCCGATGATATTATATCCCTTGCCGCCGCCCATGGTCGGCCGGTTCACCACGTTGGTCATGGTCCGGTAATGACGGATAAAATCGAAGTTGGCTGTGGTGAAATTGTTCACCGTGTGCCCCAGGTTTCGCACCAGGGTAAGGGCCTTTAAAAATACCTCGGGCAAAAGCACGGCGGAACCGAAATTGAGATAGGCTCCGCCTTCAAGTTCGGCAACCAGAGCGCAGAAGAGCCGAAAATCATGATGACTGGTCTGGCCGATGGCCGCGCCGTTGGCAGTGGGGTGGATATGGACGATATCCGTACCCATGGCCACATGGACGGTGAGCGGAATATTCAGCCGCTTGGCCGTAGCCAGCAGGCTCATGTTGTTGTATGGAAAGTCCTGCGCCAGCAGATATTCGCCTAATGCTTCGCCTAAACCCAGTCCTTTCTTAGCGCCCTGGTTGATCCCGGCATTCACCACTTCGCCGGTTTCCTTTGCCGCGCCGAAGGCACCGCTGCCCAGCACGTCACCCACCTCTTCCGAAGTGCGGCCCACCATGGCGATCTCGGTATCATGGACGATTCCCGCTCCGTTCAAGGCAATGGCGCTGATAATGCCCCGCTCCATAAGGTCGATGAGGATGGGGTTCAAGCCCACCTTGATCACATGGGCGCCCATGCCGATGATTATGGGACGGTCATTAGTATGACTTGCAGCAAGGCGGTCGACAAGCTCGGGAAAATCCAGCCCCAGAAGCTGTTCCGGCAGAGAGGCGATGAACTCCTTGAGCGTGGAACCGGGCGCCAGCGGCTTGGCGAAGTTGTCCACCGTGACCTTGCTGTATCGACCGTGGATAGAATAGGTATTGAGGCCGGAAAAATCCAAAGGGAGGTATTTTTTCATGGGAATTATCCAGGGAATCAGGCGGAAACGCCGCGACCGTACAAGGCCTCATCCACGATCTGGCAGAGGATATGCTCCACCCAGACATGCGCTTCCTGAATAGCCGGAGTCACCTGAGAAGGCACGTTGATGGTCAGATCGGCCATGCCGATGAGCCTGCCGCCATCCTTACCGGTGAGTACTGCGGTTTGCAAGCCAAGGCTCTTGGCCGCTTCAACCGCCTTGATTACATTGGGCGAATTGCCGCTGGTCGAAATGCCCAGGGCCAGATCTCCTTCCTTGCCGAGAGCCAGTATCTGTTTGCTGAAAATATCATCAAAGGAAAAATCATTGCCGATACTGGTGAGAATAGAACTGTCCGTGGTCAGGGCAATGGCCGCCAGAGGCGGGCGGTCGATCATGAAGCGGTTGACGAATTCGGCCGCCATGTGCTGGGCATCGGCAGCGCTGCCGCCGTTACCGAAAATCATCAGCTTGTTGCCGCGCTTGATGGTATCGATCATCCATTGAGCCAGCTGTTTGATTTCAGCCAAATGGGTCGCGACCAGCGCTTCCTTGGCGGCAATGGAGTGTTTCAGGCTTTCGCTGATAAGACGGTCCATGGATACCTCTGGGAATAGATGGGAAAGAGATAAAAATTTCGTGGAAGATTAGTATAGAGAAGATTCTTTGTCAACAACCGGGTAACTGCCCTGCAGCGCCGCATCTGCAGGGCGCAAACCAAAACGTAAGCGATCACAGGGTACCACAGATGCACGAAAGAGGGCTGTAAGCTATAGGCAGCCTATGCGAACAGGCCGATGACACAGCAGATGCGGTGCCCTGTGATCGCTTACACGCTTAGACGCATGCTGATGTCCATGGCCCTGGCCGAATGGGTGAGCGCTCCTACGGAGATGAGATCAACGCCGGTTTCAGCTATCTCCCGGACATTGGCCAGATTCACCCCGCCGGAGGCCTCTACCAGTGCGCGCTTTCCAATGAGAGCCACGGCCTGGCGCATCAAGGCAGGGGCCATATTGTCAAGCATGATGATCTCAACCCCACAGGCAAGGCATTCTTCAACCTGGGTAAGATTTTCGGTTTCCACTTCGATTTTCAGGGTATGCGGCGCCTTGTCCCGAAGGGTCTGCACCGCCTTGGTAATGGAACCGCAGGCCGCGATATGGTTATCTTTAAGCAGAATGCCGTCGGCCAGGCTGAACCGGTGATTGTGGCCGCCGCCGACTCGAACCGAATATTTTTCCAGAGCCCTGAGACCGGGCGTGGTTTTGCGGGTATCGATGATCCTTACCGGCAACCCCTCGACCTGATGCACAAAAGAGGCAGTCAGGGTGGCGATGCCGCTCATTCGCTGCACCAGGTTAAGCGCCACCCGCTCAGCGCTGAGCAGGTCCCGCACCGGACCCTGCGCAGAAAAAATACGCTCGCCGGATTGGACCGTTTCGCCGTCTTTTTTCAAGAGTGTACAGGTAATCTTAGGATTACGCGTTGTAAAGACAAGGGGGGCGATTTCGTTGAGACCAGCCACCACGAACTCTTCCTTGGCCACAAATACCGCCTGGCCTTCCTGATCCGACGGGAAAACCGAATCAGTGGTGATGTCGCCCAGACCGATATCTTCCTCAAGAAACTGCTGCAGTTGCCTCGCCGTCTGTCGATCCATACCCTCTCCCGGACTGCCGTTTGTTTCAATTTTCAAAAACATTTGTTATCTGCCCGTTGTACCTTATGTCAAGAAGAAAGGGGAGGACTCCATGAAGAAATGGCGTATCAAGGTCATTTCAATGTTTTCTGGCATATTGGCCATCCCTATGGTACAGAGAGAACCTGCGTGAGTAAAGTCAATGACTTCGGGAGGTTGGATGCTGAGTTTTTCCGTGCCCAATATTTTTCTGCTGAACGGCTATTCACTATTTCCGGTCCGATTCAACAAATTCATGGTGGACATGGTAATCCTGGCCGCCATCCTGCTCATGCTGAAATAGCCCATGTTTACCTTTCTTCACGCCGCTGATATCCATCTCGACAGCCCATTGCGCGGTCTGGAGGGCTATGCCGACGCCCCGGTTGATCAAATCCGTCAGGCAACAAGAAGGGCTTTTGACAATTTGATCGATCTGGCTGTCGAAGAACAGGTCGCCTTTGTCCTCCTGGCCGGCGATATTTACGACGGAGACTGGAAGGACTACAATACAGGGCTTTTCTTCATCGACCGTATTTCCCGCCTGCGCAAAGCAAACATCCGGGTATTCATGGTCTCGGGAAACCATGACGCGGCAAGTCAGATCAGCAAATCTCTGCACCTGCCGGACAACGTCCACCTGTTTTCCGCAAAGCATCCTGAAACCATTACCCTCGAAGCATTAGAAGTTGCCATACACGGCCAAAGCTACCATACCCGAGCATTGACCGATAATATTGCCAAAAATTACCCCCACGCCCTTCCGCATTATCTGAACATCGGTTTGCTCCACACTTCACTCACCGGCAGACAGGAGCACGAACCCTATGCTCCGTGCTCCCTCGATGATCTCCGCACAAAAGGGTATGATTACTGGGCTCTTGGTCACATTCACAAGCGGGAGGATGTCGCGCAGTCTCCCTGGATCGTTTTCCCAGGCAATATTCAGGGCAGGCATATCCATGAGGCAGGTGCAAAAGGAGCCACCCTGGTTCGGGTGGATGGTGGGCAGATCACCGCAGTCGAACACCGCGACCTGGATGTGCTGCGCTGGTCCTTGTGTCAGGTTGACCTGACGAATTGCGCTGCTTTGGATCTGGCCATTGATGTGATCCGACAGGCCATGGAGGCGGAACAGACGCACGCCGAGGGAAGGCCACTGGCTCTCCGGTTGCAATTGGCAGGGAAAAGCCCGCTCCATGCCGAACTTCACCGGAAATCCGCAATCCTGACTGAGGAATTCCGCAGTCTGGCCGTGGGACTCGGTGAGATCTGGCTTGAAAAAGTGCTGTTCGCCACCCAACGTCCCGTAACGCTTGGGGAAACCCTTGGCACGGAAACACCCATGGCGGATCTGGTTCGCGCCATTGACCGCCTGGACTTTGAACCAACAGCGCTCATGGAACTTGTGCCGGAGATCGGGGTGCTCCAGAGCAAGTTGCCGCCTGAACTACAGCAAGAATCCGGCCTGATTCCCGTATCACCGACCGACATGAGCACGCTCTGCGAAGATATAAAGGAAATGCTCATCGCCAGGCTGCTCGGCCAGGAGGGGGGGGAATGAGGATAACCAGGCTCGAGCTCAAAGCCTTTGGTCCTTTTACCGGACGCACCCTGCATCTGGGACCCGGCCTGCACATTATCCATGGACCCAACGAGGCCGGAAAAAGCAGCACCCTCAGGGCGCTCAAGGCATGGCTCTTCGGCTTCCCGGAAAGGACCACGGATAATTTCCTTCATGCCAACGATCAATTATCCGTTGGCGGAACCCTTCAGACAGATGATGGCCGGGAACTTGCCTTTTACCGACGCAAAAAGAGAAAAGCCGACATCCTCGACCTGGATGGGAATCCGCTCGAAGCAGCAATGCTCGCATCTTTTCTGCCCATTTCCGAGCAGGGTATTTTTGAATCGCTCTATGGCCTGAGCCACGAGGATCTTATCAAGGGCGGGGAGGATATTCTGGCCCAGAAAGGCGAGGTTGGCCAGGCCCTGTTTTCTGCAGGCACTGGAATTTCTTCTCTCCGCGGGGTTCTCGCCGGACTTGAGAGTGAAGCAGATGCCTTGTTTAAACCTCGCGGGGCAAAGCAGGAGATCAATGAATGCCTGACCGCCTACCGGGAAACCCAACGAATCGTTCGAGATGCCTCCCTTTCCAGCAGGGAATGGAACGAACTCAACAATGGATTGGCTGAAGCACAGGAAGCCCTGCAGGGTATCGAGGCCCGACACGCTGAAAAAGAAAGGCAACGCCGGCAACTGGAACGCATCCGGCAACTGTTTCCCCAACTTGCCCTCCGCAATGCGCTGAGACAGCAGCTTGCAGAGTTAGGCGAGGTTGTGGTGGTGCCGGATGATTTTTCTTCCAGACGCCAGGATGTTGAAAGAGCGATTCATTCCCTGAATCATAAGGAAATAGCCCTTGCCGCAAAACTTTCTGAGATGCGGGAAAAACTGGCGGCGGTTTCTTCCCGTCAGCCGGTTCTCAATGCGGAAGATGCCATTGAGGAACTTCACCAGAGATTGGGGGAATACAAAAAGGGCAGGGAAGACCGGCCACGCCTCGACGGCATGCGGATCAGCAACAAAGTTGAGGCTGCTGATTTTCTCAAACTGGTACGTCAGGATATCTCTTTGGAGCAGGTCGAGACTCTTCGGGCTGTTTCCGGGCGAAGAAAAATCACCGGACATCTTGCGGCACGGCACGAGGGTTTACAACAAGCACTTGCCCAAACCGAAAAGCGGCTCCTTGAAATCGGCGGAGAGCTGACACGAATCAACAGGGCTCTGGCCGAATTGCCGCAGCCCAAGAACACGGCTGGACTCCACCAGGTTTTGCGAATTGCTCAAAAAGCCGGGGAAGTCGATGCGGATATGGCGGACAGGGCAAGGATCATCGATGAAAAAAGACGAAACTGCCTTCTGGAAATACAACGTCTTGGCTTATGGTCCGGCAGCCTTGAGGAGTTGCTTGCTTTGCCCCTGCCTCTGGAGGAAACGGCTCGAAAATACGAAGTCGTTTTTCATGATTTTGGGATGCGAGAGAGAACTCTCCAGCAGGAAAGGGCCCGGCTGCTTAAAAGATCGGCCGAGGTCAAAGCCGGCATTCAACTGCTTGAAAAATCGGGAAGCACACCCACGGAAGAAGAGCTGGTCCTGATCCGGAGCCAACGCGACAGGGGATGGGAGCTTCTTCGCCGGCAGTGGCTCGGTGGTGAAGACCTCGCCGGTGAGGATCTCGCCTTTGGCGAAGACATGGCACTGCCGGAGGCCTATGAAAAAAAGGTGGTTCTGGCCGACACAGTGGCAGACCGCCTCCGCCACGAAGCAGAAAGAGTTCAGACCTTCGCGGCATTACGATCCGAGCAGCAGAGCTTGGATAGGTCTCTTGCCGAGTTGGAAAACGAAACGACCAAAACCACTCTTGCCTTGACAGCCACAGACACAGAATGGCGTATAATCTGGAAGCCCTGCGCGATCAACCCGCTTTCCCCGACCGAGATGCTGGCTTGGCTCAATAAGTGTACAGCTCTTAGAAACAGTGCAAATGAGCTGCTGGCAAACGAACGCGAACTCACCCGAAAAAAATCGGACAGGGAGACACTCAAGTCGGCGTTGCTTCGCGAACTCATCGGTCTTGCAGAAGATAATCCGCCTGAAACAACTGAGCTTGAGCCGCTTCTGCTCCTGAGTGAGGCTGCCTGGGAGAGATTAACGCTCATAGAAGACAAGCGGCAAAAGCTTTTTGAAAAAAAATCCTCTCTGGAAGGAGAACTTTTCCAGGCAGAAAACGAAAAAAACCGGTTTACGGAAGAATTCCGGCTCTGGCGTAAGGAATGGCAAGATATGGTAGGCCCCCTTGGAGGCGACCGGGAAATTCACCCTGCCGAAGCCGGGGATATACTGGACAACCTCAGCAACTGTTTTGCCAGACTGAAAGAGGTTGATGACCTCCGCAAACGGATTGATGGAATTGATCGTGACACCAAAAATTTTGAGAATTCTGCCCTGAGCCTGGCTCAAAAAATCGCGCCCACGCTCATCGAGCAACCGGCCGGGCAGATCGTGTCCCAGCTCAAGACCATGCTCAATCAGGCCAGAAATGACAGGACCCTCCACGCCAGATATGCTCAGGAAATAGAAGAAACCGAAGAAGAAACGCGCAAGCTGGCGGGAGAAAAAATTCTCGCTCAACACCAGATGGCGGAACTCTGTCGCCTGGCAGGAAAGGTTTCTCCTGCTGACCTTGAAAATGCGGAAAAACGCTCGGCCCAATATCGGAGCCTGGCTGACCGCCTCGCGCAAACAGAAAAAATCCTGATCGAAGGAGCGGGCGGTCTTCCTCTTGTCGAACTGGAAGCCCAGGCAGCAAAGATCGACCCGGACGAACTTCCCGGGGAAATTGCGCATCTCTCCCAGGAAATAGAGCAGACACTGGCCCCGGAAAGCAAGCGGCTTTCCGAGCTTGTCGGAGAAAAGAGAAACCAGCTTCGGCAAATGGACGGCAATGCCAAGGCTGCCGAGGCGGCGGAGCAGGGTGCAAGGCTGCTAGCCAAACTCCGACGATTGACGGACCGCTACGTAGAGCTCAAAGTGGCGGGACACGTATTGAAAAGCGAAATCGAGCGTTTTCGCAGCGAAAATCAGACCCCGGTTCTGGCCATCACCTCCCGATACTTCAAAGAGCTTACCCTCGGGTCCTTTACCGGATTGCTGACCGATGAAAATGATCAGGGCGAAGCGGTGTTGGTGGGGACACGATCAGACAGTACCAGGGTTTTGGTTGAACGGATGAGTTCCGGCACAAGGGACCAACTCTACCTTGCATTACGCCTGGCCTCTCTGGAATACCGTCTTACAGACCACGAACCCATGCCCTTTATTCTCGATGATATTCTGGTGAATGCTGACGATGCCCGTTCCCGTGCCGCTCTGAAGATCTTGGGCGAACTGGCCGCCAGAACCCAGGTCATTCTCTTTACCCATCATCGACGGATCGTTGATGAAGCGCAGGAGCTGGCCACAACATCCGGGCTTCAGGTGCATGAGTTGGGCGCATAACGAACTCATTTATTTTTCAGGAACTTTTGTCCTCCCCCGCGTGTCAAAGAAACGTGGAAGGATGATATTAATCTTGACGAATACGATAGTGATCCGTAGCTTGTAACAATTCGCTCCCGTCGCATCAGCCAAACCAAATAAAGGAAGGAGACTTCAGGACATGGCCCCACAAACAGAGCAATCTTCAGCAGGTGTATTCAAAAAAGAAACCGTGCTTGTCATCGGCCTCTGCTGCCTGATCATCGGCTTTCTTTCCGGGATTGTCTTTAGCGTTTACAAAACCCCGCCTACCGGGGGATCAGCTAAGGTTGCCGCAAATCAACAACCCCAGGCCGGGCAACTCACAGCCGAACAGGCTCAGCAAATGCTGCAGCTTGAACTTGAGGTACAGAAAAACCCCGGAAACATTGAGGCTTGGACCACTCTTGGACACCTGTACTTTGATTCCGATCAGGCAGAGAAGGCAATCAATGCCTACAGCAAATCCCTGAATCTTGCTCCGAATAATGCTGACGTGCTCACCGATCTTGGAGTCATGTACAGACGGGCCGGCAATTTCCAGCAGGCAATTGCTTCTTTTGATAAAGCGGTTCAAGTAAACGCCAGACATGAAACAGCCCGGTTCAACAAGGGAATAGTTCAGCTTTATGATCTCAAAGACCAGGAGGGAGCCATTGCATCCTGGAAGGAATTGGTTGGTCTCAATCCCATGGCCACAGCGCCAAACGGTCAATTGGTCAGCGAGATTCTCAAGGAAATACAGGATAAAAAAATAAACTAATCATTTTTTTCCATGCTCACATGCGTGGGCATGGAAAAAAATTCTTTGACATCAACGTGTTACATGAATACTCTGTAGATAGATTTTCATGGAGGGAACAGGGCGGCATCACACGGCATAGGGGAGAATTCCCTCTGGGGCGAACCGAATGGGCCAAGAACATCGGCGGGCAAAACGATTCAACATCAGAATGGCAGTCACGCTCATTCTGCACGACACAAAAAACAGGGTTGTTCTTGCCGATTCTGTGCCGGGCGACCTTGTGGACATCTCGCTCTACGGAGCCCGATTGTCCGTCCCCCACATCCGTACGGGCACCTACCATCTTTTTTATGCCTGTAACGATGACCCGAACAAGATCATCAATCTCGAAGTAATCGACAGTGAGGAAGGAGACAGGCTTGTTATCCCAGCCCATCCTGTCTGGTTCGACCATGTTTTTTCCGAGCCAACCAAGCATTTTGAAATCGGCGTGGAATTTCTTGCCTCTCCAGAAGATCCTAACATTGCACGACTGCAAGCATTTCTTGCCCTGCAGCCCTCATTGGAAACCAGCTGGCTAAAAAAACTTTTCCGACTCGGCTAGGCTATGGGTTTTCGCAGATTGTGCACTTCCGGCAATCTCTTCCGCAGTTTCTTCACCTCGGAATCCTTATCCAGCCACTTGCCCACTAATCCCTGCATGGTCCGTCCCTGTTCATGGCACTCGTCGTTTAACCGGTAAATAATCCAGTTTCCCTCCTTGCGGAAAGAAACAAGCCCGGCATCTTCAAGGAGACGCAGGTGCTTGGATACCGTAGGCTGAGACACACCAAGAAGCGCAGTCAATTCACAGACGCACAACTCCCTTACTCCCAGCATCGAAATGATCTTGACCCGGTTCGGGTCAGACAATGCCTTCATGAGTCGGACGAATTCCTTCATTGGGTCTCCATATCGGTCGAAAGCGATACCGCTGTATCAAAAAAACATCCTGAAACAAGAAATTTCTGTCCGTTGCGGCTACCAATGTTTGACTACTGCTTCTTGTCCGGTACAGGGGTTGCTTCGGGCAAAATCGGGGAAAGGACATGAAAAGGCAGGAGCAATGTTCTTTTAACGATATTCAACAAACCCTCACCAACTGCGCCTGGGGGCAGGAGAGTAACCTGAGGATCACTCGCCTTGCCGGTAACTCCAACCGGAAAGGTGACAAGGGTGGCTGTTTCCCCGCCGATAACCCTGCCCACCAGCGGTACCTTGCTGACAATGGCATCAAGGGTTTTGAAAGGCGAGATCATGACCACCACGTCCAGATCGAAGGTGCTGAGATTCATCTTGCCTTTGGCGAAAAGATTAAGCCCTTCACCGCGGATCACAGCTTCATCGATGATCAGTTCATTTTCTTTCACATAGGCCTTAAAAAGAAGATTCGTGTAGGGAAACCCCTTGGTAGAAGTAACCTCGCCATTTCCAACGGGAACCCCGCTGAAAAGATCCGTAACATTGACAACACTGAAAATTTTCGAAAGAAGCTTCATTCGCAGAATCCGCCCCTGTTGGGAATCAATCTGTAAATATCCCTCTTTCCAATTGCCCAACACCCCATCCAACCGGCCACCTAAAGTAAATTCGCCTTCAATGATATCCTGCGGATAGCCAAGACAAGGCAGAACGGTTTCAAACCTGGGCGGAGTTGGACAAGCGGTGCTCAGAGCAAAATGGGTCTGGCCAAGTTCTGGCGTGGAAAACCATTCGCCGGTAGTGTCCAGACAGCAGAGGCTGCCATTGGTTATAAGCGCGGAGAATCTCCA
>Ga0180009_10007193_pt1 | contig 11455 bp, 12 predicted proteins | sample OS_PC_MetaG_FD_123537 | JGI IMG/M metagenome (GOLD analysis project Ga0180009, IMG submission 123537) | Groundwater microbial communities from the Aspo Hard Rock Laboratory (HRL) deep subsurface site, Sweden - OS_PC_MetaG | ecosystem: Environmental > Aquatic > Deep subsurface > Groundwater...
CCATTGGATCACCCTTGGAGGAAGTTTAAAATAAACCCATATAAAAGATCATTTTTATCTAATACAAAATAGGACATTTCTATTTAACGGAAAACAGGACATTTTCATTTTGCTGTTACATTTGTCTTGACAATTATTGATTCTTTATGATATACTAATAATGGAATTGATACCGCTCCAAATAGTCCTGTTTATCAGGTGCGTCCCTTTTTAAGGGTAAGGAGCGGTATTTTATTTGGGCCATACCTGAACCCATATCTCTCTTGGAGCAATATATTTATAATACTCATGCCAATCTTTTTTATCAAGGGACTTTCTGTTTATAATACCAGAGATATAATCAGCTAATTGCAATAAATTATTAGACGAAGACTTCTGCTGTTTAATTTTCTTGATTATCCTCTGGTTATCCTTATTTAATCTTTTCTTTAAATATTTTGCCAATCGGCTCCTGAACTCAGGATTTCCAGATTTATCTAAAATTACAATTGCTTCATCAAGATAAGGCATAGCATTTGTAAATACCATCTGACAAGTATATTTGTAAAATGATTCTTTAGTAGAAAATCCCGGTCCCCATAACTTTTGGTCATCTTTATTAAGAGCAACTGCAAAATACATAAAATTATATGGTTGTATCGCTTTTAAAAATTCTATTCTTATCCGTTTTGAATTTTCCGTAAAATGAAACTCATAATTTTCGGAGAATTTTAATTCCCTGCGAAGTAAACTTATTCTCTGGTCACAAGCATTAGCTTCTTCATCAAATAAAACCAATGAAATGAGAATTTTAATTCCCTGCGAAGTAAACTTATTCTCTGGTCACAAGCATTAGCTTCTTCATCAAATAAAACCAATGAAATGACAAAAAATCTACTTGAACCTCCTTCAATTTTTCTATCAGTATCCCCAGCTTCATCAATAAAAACTAACATAATTTTCCTAAAAATCCTCCTATACACCCTTATAATCGCTTCTGGTATAGGCGATAAATGGACATTTTGCCTTAACATTTTGCCTTATATCGCTAAATTCATCATCAAAGGTTTCATCACCCAGCGAAAAGACATAGACACTGCAGGCGGAGACGTTGAGGCGGGATTTCAAATCATTCGAGCGATTTTTGAATAAAAGTTGATTGCGATGGATAATTTTCTTTTCATAACACTATTGTACTAATAAACAATAATAAATTAAGTCTCGACCAATACCCATAGACCCCAAAATCTCATAAAGGCATAGCATTTTTTCGGGATCAATGCTCGCCATAAAATTATCCATACGCACTCGAAATGTATGTGTTTTTTTTCCTTTAGATGTATCTTTAATATAATTTGAATTATCATTCAGGAGATTCAATTCAATTGGATTATCTGCCACGATCATCTTAATCTTGAATCCTAAATCTTGAACTAAATTACTCATACTTGATTTGTTGAAATAGGAAAGATGATCGGGATAGGCAAGCCACCATTTCTTTGTAATATATTTTTTATCAAGAAGATGCTTGTGTAATGGTGAAAAATCGTTAGGAACAACCATAACTAATATTGACTGTTTATGCATAATTAATTTTATATCATTAAGCAAATAAACTGGGTCGATAACATGCTCAATCACATTTCCCAAAAATATCACATCAAACTTTTTGCCTTCTTGAATTTTCTGCTTCATCAACTTATAAATGTTACCCTGTTTGAAAAATGCTAATAGATGTGGGTGATACTTCTCAATCACATATCTGCTAAAATCTATACCTATAACTGACCAACCATGATTATAAAACTCATTTAAGAGCCACCCCTCTCCGCAACCAAGATCAATCAGGTCACCATTTTTTGAAATCAATTTTTCCACTTCCCTATAAATCAGCCCAGCCTTTAATTTATTCCACTCTAATTCTTCCTTGCTATAAAAAACCTCATCACTGCCATGCCCTTTTTGGTAATATTTTTTTTCATAATATTTTTCTAACTCGGTTTCTGATGGTGCGGGTTTATACTGGTAAAACCCCCATTTGGTTTTGATTAATCTGAGCTGTTTTTTATCTTTAGACATAATACTGTAAATTGGCTATTTTATAATTTTTTCCAAGTCAGTCAATTTTTTTATTCGTACGCAATCTACTGAATCTGGGTATCGATTATCCCTATCAATAAGTATTGGCATTAACCCAGCGTCTCTTTCTGGAGCAATATCTAATTCATAATCATTGCCAACATAGTAAATTTATCAATCTTTTTTATAACATTCTTTAATGCTTTTGTAAATATTTTTGGGTTTAATTGTAACTTAACACACTGTCCAATTTTTGGGGTCCATTATAGTTTAGAATGGTCGCAGCTATTAAACGCTGTGCGAACCTATTTTGAAAAATTGACTACTGAAATCTAATCTATGTTACCGCGCGCGGAGCGCGCTCCCGTATCTCCCGTTTCACCGCTCGGCTTCTGTGGGCAGAAGCCTCGCTGGGCGGCCGTCTCTGGGGACGGCCTTCAAGCTTTTGCAATGCGTGTTCGGCTCTGCTTGCCGCCTCTAATAATTAAAATAATCTACGAAGGCGGTATGCAGAGCCTCTCGCGAACAACGCTTGAGCGTCTGCAAAAAGGCAAATTTTGGGTGGGGGCAAAATTTTACCAGTAATGAAAACCAGCCTAATTAAACATTAGAAAGAACAGGAAACAAGAAGAATTTGCTTTATTTTTGGAGTTGATTGGTGTATCTTACTCCATCGTCGCGAAACTATTACTTTTGCGACACTCAACCAACATCCGAGCTCAGCAATTTTGTTGTAATCCATTCTTATTGTTAACCAGCTCGTTCAATCTATCTTTAATTTTCTTCTCTATTTTATCGACATTACCTGTATTATCAATTTTAATTTTATAAAATTCTGCAATTTTCCTTGGAATAGAATTGCCTATTTCTCCAAAAATTCGATTAGTTTTAATAGCGTATGAGATATAAAGTTTTTTATTCTGCTCTACGTCTTCTATGTTTACGAGGGGGGATAGATTCCCGTATAACCACGCATCTTCCGGCTTGAACAGACTTTTCAACGAATAGAGATACGAATATTTATAAAAGTTCTCTAATGTTACAACAATTCCATTGGAATGCTCTTTTATAAAAGAGGTGTTCTTTTTTAAAGAATTGAGATCACGAAAGGTATAATAATACAAACCGATGGGAGATTTTTTTATATCATTTTTGCGGGGAGGATATTTATTAATATACCCATCCGTAGTTTTAAAGTCAGATAAAACAAATGTCTTGTCACTATCTAATATATTAAACCTAAAACCCCTGATATAATCGAATGTCATTCCCTCTGCATTTCTCTCGTAAAGCGCAACCAATATAGGAAATTTACCAAAGCCTGTTCCGGAAAATAATGCACTTGAAAATATTTCTCCCTTTATTAATCTGTAGTTATCTCTAAAATCACGTAACCGCTTGAAATTAGCTTCTTTAATTAAATATGATAAAGGATGCAATACGCAAACTATATCTGCATTTAGCTTGTTATACGATCTTAAAAATGAAATCCCTAAATCTCTATCGTGCAAATCTTCATCGCATAAAATCTTACCTTTTTCTCCATTTCTGAACTCTGAGGTTATATCATTATAAGGAGGATTCCCAATCATTATTAAAAATGCAGTGGAGGGTATAGAGTATTTATCCCGACGAACTTCGATCAAAGAATTCGTATGAAATACTTTATTTGTATCAAACCGTTGCCTTAAAAATGCACACGCTTCATCATCACAGTCTGCTATCCGATAGTCGTTTCTACTGATATTAACTAAAAATGCTCCACATCCACTTGCACTATCAAATATCACAACATTTTTTTTAGGACTCAACAAATATGGTTGAATAGAATTATAAACTCTGGTTACCAGCTTTTCCGGGGTATAATACCCCCCCAATTGGACCTTTTTATATTTAGGCAAATGTTCTGCTGTATGCGTTTGCATAAAGATCACCCGATTATTTCAAGCAATGTTTGAATAATTTGAACAATATCGTGATTATGACGTTTAGAAGCCATGCCAAAAACTTTCATTAAATTTGAAAGGTTTTTAACGTTACCTTGACTAATAACATATATTAGCTTATTTCCCGAAACAGATGACTTACCCAAAAGGTCAGACGAATTTTTAAAAGATTTTAAAGGTATGCAAAAATAAACCATAGGCTGAACACCGGAAGCATATTGTTGTTTTTGAATAGAAACCTCTATTTGCGTTTCATCTAAAGTTTCAACCATAAAAAGTGTGGGCAACTTAATGCTGGTTTCTTCAAAATTTACCCCATTGATACTAAGTTTCGAATGATGCTCGACACTAATTACTTTTTCATCAATAAAATGGGCATATTCCCGTATTTCATCAAGTAAGCATTTAACTCCTTCTTTTGAAATAAGATTCAGTTCAATAGCTGTATAAAAAATTTCTGACAATTCGTAAGGATACTTAATTTTCCCATTACTTCCGATAAAAGATTTTTTATTTAATTTTGTGTTCTTTTCTTCACCTCCAACATCTTTAACAGGAACATCGTACCCTATTTGCCATTCTAAATATGCTTGCTTGTCAAAAAGGCATTCTCTTGTCGAGAAGGTTTCACCAAAATCTAATCTATTTTTTCTTTTTTTAAATCTAAATTTTCCAGAGTTGGTAGCAGGTATCACTAACCAAATATTTTTTTCTTTAATAATATACTCCACCTTTATCTCCTTATGTTAAACTAATATTTCTCGATTCCTTCATAACAACTCTCCGATTTAGAAATTTCTCAATATCTTATCTGGCTTGGTCTTACCATTAAGCCCCCCGGCTCACAGCGTATCTACTCATGGGCATTTGCCACAAATCCAGCCGAGTGGTTAAAGGGTGTATATAATTTGTATACACCCTTGTGTCCCAAAGTTTTTTCTTTTTCAGTTCTATGATTTTTCATCAGGCGTAATCTTAACTAATCTTTTATTAGCAAGTGAACAGTATTTTTCTTGGACTTCAAATCCAATAAATTTTCTATTAAGTTGTTTAGAAGCAACTGCCGTGCTTCCGCTTCCAATAAAAGGGTCAAGAATTAAATCATTTTCTAAAGTAGTCATGTCCATAATTTCTTTTATAAAATGCTTCGGTTTTGGAGTTGGATGATCAATAAAACCTTCATCCGGTTCAACCATCTTGCCTGGCGTATCTTTAAATATATCCGTTTTCCATTTTACAAGTTTCGGATTCCCTTTTTTAAAAACAAAACAAGACATATATTTTGTAAGACCTATGGGGGAACGAACACTTCCTTCAGGGCAATATAGCACAAATTGCCAAAAATAAGTAAACGGATTATCTTTAAAAATGTCTGGAAGATATTTCGTACTAAAGAAGGTGATAAAATAACTATCGTCTTTAAGAACGCGATAACAGTTCGGGAGAACATTATAGAAGAAGCTTAAATCTTTATCATTTTTTATTCCATTCTTATTAAGGCCATAAGGAGGATCTGTAATGACGCAATCTATTTTCTTATCAGGTATTGATTTAATTAATTCAAGGCAATCGCCACAGATGATTTTATTAATAAAATCATCTGGATATTTATAAGTTTTTATTTCATTTTCAGTCACTGCTATCCTCGTGCTTTCTGTTTCAACGTCGCAAAAATCCGGAATCCCTCTTCTTCCCCCCGTCGGTGACCCTCTATCTCTAACCCCCCAGCGTCGCAAAAGACTTACTTTTGCGACGCTGGGTTAACGTGTACAGCCTTACGCAGCAATTGTTGTAATGCTGTTTGTTAGCTGGCGACACTCACTTCTTAAAGTGTACCAATAACAAATAGAACAGCGTTGAGAGTACAATGAATAATGCAGTGGCAACATTGACACTAAGAAGTAGCGAGATGCTTCCAGCTTGACAGATATCTCCAACGATTTTGACGATAACCAAAACTAGCAACAACGCGGGGAAAACGATTGTGTAGAGAATCCACGCCCAACTTGAAAACAAAGGGTAGTCTTTTAGATACGACTTGCCTTCCCGTGTAAATGCCTTGTTCTCATACTGAGCACTCAACTGTTCTTCAATCTGGTGAATGTATTTGTATTGCCGCTCGATGTGCACCACTGTCTGGAAGTATCGAACAACGAGGCTCAGTAGCACAAACCAGATAATGCTACCAATGAATGTTATATCTATCGGGGACTTCAACTCAAGCTTCCTGGTGATAATCTGCGAGATGGCATTACCACATTCTGCCGGTGAATAGACCTGAAAAAGCATGAGCGTTGCCACAATCAGAATAAAGAGAAACAACCGGTCCCGAAGCTTTAGATACTCCTGAATGTAAAAGAAAGTATCTTTGTAATGGTCGTGCAGTAATTGCAGTTTAGCGTCTTCCATTGCTCTAAAGTGCTCCTCGTTACTTAGCTTCATTGAGTGCTTTAATAATTGCATCTTCTTCGAAGCTCATAGCCCAAGAAGCACCCGCACCGATAAGTTCGTCCGGCGATTCATAGCTCTTGTCGATTTTGACTGCGGCAATCTTATTTGAGTTTTGTTTGCTTTGGTAAATCTCAAAATTGAGCCAATTCTTGAAGCCAATCAGCTTAGAATGTTTGTGAGTCTTGTTTGCTTCCTTCCCCACTATTACAAGTGTGTGTGTTGCAGAATTTATCTTAACAGTTAAGGCCGCCTTGATCCGGCCGATATTAGTAGTGTCAATTTCATCCGGGGTTTTGTCGCTAAAAACAAAATCAAAATCTGGATTAGCATCCCAAGCCTCAAGTAGATACTTGTAGTGCTTATCATTATCATAATCAAAACTCACGAAAACTTTTTTCTTTGCCATAGCTACCTCCCTTAAGAAGTTGTTAATTGATATTGGTGAGTGTTGCCAGCTAACTACCTTTCTTGACCAATTTCTTTACACACATCACCCCCTTCTTTTAGAATACATCCACCTATCTTATTTTTCCGCTAGCATCTCTGCCGCCTCTTCTAAATCCTCAGGAAACACGTCCACATAAAAGCTTAACGTCGTCGCCACATCTGAATGCCCTAGACCTTCTACTTTTGTGACCATCGATTAACGTTTTCAATCGGGCCAGGGGAGTACTACAACATCTGCATCACCACCAACATACTGTTTACCCCTACCATGTGTAACGTCAAGAATTTTGTGTAAATTCTTTTAAGGGCTTCTTCCCCCATTTCTCATTCATGAAGTGAAAGAGGGCAAAGATGATTCTATCGCAGCTCTCTTTGTTGTTAAATGTACTCATGGGACGAGTCCTCTTTCTTACTTCCCTAAAGACCCTCTCTATGGCATTGGTGGTTCTTATCTTGACTCTATGTTCTTCTGGAAACTTTAAGAAGGAGAGAAGTTCATCAAGATCTTTCTCTATGCACTCTACAGCTTTGGGATAGATCTCTCTCCACCTCTTTGCCCACTCCCAGTAGTTCTCTATAACCTCCTTTCGATTCTCTGCAAGGTATATCTTTATTGCCCTGTCCTTTACCTCTTTCTGGTCTTTTTTTCTTACCTTGTTGAGGACATTCCTCATCTTGTGTGCCCAGCATCGCTGTCTATCTGGGTATGGATAAGCCATATCCAAGGCAGCCAATAGTCCCTTGCATCCATCTGTGATGATAAGTTTTAGATTGTTTCCTCTTAGTCCTCTATGGTAGAGATCATCCAGCAAGGAGAACCAGGCCCCCTCGCTTTCACTATTTGCCTGCCTATAATCGATCAATTCTCTCTTTCCCTCCATAGTTATCCCGTAGGCAACAAGGACAGGTTTCTTTGTAGTTCCTATGGCCTTCTTCTTTGAGAGGTAGATTCCATCTAAGAAGAGATAAGTGTATTTGTCCTCTAATGGCCTTTTGTGAAACGTCTCTACTTCGCTATCCAACTCCTTGACTATGTTCGATACTGTCTGAGCTGAACAGATTTTCTTTCCAAGTAAGGGTTCCAAGACATCACCTACCTGCCTTGCACTGACACCATGGATGAACATCTCCTTTATGGAGTCATTTACCGCCTCCTGACGTCTCTGGTAGCTTTCAAAAACCTTTGTCTTGAATCCTCCATCTCTACTCCTTGGAATAGAAAGCCCCTCAATTACTCCAAGCTCCGTATCCAGACTGCGCTCATAACATCCGTTGCGATAACTTACCCTTTCTTCCTTCCTCTCATGTCTTCCTGCATTAAGGTAAGTCTTGAGTTCCTGCTTCATGCAACCCGCCAAGAGATTTTTGAGTAAAAAACGAGTCTCTTGTTTTAAATCTCCCCAGAGGGTATCCTCGTCCTTGACTTCCTTCCATAAATCTGCTACATTAATCTTTGTCAATGGCTTTAACATTGACATGGGCGTGTTCCTCCTTTCTTTGGTTTTTGTATTATGGAGGATACGCCCTTTTTCTTTTCTAAGCAAGAAGGAATTTACACAATTTATTTTACACTACCAAGTATAGTTTGGTCGGGGTGAGAGGATTTGAACCTCCGACCTCAGCGTCCCGAACGCTGCGCGCTAACCAAACTGCGCTACACCCCGTTTTTGTTATTTTCCCAACCATATTTGCCAATAAGAGGCACAAATACACATCCAATAGATTCTTGGGTCTGTATTTTTTTATCTCTCTTTCTAATAATAGTTAAATTTTGGAGAAAGGAACCTCCTATAGGAATAACCATCAGGCCATTATTACTTAATTGCTCTATAAGAAACTTGGGTATATTAGGTGAAGCAGCAGTGACGATAATACGATCGTAGGGAGCATATTGAGGTAGGCCACAAGTTCCGTCGCCTACAGTAATTAAGACATTAGTATAATTTAAATCGTTAATAATTAAATTAGATGCTCGAGTAGCTAAATTAGCAACTCTTTCAATAGAATAAACTTTTTCACAAATTTCAGCTAAAATAGCGGCTTGGTATCCAGAGCCAGTTCCAACTTCTAAGACTTTTTCATCTCCCTTAAGCTCTAAACATTGAGTCATTAAAGCTACCATATAAGGTTGAGAGATAGTTTGGTCAAATCCTACTGGCAGGGGATAATCTTCATAAGCTTTATCTTGCATGTACTCATCTACAAATTTATGCCTTTCTACTTTAAGTATAGCCTTTATCACCTTTGGATCTTTAATGCCTCGAGCCACAATTTGATTTTTTACCATTAGTTCTCTTTTTTCTTTAAGGTTCATTATGGAATAACAAATCCTCCCCTATCCTCAGCATATAAACCTAAATAATTTACTTGAACTATGGTGTCTATCCAAGTGTCAGAAAGTAGGTGAAGAGGTGAATTATAATAGATAAAATATTGATTTTGATTCTTTACTTGTTCTATAATTTCTGGGTAGAACTTATAAATTTCTTGGCAAGTATAGTAATGATAATACTTTCCATTAGTTGATTTGGTTAATCTCTGTAAGAGTTTAGTTGTTTCTCCTTCTTGGAAATCCACTATATATAAAGGTATGTAGTTATTCTTGGCCAAGGAGATACATTCTTCTAATAAATAACTTTCCTCAGCTAGTTTTTGTCCACAAGTCAATATCACTACTGCCTTTTTCCAGGGAAGATCTAAGGTTTCACTTATTCCATGATGGAGAGCTTTGGCAAATGCTTCTTTATGAAAATTTTTTTCATATTTTAAATTATTAATTACATGATTAAGTTTACTAATATTTACGGTGCGACTACAAAGCTGAGTTACTTCTTTATCAAATGAAGTAATTACAGCAGCTTGAATACCTGGCTTTAAGTTATTAATTATTTCTTTAGTGATCTTTTTAGTTTCCGGATAATGTTTTCTCATATCTAAGTTGGTATTAATAACCAGACTAATCACTAAATTGTCTTCTTCTTGAAAGGGAGTAGAAACTTTAATAGGAAAAACAACTACTCCATTTTCAATAATTCTGAAATTTTTATCTGTTAATCCTAAGATGGGTTTTCTATCTTTAGAATAAACAGCGACCGTGTGAATTATGGTAGGAAAGTAACTTGTATGAACTTGGTCTACATTAAGATCAAAATCGAGGTATTTAAATTTTTCAGGTGTAAATATATCTAAACAAGAACGAGAATAGTCAGTAACATATAAAATTCCATCCTTGCCTAAAACAAGTGCTTTGGCTAAGATAAATTTATCTAACCCTTCATTCCACCCATAAAGAGTATTCCACTCATTATTAGAAAAGTTAAATCTAAATACTCCTTTAGTGGTCTCACAAAGGTAGATATTTCCTAAAAAATCAGTAGTAATTCCCTGAGGCTTAGCTCCTTGAAGAGGAAGAGATAACTCCGCTAAAAAATTTCCAGAGCTATCAAATTTTTTAACGGCTCCTCTTTCTTGGTCGGTAACCCAAACTTCATTATTTTTATCGAGTGTGATGTAGGCAGGATGGATAAATTCATTAGGGAGATAACCTTCTTGCCCAAATTTCATTAAAAAATGACCTTTTTTGTCAAACTTTTGCACCCTTCTATTGCCACTGTCAACCACATAAATATAATAAAGATCATCAATATAAATACCTTTTGGTCCTAAAAACTCTCCTTCTTTAATTCCCTTTTGCCCAAATTTCATTAAAAAATGGCCTTTTTTGTCAAACTTTTGCACCCGATCGTTTCCAAAATCAGTAATATAAAAGTTATCATCCTTATCCACGGCAATATCAAAAGGCATATTAAAAAAACCATTTTTGTTTCCCTTTGCTCCTATTTTAAAGATAAGATCACCACTGGGAGAAAATTTTAAGACTGTCTGGAGAGAAAGACTAACCAGATAAATATTCTCTTTAGAATCAATGGCTAAGCCACTAGGATTATAGAAACAATCTTTAGTAATCTTATCTCCTTGCCAGGTATTTATATGGGTAAAGGTATAAGGAACCTTTTTTTTATCATATTCATAATAGCAAAGACTATTGATCTTTCGGCGCAGAAAGTAATCTCCTCCTCCTAATTCCATGAATTTTTTAAAAGCATAAATAGCTTGATTTAGTAAACCAGCTTTATAGTATGATTTTCCTAACCAAAACCATGCTTTTACTAAGTCAGGTTTTAAATCTAAAGCTTCTTTATATAGCTTAATAGCCTTGGGGTATTTAAATTTTTGGTAGTGAGTAAAGGCTTCTTTAAACAGATAATCTGCTTTTTCTTTAAGAGGATCATAGTACTGGGCTAAAGCAAGATTTTTACCCCAGAAAAAGACTAATATGATTATTAAGTTAAATAAGTGCTCTTTATGTTTCATCTTTATTTAGTAGTTATTCCTAATAAAACTAAAAGCTGAACGTTGATACCTGAACGGTTACCAATTAAGATTCCAGTGATAATCTCTTAAGAATAAGATAGAAAAAGGAGATTCTTTGCTTCCAGTAATGTTACCAATTAAGATTCCAGTGATAATCTCTTAAGAATAAGATAGAAAAA
>Ga0180009_10007194_pt1 | contig 11452 bp, 10 predicted proteins | sample OS_PC_MetaG_FD_123537 | JGI IMG/M metagenome (GOLD analysis project Ga0180009, IMG submission 123537) | Groundwater microbial communities from the Aspo Hard Rock Laboratory (HRL) deep subsurface site, Sweden - OS_PC_MetaG | ecosystem: Environmental > Aquatic > Deep subsurface > Groundwater...
CTGTCAGGGGATTCTCATGCAGCAGGCTATAACAGCCCGGGTGATACTAAGTCAGGTTGGTGGGATACGATGATTGGACCTGGCAAACCTTTTGATACCAAAAAGTTTTTTGTTATTTGCGCAAATGTCATTGGGGGTTGTAAAGGTTCTACCGGACCTGCTTCAATAAATCCGGAAACAGGAAAACCCTTTGGCCTGGCATTCCCGGTTGTTTCAATCAAAGACATGCTCATACCCCAGAAAAAATTGCTGGAGCATTTGGGAATCGAAAAACTATTCTGCATCGCCGGCGGTTCCATAGGTGGCATGCAAACCCTTCAGTGGCTGGTCACCTACCCTGACACCGCACTGGGTGCAATGCTTATAGCAACTTCCCCAACCCATACTGCCCAGGCAATTGCTTTTAACAGCGTTGGCAGGTTTGCAATAATTTCTGACCCTAACTGGAATAATGGAAATTACTATGGCATGGAAATACCAAAGACTGGACTTTCAATCGCTAGGATGATTGGACATATAACATACTTAAGCGAAGTATCAATGCATAAGAAATTTGGAAGAGAATCCATTAAAGTTGCCAACAGCCCACTCACTAACTTCAGTAGAGAATTTGAAGTTGAAAGTTACCTGCAGCACCAGGGTGAAAGTTTCATAAAGAGATTCGATGCAAATTCTTATCTTTATATTAGCAAAGCAATTGATGATTTTGATATAACAGACGGTTACAATAATCTTTCGGAAGCATTTCAAAATATCAAAGCAAAATGTTTGGTTATGTCTTTCACTTCTGACTGGCTTTATCCAAAAGAGCAGTCAATGCAAATAGTTAAGGCTTTAAAAATAAACGGTATAGAAACTACTTATACCAATTTCGAATCTGAGTATGGACATGATTCTTTTTTGATTGAAGATGAAAGGCTGAAAAAACTATTTGCGGGATTTTTATCATCACTTGGGGCGGCACCTGGAGAGTAAAATAATTGAAGAAACTTGGAATTATAAAAGATTGGGTTAAAGAAGAAAGTAAAATACTGGTTCTTGGCAGTGGCGAGGGTGAAATTTTAAAAATTCTTGGCAGTGGGAAAAAGACTCGCGGCTTTGGAATTGATATTGATGAGGAAAAAGTTTTTCAGGCTATTTCTCAGGGCTTATCAGTCATTCAGGGGGATATAAATAAAGACCTTTCAGACTATCCTAAAAAATCTTTCGACTATGTCATTGCTCACGACATTATCCAGATTATGAATAACCCCGATAAAACTTTGAAAAAATGTCTTGAAATTGGCAATAAAGTCATAGTGAGTTTTCCAAATTTTGCTTATATAAAAATCAGGCTTTATATCATGTTGTCAGGCAGAATGCCGAAAACTAAACTGCTGCCTTATGAGTGGTATAACACCCCAAACATTCACCTTTTTACAATTAAAGATTTCAAGGAACTTTGCATTAAAGAAAAAATTAAAATAATTTCTGAAAGATTCAGCGGTTTTGGGAAAAAAGAAATTCCAGGCTTTCTTATTCCGAATATTTTTGCAGAGTTTGCTTACTTCCTAATTGAATGATATTTCTTCCTGCTCTATCAGGTTCCCATGGCTGTCTAAAACATTACAGATCCAACTTTCTTTTTTCACATCAATACGCAAGAAATGATAAAAGCCTCCTTTTTCCTTTAAAATATTTTGAATTTTAAAAATTAATCGAATTCTGACACTTGATAATAAACATTTCGGCTAATAGTTAAATAAAAATTTAACTTTGATAAAAGATCTGGGACTAATTACCGACAGGGTAATAGAACTTATATCTTCCTGGCATCATTCCGGATTTAATGTTTATTGCACAGAAAGAATTTATCCCAGAAGTACCCAGTCTATGGAAAATCTTGCAAGATATATAATTAGGGCATCATTTTCTTAAGGAGCGTATGAACTATATAAGGGAAGAATCAAAAGTTATATATAAATCAAAGGGTGGAACAAATACTAAAGAATTTGATGCGCTAGATTTTTAGGAAAAACTAGTTTTCCTGCCTTAGAGCCTGCCCGGAAATAGAGTAATTCTTCCTAGATTTGAATAATATTTTAAATATCTGCCCGCTCTTACCGGTTTCTTATTCAATTTTTTAATAGGGATTATAAATTTCGGGCAAATTCCTGTTTTATATTTACGTGGAGCTAAAGCAAGTTCTTATAAATTCAATCGTTGAAGCAAAGATTTTATTTTCATTTATTCGTTGCCAATAGTTTTTAATTAAATTTTCATCTAAGATTTTTAATTGCTCATCTTTTACAACTTTATCTTTATCATTTGAATAAATTCTTTGAAAAAGAATCATTTGTGATTATTTTGATTGTTAAAAACTTTTACATCAACAAAATAATTTTTTATTCTAAACCATATAATAAATCTTCTAGCAAATCCTTTTTATGTTCAATTCCCACCGAAAGCCTGATTAGATTATCTTTGATACCAAGTTTTTCTCTTTCCTTTGTTGGGATTGAACTATGAGTCATTTTTGCAGGATAGCAAACAAGCGATTCAATGCCCCCCAAGCTTTCAGCAAGGGTAAAAATCTTAAGTTTTGAAAGGAATTTCTCAACATTATCAAATCCACCATTTATTTCAAAACTTATCATCCCACTGTAACCTTGCATCTGATCTTTAGCAATTTTATAACCATCATTACTCTCAAGTCCAGGATAATATACTCTTTTAACTTTTGGATGCTTTTCCAGATGTTTTGCCAAATACAGTGCATTTTTCTCATGTTCTTTCATTCTAATTGCCAATGTTTTTATACCTCGTATTATTAACCAGCAATCCCATGGACTAGGTACTGCACCAGCAGCATTCTGATAAAATTTTAAACTTTTATAAATTTCTTCATTAGCAGTTATTACGGCGCCTCCAATTATGTCACTATGTCCTGAAATATATTTGGTTGTACTATGAACTACAATATCTGCTCCCAGATTTAATGGCTTTTGAAAATATGGGGTTGCAAACGTGTTATCTACAGCTAAAAGAACGTTATTTTTTTTTGATATTCTTGAAAGACTTTTGATATCTATTATTTTTAAAAGAGGATTTGTAGGAGTTTCAATCCAAATCAGTTTGGTATTCTTTCTTATAGATGATTCAAAATTATTGATTTCATCAATATTTATAAAACTTATCTCTAAACCCCATGGTTTAAATATTTTTTCTAGTAACCTATAAGTTCCACCATAAACCTCAGATCCTACAACCACATGGTCACCTTTTTTTAAAATTTGGAAAACTGCAGTTTCTGCAGCTAAACCTGATGCAAAAGCAAGACCGTATTTGCCTTCTTCTAATGCAGCAACAACATCTTCCAAAGCCTTTCTTGTTGGGTTACCTGTTCTTGAATATTCATATCCCTTATGTTTGCCAATAGCTTCTTGTTCGTATGTTGATGTTTGATAAACAGGTACTATTACAGCTCCTGTTGTTATATCTGGTTTTTGTCCGAAATGAATCGCTTTTGTTTCAAATCTCATTTTTATCCTCCAGTAACCAAAAATTGATTAAGTCTGTTCTGGTAATAACACCAACTGGCATATTTCTACTTGTAATAACTACACCCGAAGTATCAGTTAAAAGAATTCTATATACTTCGGAAATATCTAAATTTTCATCCACCTTCGGTAGTGGCTTACCCATTACCAAAATAATTTTTTGTTTTAAGAAATCTGCATCATCTTTAATTATTTTCATAAGTGAAGCTTCATTCAAGCTACCAACAAGATCATCATTGTCAATTACAGGCAACTGTGAAATATTATATTCTTTCATTAATTTTGCTGCATTTATCAATGGCTCTGATGAATGTATAGAAATAATCTTTGGAAAGTCAGTTTTGTTATTCAGGATATCTTTAATTCTTATCACTTTCACAACTTTATTTTCCAAAAAACCATTTTCCATCATCCACTTATCTGAAAATATTTTATTTATATAATTTCTTCCTGTATCTGGTAAAAGAGCTACAATATATTTTGGAGTTTCAAGCCTTTGAGCAAATTTTAAGGCAGCAGCCACTGCTGTGCCAGATGATCCACCCACAAGTAATCCTTCCTCCCTTGCCAGTGCTCTTGTAGTATTAAATGATTCCTTATCGCTTACTCTAATCATTTCATCGACTATCTGATTATTAAAGGTTTTTGGAATAAAATCTTCACCAATACCTTCAACTTTATAAGGTTTTGGTACATCTCCCGATAATATTGAACCTTCTGGATCTGCACCAATAATAATTATGTTTGGATTTTTTTCTTTTAAATATTTACCAACACCCGAAATAGTTCCCCCTGTACCAACTCCTGCCACAAAGGCTTCTACTTTGCCATCACTATCTTCCCAAATTTCGGGTCCAGTTGTTAAATAATGAGCAATTGGATTATATTTATTCATGAATTGGTTTGGTCTGAATGCACCTTTGATTTCTTTTGAAAGCCTTTCTGCTACTCCATTATAGCTTGCTGGTGAGTCAGGAGGAACAGAAGTTGGAGTTATTATAACCTCTGCTCCATAAGCTTTAAGTAGAGCTATTTTATCTTCACTCATTTTGTCAGGTAATACAAAAATGGTTCTGTATTTTTTTATTGAAGCTGCAATTGCTATGCCAATACCTGTATTTCCTGCAGTTGCTTCAATTATTGTGCCTCCTGGTTTTAAAAGTCCCTCTTTTTCTGCAGCTTCAATCATTGATATCCCAATTCTATCTTTAACACTTCCACCTGGATTAAAATATTCTACCTTAACATATATTTTTGATTTTATATTTTTAACGATGCTGTTTAACTTTACCAAAGGTGTTCTGCCAACAGTTTCAAGAATATTATTAAATTCGCGAGCCATAATTAATCTTTCCTTCCTAAAAAATAAGCTCGAACTTATTTTTATTTTTTAACTTAAAAATCAGATATAGTATATTTACATACCTGTACTTATCCTTGCAAATTCAAAGAATAAAAAAGAGAAAATAATTATCATAAAAATTGGTGCCAAAATGGAAATTACATTTTTCCTTCCAGGTTTAAAGTTCTTTAAAAGCAGCGAATTTGAAACTACAGAGATAGAACTTAATGCCATTGCCAGTCCAGCCAGTTCTGGTTTTAAAATTAATCCCAACCCTAAAAAAACCCTGGCAGCAATTGGTATCCCCATTACATTATAAAAAAGCGCAAAAAACATATTTTGCCTTATTTTACCCATAGTTTCTTTTGAAAGCTGGATTGCTTTTACAACATCGAGTAAATCATTTTTAATAATTACAATACCGCCAGCCTCAAGCGCAATATCTGTTCCGGAACCCATGGCTATACCGAGATTTGCCTGGGTAAGTGCAGGAGCATCATTTATTCCATCTCCCACCATTGCCACAATTTTTCCGCTCTCTTGAAGTTTTTTAACCTCATTTGCCTTATCTCCTGGTAAAACTTCTGCAAACACATTTGTAATACCCAATTCATCTGCTATAGCTTTAGCTGTTGCTGAATTGTCTCCAGTAATCATATAAATTTCCAAACCCATTTTTTTTAAGATTGATATGGCATTTTTAGAAGAATCTTTTACCTTGTCTGCAACTGCAATTAATCCTATTACCTCTGCATCAGAAGCCAGCAGCATTACAGTCTTGCCCCGCTCTTCCAATCTTGTAATTTTTTTATTGATTTTTTCTATACTTAAATTTGCTATTTCAGTTATTAATTTTCTATTTCCTAAATGAAATTTATTCCCTTCAATTTTTCCAGTCACTCCATAGCCTGGGATAGCTTCAAAATCATCAAGTTCTTTTAAATCCATTGATTTATCAGAACCATATTTAAATATCGCTTCAGCTAAAGGATGCTCAGAAGATTTTTCAATAGATGCAGCCAGTAATATTATTTCATCTTCATCATAATTTCCTAAGCTAACAACATCTGTTACCTCGGGTTTTCCCTTGGTGAGTGTACCTGTTTTATCAAAAATTATAGCCTTTATCTTTTCAGCAGCTTCCAGCGGCTCTCCACCTTTTATAAGGATTCCATGTTCTGCTCCCTTACCGGTACCCACCATAATCGCAGTTGGAGTGGCAAGTCCCAAAGCACAAGGGCAAGCTATAACTATTACTGCTGTGAAGGCCATCAGTGAGAAAGACAACCCACTTTTTAATACAAAAAACCATATTAAGAATGTAATAGAAGCAATACCAATAACTGCCGGTACAAACCATGCTGATATTCTGTCAGCGAAGCTTTGTATGGGTGCTTTTGAACCCTGGGCATCTTCAATAAGTTTTATTATCTGGGATAAAACTGTTTCAGAACCGATTTTTATAGCTTCAAACTCAAAACTGCCATTCTTATTTATTGTAGCTCCTATAACGTTGTCTCCGATTTTCTTCTCCACAGGTAGGCTCTCACCAGTGACCATTGATTCATCTACATATGAAGTACCACTAACTATTTTCCCATCAACCGGAATTTTTTCCCCTGGTCTAACTAATATTATGTCTCCATGAGCAACTTCATTTATAGGTATATCTACAGCCAGACCCTTTCTTATTATTCTTGCTGTTTTTGCCTGCAAACCCATTAATTTTTTTATTGAATATGATGTTTGACCCTTTGCTTTTTTCTCAAGCCACTTACCCAAAACGACAAATGTAATCAAAAAGGCTGCTGTTTCAAAATAAATGTCTGAAATTTTTAATCCTGATAATCCTATGAATGAATTATTAATTAAAACATAGGAAACATAGTTGTAAAGACTATAAAAAAATGCGACAGATGTACCAATAGCTATAAGACTATCCATATTAAAAGTTTTCATCCTGAGGCTGGACCATGCTCCCTTATAAAATCCCAGGCCTATTATAAACTGAACTGGGGTTGCCAGGATAAGGGAGATTAACGCAATATAAGGAGGGATAATTCCACTGCCTGGCAGCCATTTAAAAAAGTCAAGCAGCATAAAATAAAACATAGGAATCGACAGTATTAGGCCAAATAAGAATTTTTTTCTCAAGATTGAAATTTCTCTTATCTTTTTCTTATTTTCGAAGCCATCATCATTGTCTTTAATTAAATTAGCAGCATATCCAGCTTTTTTTATTACCTTTATAATACTATCAAGATTTACTACAGATTCGTCATATATAACTAAAGCTTTTTCTGAACCAAAATTAACACTCGCACTGTTAATACCCGGAATTTTTTTTAAAGTTCTTTCAATAATAGATGAGCAGGAAGCACAATGCATTCCGCTGATGGACAGAGAAACTCTTTTATTCTTTTCAATATTTGTTTTCATAAAATTTCTTCTTTTATTAAAATTTAAATTTTAAAAATTAGATTATTCCAAAATTTGTTTCTGATAAAGCATGCTTTATTTCATCCTTTGTTACCAATCTTTCAGAATTAATACAAGTTTCACCTGAGAGATTGACTTCAACACCTTTAATTCCAGCAATCTTTCCAATTTCAGATTTCACTAACTTTACACAGGCATTACATTTCAAACCACTTAAATTAATATTTAAACTAAACATGTTTGGCACCTCTTGCTAAAAATTTATAAATTATTTTAATACCTACTCCTAGGGTATAGGTAATATTAAAAATAATCAATACCTTTTTACACTTTTTTAATTTTTTTTATTCAACAACCAGGATACCCCTTGGCACTCCCATTGCGCATGTAATATAGTAAGAATTCTTTGAATTTGGTGTGAATTCAAAAACAATCGTCTTTCCTTTTTCAAGAAAAGCTGGTTCATTTACCAGACCGGGAATCATAATTGTGCTCATACACCCCTGTCCAGTTTCATTAACTTCTATAATAAAACGTACAGGTTTATTTACTTTCACAGTAAATTTATATGGTGAGATGTCTTTATAGGAGGAAATATAAGTCGTCTTAATAACTTGTAGTTTAGAATCTCCATTATCCACTACGGTGGTATCCACTGCAGTTGTATCCTCTACGGTAGTGTTTGTCGTTTCTTTCTGGTCATCCTGAGAAGTAGTGGTTGTGGTGTCTGCAGCAATAGAACTATCAGAATTATTATTTGTTGTTGTTGTGTTATTGTCTGAAATACTTTCTTCACTTTTCAGGTTGTTATCATCTATTATTATAAATTTTCCAGTATACATTCCCATCAAACACGCAAACTTAACTTCACCTGTATTTTTAGGTGTAAATTCAATAACATTTTCCCCCGAGTTTAAATATTTTTTAATTCCAAGTTTGGGGGAAATTATACTACTTGAACAAGAATTTGGTTCTTTTGCATCTATGATCCATTTGACAGGAATATCTTTTACAATAATAAATCTGTTAGGGCTGTATCCATTAAAAGATTGGGTCATTCGAATTACTTGAAAACCATCTTCAATGGATGCCGTAACACTATTTTCATAATCAATATTAGATTTGTTTATACTTGAAATTCCACCAAATCCTGTTAGATTATAGCCATTTGAAATGTTAAACACCGCTAAAAAAATTATCAGAACACCGGTAAATTTGAAAAACGTCTTAGCAAAATTGCCTTTTACTGCTACAGTTAACCCACCTATACTTAATAGACCAGGGGTCGTACCAAGCGCAAATGTTGCCATTATTAATCCACCTGCAATAAAATTACCTGTAGTCATTGCAAATAACTGCATTACCTGTGTAAAACCACAAGGAAGGAAAAAAGTCAGCCCCCCCGTTATAAGAGAATTAAGATGAGTATATTTTTTATTGTTAAATTTATTTAACCCCAGTAATTTACTTAATTTCGATGGTAAAGTGATGCTGTAATTTGAGATCTTTGGAAACATTTCTGTTAGTTGAACACCCAATAAAAACATTACTACGCCAACAACAATAATAAGAATACCCAATACTGTTCCTGACAGTAGAAAAGTTTTTCCAATTAAACCAATTAAACCTCCAAATAAAAAGAATAATACAATCCTGCCAAGATTAAAAAACAAATGAGGAGTGAATTTTTGAAAAATTGTCTGATTGGAAAAATTTTCAGCATGTCTTGCTGAAACTCCCAAGACTAATCCCCCAACAAGCACCATACATGTTGAAAGACCAGCAGTGATACCTACAAGTAAAACAGTTATCAAGCTGGATGGATTGGCGGATTGGTTAAAACTTAGATTAAGCAATCCAAATTTTTTTACCACAGCAAAAAGGATTATTACAATTGCAAGAGAAAAAAATACATCTCTATAAACTTTTGGATCCTTATTTATCCATGGTTTAGCTTCATTTTTCCCAATCTCATAACCCGCTTTTATAATAGCTTTATGTATTATTTTATCATCTATTACTTTTTTACTATAAATTTCAGCATAACCATTTCTATAGCTGACTTTTACATCAACAGCTACTTTGATTTTTCTTATAGCTTCTTCAACCAGTAATTCGCATGACCTGCAATGCATCCCTTTTATATAAATAATTTTTTTATTTATAACTTTCTCCAAATTAAAGTATTGTTTTTATTTGTTTGATAATTTCGTGACCCTTAAAATCTCCTGGATCATTTTCTGTTTTCTTTCTTCATTGCTGGTATTCATAGCATTTTTAAAACAGGTATTCAAATGGCCCTCCATAAGCATTTGATGAGCAGATTTTAAAAGGCCAATAACTGCTAAATTCTGCTGCATTATATCAATACAATAATCACTGTTTTCAATCATTTTTATTATTTTATCAATATGACTTCTTGCTTTTTTAAAGTTGATGATTGTTTTTTCGTGTTTAATATCCATTTTTCCTCCAATATTTATATTGATTTTTATACCTATATCTATGGTATAGGTATAATTTGAATTATGTTATATTAATATAAAACTATTGTAAATACAAATAAGAAATACAGTGCTGTTATTCCTGGAATTCTTAAATTATTCTTTATAATAAAAACTGGAAGTTGAGTATCCAGGGGTATTATTGGTCTAAGCAGACCATTCCTGTAATATATCCTATGATCGCCCTCTTCCCTAACAAAATAACATCCAATGTATAAAAGAAATTTTTCAAATTTCTTCCAAGGTATTGGAGTTATTCTTGGCATTATATCCTCACAGGGATTGTTTCGTTACTTACAACTATTGGTGGATGCCACTCGTTATTGATTTTAGTCCATCCTGATTCTTCTAAAATTTCATCAAAAGTGCCTTTTTAAAAACTCTCCTGAATAAATAAATTGATTAGATTTGAAAAATTTTTTCTAACCTGGTTAAAGTTTTTCCAGAGGTCGATAGGTCTACTGCTGGAATATAAGCAATTGACATAATCTGATTATTAAGTATGCTATTATTACGATATTAAATGAAGGAGGTTTTATGAGAGTGCTTAGACAAATATTTCTTTGGGGAGGACTCGCCTGTTTTATTATCTTTTTTGCTTTTGCTTTTTTGGCTGGTGCCAGTTATAACGGGAAAGCAATGTTGCCAGGAATCTATGGTACGAACAGTGTGATGTGGGGCTTTTTTGCTATTATTGCTGTGATCTTATTTATTATAGGTCTGGTTATGACTATTGTTAATGCGGTAAAAAATCGAAAATCTAAATAACAGTTACTAAAACTAAACACAATATACCACTAGGAGCCTGTCCGAGGACAAATATTTTTAAGTTAGAACCACAATATACCGTGTCTAACAGCAGACTGCTATACTGTATGTGGTATGTAAAAAACTTAGATTCTTATTCTCGGACAAGCTCCTAGATTTGAATAATATTTTAAATATCTACCCACTCTTACCGGTTTCTTATTCAATTTTTTAATAGGGATTATAAATTCCGGCATGAATTCCTGTATTATATTTACGTGGAGCAAGTTCTTATAAATATAAATTTCAAAATACAAAGCCGAGAAAATAATAGATAAATATATGGAATGACTTTTATCATCTAAACTCAATGAGACTTGTATCAGTTCTTTTTCTCCTGTCTCTTTTTTTACAATAAAATCAACTTCTAGATTATTTTTTGTGTTATAAAAATTAATATATCATTAAAAGTATTAATTAAAGTTAAAATATTAATATTGATATAAGTTTTATAATATGTGGGGTGAACCCCTCCAATTAGACACATAATATAGATAATAACGATAAAGCAAAAGGTGCTGGTATAAAAAACAAACCGAAAAAGCAAATGACCCAGGATCAATTATTAGATTGGATTTTCTTTATTTTATTTCAGGGTAAAAATCACCGTAACCGGTATCATTACTTCTTTTTCGATAGTTGATGTATCATAGGTTCCCCAGTCTGAGACTTCTGTAGAATTGACTGGCAGAACCTGAACCACTCCAAGATTTGCGGATTTTATTACTCCTATTTTCTTGCCGCTGCCTTCAGCAATCTTCTGAGCTCTTAACTTGGCGTCATTTATTGCATCCGGGATTAATTCAATGCGAAGTTCCGGA
>Ga0180009_10007195_pt1 | contig 11449 bp, 12 predicted proteins | sample OS_PC_MetaG_FD_123537 | JGI IMG/M metagenome (GOLD analysis project Ga0180009, IMG submission 123537) | Groundwater microbial communities from the Aspo Hard Rock Laboratory (HRL) deep subsurface site, Sweden - OS_PC_MetaG | ecosystem: Environmental > Aquatic > Deep subsurface > Groundwater...
AAATACCGAACCCTTTTTGGATAAGATCAACCCTGAAGTCGTCATCATTTCATCCGGCCAAAAAAGCAGATTCGGATTTCCCCACCAACCGGTCCTGGATCGCTACAGGAAACGGGGATTCCGCATTTTTAATACTGGCCTTCACGGTGCCGTCATCATGACGACGGACGGTCGCTCGCTTACTGTCAGACCGACGGTAATCGATTAACCCGGATTTCACATTAAGATACAGACGTTCTTATCACGAAAGCACGAAAGTGAGAAAACACGAAAAATAAAGGCAGAGCCTGTTAAAGACCCTGGCTCTGCTGTGGAGTTTATTTCCCAGTTTTATGTAGCAAATTACCCAATGTAAAAGATTTCATGTGTTTTGGACAGATTCTTGACGAGTCGAACCTGAAAAGGTAAACAATGAAAGGCCGCCTGTTTCGCGGGAAATGATCACAGGCAGAAAAGGAGAGCATCATGACCAATCTGCTGTGGGAACCTTCAGAGGAAAGAATTCGCAATACAAACATGTACCGCTTCATGAACTTTATCAACGCAAGGTACGGTCAACGTTTAACCGAATACAGCGCTCTTTATCAGTGGTCCATTGATCATATTCCCGATTTCTGGGCGGCAATGTGGGACTTTGCAGAAATTATCGCTTCAAAGCCCTATGACCAGGTCGTAGACGATCTCGGCAAAATGCCCGGCGCCAGGTGGTTTTCGGGAGCCCGGCTCAATTTCGCCGAAAACCTTTTGCGATACCGGGACGATCGGACCGCTCTGATTTTCAAGGGTGAAGATCAGGATGTCACCCGAACGACGTATGCCGCGCTGTACGATGAGGTGGCGCGTTGCGCCCAATCACTAAAGGCAGCCGGTGTCCGGCCCGGTGACCGGGTGGTCGGATTTGTGCCGAATATGCCGGAGAGCATTATCGCCATGCTGGCCGCCGTCAGTCTGGGCGCAACCTGGTCTTCCTGCTCCCCCGATTTCGGGATCAAGGGCGTGCTTGATCGCTTCGGCCAGATCAAGCCCAAAGTTCTGTTTACGGCCGACGGTTATTTTTTCAAGGGCAAACGCCTTGATAGTCTTGAGCGCATTGCCGACATCCTGAAAGAACTGCCTTCCATTGAAAAAGTGGTCGTGGTGCCGTATACCGAAAAAGATCCGGATATCAGCAAGATACCCCATGCCGTCCTTTTTAAGGATTTTAAATCTTCGGAATCTGATCCTGAGATTGAATTCGAGCAGCTGCCCTTTGATCATCCACTTTATATCATGTATTCGTCCGGAACTACCGGGCTTCCGAAATGCATGGTGCAAAGCGCCGGAGGGATCCTGATCCATCATTTGAAAGAACTTGTGCTGCATACCGACTTAAAACGCGAGGATACGATTTTTTACTTTACCACCTGCGGGTGGATGATGTGGAACTGGCTGACCAGTTCTCTGGCAGTGGGCGCAACCCTTGTGCTTTACGACGGCAATGCCTTTTATCCCAATCAGGGAGTACTCTGGGATCTGGCGCAAAACGAAAAAATTACGATTTTCGGGACCAGCGCCGGCTATATTGCCGCCCTTCAGGCTGCCGGTGTAAAACCCGGCAGCACGTACAACCTTTCCGCGCTCAAAGCGGTACTGTCCACCGGGTCGCCGCTTTCAATGGAAGGTTTTGAATATATTTACAGGGAAGTCAAAGCGGATCTTCAACTAGCCTCTATTTCCGGGGGCACGGACCTCAACGGTTGCTTTGCCCTGGGCAATCCCATGGGGCCGGTATATTCCGGTGAACTGCAGTGTCGGGGTCTGGCCATGAAAGTGATGGCATTTGACGAGGAGGGAAAGCCGGTCGTCAATCAGCAGGGAGAACTGGTATGCACGGCTCCCTTTCCTTCCATGCCGATTTACTTCTGGAATGATCCGAACCATACGAAATACCACGAGGCCTATTTTAACGTGTATCCCAATGTCTGGCGGCATGGAGACTATATCGTCGTTACCGAGCGGGGCGGTGTGATCATCTACGGACGCTCGGATGCCACCCTGAACCCCGGCGGCGTGCGGATTGGAACCGCCGAGATCTATCGCCAGATGGACCGCCTAAAGGAAGTCGCGGACTGCCTTGTTGTCGGGCAGAACCGGAAAAACGATATCCGTGTTATTCTCTTTGTGCAAATGGCCGCAGGGTATGAGCTGACCGAAGATCTTATCGCAAAGATCAAACATACCATTCGCGTCAATGCTTCCCCCAGACATGTGCCCGCCAAGATCCTGGCCGTGCCGGATATACCGTATACGCTCAATATGAAAAAGGTCGAGCTGGCGGTCAAGAAAGTTATTCACAACCAGCCGGTGTTAAACAAGGATGCGCTCAGGAATCCGACAGCACTTAACTGTTTTGTGAATATTAAAGAACTCCAGGAAGACTAACTCCCAAAATTTCGTGAACAATGCTGAGAGAAGGTGAGATGATGCCGAAGATTGCAGCGATCTATGGAAGTCCCCGGCGAAAAGGGAACACCGCGATGTTATTGAAGCAGGCTGTTCAGGGCGCCAAGGATGCCGGCGCCCAGGTTGCAGAAATCGTTTTGCGGGATTTAAAAATGTCGCCCTGTCTTGAAATCTACGGGTGCAAGGAGAACGGCCGGTGTGTCATCCAGGATGATTTTCACAAGGTCATTGACCTGCTGCTGGCCTCCCAGGGGGTCATGCTGGCCTCCCCGATCTTTTTTTACACCGTCAGTGCCCACACCAAAATCCTGATGGACCGCTGCCAGTCTCTATGGGTCAAAAAGTACTGGATCGATAAAGTTCCGTTCGGTCAAAAAGAAGCCAAACGAAAGGGGCTTTTCATTTCCGTAGGTGCCACCAAAGGGAAAAAACTGTTTGACGGCACCCTTCTTACCATCAAGTACTTTTTTGATGTTCTCGATATGGAACTCTGGCGGTCATTGCTGTATCGAAGCCTTGATTTTGAAGGCGACATTTTAAAGCATCCCCAACATCTTGAGGAAGCCTATCAAGCCGGTCAAGCGCTGGCCAAGGCCATTTAACCCGAAATTCTAATTTCCACTTAAGTTTTTAGTACAAACATCCGATATAATATCGAGATATAGGGAGAAACACGATGATATTTTCAGTTTCAAGTTCGTTGTCAGCCATAAAAGCCTATGGTGTTAAGATGGGTGTGAGCGCCGATAACGTGGCAAATGCGGAAACCGATGAATACAAGAAGCGCCGCGTTATATTCAAAGAAGGTGTTCGGAATGATGTTCAGGTGGAGATAGAAAAGGTGGATACACCGGGCCCCATCGTTTCCGAAGCAAACAATGGCCAAGTAACGGAGAAAGAATTGTCCAACGTGGACTTAACCGAAGAGATCCCGCAGGCCATACTGACTCAAAGAGGTTTTGAGGTTAATCTAAAAACACTCCAGACCTTGGACGAAATGACCGGGACGGTCATTGATATGTTTGAATGACGTTTATGTGAACGTCTCCGGGTTACACCTCAATTTGAGCGCTGCAGCTCATAAAATCGGCGGCAAACCCATCCTGAATTTCTTCCTCTTTGCCGAACTCCGAAACATCCGTTGCTACATTTTTCCCGAGTCCGTATTCAACATTCCAGCCCTTTTTTTTCAAAAGTTCAACCACTTTTTGCGCTTGCTCTTTGGTAACGTTATCCCCTATGTTCTGTTCGGCGATAAAAAATTTCATTTTTCAATCCTTTCCCATATTCATTACTTTTTGAAATATACCTTGGTACGGACCTTCAAGATTTTCTATTGCGATCACTTTTTCCGGCATAAGCGGCTCCCTAGGCGTTCACTGGCGCGGCATCGACAAAAAATTCTCTATTTTAAGATAATCGTTTTTTTCAAAGATGCAAATGGAATTTATGATGTCTTTAAAGTGCTCAAAACTGTTGATAAAAATCATATCTACTGTAATAACATGGTGAAGTTGAGTAACATGATAATGTTTCATTTTCGCTTTGTTTGGTAATATTGATGTCATAATAACCACTAAACTCAAGGTAATGCCATGCTTGCCGAACTTTCGGGCCAGATAGAGAGAATAACGTATACCAATGAAGAAAACGGCTTTACCATCGCCAAAGTAAAGGTTCAGGGCCGGCGGGACCTGGTGACCGTGGTTGGCACTATCATGGCAGCGACTCCCGGCGAAACCCTTACGATGCAGGGAGAGTGGACCCATCATCCCAAGTTTGGCGAGCAGTTCAAGGTGGTTGCGTACAAGACCGTGATTCCGGCGACAGTCCATGGCATTCAAAAATATCTGGGTTCAGGTCTCATCAAAGGGCTCGGTCCTGTCATGGCCGGCCGCATCGTTAAAAAATTCGGTAAAAAAACCCTGGAGGTCATCGAAGGCGATATCGAAAAGCTGACCGACATTGAAGGGATCGGACCAAAACGGATTAAAATGATCCGCAACGCCTGGGAAGAACAAAAAGACATCCGGGATGTCATGCTTTTTCTGCAATCTCACGGCATCAGTTCCGGCTATGCGACCAAGATATTCAAGCAGTACAAAAACAGATCCATCCAAGTGGTGACAGAAAACCCCTTTCGGCTGGCAACGGACATTTTCGGGATCGGTTTTGTCATTGCCGATCGTATCGCCGAAAAATTAGGATTTCCCAAATTTTCCCCCTTAAGGGTTGCAGCCGGTATACTCTATGTTCTCGGTCGGCTTGCAGACGAAGGGCATGTCTATTATCCCTATGAGCCACTGGTGGTAAAGAGCATGGAGATACTGGGCGTTGACAGGGAAGTGGTTGTCGAGGCTGTCGGCAACATTGCGGCTGAAAGAAAAATCATTATTGAAGACCTGAATGAAAAGGTCGAAGAATTTAAGGAAAACAACAAAGCCGTCTACCTGGCCAGGTTTCATCGATGTGAAACCACTATCGCCGGCCGATTAAAAATGTTGATCGATGCGCCGAAATCGATCGGCAAGATCGAAAGGGACAGCGCCGTCCAATGGGTTCAACAGCATCTCGATATAACCTTGGCGGAAAATCAGATTGCGGCCATACGGTGCGCCCTTGAACACAAGGTTATGGTCCTTACCGGTGGACCCGGTACAGGTAAAACCACCATTATCCATGCAATCCTGAAAATCTTTTCCAGATTCAAAGTAAAAGCGATGCTGGCTGCGCCCACGGGCAGGGCTGCGAAACGGATGAGTGAAGCCACCGGCCATGAGGCCAAGACCATCCACCGGTTGCTGGAATATAGTCTAACAAAAGGAGGCTTTCAAAGGAACGAGGAAAAACCGCTGGATTGCGATCTGATCATCATCGATGAAGCCTCGATGATCGATACGATTCTGATGCATCACCTTTTAATGGCCGTACATTTCAAAACGACGTTAATTCTTGTCGGCGATGTGAATCAGCTCCCTTCCGTGGGGGCGGGAAACGTTCTTAAAGACATCATTGCCTCCGGAGCTGTACCGGTGGTTGAACTCAACCGGATCTTCCGTCAAGCCCGAGCAAGCCGAATCATCGTTAATGCCCATCGAATCAACAGCGGGGAGCTTCCCTTTACGGAAAGCGATGGGCCTGATACCGATTTTTATTTTATCGAGCAGGAAGATCCCCAAAAAGTTCTGGAAATAATACTTGAGCTGACCAAAACGCGGATACCCCGCCGCTTCGGTTTTGATCCGGTTGACGACATTCAGGTGTTATCGCCCATGCACCGGGGGATCGTGGGGGCCGAAAATCTCAACGCCCAGTTGCAAAAGGCACTGAACCCGGGCCAGGACGGCATTATGCGCGGCGGCTGGAATTATCGGGTCAATGATAAAGTCATGCAGATCAGAAACAATTATGACAAGGAGGTTTTTAACGGTGACATTGGAAAAATTGTCGGGATTCAACCCGATGATCATGAAGTCATCATCAACTTTGACGGCCGGGATGTTGCCTACGACTTTTCGGAGATAGATGAGATCGTTCTGGCCTATGCCGTTTCGGTGCACAAGTCACAAGGTTCCGAATACCCGGCCGTGGTGATCCCCATACTGACTCAGCATTATATGCTCTTGCAGCGCAACCTGATTTACACGGCCGTTACCCGGGGACGGGAATTGGTTGTGCTGATCGGCACCAAAAGAGCTCTCGCCATCGCCATCAATAACGACAAGCCGCATAAGCGATACACGTATTTACGCTACCGGCTGAGCTGATGTTTTTTTTAGCGTCCCGCCCTGGACCGTTACAGGGCGGGGAGGCGAGATTTCGCTAGCTCTTGCTGGAGGTTATGGTTTGAAAAGAAGTGACCTGCTGCTTGACTTTTGTGCTTTTGCACTTTGGACACCGGAATTTTGTCTTTTCATACTCCGAGATTTTCATTATCAGGGTAAAAGGCTTGTTACACTTTTCACAGATGAATTCATATGTTGGCATGGTTGACCTCCTTTTACGAAATGAGATTCTTTCTACTGAGTCGATATTTGATCTGTGTCCGCTCCGAAAATGTCTATCCTGATCGTGAAAAATCCAGATTGATTATCTTCTTATATAACGATTTTTGACCGGATTATCAATATATTTTCAAGGGTCGATAAATGTTGCTCGACCCCTGGTATGTGCGTTCAAGAAAATTTTAAGCGTACATACATTATCCATCAATAGTTCGATTGACTCCCTCTTCAAGCGGAGTGGCGGCTCAACCGAACCGGCTGGGCAGCAACGAGCTGATTCGGTATAACCTGCGCATAATTTGTGCCTCAAACAAGGATCTTAGGGCCGAAATACATAAGGGAAATTTCCGGGAAGATCTTTTCTTCAGGCTTTTTTCGGTGGAGATTCGCCTGCCGGCGCTCAGGGAAAGAAAGGGGGATATCGTCCCTTTATCCATGTCATTTTTGGAAGATATCTCCAACCTTTTTAATAAAAAGATTGCCGGGTTTTCTCCGGAAGTCCTGAATGTGTTTGAAAACTACAGTTGGCCTGGAAACATCCGCCAACTGCGGCGGGAGATTGAGCGGCTGGTGGCCTTAACGCCACAGGGTGAATTGATATCCCCGGACAAATGTTCCCCGGAGCTTCTGACGCCACCGAATCAAACTCTACCGGAGAGCGTGCGCCTGGACGACTCGCTTGGGCACCAGGTTCAGCTGCTGGAAACCAGGCTGATTGCCAAAGCGTTGCAGGAAACCGCCGGCAACAGGTTAAAGGCAGCGACGCTGCTGGGAATAACACGGCAGGGACTGTATAAAAAAATGAAACGATATCAGATTGCGCATTAATCTGATTCCGCAGTTTTGATGGTTGCTTTCATGCCTTTCTTTATTAATTTTGCCAGCCTGTTGTTTACCCTGACCATAGCATAGGAGGCTGAAGTCTGGCGAACATCGCCGCAGGTGATTTTTTCCCCTGTAAATGAATAGAAACAAACTTCGGCTCCAAAGACAAAACCGGCTTCCTTGCCTTGGTCAATATAGACATGCCCTTCATGGGTATCAACCCTTGTTACCTCGGCCGCAAAAGCAACGCCGCCGGCAAAGGTGACTGCGATTGTTATCGCTGTTACCAAAAAGAAAAATGCTTTGATTTTTTGCATATCATCCTCCAAGATGTCATCTTTTGCAAAACAGCACCGTCACCCTAAGCCAGATCCGCCGCAGGCAAAGAACCAACAAATATTTGCCACGAAGGCACTAAGTGCTATATTTCGTAAATACAATGACGTATGTTATGACATGCCGCCGCATTCATTGTAGCGAAGGGTCCTAAAAGTGACTAAAGTTTGAAGTGAGCTAAAGTGAGCTAAAATTAAGGTATTCTGTAAATTTTATATGAATAGATGGAGCAAAGCGACACCTTAACTTTAGGCACTTTAGATCACTTTAGTCACTTCAAACTTATAACTAAAGTAAATTATACGTAATCGTATTTATGAAATACTGTACTAAGGCACAAATATTTTTTTTGTCTTCGTGTCTTGGTGTCTTCGTGGTAGAATGAAAATAAGTTATGCCATAAGAGCAAAAAATTCACCGTTACAGATAAAGCTGAAACCCTAGCATATTAGAAACTATACCATGAAAAAGCAAACTTTTGGAAGAAATTATAAAAGTAAGCGGCAGGGTCGCCCTCATGGAAAAGAAAATCCCCCGGTTGATAGGATTCCCTGACGGCGATGCCCATCACATCCTTTACAAAATCTCTGCTCATTCCCCAAAAAAGGTCTGCTTGCTGGATATACATGGCTCGCCTCCTTTCAATTTTGAAAATATGTTTGCACGATCTGCCTGGCAAGCTCCATGGAGCAGGTGAATGCCGGCGAGACCGGATTCAAGATGTGGACAACCTCGCCGTCTTGACGCACCAGAAAATCCATCACCATTTCCTTGGTGTTCCAATCAACAAGCTGGGCGCGAATCCCCACCTTGTTGCTCGGTTCAATATCCTCGGGACGGAGGCGCTTGACAAGCTTGCCGGCATCCCGGAAAAAAACCGAAGAGACATATTTTATAGGCTCGCTGACGGCCACGGTGCGGAATTTGGGGTTGGTACAAAAAAGGACCATGTCGGACAGGGCGATCGAGAGACCTTCCGGGTCGATACCCGCAAAAATCCCGTAGTTTTCGCGGCCAAAGGCCGGTATGGCGGTGGGGCCGATGTAAACATCGCCGTGGGCACTGCGGGTAAAATGCACGCCCAGAAAGGGATTGCGGATGTCCGGTACCGGATAGATATTGCCGTTGACGGTATAGGGCGCGGTCTTTTTCAGCTTGCGGTAGATGCCCTTGAAGGGGATCAGGCGATAACGATGGCTCAGACCGAAGGCCCGGGCCACCCGGTCGCAGTAGGCCCCGGCCGCGTTGACGCAGCGGGAAAAGGCAATGTTTCCGCGCGTGGTTACGGCCGTAAGGCTGCCGGCAAGACCGGTTAAACGGCAGTTGGTGAAAATCTTTACCTTGGCGCTGCCGACCAGTTCTTTTTGGATACTCTTTAGAACCGCTTTGGGGTCCACCTGGGCGGTGTAGTGCGAAAACAGGGCCTTGCTTGCGGTTTTGGCGTTGGGCTCGATTGCGGCCAGTTGCTTTTCGTCGATGATCTCAACCCTGGCGCCGTTTGCCGTTGCCCGCCGGTAAAGCTCTGCGAGCATGGGTATCTCGGAGGCGTTGCGGGTAACGATGACTTTGCCCTTTTCAAGCAGCGGCAGCCCTTTTTCCTTACAGTAGGCCCGCATCAGAAAATTGCCCTTCAGACACATTTTTGCCTTGAGGCTTTCGGGGGCATAGTAGATGCCCGCATGCAGGACGCCGCTGTTGCGGCCGGAAGCATGCAACCCAAGCTCCGGTTCCTTTTCGATGATGACGATTTCCTCATATCCTCGGGCAATCAGCTCCCTTGCCAGGGTCAGCCCGATGATGCCTGCGCCCACGATCAAGATATCGGTTTTATCCGGAAGCAAAATCATCCTCCACCAAAGTGCCTGTCAGACAACTCCTTATTCATCACCATAAATTTGTAAATCCGGATAATGAGTTTTTGCACATTCAGGACAAATGCTGTGGCTGATATCAGCTTCGGAATACTTATGGATATAAATATCAACCTGTTCCCAATAGCCCTTGTCATCACGGATTTTTTTACAGAAGGAGCAGAGCGGCAATATGCCTCTCAAGGTTTTAATTTCATTTAAAGTTTGTTTAAGTTTGATTATGAGTTCTTCCTTTTCGGTCTCGGCCTTCTTTCTGGCTGTGATATCGCGTATAAGCCCGTCATAAGCAATCAGTTGATTTTGCTTGTCATAGCGTCGAACGATAGTATTTTGTACCCATCTGATCAAGCCGTCCTTATGGTAGATTCTGTGTTCAAGAACAGAAGAGTCTTGTCCAGCGAGTATGTCAGAAATTTGTACTAAAACGCTGTTCCGATCTTCCTCATGGATCATATTCAACCACAGATAGGGGTCAGCGTCATATTCGTCAGCGGAAAATCCTGTAACCCCCGGGCATGCTTGGCTATGTGTTGTCTTGGTAACAACGCCGTTCTCTATCGTAACAGTGTATGTATAATCAGTCACAGCTTTAAGGAGTTCGTCATATCTCCTTTCACAATTTTCCAAAGCAAGCTTAAGATCATTTTGCTCTGTAATTTGACTGTTAGAGTGTGTCATCTATGCCTGCCATATTCGATATAATGGGTGGCGAGTGGCTTTAACCCGAAAATTTCATGGAAATTTTTCACCCTTTGGGTTAGCCCCGCATTCCAGGTTTCTGTTCAGTCGGGACTGACATTCTTTACTTTATACTTTATAATGGATATCATATGAAACCGGCAACTGCAAAAACATTTTATGCAATCTTCGGGCCAAGGGTATTTCATTAATCCGTCAGGATTGCGACGCCCGGCGGCGGGTACGGCCCGGTTAAGGGCTAGCGGGGCGGCAGGAAGTCCTGCAAATTGATGACCTTTTCGCCCTTGGCGGCGGCCTTCACGCTTTCCCAGGTTCCGCGCACTTTGGCCTTGCGGAGTTCGTTGACGACGCTTTGGAGTTCAGGGCTGTTTTCGATCAGCGTTTTGATTTGATCTTCAAGCGCTTTCCAGCGTGCGTCCAGGTCTTGGGTATCCAGTTCAAAATTTCCTAGAGATGACAGCACCGCGCCCAAATGAGACAGCAACCCGAAATGGGTGGTATTCTGGAGGTAATACGGGCAATGGCACCAAAGGCTGATGCATTCAAAACCCCGTTTGACGCCTTCGGATTGTATCGTGGAATGAATGGCGCTGGGGCCCTGATAGGAAACCGGAACGATATTTTGTTGTTTCAGCCTGGAAAAGACTTCCGGATTTGAGGCAATCCCTGAAATAATCCTGTCCGTATGCACCACGTTGTCATACATGCTGCCCAGAGTGATGACGGTTTCAACGCCGAGTTTGCGGCAAAGGGAAAACAGTTCATCGGCAAAACGATACCACTGAAGGCTGGGCTCACCGGCTTCCAGGATAACAAGATCGACGGTGCCGGAGTCGTTGCGGGCGGCATAAAAGGAGCCGCCCGGCGGCGTCAGTCGCTTCAGCGTTCCGGCGACGATATCCACCTCGGGACGGTTGACATCATAATGGTAAAATACATCCGGATTGATGTCGGCAAACGCTTGCGCTTTAAATTTAGCGATTAAGTAGGCTGCCATGCCTTTGGAAATCCCCAGCGCATTTCCCCAGCCGTCAAACCCCGCGATCAGAAGCGGCGCTTTCAGTTCCGGCAATTTGGTCACATGAATTCCCCGTGCCTCCATACCCATAATTTGACATTCAGGCGACACAAAGTCAAGGTGATCGTTTTTCCTCACTGATGACGGCCGTACCGCACTTGATGTGAGGCTCGAAGCGGAAACCGTTTGGCTCAGTCTCAACCAAATGACGGATTTGTTCCAGCACACTGGAGCGCCTCGACTTTATCAGATCC
>Ga0180009_10007196_pt1 | contig 11449 bp, 5 predicted proteins | sample OS_PC_MetaG_FD_123537 | JGI IMG/M metagenome (GOLD analysis project Ga0180009, IMG submission 123537) | Groundwater microbial communities from the Aspo Hard Rock Laboratory (HRL) deep subsurface site, Sweden - OS_PC_MetaG | ecosystem: Environmental > Aquatic > Deep subsurface > Groundwater...
AGTGGACCTGTTGGTGGGCGACCTGGCGCTGGTGGCCAACCTCTCGGGCTGGTCCGTGTGTCAGGTGCTCGACGTGTGGCGTTCGGACCGGGCCATTTCCTTGGCCACCGAGCATGTGGCCGGCCTGACCCTCGCCGACGGTCTCAGACGCGCGGCCGATCAGGGCCGGCCTCTGGTGCTGCCGGTGGCCCTTTCCGTGGCCCTGGAGGTGGCACGCGCCCTGGAGCGCGCCCACACCCCCTCGGAGACGGGCGCGGTGATCCACGGCGACCTGCGGCCGGAGTTTGTGCTCATCGACTACAATGGCGCGGTGCGCGTCACCGGCTTCGGATTCGGCCGATTCCTGCCCTTGGTCAACGCCGACGGTCGGTGGTGCACCTGGCAGGGGCGCTGCTACCAACCTCCCGAGCGGCTGGAGACTGCGCAGCTCCGCCCGACCGTGGACGTCTTCTCCCTCGGAGCGCTCCTGGCCGAGATGGCCACAGGCCAGCCCCCCTACGGCAGTGACGATCCGGTGGTGCTCCTGGAGAGGTTGCGCACCGGAGCGCCTCCCCTGACCGATGGCATCGACGCCCTCCCCAAGGACGTAGTCAGAGTCATCGAGCGCGCCTGTGCGCCGCGACCTGGGGACCGCTTCGGGACCGTGGAGGAGATGGCCACAGAGATCGCCAAGCTGCTCTTCATGCGGAGCAAGGTGGGGTCCAACGCACCCCTCATCCGCGAAGCATTAGGCGCGGTCCACACGCCTCCGTCGTTGAACGACCACACCCTGGAGCACAGCCTGGAGCTCGACACCCCGGAGTCCACCGAGCCCGCGCGCTCCCTGGTGCGCCCCCCACCGGGAGCGGCGGATGTGCCCCTGGTGGGCCGCGAAGGGGCGCTGCGCAAGGTCGGCGTGGCCGTGGCCAGCGCCATGGGCGGTCGAGGATGCTCGCTGTTGCTGGCGGGGCAACCCGGCATGGGGCGCTCCCGCATGATCGCCGAGGTGGCCCAGCGCACCGCGACCCTGGAAAAAAAGCTGGCCTGGCTCTCGGTACAGTCACGCCCCGATGAACACGCCGTGCGCTACTCGACGTTGCTGCGATTGCTCGCGTCGGCCATCGGGCTGGACCCGGCCGGGGACCCGGCGCGCATCGCCGACAAAATCGACCGGCTGCGTGCGTTCGGCTTGCGGGACCAGGCCCTCGCCGCCATTCGTGGGCTCATCGGTGCGGGCGAGATGCCCGATCCGGCCCGGGTGGCGGGGCTCATGGGCCATGCCCTGAGGCAGTGCGTATCCAGCCTCAGCTGGGAGCACCCCACCATCATCGCCTGGGACGACCTCCAGTGGTCGGACCCCGATTCGCTGAGCTGTCTGTCCCAATTGCTCGAGGAGTTGCCTTCCCTGCCCGTGGTGGCGCTACTCACGGCCACACCCGAATTTCTCCCGCCCTGGCCCGAGCAGCGGGTGGAGCTCATGCAGCTTGCACCCCTGTCCAGGGAAGAGACCGCCAAGCTCATCGTGGCGTTGGTCACGGACGCCGACCGCGTCAACGCCGAGCTGCTCGGTGCCCTGAGCCTCCGTTCCGATGGCAACCCGCTGCTGGTGGAGGAGCTCATGATGCACCTCCTGTCCGGCGACCAACTCGAGCTCGCGGATGGGGAGCTGGGGTTCGGTGCGGGCCGTTCGACTACCCTGCCCACCCTGGAGGAGGTCGTTCAGACCCGCCTCATGCGATTGGCGCCCGAGGTGCGCCCCCTCGCCCTGGCTTCGGCGCTGGCGGGGCCGGCCCTCAACGACAAGGTACTCGCCCGGGCTTCGGGCCTCGACGTCGGCACCGTGAGGCTCACCCTCGAGGAGCTGGCCGACTACCACCGCCTGCTTTGGCGGACTCCTGCCGGTCTCTGCTTCCCCCACGAACGCCTACGCAAGGCAGTGGTGGCGGCAGCCGACCCCGTCACGCTGTCCCAACTCCAGGGGCGTTTGGCCCAGGCCATCCTGCAGGTCTACGAGGAGCCGAACGTCGGTCTGGCGGATCACGCCGTCTCGCTCTTCGAGGACGCCGGGGACCCTCAAACCGCGTCGCGCGTCTGTGCCGAAACTGCGGACTGGCTCAACAAACGCGGGGACATCCGCGGCGCGGCGGAGCGATACGAGCGGGCTCTCACCCTGGGCCGCCTGAGCGCGACCCTCACGCCCACCGCGGAGCTGGACCTCTGCCTACGCACCGGGCGCGGCGCGCTGCTCACACTGCAGCTCGCCCTGGGGGAGCACACCGTGCGCCGCGCCATGGACCTGGCCGACGATCTACGGGACGATGAAAAGGGCGCTCACGCACGCATCCTGCTCAGCCGCATCCTGGTCCGGCAGGGACGCCTAGCCGAGGCGGTTGAGTTCTCCCGCAGCGCCCTGCCCATGGCCCAAGCGTGCGGGCACGGCATCACCTTGGCCCGGGTCTATGGGGCCATTGCCGAGACCATGCAGCAGTGGGGACAATACGGCCCGGACCTCGAATACATCCAACGCGCCCTGCGCATCGCCGAGGAGGAGGGCGACCTGCCGCGGGTGGCCGAGTACCTTCAGCTCAGCGTCATGCACGCCGCCGGCACGGGTCAAACCGAACACACCTGGGAGTACCTGGAGCGCGCCCGGGCCATTGCCAAGACCGCGAACGACGCAGTTCTCACCTGCCAGTTGTACAAAGCCGAGGGTCTCCTGCGCACCTTTTCGGGCGACGACGAGGAGGGCTTGCGCACGAACCTCGAGGGCATCGAGCGCGCCCGACAGCACGGCCTCATCGAGCTCGAGATCATCATGCTGCACAACGCCGGAGACAACCACCTGCACCTGGGCAACACCGCCGAGGCCCTGTACTACTTCACCGAGTCACTGCAGCGCTCCCAGGAGGCACACCTCGAACGGCTCATCGAGGCCAATGAGATGTACGTGGGCTACATCGAAGCCGCCCACCTCGGCTCCCCGGCGGGATTCGACCGCCTCCAGGAAGCCATCGACACGGGGCGCCGATCGGGACGCAACTGGAACCTCGCCCAGGGCCATCAGCTCATGGGTCGCGCCCTGCTCGAGCAGGGCGACCGGGACGGCGCCATCGCTCACCTCGAAGAGGCCCTCGCCTGTGCCCGGGAGGCCAACGTCAAGTACTTCTCCGACGACGCCGCCCGTTGGCTGGATCGCGCGCGCGCCGCCCCCCGTCACACCAAGCCCCCGCCGCCCCCGTAGCCCAAACGCCGAGCTCGTGACGAGGGACGCTACTCGCGCTTTTTCTTGGCCGCGGCGCGCTGCTGGGTGATGGCCTGGTGCGCCATGAGATGAACCTCCCCGGCCCCATGCGTCCCCGACACCCCTGTGGTCACTTCACAATCACCTCTGTGGCCACGAAGCTCCCCTGGCGGAAGCGCCCTTTCACCACCGCCTTTCTACCGGGTCGTGCTTGGGCGGGAAACGGGCCGTGGTAGCGCACCGAGAGCTTCTTGCCGCCATGCGCGAGCTCGAAGCGATGTTCCTGCTTGCCGGCTTTGCTCCGCACCTGGTGGCTGCCCTCAACCAGGGTCCCGGCCACCCGCACGTCCCGAGACTTGAGACATTTGTCCTTGGGGTCCACCTCGTCCACATACCGATAGTGCCCGCTGCCCTTGGCCGACTTACACGGCGATGCCTTGGTCGAGGAGTTGCCGCAGGCGGCCAACAGCAAGGGCAGGCTCCAGAAAATGCTCCAGGTCGCTTGTTGTCGCATGGGCTCAGGAGCCGCCCCGCCCCAGCACGAACACCGCGACGACCACGGCGATGGCGATCACCGCGCCCAACAGGGCCATCAGGGGCATCATGTGTTTGGACTTGATGGGCATCGCCTCCATGAGCTTGACCGCACGGTCGGCATTGCCGGCCCGCACCAACTTCTCAATCTGAGCGTAAAGCGCGGTTCCGTTCATGATCTCGTCCAATACGGGACGGATGGCGTTCAGGCACCCCTCCACAGACGCGACTTCATATTGATCGCGCTCGACCTGCTGGAGCTGCTTGATGACGTACTGCCTGCGATTCATCTTTTCGGCGGGCTGGGCCATAAATCTTCTCCTTGCCCAAAGGGGCTCCGACCCCAAATGATCGCCCCTCGGAGCCGTTGGGTCAAGGCGCCCCTCTGAGCAGGTGATACATCACCCCCACCGCAGGGATCCTTGACACCGGTGGCGCAAGTTTGACAAAATATGACGCGACGGAGTGTCGATTCGCGGATCAGCCTTGGAAATGCTGTGAAGCACCCCCCGGTTCCATCGCCTAAGGAGACCGACATGTGCACCGTGCGGGAGAAGATCCGAACCAACTTTCAGCTTTCTTTGGGGGTGGTGCTGCTCCTGGTCGCCACAGGGCCGCTGGGATGCGGTAAAAAATACTCCTCCGTTATTAAAGACTCAGGAGTGACTGGTGATGCCAGCACGGTCGGGGTCGACGCCGACGTGGAGACAGATGGGCAGGTCGGTCTGTGCGGCGACGGCATCCTCGATCCGGGAGAGCAGTGCGACGACGGCAATCAGTCGGACGACGATGAGTGCTTGCGCACGTGCGTCTGGGCTTGCGGGGACGGCGTCGTAAACGCGGTGGAGCTGTGTGACACCGGAATCACGGCCCCGAACCCGGGGGCCTGCCCCGCGGACTGCGACGACAACAACGCCTGCACGTCCGACACGCTGGTCGGCGCCGACTGCCAAGCAGAGTGCATCCACGGCGCCATCACCGCCTGCACCAACGGAGATGGCTGCTGTCCTTCTACTTGCAATGCCACCACCGACACAGACTGCTCCGCCACCTGTGGCAACGGCGTCCTCGAGACCGGCGAGACCTGCGACCCGCCGGGCACCTGCCCCACAGACTGTGACGACTCCAACGACTGCACCGACGACGTGCTATCCGGCGCCCCAGCAACCTGCGATGCGGTGTGCTCGAACACGCCCATCTCCGCCTGCACCGATGGCGACAATTGCTGCCCCAACGGCTGCAATGCCACCACTGACACAGACTGCTCCGCCAGTTGCGGCAACGGCATCGTCGAGACCGGCGAGACCTGCGATCCGCCGGGCACCTGCCCCACCACGTGCGATGACTCCATCGACTGCACACTGGACCAGATGACCGGTAACTCGGCTACCTGCAATGTGGCCTGCTCCAATACACCGATTGTGGTGTGCGTTGACAGCGATGGCTGCTGCGCCCCGGGCTGCAACACCAACAACGACACTGACTGTTCGCCTGTGTGCGGCAACGGAGTGCCCGAGCCCGGCGAAGGTTGCGACGACGGCAACCTGATCGATGGCGACGGTTGCGACTCATCGTGTCAGCCGGAGGTGCTGCCCACGGCCTTCCGGATGAACGACCTCGAGTTGATGGATCCCCACATCTTCGCCGACACCGGCTGGCCATTCTACTGTGAGGACGTCACCAACAGCACGCCCTTCGGCATCGGAGAGCACATCAACGAGACCCTGCACAACGCGGTGACCACCGACACCGATGGTGACGGCTTCCTCGACCTGAGCTTCCTGGCCATCTTCCGGCCCCAGGACCAGAGCGTGCCCCACACCGGCGTCATGGACATCGCCGACGCCGACTGCACGGCCCCCATGGGAACCACGGTCTGCGACGTGGTGTCCGCCACCGCGCTGTACCCCACCACCTTCACGAATCAGAACGCCGGCACCTGCTTGGACGCCATTCCAAACAACGGCTATACCCCCGCGATCCAGACCCCTGGACCAGTCTGCTTCTACTCCACGTCCATCCTGCTCACGGTGAGCATGGGCGGAATCCAGATCCCGCTGGAGGACGTACAGATCGGTGCCACCTACAACGGCAATCCCGCCAGCGACATGGTCAACGGGCTGATGCGCGGATTCATCTCTGAGACCGACGCGGACGCTATTATTCTACCGGCAACCATCGACGTCGTGGGAGGCCTGCCTCTGTCGAGCCTGATGAAGGGTGGCAGTGGCTGCTGCCAATCCGGCGACGACCGTGCCCAGCACAACGGTGAGTGGGGCTGGTGGTTCTACTTCAACTTCCCCGCGGCGATCGTGACGTACATCGGTCCCTAATCGTGGGAGGTCGTCGCTGATGCCGCATGGGCTCAGGAGCCGCCCCGCCCCAGCACGAACACCGCGACGACCACGGCGATGGCGATCACCGCGCCCAACAGGGCCATCAGAGGGAGCAGGTCCGAGAGTCACTGTCTGCTACCATGGGGTGGACATGTCGGTTCAAGAAGTAAAGGGCTCCGTAGTTGCGTTTTCGGCCAGGGGCCATTCAATGGGTCTAAACCGACCGTCCATGTCGCAGCTGGCCCAATCGTGATCGGCGCCCGAGAAGCAATCGGCAGCGCTGAACACGCATCGCTCCTGGTATTCGGCGTGATTCGGTAGAGCACGATGGGGCCCCGTCTGAGGTAGTTTCCCATAACGTTCCATCGGGCAACCTCCACCATGCGATAGGCTCGGCGAAGTGCCGTCTCAAGAGGCGTACGTTCATTGAGTAGAGCGACATAGTGGGACGGCACCGATGGTTGCGCAACCTGTGGGAACGGCGCACCCAGGCCAGCGATACGGTTCGTGGAAGGCAGGCCGGTAACAAGACTCACCGTGTCGCTGACCTTGCCGGCGAGCTTGGCGTTTGGTCCACCCTCACGACGAACCTGCTGTGCAATCTCACGGCTGGTCTCCAGGAGTGAATAGCACGGATACGCAATGTAGTGGAACATCCGACCGGCGCTCAGCAGAAGGCACAATAGGGCGCACCCTCGCAAAAGCTGACACGCGCGCTTTGGTAGCAGGTCCCGGCATGCTGGAGCGAAGGGATACGCGCACAGAATGGCCATGGGAACCGCTAGAGGCACCCAGTAGCGGGTAGGAGAATACCCGTAGGCGACGAACATGCCCATCGAGGGCAAGATCCAGGCCACCGACACCTGGAGGGCGAGCGGCATTTTCCGCCAGCCCACGAAACGGAACGTAACGAGCGCGGTCGCGAGACTCGCGAGGAAGCCAAAAGGCGCGAACAGAAACCCACCCCGCATGGTTACCCCCAGGCCCTTGAGCAAGGCCAAGGGGGCGAGAGAAGCGCGGGCCGTGAAATTGGACGCACGGAACAGGGCGTTGTCTTCGGGGTAGAGCTGGTTGCTCGCGAAGGCGAAGACAACGTTCAACAGCAGCGGTAGCCCCGCCCAGAGGAGCTTCCGTATGCCGTCCCTACGCAAAGAATGACCGCGGAGCAGCAAGACAAGAAAGGCCGGAATCAGCGCCGCAGCGCACGTTTTGGCGAGGATGGCCAGGGCGAGGCACAAACCTGCGCCGCACGTCACAAGCGCTCGATTCGACTTTCCGGCCCGGTGGGCTGCCCAAAGGGTGCCGGCCATCATCAACGCGACAGGCGCTTCGTAGAGGGCCAGCCTGCTGTACGCAAAGAGCCCAAAGCCTGCGCCCAAAAACATTACGGACACGCGTGTCCATCGGCGATCGGGAATCAGTGCGCGAAACAGCCCCGCGGCCACAAAGAGAAGGAGCACCCCGCAAAGCGCGCTCACCAGTCTTGCCTGCCACAAACCCACGCCACAGACGCGAAAGGTCGCGGCTTGGAGGAGCGGCACAACGGGCAGGTTTACCGCCAGGTTGTGATCGTTGGGGTCGTACCAGTTGTCTCCGCGCGCGCTGCGGGCGGCATTGAAGGCGTACCAGCCCTCGTCGGTATACAAGGCGCCCGAGCGAGTCAGCAGTGGCGGTGCATCGCGTTCCAGGTCTGCAAGGCGAAGAAGGGTCAGAAGGCAAAGCAACGGCCAGAAGGCTCTGTGGAATGTGCTGTCGATCCGCGTCCGATTCATTCGCGTTTGCCCATCACCTTCGGCGCACTTCGCACCGTGGCTGAGGCAAGTCGCGGCATCCGTGAAATGGCCAGACCGATCCGTCGCCGTCGCGTCCACATCGCCTTCATCTCCCTGCGGTTGTGCAGGGACGAGGAAGCAACTGCTGTGCCACGTTGGGTCGATGGGCGGAAACGACAGCCTCTTGAGCGCCGAGGGCCGTCCTTCATGCCACTCCTCCATCAGCAATGGGTAGAGCACAGATAATGAGATGCGATCCGTACCGGGAGCGGTGTGTGAAGCAGCGTTGCTAGCGGGTTTAATTCTGGTCGGGCACTGGCAGCAGGGCGGCGGGACGTTTGCGTAACCGGAGGCCATCGAGAGCAGGTCGACAGCCGACGGGCCTGTCTTCTGTTTGCCACAGTTGTGGCGCCGTCTGCACAGCGAAGATGCGCATCGGACGATCGGTTCCAGTCATTGCGACGCGGTTGTTGGTGGCATGCGCATTGCAAGAGGTCCGGGCATAGGGTGTGAGTGGAAGAGGCGCACAGGGGCTCGTGGAGCGGGTCGGTCTGGGTTGAGATCTGCTTCAGAACCGGGTCATGCAACAACGCCGGCTCACGGCCGGGGAGCCGGCAGCACCTGGCTCAGACAGCCCATGATGATGGGCACAAGTCGCGGCGCGTGGGCGCGGTAGTGCGGCGTCTCGATGGCACGGGTGATGGCGTCTCGATACAGCTTCAGGATCGCCTGGCGATCGGCGGGGCGGGTCTGCGGCTGCCCGGCCAGCAGGTCGCGCACCTGCCGCAGGGTGGAGCGTAGCTGCGGCTCCAGCGCCTTGCGAAAGAGGCCCTGCACCTTCTCTGCGAGGACCAGGGAGAACGCCACGGCCATCTTCCGCGCTTTGTTTCGCGAGTCCGGCACCCGTTGAAGGGCCCGCAGCAGCCCGGCGCCGGCGAACGAGGCGTTGATGTCCCGGCAGGCGTTGGGCGACCGCAGCGTCACCAGGGTGGATCGTGTAAAGAGCTCGTCGAACCAGCTCTTGAACACGCCCAGGTAGTAGGAGCCCAGGGCCGCCCGGATCGTGGCGCGCTGCGCTGGCGCGACCGCCCCCCAGCGTTGGGCGAGCTGGCGCACGCACCGGGCCACGAACCGCCGCAGCGCCGCGCGCACCAACCGCTCGCGCTGCTTGGGGGGCAGCGGCCGCTCCACCACGGCGAAGCCCTGCAGGTCGGCGCCCTCGAAGTAGCCCCGCGGAAACCGCGGCGACCGCTGCAGCCGGTGCAGCGCCCAGCGGTTGGCCTCCCGGCCGCCGAAGCGGCTGCGCGTCTCACCCACCAGCAGCCCCAGCTCCGTATCGAAGCGCAACTCCCGCAAGCCGAAGGTGATCACCCGGTGTTTGCCCTGGACAGACAGCGTGATTCCCGTGGCCCGGCGCAGCAGGGCCACCCAGTGCGGCGGGCGCGCGCCCCCGTCGAAGTGCAGCGCGTAGTAGACGTCCCGCTCCCGCGCCCGGATGGTGAAGCGCGGCTGGATCCCCAGGCGCGCCGGCGCACCGCCCGCCGGCCCCCCCGCGGGGCTGACGAGCACCGCGAGCACTTTGTCCTGCAGCATTGCCAGGAACCTGACCAACGGCTCCAGCCGATAGCGCACGATGCGCCGCTGGCGCAGCTTCACCCACTGGTAGTGAAGCTTGCCCAGGAGCAGGATCTCGCCCAAGCTCCCGAACTCGATGCGGTACTCGGCCGGGGCCCGGTGCGACACCCTGACCTCGAAGGGGCGACCGTCGGACATGCCACGGTACTCCGCGCGGTAGCTCGTGATCCCCGCCGCCCGCCCGAGCTGCCGCCGGATGAAGGCCTCCCGGAAGGACGCCGACGCCTCCGCCGCCGGGCGTCGGGCCTCCCGGGGCGGCGGATACCGCCCCGGGCCGTAGGGATCGCAGGCCAGCGTGACCCCGCACAGCGCCACCACGACCGCCGCACCCAGCAGGCGCTGCGGCCCGCGCCGGGGCGTCGATCCAGCGTGCGCGCGCCAGGCTCCGTATACCAAGCTCATGGTCGACCTCCTGGTGAGTGCGTGCAAGGACGAGACGACAAAAGAGATCATGCCGACTTTTTGCCATCTGCTCAACTATCGGGTGCGATAGCTGAGAGATCAAGATGCTTGCCAAAAGGACCATCGGCGAGTGGCCCGAGCTCGTAGCGCACCCTTCCGTCGGGTAACACAGAGAGTCTTTGCTTTGAAAACGGCGCTCGTAAGCCGTAGCGACTGCCCCTTCAAGGCCTTGGCGGTCGTGTTGCTGTGCGATGCGTGCGGCGTGCTGAGAGAATCCTCCGATGGCCGAGCAAAGAATCTTTTCTGGCGACGTGTGATCTGGCTGCTCGCGACCTCCCAGCGGCAGGGCTGGCTGGGTTCTGATGGGCGGTCGCAGGGCGACAGACAGGGCGTGCTGCAAGGGGGTACCGCGGCGCGCCGTGAGCGACCTATGCTTTCTTTTTCTTGGCCGCGGCGCGCTGCTTGGTGATGGCGTGGTGTGCCATGAGACGGATGGCGTTGATCTTGATGAAGCCCTCGGCGTCCAGCTGGTTGTAGCCGCCCTCCACGTCCATGCTCGAGAGGTCCTCTTCGTACAGGGAGCTCGGGCTGGTGCGGCACACGGGGTAGACGCTGCCTTTGTAGAGCTTGAGGGTCACGGTGCCGTCCACGAGCTCCTGGCTCTTGTTCACGGCGGCCATGAGGAACTCCATCTCCGGGCTGAACCAGAAACCGTAGTAGATGAGCTCGGAGAGCTTTGCCGTGAGCATGTTGCGCAGCCGCATGACCTCCCGGTCCATGGCGATGCCCTCGATGTCGAGGTGCGCGATGTGCAGAATGGTGCCCCCGGGGGTCTCATACACGCCACGGGACTTGATGCCCACGAATCGGTTCTCCACCATGTCCAGCCGACCGATGCCGTGGGCTCCACCCAGCTCATTGAGGTACTTGAACAGCGCCAGGGGCGCCTCGTGCACGGTGCCGTCGTCCAGATTCTCCACCTTCACGGGGATCCCGTCGTCGAAGGTGATGGCGATGCGGGCGGGCGTGTCCGGCGCAGCCTCCGGCGCCACGGTCTTGGTGTAGACGTGCTCCGGCGCCTCGAGCTCGGGCGCCTCGAGCATCCCGGCCTCGTGGCTGATGTGCAGCAGGTTGTCGTCCTCACTGTAGGGCTTGGCCGCCGTGGACTTCACATCGATGCCATGCTTTTCGGCGTAGGCGATGAGGTCGCTGCGCCCCTTGAACTGCTCCAGGAACGCCGGCGTCTTCCAGGGGGCGATGACTTTGATTTTGGGATCCAGGGCGTAGTAGGAGAGCTCGAAGCGCACCTGATCGTTGCCCTTGCCCGTGGCCCCGTGGGACACGTACTCGGCGCCGGTCTCGTGGGCGATCTCAATCTGGCGCTTCGCGATGAGCGGTCGGGCGATGGCCGTGCCCAGCAGGTAACGCCCTTCGTACAGCGCGTTGGCCTTGAACATGGGGAAGATGTAGTCCGTGACGAATTCCTCGTTGAGGTCCTCCACGTAGACCGCCTTGGCGCCGATCTTCAGGGCTTTTTTCTCCAGCGCTTC